>OJLY01000113.1_pt1 | contig 64158 bp, 56 predicted proteins | sample 1597031 | NCBI WGS metagenome assembly OJLY01 (sample SAMEA3904673, study PRJEB24821) | metagenome | biome: Builtin; feature: hospital; material: surface | place: USA | collected 2013-06-03
ACAGGTCAATCCGTGAAAATCCGCGATTCCGGACACACTTTTTGACCCTTAACCCGGGGTTAGCGTGGGGGCTTGGATTGAAGCAGAGGCAGATGCTGAGCTGAGGTTGTTGGCTTGTCCTGTAACCCTCCTTTAACCCTGTCCGGCACTTATGGCCAGGTTTCGGGGACTTATCGATGTATTTCTCTCACTTATCGATGGATTCTCCTGACTTATCGATGGTTTTTCGGCACTTATGCGCACGCTGTGGGCCAGACCCTCTCACTTGTCGATGCGCTATTCACTTGTGGCCACGCTGCAGTGCATCGATAGGTGAATAGCGTGTCCACAAGTCGTCGGATGCGTCGGCCAGCTGGTATTGCAGCCGGCTCGCGAGAAGGGAAGTATAAATCCCAAAACTGATTTTGTATTGAAAGTGGAAGAAAACTCGAATAGTTTTGAGATGTGCATGAGGACAGTCGACCCCATCTGCGACATTGGTATAGCGGTGTTCAGTCATGAATTTGGCTCACGGCCATATTTTAACGATCATTTGGTATCTGTTTATATCGTGAAAAATCAACTCAAGAATGTGTAAGAAATATTAAGAGAGAGCTTGCATGGTGAGGAATCTTCTTCCGAGGAAAGCCTGTCCGTTCATAGTCGGAAGGTAAGCATGAAAATTATATTTAGAGCAATTCTGGTTACCGCAATTATTCTTGAAGTAGTTCTTTTCCTTCTTATGAATGTGGTATCTGGTTTGCCGGGTTGGGTATTCCTGTTACCACTTGCCGTTGTAGTTGCGGCTCTTCTCTTACTGTTTGGAGGTATGCGGCAAGACTATCTCAGAAATGGTAGGTCATGGGCTGCTTCGCTGTCCGAGACGTCAAAGAATTTTGGCGTACCTCGAAAAATACTAGCGCTACTTGTTTCGGAAGTTAGCTCACTGATAGCTGCTTTTACATTCTTTAGACCTCAGAAAAATGTCGACAGTGAAGTCAGATCCTTTACTGTGCACAAAAATCTTCGAACTGTTGTTTTTATGGTATTAGCGCTGAGCATTGTAGAAATCGGCATAGTGCATTTTGCTATTTCTAATACATTTTGGCGATATTTCTTGCTGGTAATTAGTGTTTATGCCGTAGTTCTTTTATCTGGATTTTACGTAACTGTTCGGAACCATCCACATCTCATAACACCGCAAGGACTCGTACTGCGAAATGGGCGAAGGCTTATTTGCGAAATTCCATGGTCACACTTACGCCATGCGAGCTCCGTAACGGCAGGTGAAGGAGGGGACGTAGCAATTGACGAAGACGGCAATCTCAGGGTGCCTGTTTTGAGTGAAGTGAACGTTAGGCTAGAAGTGGATTCGCCAGTCGTGGCAGAAGATCTTTACAAGGGGCTAATGATGGTTTCCTCGATTGAGATATACTGCGACGACAAAGACGCATTCCTCCGTAATCTCGCTGAGGAAAGGAATGCGCATTAAACGCTTGACAGCTTCCAGGTCCGGCAACCAACCCCGACCTATCGCCAGAACTTGGTCATCCCGCGCTTGTCCTCCATGTTGAACTCAATCATCTTGGTTAGCAGGTCCAGCGGCATGGACTCGGCCTTGCCGTCCTTTGGCCAGGGGAAGCGGACCATCATTTTGCCGTAGGAGAGGCCGCGGGCATCGAACTCGTCGGTGAACTTTTCAACACCTGCGCGGGTCGAAGATGGACGGCCATTATTGATGAGGATGCCCTGGCGGATTTAGCGATGTAGGTAGGGGCTAGCGCTTAGCGTACTTCTCCAGGTGAGCTGCGAAGCGAGCGGCGAAATGGTCAATTGTCTCGACCTCAGGAAGAAAAGTAATCCGGACATATGTCCCGCCTTTCACATTGAAAGCGCTGCCTTGGACGATGTGAATGTGTTCTGCTTCCAGAAACGAGAGAACGAAGTCCTCATCCTTATCAATTTCGTAAATATTGCCGTCTAGTCGAATGAAAATGTACAGCGCCCCTTGCGGCTCGATGAACGAGATTCCGGGAATCTTGCTGAGTGCTGTAGTGGCAGCAACTTTTTGTTCGAAGAGGCGGCCACCGGGTCGTACTAAATTGTCGATGCTGTGTTCTTTGCCCAGCACGGCAGCAATCGCGTGCTGGGCCGGAATTGAGGCGCACATCCGCATTGAGGCCAGTAGTCGAATTCCTTTAAACAGGGTGTCCTGTTCGCGAAATCCAGTTGCAGTCACCCATCCAGCTCTCAATCCGGCCAAGCGATGCGTCTTGGAAAGGCCGGAGAACGTTAAGCAGGGGACATCCTGCGCTAGGCAAGCTGTTGGAGTGAATGAGGCTCCAGGGTACACAATGCGGTCGTAGATTTCGTCGGAAAGCAGCACTAGATTGTGCTCACGTGCGAGCTGGGCAATCTGGGAGAGAGTCTCCGGTGAGTAGATGGCGCCTGTGGGATTGTTTGGATTGATGATGACAATCGCCCGAGTTTTGGCTGTGATGGACTCGCGTATGTCATCGACGTCTGGCTGCCAATTATTTTCTTCTAGGCAGAGATAGTGCACGGGGACTCCGCCGGCGAGGGTGGTGGATGCGGTCCAGAGTGGATAGTCGGGTGAGGGGATGAGGATCTCATCACCGTCGTTGATGAGAGCTTGTAGACATAGGTTTACCAGCTCCGAGACACCATTTCCGACGAGAACGTGATCGCTATCGAGGGCGGGGAAGTCCTCATTCTGCGAGTAGTAGTCCACGACAGTCTGACGGGTGTCACTCAGGCCGAGGGAATTTGAGTATCCAGAAGTTTCCTCGAGGCCACGGTGCATAGCGGAAAGTACCTCTGCAGATGGCCGGAAGCCGAATGGGGCAGGATTTCCGACATTGAGGGGAATGACCTTTACGCCCTGACGCTGTAGCTCGTCGGCCTTGTCCTGAATTGGTCCGCGCAGGTCATAGAGAACATTGTCGAGGTGATGCGAAAAATGGATTGGGCAGGATAGCACTGCGCGCTTCGATACGATAGCGCTACTATGTATATTCATGGTTAACAGTAGCACGTCTATGTTGGTCGGCGAGCTGGAAACGTGGATTGCGCAACACAAAGCCGGAGAAAAGCTGCCATCCAGCCGTGAAATAACGCGGTCGTATTCGGTTAGCCCGGTGACAGTGCGAAACGCTATCCACGAACTGGCTACCCGCGGACTGGTAGAAGTGCGAGTCGGCGTGGGGGTATTCGTCAGGCATCGCCAACAACTCCCACGGGCGGACTTTAGCTGGCAAGTCGGAGCGCTGGGACCTCAGCCCAATACCGGAAGGGTTCTGGCCGCCACCCAGAGAGCTTCCACTGATGAGGCAATCAGTCTGCATTCCGGTTATCCGGATGAATCTCTGCTGCCAACGAACTTGGTACGAAGAGCGCTTACCAGAGTCAGTAAATCGCACGATGCCTATCGACGAGCACCGGTGCGGGGGATGGCAGAACTGCGGCAGTGGTTTGCTTCGCAACTGGTACGAGCAAATGAGCGCGATGTGGTTATTGTTCCAGGCACACAGAGCGGGCTCGGTGCTATTTTTCGTGCCATTTCACCGAAGGAACTCATCATTGAGTCGCCTTCATATTGGGGTGCAATCCTGGCTGCTCGGCAGGCTGGGATTTCTCTACTACCAGTGGAAAGTGATGATGAGGGGCCAATCCCCGAGAGTCTGGAGAGGCTGCTACGAACGAGTTCTGCACGAGCTTTTTATGGTCAACCCACGTTCGGTAACCCTCATGGGAAACGGTGGTCGACAGCTCGTCGTAAAACAATTATTGAAATCATAAGAGCGTTCAACGCTTTCCTCATTGAGGACGATTGGGCACATGATTTCGCATTCGACGCACCTGATGTTCCGATAGCGGCGGATGATGCCGAAGGGCATGTCATCTATCTGCGATCGCTGACAAAGGTGATTTCGCCTGCAGTTCGGGTAGGGGCAGTAATTGCCAAGGGGCCGGTTCTTCAGCGGATACTCGCAGAAGTTTCAGCCGAAGCGTTGTACACCAGTGGAATTTTGCAGGCCGTGGCGCTGGACGTCGTCAAGCAAAGTGCGTACGCGACGCACCTCAAAAATATGCAGGTCGCACTGCGACAGCGACGAAATGATTTGCTTGAAGCTTTATCCAGATATGCGCCGTCGGTGGAAACTCCACACGTGCCTCAAGGAGGACTCAACTTGTGGTGCAGGCTTCCCGATGGCACAGACCCCCAAGAGGTTGCCGAACGTTGCGAAGGACGGGGACTGATAGTTGCGCCAGGACGGGACTGGTTTCCCTCCGAGGAAATCGGCCCGTATTTACGCCTGAACTTCGCGGGTCCCCATCCCGAGAGATTTGTTGATGCAGCGATGATTCTGGACAGCGTGGTTTCGGGCTAGCCACTAAATTCGACGGAGACCTTCCTACCGCCAAAACTTGGCCATCCCGCGCTTGTCCTCGATGTTGAACTCGATCATCTTGGCAAGCAGGTCCAGCGGCATGGACTCGACCTTGCCGTCCTTCGGCCAGGGGAAGCGGACCATCATCTTGCCGTAGGAGAGACCGCGGGCATCGAACTCGTCGGCGAACTTTTCAGTACCTGCGCGCTCCGGGGCAATCGCCATGTGCTTCTTGGCGTAGGAGAAGCCGATAATGAAAGTGCCATCAACTAACATGACTCCGAGTGGCTACAGATTTGAATACTCAGTTTGATCCCAAAAAGGCGTGGCCAGCGCTGTGGACCGTTTTGCTCGGCTTCTTCATGATTCTGGTCGACGCGACCATTGTCACCGTTGGCATCAACACCATCCAGCATGAACTGGGCGGTGAGCTCAACCAGGTCATGTGGGTGACCAGTGGTTATCTGCTGGCCTATGCGGTGCCGTTGCTTATTACTGGCAGGCTCGGTGACCTCTGGGGAGTCAAGCACACCTATGTAGCGGGCTTGGTTATCTTCGTGTTGGCGTCGCTGGCGTGTGGGTTGGCGCCGTCGTTAAGCATGCTGATCATTGCCCGCGTGGTGCAGGGACTGGGGGCCGCGCTGCTGACACCGCAGACGATGGCGCTGATTACGCAGATGTTTCCACCGGCGCATCGCGGTGCGGCGATGGGCCTGTGGGGAGCGGCGGCCGGAATTGCTTCGCTGACGGGGCCGCTGGCTGGTGGCGTGTTGATTCAGCTGCTGAGCTGGCGTTGGGTTTTCCTTATTAATGTGCCAATCGGCGTAGTCGGGCTCGTCTTCGCGTTTCGCTATCTGCCGACTTTCGAGACGCACCGCAACAAGATTGACTATCTGGGCGTCGTGCTCAGCGCGATTGGTATGTTCCTGCTGGTCTTCGGCATTCAGGAGGGGGAGAGTGCCGGCTGGTCCGGTTGGATCTGGGCATTGATTGCCGGTGGCGTGGTGATTCTTGGACTGTTCACTGCGTGGGAGGCCAAGACGACGGCCGAACCGCTGATGCCGCTGTCCCTTTTTAAGGATCGCAACTTCACCGTCTCCTCGTTGGCCATTGCCGTGATGGGAGCGCTGGTGGTCGCGGTTGGTTTCCCGATCATCCTCTTCGCCCAGAATGCTCGCGACCTATCGACCATCCAAGCCTCACTACTGCTCGTGCCGCAGGCGCTCATTTCTGGTGTCATGGCGCCGTGGACTGGGCGAATGCTGGACCGGCTGAAGTTCCGCGAGTTCGCGCTGATCGGTTTTGGGTCCTCGCTGGTGGGCATGCTTGGGTTCCACTACCTCATCCACGAGGACCTCTCCGTGCTGTGGCTGCTACTGCCGGGCGCCGCATTCGGTGTGGCCAACGCATTTGTGTGGGGCACGCTGTCGACGGCCGCGACCCGCAACATTGACCCGACCCTCGCCGGTGCTGCCTCCGGTGTGTACAACACCATCCGCCAGATCGGCAGTGTGCTGGGTAGCGCGCTGATCGCCACCGTCATGGCTGCGGCGCTCAGCAGCAACCGTGGCGACTTCACCACCGCCATGAGTGACGCGATGTGGCTGCCGGTGGCGCTGTCGGCCGTTGGTGTCGTAGCGGCGCTGGGGCTTAAGAATCCGAAGTAAAACGCTCCACCATGTAGTCCGCGATGCCGACGGGGTCGGCTAGAAAATCCCTGGTCGCCCGTACCGCGAGGGTGTCTTCGAAGTGGGTGGTGTCGGCGTCGTCAAGCGAAATGATCGTTGCTTCCGGTGCGGCGAGCAGGATGGGGGAATGCGTCGCCATGATGATCTGTGCGCCGGCTTCTGCGAGCGCGCCGAGACGGCCGAGGAGTTCCAGCTGGCGCAGTACCGACAGTCCGGCCTCGGGTTCGTCGAGGAAGATCAGCGATTCGGCACCGAAGCGGCGTTTGGCCAGCGCCATGATGGATTGGCCGTGACTCATCTGGGTGAGGTCCGCCATGCCGTCACCGCCGGGGAGACTGCCGATCGATGCGTAGAAACGCGCGAGGTTTAAGTGCGCGTCGCCGCGGAAGAAGAACGTATCCGGGGGATTGCGCCTGGTCAGCGCCAGCGGAACCGGGGAGGTGCGCTCCTGCGTTTTAAACCGCGAGCCACCGTCCGTATCGACCCCCATCGCCGACGCCAACGCCTCCAGCACCGTCGACTTTCCCTTGCCGTTTTCGCCGGTCAAGATGGTAATCGGCGTGGTGAAGGTCATGGGGAAGGGCAGGGCGAGCTTTACGACGTACGCCGGGAGCTCGGCATCATCGTGAATACGGGCCTGGCGGAGGTAGATCATGGTTGCGGCAGTTGGTCGATCTGTTTGAGCAGCTTAAAGCCGTCGGCACCCTCGATGAACGGAACCTCCTTGTTCTCCAGCTTTTCAATTGGCACTGCCGTGCCGTGGGAGAGCACGTGTTCACTGGGCGTGAGGTTGCGGATTGCGATTGCCGCGACCTTATCCGGATGCTCCGCCGCGGCTGTGCCGTAGATGAGCGGGTCGTATTGGCCGTCATCACCGACGAGAATCCAGTTGATTTCGGGGAAGTCAATAAACAGGTCCCGCAGTCGCACCTTCTTATGTTCCTTGCCCGAGCGGAACAGGCCAGTGGGCGTTGGCCCCCAATCGGTGAGCAGTAGCGGGCCCTTCGGCAGGTTGTTTCGGTGCAGGAATTTTTTTAGTGTGCCGAAGGTGTTCCATGCGCCGGTGGAGAGGTAGATGACGGGAACGTCCGTGTCCTCGTCGGTTTTGCTCGCGTAACGACGGCGAAGTTGCGCATAGAACTCGTTGAAGCCAGCGACGGCCTTGCGCTCGTCTGTCTCCTTGACCCAAGAGTTGTAGGCGGCGATGAGGGCGCGCGGCAGCATGGTGACCAGCACCGTGTCATCAATATCGGAGACGATGCCGTATTTGGTTTCCGGGGAGAGGATGAGGACCTCCGCGGGAGTGTCGTTGATGGTGATTTCGTGCCAGCCGGGTTCGAGGCCGTGATTCCGAATCAGCACCTCGATGTAGCCGTTGCTATCCGTGGTGGTTTCCACCGTGCGATTGCCGGCAGTGATGGTGACGGGAAAGTCCGCGAGTTCGACGGTAAAGAACTGCCAAAACCCGCGTTTTTTGTTTCGTTCTTCGTCTCGTTTTTTGGCCGGATCCTTCATGAGGACACGGCCGAGTACGCGAACGCGCTCTGCATTTCCGTACCCGGTGAATCCGATGATTTCCGGTTCCCAACCAGCGTTTTTGGACCGCTTGGCGGCCAGCGCGTTGATTCTTCTCTCGGTTTTGCGGACGACATCTGCCACGGACATGCTTTCCAGGATACGGGTTGACAGGGCGGGGGAGGGTGCGCGTAGGTTGGTCGGCCAAGAGAAAAGTCAACCCTTTAGGAGTGTTCTCTCTTTATGCGTTTTTCCGGTAAGTTCATCGCATCCGCCGCCGTGGCAGCAGGCATGATTGCTGCCCCGACCGCCGCCGCTAACGCTGCATCAGTCAGCGCCTGGGATCAGGTTGCGGCATGTGAGTCCGGCGGAAACTGGCAGACCAATACCGGTAACGGCTACTACGGCGGACTGCAGTTCTCGCAGCAGACCTGGAGCGGCCACGGCGGTGACCAGTACGCACCAACGGCTGACCAGGCCACCAAGGAGCAGCAGATTGAGATTGGTGAGCGCGTGCTTGCCTCCCAGGGTGCTGGCGCATGGCCGAACTGCGGTGGCCCGCTGGGTTAATCCTCCCCATCATCAAAGACTAGATCTGGCACAGCTGCGAATGACAGCCACCACTTCATGTAGTGGTCATGGCGTGCTTTCGTCTTCTGAGTAGCGCGCTTGTCAAAAGTCTGTCGCCCGAACCCGGCTAACGGTCCGGCCGGGACGGTCGCCGCGGTAACGCCGTCGGCAGAGGACCACACCTCTGAGCCGTCCTCATAAGCCGTGATATCCCAGAGCTTGTGGGTTTTCAGGTTGTGGTGCTTCCGGCATAGGCAGTGCAGATTCTGTGTGTCGGTGGGGCCACCGGCTTCGGGGTCTTCCTGGTTGTACGGTGCGATATGGTCAATATCGCACTTGTACGCTGGGACTTCGCAGCCGGGGAAGCGACACGTGCCGTCACGACCGTGGACGCGGGCAACCTGCGCTGGGGTTGGGCGGTAACCATTGGTGGCGCTGTCTGCTGAGAGGCGGACATGCGTCACCTTTTGCATCCACTCTTCCGTGACCAGCGCGCCGAGCCAGCCGGCGCCGTCCAGCCAGGCGTCATCACTGTGGGGCTCGCGGAAAACATTGAGCACAACCTCCGCATCGGTGCGCTGGTGGATTAGATCCACAAATGCATCCGCCTGCGTCATTTCTTCATTCGCGCGGAAGACCGTTTCAATTGCGCACATGGCGAAGTAGGCGCGGTCCGGGCGCAGCGTGAGAATGATTTGGGAGTAGCTGTCGGGACGTTCCACCAGAGTCACCGATTCCGTATCGGTGATGGTGGGAATTGTGCCGTCGGCGCGAGCACGGTCGTCCAAATCCGCAGCAATATCACCAATTTTGGTAGTGAGCGTACGAGGGCCAATCATCGCTTGACGACGCTTCCGTGGTGTAACCAATGCCAGAATCTTCTTCTCCGCATCGGGTATTTGGTCTGGCTCGATGCCGACCACGCCATGTGCAATGATGCCGAGTTGCCGCATAGATAATGCGCAGCTTTCCCGGGCGTAGGCCGCTAGCTGAGGCATTTTCTCCAGCAACAGGCCAATGTCACAGATACGCAGTGCTTCACTGCGGGTGATTCCCAGGCGAACGCTGATGCGAGCGGCATGGTTTTCAACGTCATCATCACCTGCAGGGCAGCAGGCTTCAATCAACTCAAGGTGGGTGCGGTTGGTAGCCCGCGCGAGTGCTGAGAGCTCATCTTCAGGATTTTCATGAGCCCAATATGGTTCGGGTACTTGTTCGGACTTCATTGGATCCCCCTGGTGCTCCAATGGTTGTCGGTTTTCTTTCGAACTTACTTGCTATCGTACAGGCGCCGTTCTGGTTTGTAAAGAGAAATAATGAGAGATTTTGAATGGTTTTTGTAGATATCGGATGACCGAAAAAGAGTTTGTTACCAGGTTGTTTGCGGGTGGCGCATGGAGGGTTGCGCAAAAATATAAATAAAACACCCGTTCGAAACTGGAAGCTTGATAATCTCGCATCTATAAAGGCGGAGCTGTAAGAACCAGCGCAGAAACCAGCGCAGAAAATGGGGCAAAACCATGATCATTCGGCAAGCAACACGGGAGGACGCCGCGGCAATCGCGGAAATCTACAACGAGGCCGTAATTAACACCGTCGCTATCTGGAACGATGGCACGGTCAGTGCGGAGAATCGCATTGCATGGATGGAAGCTCACTGGGACAAGGATTACCCGGTTTTCGTCGCCACGCTTGACGACGAAGTCGCTGGATATGCCACCTTTAGTGACTTTCGTGACTTCGACGGGTTTCGGTACACAGTGGAAAACTCCATCTATGTGCATCCGAACTTTCAGGGCCGGGGCATTGGCGGGGCGCTCCTACAGGTGACCATCGATGCTGCTCGGGAGGCGGGAAAGCACGTCTTGGTAGCAGCAATTGACGGCAGTAATGAGGGGTCGATTGCGCTGCATAAAAAGTACGGCTTTCAGCGTGTTGGACTGTTGCCACAGGTGGGGACAAAGAACGGGTGTTGGTTGGACATGATGTTGATGCAGGTCATGCTGACAGACGAGCAGCCACCCGCTCAGCCGCGCGCTTAGCGAAGGGGCCAACACCCATAATCGTGGCTGCACCGGGGCCAACCCAGTCGCCGTAGCCGACGAACTCGATGAGGTCGGAGTCGACGCTGCGGAAGGGGCTGAGCGCGGGGCGGAAACCGGTGCACCAGATGAGGTGGTCCGCGTGGACGTCGTCAAGCGAAGAGAACATGGGTGTCCAGGTGAGGGCACCGGAGTCGCGGGCTTTGCGGACGGACGGCAGGACAACGATGTCGCCGATACTGTCGGAGGGGCCGGGGTCGGGTTCGCCACGTGCGATGGCGAGTGCTCGCTGACGGTTGCGTTTGAACAGGACGCGGCCGTCGACGTCGTCGGGCATCCAACGTGGTTCGTGGCGGGTGAACCAGGTGGTGTCGATGCCGGAAAGTACCAGTTCAGCGGCGATTTGGGCGCCGGAGTTCGCCGCGCCAACGACGGCAACGCGGGAGCTTTCGAAGGGTTCGGGGCCTGGGTAGTTGGCCGAATGCCACTGCTTTGCGGAGGTCGTGCCGGGGTAGTGCGGGACGAAGGGGCGGTTGCCAGTGGCGGCGATGAGTCGGCGGAACTCGAAGTCTCCGGCATCGCTGGTGAGGTGGAAGGTGCCGTCGTGGGTGACATGGGTGACGTTAACCGGGCGCTGAACGCGCAGTTCGTAGCGCTTTTCGTAGGAGCTGAGGTAATCAATCACATGGGAAGCGGGCGGGAAGCCGTCATAATCGGGCATCTGGATGCCCGGAAGGTTGGAAAAACCCGGGGTGGAAAATAGTGTCATCGAGGGCCAGACACTGCGCCAGGAGCCGCCGGGAGCCGGCTGATTGTCCAGAATGAGCGGATCAATGCCGTGTTTGCGCAGGTAGTAGGCGGTAGCGAGGGCAGCTTGGCCGCCTCCGACGATGATGACATCCTCAAGCATGGTTCCAGCTTAACTGCGGGTGCCGTGGCTCAAGCTGTACTACCGTTGAGCATCATGAGCTCGCTGTTTGATCTTTCGGACAAGCCCATTGACGAACTGCCCGGTTACCAGCGCATATTCGCGCCGGGCCGGCTAACTGTGGGGCTCAGTCTGCCCATCGAGCAGGACGCCGAAGCCGAACCCAAGGACGCGCTGAGCAATCAGATTCGGCTGATTCAGAAAGCCGAACGCGCAGGCATCGCGGCGGTGTGGGCGCGCGACATCCCGCTGCGTGTGGAAACATTCGGCGACGTCGGCCAGGTCTACGACCCCTGGATGTACCTCAGCTACATCGCCGCACACACCGCTGACATTGCACTCGGCACCGGTGCAATCGTCGTGCCTTTTCAGCATCCGCTGGTGATGGCCAAGCGCGCTGCCACGCTGGACAGGCTTTCCGACGGCCGTTTCCTCTTCGGCGTTGCCACCGGTGACCGGCCCGAGGAGTTCCCCGCCTTTAACCAGGACAAAGGCAAGCGCGGTGACCGCTTCCGCGAGCATATCGAGGTCTATGAAAAGGCTATGAGCACTACCTACCGGCCAATCCGGTGGTCTGAGGGCAAGATGGGCGGATCCGATGTGGTGCCCAAGCCGCTGGCACGCCGAGTTCCGCTGTTGGCCACCGGCTCCTGTCAGCAGAGCCTGGAGTGGAAGGCCGCGCATACCGACGGGTGGTTCATGTACCACAAGGGTTTGGAGATGCAGAAGAAGAACATCGCCAACTGGCAGGAAGCGGTGGCCAAGGAGTGTGGCGTGGACGTGTTCAAGCCCTTCCTGGAATCACTGTGGATCGACCTGCATGACGACCCCGACGCACCTGCGCAGGGCGGTCACTTCGGGTACCGCCTTGGCCGCAACAAGCTCATCGAACTGCTGCACTCCCAGCGACAGCTCGGCATCAGCCACGTCAGCATCAACTTCCGCACCTCTAAACGGGATGCGGAAGAGCAGATTGATGAGCTGATTGAGTATGTGCTGCCGGCTATACAGACTCCGTAGCGCCCTGCCACTGATTAATCCCGCGGTCGACAGCCCACTTGTCGATCTCCGCGAGTTCTTCATCGCTAAACGGTGCAGCGTCCAGGGCGCCGAGGCTGTTCTTCAGCTGCTCCACTGACGAAGCCCCAATTAGGGCGGAGGTCACTTCGTCACGGCGAAGAACCCACGAAATGGCCATCTGTGCCAGAGACTGGCCTCGTCGTAAAGCCATGGCGTTGAGCTCACGGATGGCGGTGAGCGTGTCGTCGTTGAGGAACCCCGAGTTCATCTTGTGCGCCCCGAGACGCGAGGACTCCGGCACGCCGTCCAGATAGCGGTCGGTGAGAAGACCCTGCGCAAGCGCGGAAAAGGCGATGACACCCATGCCTTCGTCGGTGCAGGTTTCCAGCAGCTCGTCCTCGATCCAACGGTTGAACATGGAGTAGCTCGGCTGGTGAATAGTCAGCGGAGTGCCCAGCTCACGGGCGATTTTCTGCGCACGGCGAGTCAGCTCGGGGGAGTAGGAGCTCACGCCGACGTAGAGCGCGCGTCCCGAGCGGACGAGGAAGTCGAGGGCGGCGATGGTTTCCTCGATAGGCGTATCCGGGTCGGGGCGGTGGTGGTAGAAAATGTCCACATAATCCAAGCCCATGCGCTTCAGCGAGGCATCGCAGCTGGCCACGAGATATTTCCGCGATCCGCCGAAGCCGTAGGGACCATCCTGCATGTACCAACCGGCCTTAGAGGAAATGATCATTTCATCGCGATACGGAGCGAAATCCTTGGCCATAATGCGACCGAAATTCGCCTCCGCAGAGCCCTGTGGTGGGCCGTAATTGTTGGCGAGATCGAAGTGCGTGACGCCGTGGTCGAACGCGGTGCGCAGGATTTCACGCTGCGTCTCGAGCGGCCGGTCGTCACCAAAGTTATGCCAAAGTCCCAGCGTAATGGCTGGAAGCTTTAGCCCTGTGTCGCCGGAGCGGTTGTACGGCATGGTTTCATAGCGGTTGTCATTGGCGTGGTACACGTCTGGATATGCCATGTGTTCGAGGGTACGCGGGCTTTACGACGAATAGTTGCGCACGAGGTGGCCTTCAACGGGGCGCGTGGCCAAATGGTTACCCCTGGAAGTTAATAAAAGTGAGCTTGCTGGGGAACAAGTGAGGCGGTTCGTCCGACTAATAGAGCATGACTTCACTAGCCACAGGCGATGCCGCTGGAACGCCAGCCGCAAACCCCGTCGCAAAGACTCAGAAAAATGGTGGGCCACGAGCATTACTGCACCGAATCCATGTCGTTGCAGGCATCCTCGTTGCGCCGCTACTTGTTATTGCAACTGTCACAGGCGTGGCGTATGCCCTCGCCCCGAGCATAGAAAAGGTGGTTTACCACGAAGAACTAACTGCAACTTCAAGCCTTCCCGCACAGCCTCTGGAAAAGCAGGTTGAGGTCGCGCAGCGCGTGCATCCTGAGCTGCCGGTGACCGCAGTGCAGGTCCCGGAAAAGCCGGGACAGACAACGCGAGTCATGTTCAACGATGAGCAGTTGAAGTCGGAGTCCTACCGACATGCGGTGTTCGTCGACCCAGGCGACTTGAGCATCAAGGGTGACCTGGTGCAATACGGTTCCTCGGCGGCGCTGCCACTGCGGGCGTGGATCTCGGAAGGGCACCGCAGGCTTTGGATTGATAGCAACTTTGGTCGCCTCTACTCCGAGACGGCAGCATCCTGGATGGGCGCACTGGCTATTGGTGGCCTTTGGCTCTGGTGGGACCGTTCGCGCCGCAAGCGGACACAGGGAACAAGTAAGAGGGCGCATCATATGCGTCGTCACGCGAATGTTGGTGTGGCGATCAGCGTTGGACTTTTGTTCCTGACCGTCACCGGCCTGACGTGGTCGTGGGTGGCTGGAACGGGTATTGCTAAGCTGCGCGAGACGATGGACTGGTACGCGCCGAAACCAGCCATGACTGCGACTGCGCCAGCGAATTATGACTGGTCAGAGGCAGATAGTGTTATGAACCTCGCGCGTGCCGAGGGCCTGTCCGGGAAAGTCGAACTGACACCACCGGAAGCCGGCACCGTGTGGATGGCCAAGGAAGCCCGCGAGGAATGGCGGATGGGCATTGAGACCGTCACCGTTGACGGGTCGACCGGAGCGATGGTTGACCGGATTCATTTTGCGGACTGGCCGCTGCCGGCAAAGCTGACCGAATGGCTGATTAACGCGCACATGGGAATCCTGTTCGGGTGGGTGAATCAGCTGGTCCTGGCACTGATCGGTGTTGCTCTGCTGGCGATGATTGTGCGCGGCTACGCCATGTGGTTTGGGCGCGGTCGCGGTGGTCGTCCGGGCAGATTCCCGGCGCCAACGCGCTGGCGAGATATTCGCCCGGGTGTCGCAGCGGCTGTTGTGGCGCTGTTGATTGCCTACTCGGTAGTTGCACCACTGTTCGGTGTGACGCTCGTTGGCTTCGTGATTATTGATTGGGCCTGGCGGAAGCTCCGGAGAGGTTAGTGTAGGTTCTGTCGCCTTCGGGTTCCCTGTACCTAACGGCGTAGTAAGACCCACAGAAACACTCAGGAGGGTAAAGGCATGACGAAGTATTGGGATCACAACGGCAGTATCTACAAAGACGACGGCCAGGAAGATTGGTGCGTTTACAATCCGTCTTTGCGTGATTGGGAGCGCACCCCGCGCGCTAAGGAAGCCTACGACAAGGCAGGCCAAAACTCGTTCGACCCCATCACCGAGCAGCAGGCACTCGTCGATATTGCAGAGCAGCAGGAACGCTACAACAAAAAGATTCAGGACAAAATCAAGGAACTGCGCGCGAAAATGAAAGCTGTCGGTGCGCAGGCCAGACAGGCTGCTGAACAGCCGTACCCAACCTTTGCCGAGCAATCTGCCGCATACCGTGAGGGCGCGCAGGCCTACAACGAGGGCAAATCTTGGCGCGATAACCCGCATGCCCCCGAGTCAGGTCTAGCCGCCCCGTGGCGCATGGGGTTCAATACCCGCAAGCAGCAGGCAGCGGAGATCAGGGCACAGCGAGCCGCCACTGCGAAACAGGAATTGGCGAAAGAACAAAACTAGGCTCTGCCCGAAAACGCCCAATCAAAACCTACGCAGCGCCTGCGAGTGTCTGCGCTACATAAGCATTGAGCGAGACTCCTTCGCGGGCAGCTGCCATTGCCAGTTTCCGGTGCAGTGAACTGGGGATTCGGACGTTGAATCGCCCCGAGTAGGAACGGTGACCGAAGGGCTCTGGGACTGCTTCATCGGAGGCTTCCATATCCATAAGAACCTCAGTAACGAGGTCTCGAAGTCTTTGTTCCGCTTCCGACGAGTTTTCAGCTACCCACGACAGTGAAGGAAACTCCAGTACCGTCGCCACATATTCTTGATCAGGTTCTGACCAGAAGACCTGGTAGGTGTACTTTTCAGCAGGATAAGACATTGTTATTTTCCTTCGAGTAGAAGTTTGTCGACGGCGGCTAGTACTTGATTGACCTGGTAGGGCTTTGCTTTCCCATATCGATTTTGAATGTTGACCCGAGGGTCGCCGCGCCACGGTGTTTTGTATGTTTCATGGTCGCCCCCGCGCGAAGGGCGTCGTTCGAAGTAAAAGTCGCAGACCTTCTTCAGATCTTGGTAAGAAACGTTGGCGTTCGAAGCGCGCATAGATGTAAGAATTTTTTCTATTTTGTCCCCCACGTCTTGGATAGTACCATCTGTAGTACCGCCCTGGTCAAGGGGTAAATAGCAACCAAAGCCAAAATTCCCCAAAACATCCCGGTTCCAACCCCACCCAATCTGTTACACTTAGCAAAACGAAACTCAGGAGCTTGGTGTGCAGTACTTTTTCACGGTCCATGGCCGCAGAGATATCAACGCGTATGACTCTGACGAGGAAATGCACGCTGCCTTTGAACGGATTGGACGCTTCAATCAGAAGCTGCAGGACGAAGGTCACTGGGTTATGTCCGGAGGGCTGGTTCCACCAGAGGATGCCATGACGGTGCTGCCGGATGGTTCGCACAGCGATTTGCCGTACTACAACGCGATGACGTTCCCGTCGGCTTTTTGGATCGTCGAAGTTGCAGATGAACACGAGGCCATCAACCTGGCCCACGAAGCCTCAGAGGCGTGTGCGCAGGCCGTCGAAGTGCGCGCTATCGCCGAATAGCACACTTACTCACCGCAGTCCGTGCACTCGGCGCATGATGGTCAACATCGCTTGCGTCGGGATCCGCCGCATGAAGGGCACTGCTACGCTTGCCGACGACCCCCGCGCCACCAGGGCCAAGGGGCGTTCGGCGGCCACCTCGCGCATAACCACCTCAGCAATCTCAGAAGCGGGAATGCCACGTTCCTCATTGGCGTTCAACTTTGTCAGCATGCGGTGGACATCGGCAGCGTAAACAGAACCCTCATCGCCATACGTCGTCCGACGTGAGGAAATCCCCGTGTTGATGGCGCCCGGCTCGACAACCGTAACCCCAATACCGAACTGCGCGACTTCACCCCGCAACGAAAGCCCAAAGCCGCGGATAGCGGCCTTCGTCGCCACGTAGGAAGAACGGTAGGACAGCGGCAACCCGCCGAGCATCGAGCCCACCAGCACAATTCGGCCACGACCAGCCTCGCGCATGCCGGGCAGCAGCTGCTGTAACAGCTCCACCTGCCCCAGAGCATTGACTTGGAAGAGGCGCTCAAGCGCTTCGCGGGGTAGTTCCTCGAAAGCGCCCGACTGACTCTCGCCGGCATTGGCAACGACGACGTCGTAAGGCCCGTGAGCGACCACAGCGGCGATATCGTCAGCGCTGGACATGTCGAGTGCCACCATCTGCACGCCCTCGGGGTGCGGCGCATCGGCGCCTCTGCGGGACGTGCCAACGACCTCGAAACCGGCCTTGACCAGTGCCTCCGCGCATGCCCAGCCGATGCCGGAGGAAGCGCCGGTCACTAACGCGCGGCCACCACCTACAGTCGGCAGTTTCGGTCCGCGGGTGAGATTCGCAAAAGCACCGGTCAGGCCACCAATCATCGAGCCTGCACCGCCTCAATGGTCATGCCGCCGGCGCGGAGGCGGCGGGACAGGGCGTCGCCAAGCGCGACAGTAGGAGTGAGCACGCCAGTGGTGTCCGGCAGATCGTCGTGGACGAGCGCGAGGGCGGCGCTGGAAATCATAATCGCGGTGCCTGCGTACCCTGGGTCTTCCTCAAGGGACACCTTGGAACGCCAGTGAATACCGGAGGTGTCGACCGTGTAGGCCTCGATGGTGAAGCGGCCCTCGGCCTGTGCTTCAGCGCTCGGGCCCTCGCCCGGCTTCGGTAGTTTTTTATCAATGAGCTTGGCCGTCGGCCCAAATGCCATCGCCGCCAGCGCCAACCTGCAGACAGCCGCGAAAATATTTGCGCGCACGAAAGCCTTCGGACCGCGGCCGACATTGAGTAGCTCGCGGTAACGGAAGGAATCACCGTAATCCGCCAGCATCGCCGAGCGCTGAACAATGCGGGTGTTGAAAGGCGACATGAAGAAGGGGGCTCGCCAGTGGCGGCGGAAGCGCGCCGGACGCAGGTCGACGCCGAACTTACCCTGGTCGGGTCCCGGCTCAGCCAGTGCGTACTGATCGGCGATGATACGACGCAGCTTGGGATCCTTCTTGGCCTGTTCAATCTGAACGCGGACTGAATCGATAGTGCCGCCGGAGACACCACCCTTGACATGCTTGAACAGCAGGGTTGTCTCACCGAGCTTGGTGTGGGCCGCCTCGTGGAGCTCGCGGACAGCGACATCGGAGGGAATCGAGTCGAAACCACAGGAGTGGACAATCTTCGCTCCGGTCTGCTGCGCCACTTCGTGGTTGTTTGCAATGGAGTCGTGGACGAACAGCACTTCGCCACACAGGTCGACGTAGTGAGTACCGGCCTTGGCACACTCGGCCACCAGGGTGCGACCGTACTTCGCGTACGGACCCACAACGGTCAACACCACCTTTGTACTGGCCGCAAGCTTTGCCACCGCCTGCTGGTCGGCGGCATCCGCAACAATGACCGGCCAGTCCGATACGCCTGCGTTCTCCGCGACGTCGGCAAGCTTCTGGGCGTTCCTGCCCGCGAGCGCCACCTTCGTCTGACCGGCGTGGTTAGCCAGATGGTCCACAATCAAGCGGCCCGCGAAACCCGTGGCACCGTAGACGACGATGTCGTACTCGCGGTCGTGGTTGCGACTTTGCGGCTGTGCAGGAGAAGTAGTCATGCCTACGAAACTAATAAAACGAACGCGATACCGCGCGCGAATTAAGAAGGTTTTTCAGATCCGGGTATCCAGCGAGGGGTTTGGAGGGAGGGCTAACGTAGGACAAGTGACTAGCGCTAACGAAAACCCCGAACAGATCGAAGGACTACGGCCAGAAGATCCTGGATTCCGCCGCGCGCTTATCGCTGTGCTTTTCGCCGGCCTGGCATCGTTCCAAGCGCTCTACGCAACGCAGGCGCTGCTGCCCACGCTTTCCGACGAGCTATCGGTCGACCCCGCCACCGCCGCGCTGACGGTATCCGCCACCACCGGTGGCTTGGCCTGCGCGATTATCCCGGTGTCCATTTTGTCGGAACGCTTTGGACGCAGACGCGTGATTGTCATCAGCGCATTTGTGGCAACGCTGTTGGGGCTCGTGGTGTCAATCGCGCCGGGCATCGGTTCGATGATTGCTCTGCGCCTGCTGCAGGGCATTGTCATTGCCGGTGTTCCCGCAGTGGCTATGGCTTATGTCAGTGAGGAAGTCCACGCCGACCATGTCAGTCGCGTGATGGGGCTGTATATCTCGGGCACGACGGTCGGTGGTCTGCTCGGCCGTATTATTCCGTCCATTGTGCTGGAGTTCGCCTCCTGGCGGGTGGCGATTGCGGTCTCGGCGACGGTGGCGTTTGTTTTCGCCATTCTGACCTGGTACTTCCTGCCGCAACAGCGTAGGTTCCAGCCGAAGCAGCTGTCGTTTGCAGGGGAGGGGCAGGCCATAGCGCGGCACTTGCGCGACCCGCGCATTCTCGCGCTGTGCGCCCTGGCGTTCCTGTTTATGGGGTCATTTGTCTCCCTGTACAACTACCTGGGCTTCCGACTGGGCGATAAGTTCGGACTCTCCCCGGCACTGGCAGGGTTCGTATTTATTCTCTACCTGTCGGGCACGTGGTCGTCGGCACGCGCAGGTGTGTGGGCGAAGACGGTGAGCCGCCGTCGCCTCATCGCCATTGCGACTCTGGCCGCGTGCGTGGGCCTGGGGCTGGCGCTGCTGCCGTGGCTGTCCGCGCTAATTGTGGGCGTGCTGATTTTCACGGCCTCGTTCTTCGTGGCGCACTCGCTGTCCTCGTCCGGCGTGGGGCTGGTGGCGCAGCGGGACCGCGCCGAGGCATCATCGATGTACCTGTTCAGCTACTACGCGGGCTCGTCCATTGTCGGTTGGGTATCCGGCATGGTCTTCAGCCGCTTTGAGTGGGCAGGGCTGATTCCGTGGCTGGTGGTGCTGTCCTTCATTGCTGGTGCATGTGCTGTGGCGGGGTTGAAGCCGCGGCGATAGGTGGCGAAACCGGCAGCAAGGCGCATTTAGGCACCGCGTAAAGAACCCTTAATGTAAAAAACAGTGATTTTTTACATTAAGGGTTAGTTTTTAGGGCACTATATGTAAAAAGCATCATGTAAAGAACACCGGGGAAAGAAGGAAGTTCGCCGTGAAGCACTATCCGCTTAAGAGGATCTTCCACATGTCCGCACATGATGCGGAACAGACAGTGGAAGGCGAATACCAGTCACGCAAAGACTCCCCGTCGACGATTCAGTGGCACTTTCCGCTGGGGCAGTGGCCACTCTTTTGCTGCATTACAAGCGATCTCGCAGCCAAGATTGAAAAGATTCTGTCTCTAGAGCTACAGATCTCACAGTTGTGGAATCGCCTGCCGGGTGCCGCGCGGACTCACTATCTCTTCAATCTGCTCCTGGCCGAGGTGGTAGCCACCAATGAAATTGAGGGGATCCACTCCACACGGCGAGAAGTCGCGGAGGCGTTGGACAACACTTCGGGAACCCAGTACAAGCGCTTCCATGAATTCAGTCAGCTCTATTTCCGGTTGGCCAACGATGAGCGGATTGAGTTTCCGACAACGCTCACAGAAATCCGTCAGCAGTACGATAAACTTCTCGGCGATGAAATTGCCGCCGAAGATGAGTTAGACGGTGAACTCTTCAGGTCAGCAACGGTCACGATTACCGATGGGCAACAACAGGTTCATCGAGGTGTTGAAAGCGAAGTTGCCATTCACCAACTCCTCAATGAGTTCCTGGCAACGGTGAATTCCGCAGAGGGCAATCGGCTGATCCGAATCTTGGCAAGCCATTTCATGTTCGAATTCGTTCACCCGTTTTATGACGGCAACGGCCGGATGGGACGTTTTCTACTGTCCGTGGCTTTGCGGGAGGCACTCTCGACCGCAACTGCGCTGACTATTTCCCGCCAACTCGCTGAGGATAAAGCGAAGTACTACAAGGCTTTTACCACTACGGAAGACCCAATGAACCGGGGCGAAGTCACTTTCTTCGTCGAGGCGATGGCTGATGTCATTCTGAATGCACAGCAGTATTTGCTGGAAGAGCTGCAGATGAAGTCTTACCAGTGCGAAAGGCTTGAACAGCGGATAGCTGAGCTATCTAACTCGCCCGAGCGGGTGCTGCCTGTGTCGCTTACAGGAAACGAGATTGGCACGCTATACGTCCTGGCACAGGGTCGGTTGTTCGGACCCGAATATGGAATCAAGCTCGAACACGTCGCTGACACCGTCGGCAAGGAAAAGCGGACAGCGCGAAAGTATCTCGCCGAGTTAGAGGCGGCAGGATTGGCAATGCCCACGAGCCGCCGCCCGCTGCGATTCCAGCTGGCACCGGCGGGAGTAGATCTCTTAGGCCTTGAACCCGCCGACCATGAATCTGTTTCCGGAGCCTACTTCTGACCCACAATCAGCTCAGTGCCATCGGCCGACAGCGGAGCCTGGCCAGCGGGCTTACGCGAGGGGCCAGAAACAACCTGACCAGTAGCAATATCAAAGTGGGAGTTGTGGTTCGGGCAAATCATCACACCATTGCTGACCTCAGTGATGCGACCATTCTGGTGCGGGCACGAACTGGAGAAAGCGGCGAACTTGCCCTCCTCCGGCTGCGTGACGACGTAATTGCCGATAACCACACCGCCGCCAACCGGAATGTCGGCAGCGTCAACCTTCTCCACCGCAGACTTTGGTGCACAAGCGGCTACGAGTGCGCCAGCTGCAGTGGCGGCAGTTCCCAGGAGGAAACGACGACGGGAGCACGGGGAGACATCAGAACTCATGGCACTGAGATTACCTTCATTTGATTACCTTTATTTCTTATACGAGCGTTCACCGAAGATAGCGCGTCCCACACGCACGGTGGTCGCTCCCTCGGCGATGGCTTCGCGGTAGTCGCCGGACATACCCATTGACAGTTCGTCGAGGCTGACACCCTCCGGCAAATCCCCGAGCAGACTGTCGCGCAGATCGCGCAGCTCCGCGAATGCCTCGCGGACATTTGGGTCATTCTGGGCCGCGATGGTCATAAACCCGCGCAGGCGCAGGTTCGGGTACTCGCCATCGGGGCCGAACATGCGGACAAACTCCGCTGCGTGGCTCGGCGCCAGGCCCGACTTCTGCGGCTCGCGGGAGACATTGACCTGAATCAGCACATCAAGCGTGCGCTCGGCATCAGCCAAGCGGCGCTGCAGCGCCCCGGCCACCTTCGGGCGATCCAGAGCCTGAAACTCATCGGCACAGCTGACCAAGTGGCCAGCCTTATTCGTCTGCAGTGGACCAATGATGGCCATATGTGGTGCCTTCTCGCCGAAAGCTTCCCGGAATGCCTCCGCCTTGGCCACCGCTTCCTGGACGCGGTTTTCCGCCAGGCCAGTGCAGCCGACTGCCGCGAGCTCCGGCCAGGATTCCACCAGGGCATCGACAGGCACAGTCTTGCTGACGGGCAACAGGCGGACCTCGGAGGGCTGGCGCCCGGCTCGTCGGCAAGCGTCGTCGATCTCGGAGCGAACCTTGCGATAGTTTTCCACGAACATACCTCCCACTCTAAGGCCTGAGTAGGAAGAACAGTGCGGTAGTGTCGAATCATGCTCATGGACAGACTCTCGACGCTTTCCGTCATGCAGAGACGGATCTTGGCAATTGTATTTGGGCTGGTGTCGCTGGTCGTTGTCATCGACTTCATCTATCTTGCGGCAACTGCCTACATGATGGACCTCGAGGTCTTCCAAGACGCCGGCTGGGCGCTACGACGAGACCAGGATCTCTACTCACCAGAGTTTCCCACCAGATCGGGTTTCCGCTTCATCTACCCACCGTTTGCAGCGCTGCTGTTTTACCCGCTGACCTGGGCGGGACCGGTCACCCTGCAAATCATCTGGACGTTCGCCACGCTGGCGGCGGTGTGGGCGATGCTGTGGATGGTCTTCACTCGTCTCGGTTCTGAGCGTCCGAAGCTGATGGCTATCTGCCTGCTCGGGGTGGTGATGCTGCTCGACCCGCTGCGCGCCAACGTGCTCTTCGGGCAGATCAACGTCTTCCTCGCGCTGCTGGTGGTCTCCGATGTGTTGGGCTTTTTGCCCAAGAAGCTGCGTGGATTGGGCGTGGGTATCGCGGCGGGTATCAAGATCACCCCTGCGGCATATGCGCTGGTGTTTCTCATGCGCCGTGACTTTGCGGCCGTGGCCAAGAGCTTCTGCTGGTTCCTGGTGACCGTCGCCATTGGTTTCGCCGTGCGCTTTAAAGAGTCGATTTACTTCTGGACCGATGAGTTCTTCGCCGGCAACCGCGGTGGCGCCCCGGCTTACGAGGCCAACCAGGCGTTCAGTGGTCTGCTCGCCCGCGCCGGGGTGGAGGGCACTGCGCTCGATATTGGCATCTACGGTTTCTTCCTCTTTGGTGCCATCGCCGCTGCTTTCGTGGCGTGGATCTACCACCGCAATGGCTATGAGGTCGCAGCCCTCGGTTTCGTCGCGCTGGCGGTCAGCTTCGCCGGACCGTACGCGGTCAGCCACCACTGGTCGATTGTCATGGTCTTTGTGCCGCTGGTGTTCTTCGTCCGCGAGATCGGGAACATCGTTGTCGGCACCTTGTTCATGATCGCCCACTGGTGGGCGCCGTACAAGGTCTTTGTGGGCAACGACTTCGGCCACGCCGCGGGCGTGGGGCAGTGGTTCTACGGCAACATGCAGGGAATCATGGGCGGCGTGCTCTTCTTCACCTGCCTGGGCTACGCAATCTACCTCTGGTGTAAGCCCAGTCGCGTGCGGGCGCAGGCAGTTGCTTAACGACGAGCTTGCTTAACGACGGCGCTTCGTTCTCGCAGTAGCCTGCTCCTCCCACGGGTTCTCCGGCCACGGGTGCTTGGGGTAACGGCCCCGCATCTCGGAGCGAACCTGTGCATAGGCGCCATTCCAGAAACTTTCCAAGTCTCCAGTGACCGCGAGTGGTCGCTGAGCCGGTGACAGCAAATGCATTGTCACCGGCTTTTCCAATACCTGCGGGGTCTCCGCCAGGCCAAAGCACTCCTGCAACTTCACAGCCAGGACAATCTGCGCCTCTTCGTCGGTGGGGTCCTCCGGGTACTCCAGGCGAATCTTCGAACCGGATGGGACCTCCAGGCGTTCGGGCACCAGCCGGTCGAAGTCCGTGGCCTCCGGCCAGGGCAGCAGGCGGCGGAGGTGCTCGGCATCTAGCTTGGGCGGGCTGGTGCGATTCAGTTCGCCGGCAAAGAGGAGCTCGGCCTGGGCCGCAAGCCCTGCGGGGGAGACATCCGGCCATGGGGCACCGCGATGAGTGTGGAGAAAGGCCATGCGGCGGCGGAGCTGTTCGGTGTCGCGGTCGAGGTTGGGGCTGGCGTCGGCAAGCGTGTCGGCAAGCCAGGTGGAGTTGGCGGCAATGCACTGCTCGGGCGTCGGGGAGACCTGGCGGGAGGACAGTTCGATGGCGCCGAGCAGGTCGCGCTCGCGGGCGCGAACGCGGCCCTGTTCGACGCGCGCCGTGGTCTCCGTGTGGGCGAGGTGGCCGGCGGCGAGCATGGCAATTTCCAGGTCGATCGCCTCGCCGTCGCGGATTAGCGCGCGGCCGTGGGAGAGCCGCGAGATGTTGGCGGCCGCGATCCACTCGTGGCCGTGCAAGTCAGAACCGCGGGCAAGTTCCGCTGCGGTGCCGCCGGTGAAGAGGTATTCGTCGGAGTTCGCACTGCGCCGTCGCCCGATGAAATCCGGCCAGGCCAGGGCCGTGACCAGCGCGGGGATGTCCGAGGGCAGCAGGTTGGCGGGGGCTTCAGTATCCAGCTCAATGCGGTGCACCTGCTTGGCCAAGCCGCGGGCATCGGTGAGTTTCTCCACCGCACGTGCGACCGCGTCGGCGTGCTGCGGCATCATTGCCGTGGCGGTCAGTAGTGCGCGTCCCATGCGCGGATGCACTGGCAGGGTAGCCAGGGTGCGGCCGAGCTCCGTGATATCACCGACCTCATCAACAGCACCCAGGCCAGCGAGAATGCGGTTTGCAGCCTCCGTGTGGCGGGGTGGTGGGGCGTCGAGAAGCTTGAGTCCCTGCATCCCCGGCGTGCCCCACGCCGCGGCGTCGAGGAGTGCCTGTGTCAGGTCGGCGACCTCGATTTCCGGCGCGGGCCAGGCGGGAAAGGACGCGAACTCCGACTGAGAGACGCAGCGCACCACGATGCCCGGACCCTCACGTCCCGCACGGCCCGCGCGCTGGTTCGCGGAGGACTGCGCACACGAGCTGGTGACCAGGCCGGAGAAGCCACGCGCGATGTCGAGCCGCGGTCCGCGCGCGAGGCAGGCGTCGACAACGGCGCGCACACCCGGTACGGTCACGGATGATTCCGCAATCGCGGTGGACACAATCACGCGCCTACCGTCCGCTTGTCGACGGAACACGCGGTCCTGCTCTTCGGAGCTCTGCTGGCCATGCAGCGTTAGCACTGTCGCATCTGAGGCGTCGGCGATATAGCCTGCGCAGCGTTCCACCTCGCGGATCCCGGGGAGGAAAACCAGCACATCACCGGCGGCTTCCTCCACCAGTGTCCTGGCCTGCGCTGCCACGTGCTGCAGGAAGTCGTCGGTCACACCGCGCGCATCCAGCCGTTGCGGAAAGGGGGCGTAGCGGATATCCAACGGGAAGATCTCCGCCTCCGCCGCCACGATGGGAGCCGGGGTGGAGCCGCCGAGCAAGGCCGCGAACTTCGGCGCATCCACCGTCGCAGACATAGCGACAAGGCGCAGGTCATCGTGGATATCCCGCAAGTCGCGCACCATCGCCAGCACCAGATCGGTGTCCAAGCCGCGCTCGTGCACCTCGTCGATGAGCACCGCGCTGGCATCCACGTCGCCGTCGCGCAGCAGTCGACGCAGCAGCATACCGGGAGTGACAAACTCCACGCGGGTGGCGCGGGAAACTTTTGTGTCGCCACGCACCGAGTAGCCAACTTCCTCACCGAGCTTCGTGCCCGACAGCTGTGCCAACCGCCGCGCTGCCGAGCGCACCGCCACGCGTCGGGGAGCTGTGACTACAATGCGGCCGCCTAGGGTGTTGGCTACCGCCGGCGGAACCAAAGTGGTCTTGCCGGTGCCCGGTGGGGCCTGGACTACTACGTCGTGGTCGCGCACGGCGCCGGCAAGCGAGACGAGCTGCGACGCGAACGGCAGGTCTGCAGAAATGTTCTGCAAATTGAACTGGAAATCGATGCTCATAGAACTAGTAGTAACTCCGGACAGGCGGGTAAAGTGCCCGCATATGCAGGACTTATCTCGTTTTGGTTGGCTTTCAGTGGGGGCGGCGGTCGTCACCATCGCGCTGAAGTTTTGGGGCTACACTCTGACCGGATCGGTGGGCCTGCTTTCCGACGCGACGGAGTCGATTGTCAATCTGGTTGCGGCAGTTGTCGCAATTATTGTGCTCAAGGTTATCGCGCGGCCCGCGGACCGCGACCATGAGTTCGGCCATTCCAAGGCAGAGTACTTCTCGGCCGGGCTGGAAGGGGCCATGATCTTCGTGGCGGCGGCGGCGATTATTTATGTCTCTATCGAGCGTTTGGTGCACCCGCAGCCGATTGAGCAGATCGGCCTGGGCCTCATCGTGACCGTGATTGCCTCGGTGGTTAGTGGTGCGGTGGCGCTGATTCTGCTTAGGGCCGGGCGCCAGCATAACTCCCTGGCGCTGACCGCCGACGGCAAGCATCTTATGACCGATGTGTGGACCTCCGCCGGTGTTCTGGCGGGTGTGGCTCTGGTGTGGATTACTGGCCTGTGGTGGCTCGACCCGATTATCGCGCTGGCGGTGGCCGTAAACATCCTGGTCACTGGTTTCAAGCTGCTGCGCGATTCCGGTAACGGCCTGATGGACAAGGCCATGGAGGGCGAGGACCGCGTGGCGGTGGACGAGATTTTGGCCTCGCACCGCAATCGGAGTCGGGGCATTGACGTTCACGAGATTCGCACTCGTGTGTCGGGGCATCAGCAGTTCATTGAGTTCCATGTGCTGGTGCCGGGCGCGTGGAGCGTGGAGCACGGGCACGATGTGCTCACCGCGATGGAGGATGAGCTGCGGGAGCGCTTCCCGGGTGTGCATATTTCCTCGCATCTGGAGCCAATTGAGGACGAACGCGCCTATGGGGATGTGCAGTTGTAACGCGCGTGAGGCAGCTCGGTAGAGGCTAAAAGATTGCGCAGTACCCAAAGTGAGCCAAATTCCACGAAAGCGCTGAAAGTGATGAGCCTTACACTTTAAGATTGTGTATACAAAATCATGCACTTGTTAAGTCCACTCGAAGGAACTGCATAAATGACCTCCGAAGCCTCAACCACTTCCACTGGAATTAGCCGTTTTTCCGCGAAGAGCCCGAAGTTGCCGGAGCCGTGCCCTCGGCAGGACATCATTATTCCGGCTAATGACCGTGTCCTGCTGCGCGGAACGATGTTCCGCCCGAAGGAGAACCCAGAGAACATTCCCAACGGCATCATCACCGTCCACTCCGGTACTGGTGTGCCGCAGGGGTTCTACCACCGTTTCGCTGAGACCGTGGCAGAAAAGGGCTACGGCGTTATCACCTATGACTACCGCGGAATTGGCCAGTCCGCTCTGAAGACTGACCAGAACAATGAAGACATCCGGATGTCGGACTGGATTACCAAGGATATTCCGGGTGTGATCGAGTGGGCCAAGGAGACCTACCCGGACGTGCCGCACTTCGCTGTCGGCCACGCGGTTGGTGGTCACGGCATCGCCTACGCCGGCTCCGAGGGCACCTATGACGCAGCAGCGCTGGTCAACTGCCGCGGTATGCGTATTTCCAAGGTGCCGTCCGTGGCGGGCAAGGTCCGCGCATTCTTCATCTTTAACATTCTCGGCCCGATCAGCGGTTTCATCACTGGCCACATTCCGGCGTCGGCGTGGCGTCTGGCTGTTGAGCCGCCGAACGGTGTCATGCGTCAGTGGGCGCGCTGGGCTCGCAAGGAAGGCTACTTCTTCGACGACTCCGAGTTCGACTTCGCTAATCGCTTCTCCAAGGCTCCGCAGCCGTTCCTGTCCATCCGCGTTCCGGATGATTATTGGACTGAGGAGTCCTCGGCAGACCTGATCACCAATGTGATGAGCTCTGCTGAAAAGATTGAAAAGCGCCAGGCTCAGCCGGCTGGCGGCAAGGGTGTGGGCTACGGTGGTTACTTCCGCTCCGGTCACGAGAAGGAGTGGGACGAGCTGCTGGACTGGTTCCAGACCAACAAGGACTAAGTAGGAGGTTTCATGGCGATTGCCAAGGTGGAAACGCCCTTTGGAGCGCTTGGAATCGCCACCTCCGCTCGCGGGGTCGTCGAAGTCAATCTCTTAGGTCCCGTGCTTGACGACGACCCCAGCGCCGCCGACCACGAAGCGCAGGCGGTGGCGGAACTGGCGGCGCAGCAGTTCCGCGAGTATTTTGCCGGGCAGCGCCGTGAGTTTGCGCTGCCGCTGGACTGCGACGTATTCACCCAGGATTCTTTCCGCGCTCGTGCTCTGACCGCACTGCGCGATGTGCCGTATGGCCAGGTTGTGACCTATGGCGAGCTTGCCGAGATGGCCGGCTCACCCCGTGCCGCCAGGGCTGCCGGGTCGGCCTGTGCCACCAATCCGCTGGGTATTCTGATTCCCTGTCACCGCGTGGTGCCCGCCAGTGGGGGAGCGGGATCTTTCGGTGCCTATGCCGGTGGCCGCGAAATGAAGCGCTGGCTGCTCGAACTCGAAGGTTGGCCACCCGCTAATCTCTAATGCATGACTTCACATTCTCCGCGCGACCAGTTCGCCACCGAATTTGAGAACATCGTCCGCAACCGTCGTGCCACACGCGTCTATGCTGACGAACCTCTTGACGACGCTGACGTGCGCCGCCTCCTGGAGCTATCTTTGGAAGCTCCCAGCGCCTTTAACATTCAGTCCCGCGCGATTGTGCGTATCGAGGACCCTGAGGTGCGTCAGAAGGTAGTGGAAGCTGCCGGCGGTCAGAAGCAAGTTGCCAATGCGCCGCTGCTACTCGCTTTCATTGGTGAGCCGACCGGCTGGAAGCGCGGTATTCCGCGCCTGATTGAGACCAACAAGGCCACTGGCCTGTGGGACGAAGTTGCCGCCGCTGAGCGGGAGGCCTCGATGATCTCCTTCCACGAGGCCCGCGAGAAAAAGGGTCTCTCCCGCGAGTTCGCAATCCGCGACGCCATGATTGCCGCTTCTTTCGCTATGGTCACTGCCAGCGCCTTTGGTTGGGCTAGCTCCCCGATGACGGGCTTTAGTGAGCAGAAGGTCAAGGAAGCTATCGGTGCCGGTGACACCGATGTGGCGGTAGCGCTGTTGCTGGCCATCGGTGTCCCGGGTGAGTTCCCGGCTCACCCGGGCCGTTTCGAGTTCGAGCAGCGCGCCTACACCGACCGCTACGAGGGGTAGCAGCCCTACAGCGCGAGCGCTACCTCGACGGCCTGGCGGATGGCACGCTTTGCGTCCAGCTCAGCGGCCACGTCTGCGCCACCGATGATGGTGACATTGGAGTTCTCGCCGGTGACGCTCTCGCGATCCTTGTCGCCCAGGCAGTCCAGATTGGATACCTGTCCAGTACAGACAATCACGTTGTCAACTGCGATGACCTGTGGCTTTTCATCGATGGTGATGTGTAGACCCTCGTCATCAATGCGGTTGTAGGTCACACCGGTGTACTGCTTGACACCGGCCTTCTTAATCTCCGCACGGTGAACCCAACCAGTGGTCTTGCCCAGGCCCTTGCCGATGCGGGAGGTCTTGCGCTGCAGCAGGTGCACCTCGCGCTCGACCTCAAACTCCTCAGCCGCGCCAGAGACCGTGCCCGGCTTGGTCAGACCCGCGCGGAACTCCGCTGGGTCACCGACGCCCCAGGCGTCCTTCCAGGCCTCGATGGTCTGGTTCGGCTTGCGCGTGAGGTACTCACACACGTCCACACCGATACCACCAGCACCGATGACGGCCACCTTGTTACCGGCCTGCTTCGCACCCGAGAGCAGCTCGTCGTAGCGAATGACCTTCTCGTGGTCGATACCGTCAATGCCCGGGATTCGTGGGGTGACACCCGTGGCCACAATCACGTGGTCAAACTTGGTCTTGAGCTCGTCGACGTCGGCACGCGTGTTCAGGTGAACCGGAACTTCGAGCACCTCCAGGCGACGTGAGAAGTACTTCAGCGTCTCGCCGTAGTCCTCCTTGCCCGGAATCTGTGCGGCGAGGTTGAACTGGCCACCAATCTGATCGGCGGCCTCGAAAATCTCCGGCTGGTGACCGCGCTGAGCTGCGGCTTCCGCGAAAGCGAGTCCAGCAACACCAGCGCCGATGACGGCGACGCGCTTGGCCTTGTCCTTCGCAACCGGCACGGATACCAGTTCGGTTTCGTAAGCCGCCTTCGGGTTGACCAAACAGGTGGAGCGCTTGGCCGCGAAGGTGTGGTCCAGGCAGGCCTGGTTACAGGCGATACAGGTGTTGATCTGGTCAGCTCGACCATCGCCCGCCTTGATGGCGAAGTCCGGGTCAGCCAGCAGTGGGCGGGCCATGGAAATCAGGTCCGCATTGCCGTCAGCGAGGATCTTCTCCGCAACCTCAGGGCGGTTGATTCGGTTGGAGGCTGCGACCGGGACGTCGACAAGCGAACGGAGACGACCAGTCAGATCCGTGAATGCGGCGCGCGGCACGGACGTAACGATGGTGGGGACGCGTGCTTCGTGCCAGCCGATGCCGGTGTTGAAGACATCGACGCCAGCCTCGACCAGACGCTGCGCGAGTTCAGTGGTCTCGGACCAGGTCTGGCCGTCTTCCACCAGGTCAAGCAGCGAAATACGGTATTGAAGCAGGAAGTCTTCGCCCACTTCGGCGCGAATGCGGCGGACAATTTCGATGGGCAGGCGCATGCGAGCCTCGGCGCTGCCGCCCCAGTTGTCCGAGCGGTGGTTAGTGCGCTCGGCCAGGAACTGGTTGAGCAGGTAACCCTCGGAGCCCATAACCTCAATGCCGTCGTAACCAGCACGTTTCGCGAGCTTCGCGGCGCGGACATAAGCGCCAATGGTGCGTGAGACATCAAAGCCGGTGAGGCGATGAGCCTTAAACGGGCTAATCGGTGACTGACCGGTATTGGCGGAGCGAGCCAGCGGACTGTAGCTGTAACGACCGGCGTGCAGCACCTGCAGCACGATGTGGCTGCCGTGGGAGTGCACGAGGTCAGTCACACGGCGGTGATTGTCCGCCATGCGCTTCGACGCCATCATCGAACCGGCCGGAGTCAGCCAACCCTCGATGTTGGGAGCATAACCGCCGGTGACGATGAGTCCCACGCCACCTTCGGCACGCCGACCCAGGTAGGCAGCCAGCTTGGGGATATCACGGGTGCGATCTTCCAGACCGGAGTGCATTGAACCCATGATGATGCGATTGCGCAGAGTTAGAGGACCGACGTCGAGAGGGGAGAGAAGATGTGGGAAGTGAGGCTGGTCAGACATGCAACCAGTATCGCGGTTTTAGCGGCTGTGCATGCGGTGAATCGGAAAAATTCCTGCACAGTTTTATATACGTTTCACGTGGAACATCAGGTGTAAAGCACACGCAGTCTTCGGCGGAGGAAGGTGTCCTATGACTACAGTCGGGGATATCAGTAGACGCATGTAGCAAGGAGTTGAGCCCTCATGACCTCTGAAACTTCAACTAATGGCAGGAAAGTAGCTGTAGTTACCGGTGCTTCTTCCGGTATTGGTGCAGCCACTGCCAAGCAGTTCGCAGCTGAAGGTTTCCGCGTTGTGTTGGGAGCCCGCCGCGAGGACAAGCTCGAGGCTGTCGCGGAGGAGATCCGCGCTGCCGGTGGTGAAGCGACAGTCTACAAGGTCGACGTCACCTCTGACGACGATGTGGTGGCGCTGGCTAAGGCCGAACCGCGCGTCGACGTGCTGGTAAACAACGCCGGTGGTGCCTGGGGCATGGAGTCGGTTGAAGGTGCTGTCGAGGAAAAATGGCGTTGGATGTACGACGTCAACGTGCTGGGCACCCTGCGCGTCACCCGCGCACTGCTGCCCGCACTGAAGACCACCAGCGGCATTGTGCTCACCGTCGGCTCGATTGCCGGTCGCCAGGTCTACACCGGCGGTGCCGGCTACAACGCCGCCAAGCACGCTGAGCGCGCCCTGGTGGAAGTCCTGCGTCAAGAGGTTGCTGTCGATGGCGTGCGCGTCACCGAAATCGATCCGGGGCGCGTCCACACCGACTTCTCACTCGTGCGTTTCGACGGCGACGAGACCAAGGCCGCAGCGGTCTACGACGGCGTTGAGTCGCTGACCGCCGATGATGTTGCCGACATCATTGTGTTCGCGGCCACCCGCCCGAATCGCGTCAACATCGACTTCCTGCAGGTGACCCCCATCGACCAGGTGGGCGGCGCGAAGCCGAAGAAGTAAGCCCAAAACCAAAGTCAAGTACATATCGACTAAATAAAGGAGCCGTGCATGAGCATCGATATTGCCGCTGATACCAAGATTGCCCTGGTCACGGGCGCAAGCCGTGGTATTGGCCTGGCGGTCGCCAAGGATCTCTCCCGTGATCACCACGTCATTGTGGGCGCTACCAGTGCTGAGTCTGCTGAGAAGGTGGCGTCGCAGTTGCCGTCGGCAAGCGTATTCGTTGCTGACCTGAGTGATACCGACGCCGTAAACGCGGAAGTGGCAAAGCTGTTGGAGGCGCTCGGTGGGCGCGGGCTGGATGTGCTCGTGCACTCGGCGGGCGTGTACGTCGATGGGGACGTGGCGGAGGTTTCGCGTGCGGACTGGTCGCGAATTATGGACATCAACGTCGTCGCCGTCGCCGACCTGACACGCCAGCTGCTGCCAGCGCTGCGCAAGGCGGAGGGCACGCTGGTAACCATCAACTCGGGCTCGGGATTCCGCGCTTCAGCTGGTACTTCACCGTATGCAGCGTCGAAGTTCGCGCTGCGGGCCTTCACCGATGCGCTGCGCGAGGAAGAGCGTGGCGCGGTACGAGTCAGCTCCGTGCACCCTGGGCGCGTCGATACCGATATGCAGGTTCAGCTGCAGTCGAATTGGCACCGCGATGATGCGGATTGGCGTTACGACGGAACGAAGTTCATGCGGCCTGAATCGATCGCAGCCGCAGTACGTCTGGCCGTTGATACCGGAGCGGATGCCAACGTGGATGAAATCCAGGTGCGCCCGCGCGGATAGCCGTGTAAAAGGTAGCGAAGATAAGCAAAAAGTGTGCCCACCAGGCGGATAGCCGGTGGGCACACTTTCGTGTGCAGGCTTCTTACTGAGCGTCCAGGTTCAGGCGCTCGTGCATTGCTTTGACCTCGCGCGGGACAACCTTGCCGATGGCGTTGCGCGGCAGGGAGTCGACGAAGAAGACGCGGTCCGGAGTGGAGTGCTCGGCCAGAGTTTCGCGGACGTACTCGCGCAGCATGTCCTCGGTGAGGTTCTTGCCGGCCTCATTGTCCTCGCGGACAACGTAGAGGAACAGGTCAGCGAAAATCTCGTCGTTTTCGTTGCTGCCGTGGCAGAAGACATCGGCGATGCCCGGCACCGGGCCCAGAATTTCTTCGACCTCGCGTGGGAAGACGTTCTCGCCGCCCTTGATCACCATGTCGTCGGAGCGACCACAGATGTACAGGTAGCCGTCCTGGTCGATACGGCCGAGGTCACCAATCTGGAACAGGCCATCGACGGTGGTGAACTTGTCCTTCTTGTTCAGGTAACCGATGAAGGAGAGCTCCTGAGCGGTGTGGATCATGCCAACCTCACCCGGCTCGACTTCCTTGCCGTCGTCACCCAGGATGCGAACCTTGGCGCCAATTGCCGGGCGACCTGCGGAGTCCGGGCGGGCTGCGAGGTCCGCGCCGGATGCGATGGAGCACAGGCCGGCCTCGGTGGAGCCGTAGAAGTTACAGATAACCGGACCGAAGCGGTGAGTCAGCGCGGAGACGAGCCAGCCCGGGATGGCGTTACCAGAGGAGACAATGAAGCGGAACGGGCCAATCTTGCGGTTCGGCTCCTCATCCAGAACATCCTTGATCTGGCGCAGGAAGAAGGCCGCGGAAATCATGCCGTTACAGCCGTACTGTTCACACTGGTCAACAGCCTTCTTCGGGTCGAAGACACGCATGGTGACAATGGTGGAGCCGGTAGCCATGCCAATCAGCACATTTGCCCAGCCCCAGGCGTGGAACATGGATGCGGACTGGTGAATGACCATGTTGCGGCGCCACGGAATACGATCGGCGATTGCACCCACAGTTGCCGGTGTCTTCGGCTCATTGCGCAGGACACCCTTCGGGATGCCGGTGGTGCCGGAGGACATGATGATGATGCGTCCCTGCTCCGGCTTCGGATCTAGCTTGGCGTTCGATGTACGACCTTCTTCAATGAGGTCTTCCATGAACACGAAGTTCTTGCCCGCGTTCTTGCGGGTCTCCGGCTTGGTCACGGAGGTAATAACGACGGTGACATCGTCGAGGTCTTCCGGCAGATTGCCCAGGAACTCGTCATCGACGAATAGGAACTTGGCCTTGTTCTGGTCAACGACGCCGCGAATCTGAGTCGGGCCGGAGCCGATATTCATCAGCATAATTTCGGAGCCGATGAATCCCTTGATGGCCATCGGCAGGATGATGCCGCGGCCGTTACGTGCGATAACGCCGAAGCTGGACTTCTGGGTCATGCCACGGTCCATCAAGGCGCGAGCCAGGGCGTGAGCGTTGTCCAGCAGCTGAGAATAGGTCAGCTCGCCGTCATCATCGACAAGGGCGAGGCGATCCGGGTAGCGCAGCGCACTCATGGAAATAAGGCTGGCGACGGAGAACTTCAAGCGACGCAGGTAATCGAGGATCTTCGGCGCCGTCTTCGGAGTCATGTACAGGGCGCCGGTACGCAGGAGTGGTGGAATCGACTGGGCAAAAGCCTTGATTTGGAGCCCAAGTGGTACTTCCGGAGCCTTCATTTCAGCTGCCATGGGTGAGAATCCTCCAAGATGATGGACAAGCGATTAATAGCGCCAAGCGACTCTTTAGTCACATTGACACCATCAGTCACGATAGTGCGATTTTGTAACAACCAGACTTTAACAAACCTGTGCCGCGCCAAAAAGTAGTTTCGACGAAGAAAAGTAAAAATACGCAATCAGTGTGCGCAATGCTTTACGACGGATACCTTTTTTGCGAACGGACTCGAGGATACAGTGTTATCAAACGGTTATAAACCGATGGAAAGCGGCGAATATAACGAAATGATAACACTGTGGTAACGAAATCAATTCCGATATTGACCTATATAACTCTATGAGCCCTGGGGTTTTCGGCTGGTTTGTTTGAGGGGGTGGGCAGTGGCTGAATGGCGGTCGCCCCCAGAAATTAGGGGGCTAGGAATCTTCAAAAAAATAGAAATGTTCGCGACTAGGAGGGGTGGAGGTTGCGAACACGTAGCTAAATAGGTGGCATATTCGCCGGCTTGAGCCTAGAAGCGTGGTGTCGGACCGTGCTGGAAGCGGTTGCCCTAATTCAGGGTTAGAGCGGCAAGCGCGGGCTCATCCTCTGTTGTGCAGGTGGAGAGCCAACGGTCGATGGCATCATACTCCGCCTGCGTGATCCACAGGTGGTATTTGTGTTTTACCGCCACCTGGCGAGCGACATACTGGCAGCGAAATGGTTTGTTGGCGGGTACCCAGGAGGCGGCATCGCTATCCCGCTTTTGTTGATTAGCGGGACCATCGACGGCCAAGAGGTTGAGGGGGTCATTGGCAAAGTCCTGCCGAACCTCAGGTGAGAGCTGCTGTGCTCCCTTTTGCCAGGCGTCGCTCAAGGCTACAACATGGTCGATTTGCACGGCGGAAGAGGTGTCGCGGCCGCGCTGGAACTCAATCATCGTGCCGGTGTAGGGATCCAGTAATTGCCCCGAAACTACGACGCAATCGCGAGTATTTGGTTTGTACTCCTTATTAATAAGGTCACGATTCAAAATGTCGTTCCGTGTGTCACATCCGTTGTGGCCAAACTCGGCAGAGACGTCATCACTCCAACGTTGCCCGAATTCATCGCGCGCATAGCCGGTTTTCGGTGCGCGCCCTTTTATCTCCAGCTGGTTGAGGGCGCTACGGATGCCGTCGATAGGCGATGTGCCGGGCGCTGGGGTGCCGGGGGAGTCTGGGGTGTGGGGCGCTTCAGGAATCTCGGGCGCGGGTTCCGCTGGCTCGGGCGTGAAAGCGGGTGCCGGTGCCGGGCTGTGCGACTGGCTCTCTGGGGTGGGGTCTATGGGAGCCGTGCAGCCGCTGAGGATTGTCGCTGTGCCGATAAGGAGGGCGAGGCCCTGTAATGGCGAGCGGAAACGACGGTTGGCGAGCATGGAGCTAACCATAGCGGTAGGAGCGGATTGGGTATGGAGGGGGTTTGCTAAAGAATCGAACAACCGTGCGTGGATAGTGGGGGTGATAGCTCGATTAGGGGGAGTTGAAGTTAAAACCGGTAGTAAAAGCCTGGTTTTTATCGAATGGCACTGTCAACCTAGCTCCTTCGGGGGTGGGCAAATACAGTTAATTCCCTAAATACGTATTGCAATACGCTTAGATGAAAGTACATTGTTAAAACAGTTGGAAATATAGATAACCCGTGTCCCCCAATTGGCACATTGCACCTATAAGGGGAAAACAGCCATGACAGCTAAGACAGCTATGACTCTGACCGAAACAGCGACCACATTGCCTCGTGGTCCTCAGAGGGAAGGTCTCTACCACCCGTCGAACGAACACGATGCGTGTGGCGTGGCCTTTGTCGCCGACATTTACGGTCGCCAGACCCATGACATTGTGGAAAAGGGCATTCAGGCACTGGTCAACCTCGACCACCGCGGGGCCGCTGGTGCCGAGAAGACCACCGGCGACGGTGCCGGCATTCTCATTCAGGTGCCGGATGCCTACTACCGCGCTGAGCTGAGTAAAGAAGGCATTATTTTGCCTCCGGCTGGCACCTACGCCACCGGTATTGCGTTCCTGCCGCAGTCGCGCATGGCCACTCTCGATGCCATCCGGGCTATTGAGGACATCTGCGCCGAAGAGGGCATCGAGATCTTGGCATGGCGCGATGTGCCGATTAACGCTGACGGGCTTGGCCAGATGGCTCGCCAGGCTATGCCGGTGCTGCGTCAGCTCTTCGTTACCGCGAAGAACTACGAGGGGCGCCAGCTCAGCGATATTGATCTCGACCGCAAGATGTTCTTCCTGCGTAAGCGCTGCGAGCGCGAGCTGGGTGAACAGGGCGCCGGCGAGGGCTCTGGTGGTGACACCGTGTACTTCCCGTCGCTGTCCAGTCGCACGATCGTCTACAAGGGCATGCTGACTACACCGCAGCTGAAGGATTTTTACCTTGACCTGCAGCAGAAGGAAGTCACTTCCGCGCTTGCCATCGTGCACTCGCGCTTTTCCACGAACACTTTCCCGTCCTGGCCACTGGCACACCCGTACCGCTACGTCGCTCACAATGGCGAAATCAACACCGTGCGCGGCAACGAGAACTGGATGCGCGCCCGCGAGTCGCTGATTCGCTCTGGCAAGCTGGGCAATATCGACCGCGCACTGCCGGTGTGCGATCCCAACGGTTCTGACACTGCGCGTTTCGACGAGGCCCTGGAGCTACTGCATCTCGGTGGTCGTAGTCTCCCGCATGCGGTCATGATGATGGTTCCGCAGGCCTGGGAGCACGACGATAACCTCAGCCCGCAGGTTCGCGCGTTCTACGAGTACCATGCCTGCCTGATGGAGCCGTGGGACGGCCCCGCCGCCATCTGCTTTACCGACGGCCAGGTCATCGGTGCCACCCTGGATCGCAATGGCCTGCGCCCGGGGCGCATCTGGGTGACCGACGAGGGCCTGGTGGTGATGGCCTCCGAAGCTGGTGTCTTGGATATCCCGCCGGAGCACATTGTGCAGCGCACGCGCGTACAGCCGGGGCGTATGTTCCTGGTGGACATGAAGGCCGGCCGCATTATTGAGGACAAGGAGATTAAGTCCACGCTGGCCGCCACTGGGCCCTACGAGGAATGGATCAAAGAGGGCCTGGTCGACATCGCCGATTTGCCACGAGAGCGCTACCAGTACATGCCGCATGCCCGCGCGGTGTTGCGACAGCGCGTCTTCGGCATCACCGAAGAAGACGTTGACCTAATCATCCGCCCGATGGCACTCACCGGCGCGGAGGGCCTGGGTTCGATGGGCTCGGACACGCCGATTGCAGCACTGTCCAACCGCCCTCGCATGCTGTTCGACTTCTTCTCGCAGCGGTTCGCGCAGGTGACCAACCCGCCGCTGGACTCGCTGCGCGAAAAGTCCATCACCAGCATGAATACGTTGCTGGGGGCAGAGACCAACATCTTGGAGCCCACTGCCGATGCCGCCCGTCGCATCCGGCTCGAACATCCAATCCTGGACAACCACGACTTTGTCACCCTGTGCCAGGCGGGCAAGAACGAGGAGTACTCCGAGTTCCGCGCCGAGATTATCTCCGGCCTGTACCCGGTCGCCCGCGGTGGCCGTGGCCTGCGCAACGCTATTCGTCGTGTCCGCCGTGAGGTCTCTGAAGCCATTGACCGTGGTGCCCGACTGATTGTGCTGTCTGACCGTGAGTCCAACGAGCGCTTTGCGCCGATCCCGTCGCTGCTGCTGACCTCCGCGGTCCACCACCACCTGGTGGAGGAACGCACTCGCACGCGCGCCAGCCTCATCATTGAGGCTGGCGACGCACGCGAGGTGCACCACATGGCCATGCTGCTGGGCTTTGGCGCCGATGCCATTAACCCATACATGGCTTTCGAAACCATCGATGAGCTGCGTATGAAGGACCAGCTCGGTGATCTGACGCTGGATCAGGCCTGCTCGAACTACTGTAAGGCCGCCTCCAAGGGCGTGCTGAAGGTCATGTCCAAAATGGGTATCGCCTCACTGCAGTCCTACCGTGGCGCACAGCTGGCCGACACCGTCGGTCTGTCGCAGGAGTTCCTGGACGAGTACTTCACCGGCGCTGTTTCTCCGCTGGAAGGTATTGGTCTCGACGAGGTCGCAGAAGACGTTGCCGCCCGTCACCGCAGTGCATTCCTGCCGCGTCCGGAAGAGCAAGCACACCGCGAGCTGGATCTCGGCGGCGAGTACAAGTGGCGTCGCGAAGGCGAGTACCACCTATTCAACCCGGAGACGATCTACACGCTGCAGCATGCGACCCGCACTGGTCAGTACGCGGTCTTCCGCGACTACACCAACAAGGTCGATGAGCAGACCAAGCAACTGGCAACCCTGCGCGGCATGCTCGAGTTCGCCTCGGACCGCGAACCAATCGACATTGATGAGGTCGAGCCGGTTTCCAGCATCGTCAAGCGTTTTTCCACTGGTGCGATGAGCTACGGCTCCATCTCTGCGGAGGCACATGAGACGCTGGCCATCGCTATGAATCGCCTGGGTGCGATGTCCAACTCCGGCGAGGGCGGCGAGGACCCAGACCGTTTCGAAATGGAGGTTAACGGCGACTGGAAACGCTCTGCCATCAAACAGGTCGCATCGGGCCGCTTCGGTGTGACCAGCCACTACCTGTCCAACTGCACCGACATCCAGATCAAGATGGCCCAGGGTGCAAAGCCCGGCGAAGGTGGCCAGTTGCCACCGAACAAGGTCTACCCGTGGATTGCGGAAGTGCGCATTACCACCCCGGGCGTGGGTCTGATCTCGCCACCACCGCATCACGACATCTACTCGATTGAGGATTTGGCGCAGCTCATTTACGACCTCAAGAACGCCAATCCGCGCGCCCGCATTCACGTGAAGCTCGTCTCCGAGCAGGGTGTGGGTACTGTCGCCGCTGGTGTGTCGAAGGCGCATGCCGACGTTGTGTTGATCTCCGGCCACGATGGCGGCACCGGCGCCTCGCCGCTGACCAGCCTCAAGCACGCCGGTGGTCCGTGGGAGCTGGGGCTCGCTGAAACCCAGCAGACCCTGATGCTCAACGGGTTGCGCGACCGCATCCGCGTGCAGTGCGATGGCCAGCTCAAGACCGGTCGCGATGTCGTGGTCGCGATGCTGTTGGGCGCTGAGGAGTTTGGTTTTGCCACCGCTCCGCTGGTGGTTGAGGGCTGCGTCATGATGCGCGTCTGCCACCTGGACACCTGCCCAGTCGGTATTGCCACCCAGAATCCGAAGTTGCGGAGCAAGTTCACCGGCCGTGCCGAGCACGTGGTCAACTTCTTCACCTTCATCGCCCAGCAGGTCCGTGAATACCTCGCTGAGCTGGGTTTCCGCACCATCGATGAAGCGGTCGGACATGCCGAGTGCCTGCGTCCGCGCAAGAATTTGGGCAACCTTCCGCGCGTCGCAAAGCTTGACCTGGAGCGAATCCTGCACGTTGCCGAGAGCCCCTTCTTCGTGGACCAGGATTCCTACTGCACGAAGGCGCAGGACCACGGGCTTGAGGGTGCGTTGGACGAGCGCCTCATCGACGAAGCGCAGCCCGCACTGCGCACGGCGCGCGCGAATGGGTTGGCGCCGACGCCAGTGGCGCTGCACCACGCCATCAGCAATGTGAACCGTTCCGTGGGCACGCGGCTCGGGTACGAAGTCACCAAAGTCGCAGGTAAGCAGGGGCTTGCCGACGACTCCATCGTCGTCAACCTGCTCGGTTCCGCCGGTAACTCGCTGGGCGCGTTCCTGCCGGCCGGTGTGACTATCAAGCTGGAGGGCGATGCCAACGACTTCGTCGGCAAGGGCCTATGCGGCGGCAAGATTGTGGTCCGACCTTCACGATCGGCCCCGCCAACCGCGGATGTGGCTACCGACACGATTGCCGGCAACGTCATTGGTTTTGGTGCCACTAGCGGTGAAATCTTCGTCCGCGGCACCGTCGGCGAGCGCTTCTGCGTGCGTAACTCCGGTGCCACGGCCGTGGTCGAGGGCATCGGTAACCACGGTTGTGAGTACATGACCGGTGGCCGCGTCGTGGTGGCGGGTCCGGTCGGTCACAATTTCGGCGCCGGTATGAGTGGCGGTATCGCCTACCTGCTGGATAACGAGGCGACGCGGGCGAACATCAACACCGAGCTGGTCGACATCGTGCCGCTGGGTGATGAGGACATCAGCTGGCTGGAGGCCACGCTGTCGAAGCACCGCAAGCTCACGGGTTCTAAGACTCGGTTCCCAGCCGCACAGTTCATCAAAATTATGCCGCGTGATTACGCCCGAATTCTCGACGTAGTCGCGAAGGCAAAGGACAACGACGCTGACATCAACGAGGCAATCATGGAGGCAGTAAGCAATGGCTGATCCGAAGGGTTTCATGAAATTCCAGCGCGAAGAGCCTGCTCATCGCCCGGTTCCGCTGCGTCTGATGGACTGGAAAGAGGTCTATGAGGAGGCTAGTCAGGAGCACCTGCAACAGCAGGCGACCCGCTGCATGGACTGCGGCGTGCCGTTTTGTCACTCGGCCTGCCCTCTGGGCAACATCATTCCGGAGTGGAATGACCTGGTTCGTCAGAACCGCTGGCACGAGGCTTTCGAGCGCTTGCACGCCACCAATAACTTTCCCGAGTGGACCGGTCGCCTGTGTCCGGCTCCGTGCGAGGGCGGTTGTGTGCTCGGCATCAACGACGATGCGGTGACCATTAAGAATATTGAGCTGGCCATCGTTGAACGCGGCTTCGATGAGGGCTGGGTGCAGCCGATTGTGCCGACTTTCGACACCGGTCAGCACATCGCTGTCATCGGCTCCGGGCCGGCGGGCCTTGCTGCAGCACAGCAGCTCACTCGCGCCGGGCATGATGTCACGGTTTTCGAGCGCGACGACAAGATTGGTGGCCTGATGCGCTACGGCGTTCCGGACTACAAGATGGAGCAGCGCTTCCTCGACCGTCGCCTTGAGCAGATGGAGATCGAGGGTACCGAGTTCCGCACCAACGTCTCACCGACAGCCGCTGACCTGGCCGAATTCGATGCAGTGGTCCTAGCTACCGGCGCCTCGCTGGCTCGTGACCTGCCCGTCGATGGCCGTGACCTCGAGGGCATTCACCAGGCTATGGAGTACTTGCCGGGCGCCAACCGCGTTGCCGCAGGCGAGCTCGACACCCCGCCAATTGATGCCAAGGGCAAGAAGGTTGTCGTTATCGGCGGCGGCGACACCGGCATTGACTGCTTCGGTACCGCGCTGCGCCAGGGTGCTGCGTCCGTCACGCAGTTCGATATCCGTCCGCGGGCTCCGAAGTCCCGTGCGGCGTCGACTCCGTGGCCGATGTATCCGCTGGTCTGGCGCGTAGCCACTGCCCACGAAGAAGGTGAGTACACCATCACCGGTTCCGAGCCGCCAGAGGTTACCGAGGCGCTCGGCCTTAACGCTCGCATCACCGGTGAGACGCTGGGCAAGCGCGTCTTCAATGTCAACACCGTCTCCTTCCACGGCGAGGACGGCCACGTAACCGGCCTGTCTGCTAACGAGGTTGAGGTCATCGACGGAAAGCGTGTGCCCATGGAAGATACGGATTTCGAGCTCGATGCCGACCTGGTTCTCATTGCTCTGGGCTTCTCCGGTCCGGAGCGCGGGGGCCTGCCGCATGAGCTGGGTATTCAGTTCAACGATCGCGGTGTGATGATGCGTGACGACGACTACCTCGCCGTGCGCCACGATATCGAGCAGAACTTCGACGCTCCGGTGTTCGTGGCCGGTGACAATGGCCGCGGTGCCAGTTTGATTGTGTGGGCTATCGCCGAAGGCCGCGCCTGCGCCGAGGCCGTGGATCAGTACCTGATGGGCGAGTCCAACCTGCCTCGCGCGGTGGAGCCGACCGACGCTCCAATTAAGTTGTAAACCCTGGTTTAGTTCACCACTATGTCGCCGCGTGCCCCCATTTCGGCATGCACCATCTGGTGGTCAACAAAGCGGTACGTGCCTGGCTCCGGGAATTCGGCCTCAACATAACCACCCTGCGCGGCACCGAGGTCAAGGGCTTGGGCGCCGCCCACGCCGTCGTCAAGCAAAAGCGTTCCCTCTTTGTACACGCGATGGAACTGTGTGCCGACGATGTGGAAGCTCGTGCCCTTGTTTGGGCCTGCGGCAAGTACCCAGAAACGTACCGTCTCACCTGCGCGAATACGAATTGGGTGGGTGAGATACTGGTCGGGGTAGCCGTTGAACTTGTAGATATCGGGGTTCTCGGCCATGACCTTGTCGGCATCGGGACCGGCTTCGCCCCAGTAGCTTTCGGACTGCACCAGCAGGACCTCGTGGTCGACTTCCGCGAGATTCGGTGGGTCGATAATGACAGCACCGTGCATGCCGGCAGCGATGTGCATCGACATGGGCATGGTCGCGCAGTGGTACATCCAGATGCCCGCGCGGTCGGCACGGAAACGGTACTCAAGCTTCTCGCCAGGGGCAATGTCTCGCATCGGCTCATCCGGCGAGACAATGCCCGCGTGGAAGTCGATGGAGTGACTCATCGTGCCATCGTTAATGAGCGTGACGACGAACTCGTCGCCCACCTTGCCGCGCAGGGTTGGCCCCAGCGGTTTGCCGTTGAATACCCAATGCTGCTGCTCGACGCCAGGGGCAGCGTAGCCGGTGAACTCGCTGGCTCTCAGGGTGACGTGGTGGACTGTAGTGTCCTCGGCGGGTTCTAATAGCGGGTTGATGGTGGGGGAATCCGGGCCGGGTTGCTCGCCGACATTCCCGAGCGCACCGGGAGTGGCATGGTCAGCGTGGTTGCCACCTCCGGTGTGGTGTGAATGATCAGTGCTACCTGTATTGACTGTGAGGGTCATGCCCATCTGTCGGTGACCAGCAATGGTGCACCAGCCGTCAATGTCACCGGGAACAACCGGCACTTCAATGGTGGCGGAGTTGCCAGGGGCGACACGTCCGGTGTCCTCGCCGGTGGCCAAGCGCAGATCGTGGACCTGGGAATCAGCGTTGACCATGGTGATGACCAGTCGGTCGCCGGGGTTTGCCTCTATAACGTTCGGGGTATAGGTCATATCGTTGGCGGTAACCGTGACCTCGACGGTTTCTCCGGTGGGTGCAACATCGCTGGTGGTTTCAATGCTTCCCGTACCGCCACCGCTCAGCGCAACACCAATAGTCACTACCAGGCCCAATACAGCCAGAGCGGCGGTAGTTTGAGCACCGAGTCGACGTGCAGTTGCGTGCAGTTCGACCGGCTTCGGCGTTGCTTCTTTGTTGGCCCGTGCCTTCTGACTTTCTTTCAGCGCACCAATCTGAGCCTTCGCGGCACGGCCGACAAGTGGCAGATAGGACACCAAGGCAAGGGAGACCATTGCGGAGACCGCTACTTTGGTCCAGGACGGCAGCGGCATTAGCCACAGTGCCAGACCAATATTGATGGTCGACCAGCGGAATGCTCCCGCGCGGTCAAGTTCCTTCATACCGGCGGAGACTGGACCAGCACCTCCGCCGATGGTAGCGGGCAAGAGTTGGCTCATCATGCCGATAAGCAATTGTGCGCCGAAACCGATTACCAGCGGCAGCGTAAGGGATGAGATTACGAAGCTGCCGTCAAGCGCCTTGACTGTGGCAACTGTGAGTGTGCCGATCAGCCAGACGACCGCAGCCGCAACAGACAGCGCCGGGTAGCTGAGGCGGTCGCGGGGGTCTTTAGCGACAGTCATGACGTTGTGCGCCCACGGAATGGCGGCTATGACCCAGCCGATAGTGATGATGCCAAGGCCGACGGAGGCGAACCAGTTGAAGCTGGTCAGTGCACCGATTGTGGTAGTCGCGATACCTATGAGCTGTACTGCTAGTGCCAGCTTCGGGCGGGAATGCGGCGACATCTGGGTTCGCCACAGCGCTGGGAACATGGTGATGAGCGTGCCGCAGGCCGCGAGCCCGAGGAAGCCAATGAGGTTGATGGCTTCATGTGCCAGTAGGAGGTCGTCGTGAAGCGCTTCGCCCTTCGGAGATGCGAGGATGGCGCCGAGCGTGGCGCCGATCGGCAGTAGGCATGCCGACGCGACGTAGTACGCAACGGAGATGGCGAATGGTCGATTGCGCTTCGCTACCAGGTCGCGTCCGAGGGAAATCGCATGCCATGCGACGGCGACGCCGACGACCGCTGCGCCGGCGGTGGTCACTGGCCACCAATCACCCAGCTTTCCGATGACTGTTGTGCCAATACCTACGTTGAGCAGGTAAATGTTTGCTAACTGAATGTGCCGATTGCCATCGGGCACATCGATTTTCAGTAGTTTCTCGGTGAAGTGGCGGCCCCAAATGAGGATGGAGTTGGTGACGGCGCCGAGGGTAAAGAGGTGCACCAACAGCCAGCGCCCATCGGAGACAAATGGGTGGACTAATGCGGCCACAATGATGGCAGCGAACCACCAGCGCACCGGCATACTGGCCTTGCGATGCCAGGACATGCGGTGACTCTTGCCAGGTTTAGAAGGTGGTTTGGTTGTGGGGGCTTGGGGTTCTGGTGTGGCGGGCGACGACATATATCAATAATACGCATACTAGTTGCGTATTTAATAGGGGTGCATGTAAGAGTGCTTTTATTTGGGCAGGTCTTCGCCGTTTTTGTAGGCCTGCCAGAACTGTGTGGTCTGCTGTCTCCAGACCGCATTGACACCATCGTCGGCAGGGCCTGTCGGTAGTGTCGCGGTGGACACCGGTGTGGACGCGGCGCGCTGCATCAGGCTGCGGACATCATTCAGACTGACAGTAGTGGCCGTTCCATTAGTTAGGGCGGTGAGGAGGGCAGTGAACTCCTTCATGGAGTTCACGGAGCCGCTGCTGTCAATGATTCCTTCGCTGCGGTAGTAATCCAGTAGCGCTCCCAGAATTTCCTGCTGGTGGTTGATGCGCGAGAGGTCACTGCCACCCGTTTCGGTCTTGCGAGCGCGAAGCTGTGTGACCACACCTTGGCCGGAAAAGTGCTGCTCACCTTTGCCTTCGCGGACGATGCGACCGCCGTCATCGACGGGGAGGTCTGCGCCGCCGAGGCTATCGATGATGCCGGTGACACCGTTGAAAGTGGTGGCGATGGTGTCATCGATGGGAATCCCAGCTTCTTCAGTAATCGCCATGGCTGCGCAGTCCATGCCCGCTTGGGCTGATCCGCGGTCATCGACATCGGCGACGGATCCGTAGGCGAATGCGGAGTTCAGTTTGTCCTTTTTGCCGGAGTGCTCGGTGGCGTGAGAACCAGCGCAGTCGGGTAAATCTACCAGGGAATCTCGCGGCACAGAGACAATGTCAATCCACTCCGGATCGTGACGCATACGCATGAGCATGATGACATCTGAGCGGTGTCCCACCATGGATGAGTCTTGACTATCGACACCAAGGATGAGCAGTGTCTCTTGGTGCGTGGCCGATGTGTCGGCGACGTTCTGTGTCTGACTCATCCGGTTTTGAATCAGCATCAGGGTAGCAAGCAACAGCGCCATCACCGTTAGAACTGAAACGGCAGTAATCAGTGCAGCAAGGAAGGGCTTTCGGATGATGAAAGCGCGTGCCCGACGCGTTGATGATGTGCTCACGGGGGAAGTGTAACCCTTTTGTCAAAAACGATTGTTTGAGTATTCACGCAAATACTTCCTTGAATAAGCATCTCAATAAAGAGGTGATTTTGCATTAATTGCAATCGTCAGGAAGTGGTTACGTTAGAAGTTAGTTTGTACAGCTAGTTATATGAATGTAAACAGATTGAAGCTTCGGTAAATAGTTGGTGAAACATTGTTTTACCAGGGAGAATGATGGGTGGAAAGGGTGGCTTTTTGGCTACCCGAACGATGGGGTAGCCCTTTGGGGTAGGAGCTGTAAATGTAGTTTATATCGCATAGTATGCCAAGCCTGTGGAACGCATTGTGCGTTAGGAAATTTAACCAGCAGTAAAAGGCATAAGAATGTTTATCCGAGACTGGAAGCAGCTCGCCTGGTGTGTATTTGATGTACTCGCTTGGCTGGTTGCGCTGTCCGCCGCTAACGGAATCGTCCGCGGGGAATTGGTATCTTTCTCTGAGATATCAGGCACTAATTTTTTGGTTGTCGCCGTCGCCGTAGTCGTCATTGTCCTGCTAGGCCTGCTGCTCGGGGAGTACACCAACCCGCAACGCGTATGGCCCGGCAGTCGAACTGAAGATATTGTTCTGCTGACCATCAGCATGGGTGGCGCTACCGCAGCCACTGGTTTGGCTCAAATTCTGAAGACCGTCCCGGAAATTGCGTGGTACGTTCCGTTCGCCGGTGGGTGTGTCGCAACTTTGGCAAGTATCTATACCCGAACTCTCGCTCGCTGGATCACCAACAACTTTGGTTCCCGCCAGACGGATGATCGCTTGATTGTTCTCGGTGCAGGCCGTCGAGCCAAGTTTTTTATTAACAGCCTTACGGATTCCGGTATTTCCCGTGAGAACCGCTTCCACTTGGTTGGAATCGTCGATCCCGAAGAAAGCGGCGAGAACCATATTTCTCGTATCCATGGTCTCCGCGTGATTCGTGGCATTGATCAGCTGGGCGAAGTCGCATCGCGCACTTCGGCGGAGTCGGTCATCATTGCGACTGATGAGCCACTGTCCACTGAGTGCATCAACGTCCTCAACCACATTTGTGAGGAATCGTCGCTGCGCCTGCTCATTCTGCCGCCGGTGGAGGAGTACTCGCGTCACCGTGGCGCTGTCGCTACCTCGCAGGTGCGCGAAATTAACATCGCCGACCTCATCGGCCGCCAGCCGCTGCACCTGGATGAATCCAAGGTCGCTTCCATAATCCGCGGTAAAAAGGTGCTGGTCACAGGCGCTGGCGGTTCTATCGGTTCCGAGATCTGCCGACAGGTTCACCGCTTTGAGCCGGCAGAACTTATCATGCTGGATCGCGATGAGGGCGGCTTGCATGCCACTCAGCTGTCGCTGACGGGTTCGGCGCTTCTCGACGGCTCCGATACCGTCCTGGCTGATATCCGTGACGCGGAAATGCTGACGCAGATCTTCACCGAGCGCAAGCCCGATGTTGTCTACCATGCTGCAGCTCTCAAGCACCTGCCGCTGTTGGAGAGCTACCCTGCAGAAGCAGTGCAAACCAATGTCATCGGAACCCAGAACGTCCTGGATGCAGCCGCTGCGGCCAATGTTTCAACCGTTATTAATATTTCCACGGACAAGGCTGCGAACCCAGCCTCGATTCTGGGTGAATCCAAGCGCGCCGCAGAACGTCTGACTGCGCACATGGGGCAAACTCACGAAGGTGTCTGGGCATCTGTCCGATTCGGTAACGTGTTTGGCTCGCGTGGCTCGGTCATTACGACTTTCCAGCGTCAGATTGAAGAGGGCGGCCCGGTTACGGTGACGCACCCTGACGTTCAGCGCTACTTCATGACCATTCCGGAGGCATCGCAGCTGGTGCTGCAGGCTACCGTTATTGCAGAGTCCGGTGAGACTCTGGTGCTGGAGATGGGTAAGCCGGTCAAGATTGCTGAGTTGGCGGAGAACCTTATCAGGCTCCATGACGCAGACGTAGAGATTGTCTACACGGGTCTTCGCGAAGGTGAGAAGATCTCCGAGGACTTGGTTGATGACCGCGAGGTTCCCAAGATTGGCGATCGTCATCCGCTGATCACTGAGGTACGTGTTGAGCCGGAACGGCTGAATTCGCGGATTCTCCCGTGCACACATAATCACGATGCTGCACGTCGTTGGCTTGCAGAGCACGGTGGGGCGCAAAGCAGTGTTGCGGCGTATCCCGCTGGTGCACAATCACTTGCAACCGCTAGCTCGAAAGCAAAATAGTTAGGATGACTCCCCACCGTGACAACCACCAGCTCCTCTAACTCCGGGCAGCTGGCGCAAAGAGTTCGAACAGTTGCGACGATTTCGGCAGCTTCAGCGCTCGCCGCAGTCGTCGCCTTTGTGGTCAGTATTCTTTCCGCGCGAGTGCTGGGGCCCGCCGGTCGAGGCGAGGTCGCTACCGTTTTGCAGTTCGCCTATATTGTGGCGCCCTTCGTCGGCTTTGGGGCCGATCGGCTTTTGCTGCGCCGCGATGATTACGACCACGGTCTCATTCCGAGTGGTTTCGCCATGACTGTGGTCGCTCTGATTGCTTGTGCCATCGCCGGTGTCGTCTACGGACCGTGGACGGCAATGGCCGGCGTTGTCGCCTTGGTTACCGTGTCATTTTCCATGGTTCGTGCGATGGCTATCAGCCGCCATCGAGTGTCTTTCTTCGTCGCAGTATTCGTCGGTTTCCAGGGCTCAGTACTGCTGATTAGCACTGCGCTATATTTCGCCGGAGTCGAGGACTGGCGCTGGTGGGCTGCGGCCTATATCTTCCCGGCACTGCCACTGGCAATCTGGTCGCTAGCGAAGTCACGCAAACACACCGATTCCCGTGTTGGCGGAGTGGTAGAGACGGCTCGAACAAATGCCCCATTCATCGCATCGGGCCTGGGACCGCTGACGACCACACGCTTGGGTCGCGTTTTGCTGCCGGCGCTGGCCTCACCGGCGTCGTTAGGTCTATTTGTAGTCGTAGCGACGGCGACGGAACCGCTGTACTGGATCGCGCAGTCAGTCGCCGATCAGCGCACCAGCGACCAGAGGGGTCGCGAACTCACCCCGTCTCGTGTGCTCCGACACCTTGGCATAGTCACTGCAGCGTACGGCGCGCTTGGTGCGCTCGGTGGTATGGCACTCTACTTCCTCATCGTGCCGGTATTCGGCCATGAGTTTGAGCCTGCTCGGGAGTTGGTGCTGCCACTGACTATCGCGGCCGTGGTGCTCGGCTGCTACCGACACCTGTGCGGTGAAATTCTCGGCAGCGACAATCCCCGTCGAATTGGCCGAGTGGAGCTCATTTCCGCCGTTATCGCTGTCATTTGTTACCCGATCGGCATTCTTCTCGGAGACGCCCTCGGTCTCGCGTGGACCAGCGCAGTTGTCTACTTTGCAGCAGCCGTTGTTGCCGCAGTGGCGTTGATGCAGCCGAGCAGAGGCCCGAAAAATCCATCAACCACCAACGAAGAACTTCCCGTCGACGTAATCGAGGAAAGCTAAACAATGCGAATCACTTATATCCACCAGCACTTTGTTCTCCCCGGTGAGCCGGGTGGTTCCCGACCCTACGAGTTTGCCCGCCGAATGGCCGCTGCAGGCCACGAGGTGACAATGATCTGTGGTCGCGATGAGGCCATGGATAAAACGGTCGATGGCATCCACGTGCGTCGTTTAGCGATTCCGTACCGCAATGAAATGTCGAAGCGCGAGCGCATCGTCAGTTTCTTCAACTTCCTGGTGCGCGCCTCCGCGGTTGCTGCCCGTGTGCCTGCCGACGTGATTTACGCGTCCTCGACTCCGCTGACTGTGGCGGTTCCGGGAATTGTGGCGAAGTTTACCCAGCGTGCGTCGTTGGTGGCGGAGATTCGTGACCTGTGGCCAGAGGTGCCAATCAAGTTGGGCTACCTCAATAATCCGGTGGCGATTTTCCTGGCCAAGCAACTGGAGAAGGCATTTTATGCGGCATCGAGCGAGGTCGTGGCGCTGTCGCCGTCGATGGCCGATGGCGTCAAAGAGGTCGCTCCGAAGAAGCGCGTGACCGTCATTCCGAATGCGTCGGACTTTGAGCGTTTTGATGTCCCGGCCGAGCAGCGTGCAGCTTTCCGCAAGGAGCAGGGCTGGGGCGATGACGTGGTGGCGGTCTACGCCGGTGGTTTTGGCATGTCCTACCAGCTGGAGTGGCTTGTGGATTTGGCGGCGCAGCTGCGTCGTGATGGCGTGGAGAATGTGCGCTTTGTCCTGCTGGGGCAGGGAAGCGACTCGGATACGTTGTACCAGCGCGCCGAGAACGCTGGCCTCGATGCCGATGCGATGTTCCTCGGCCGTCAGCCGAAGGAAGATGTCGCCAAGTACGTGTCTGCCGCCGATATCGCGCTATCGCCGCTGCGTGATGACCCCTGCCTGGAAGGCAACTCCCTGAACAAGGTCTTCGATGCCATGGCCGCATCGCGTCCGGTGGTGTTCAACCACGGTGGCTGGCTGGAGGAAGCCGCAACCGAGCACGATGCTGGTTGGCGTCTCTCGCGCGATATTCCGACCGCGGCCAAGCGATTCGCTGAGATTATCTCCGACCGCGATGAGATGCGCGCAGCGGGACAGCGAAACCGCGAACTGGGTGAGAAGCGTTTTGCTCGTGACAGCCTGTACAACCAGCTGATCGAGGTACTCAACCGTGTCCGAAAGGTTCAGAAGTAATGACTAACGGCGACGCTAACAAGCCCAATGAGCGGATCTTTCTTTCGCTCGCGACAGTCACCGAAGCAGAAGAACAGGCCGTCGTTCGTGCACTCCACTCTGGTTGGGTGGCTCCGTTGGGCCCCGAGGTAGACGGGTTTGAAGCGGAGATTGCCAAGCGCTGCGGTGTTGAGCACGCGCTCGCGCTGTCGTCTGGTACTGCTGGCCTGCACTTGGCGCTGCTCGCGCTGGGGATTGGTGAAGGTGACTACATCCCGGTTTCCACCATGACCTTCGCGGCCACGACCAACGCCATCGCTTACGTCGGTGCTACGCCAGTGTTTGTCGATGCCGCAGAGGACGGCAACATCGACCCTGAGCTGCTGCTCCGCACCGTCGATGAACTGCTTGCCGAGGGCAAGAGCGTTCCCGCTGTGATGATTGTGGACCTCTTCGGCCGCTGCGCCGACTACCCGGCCTTCGCGCCACGGCTGGAAGAACTCGGCATCGCGCTCATCGAGGACGCCGCCGAGGCGCTCGGTGCCAGCGTCGATGGTCAGCCGGCCGGCAGCTTTGGCCGTGCCGCCGCGCTGTCTTTCAACGGCAACAAAATCATGACCACCTCCGGCGGTGGCATGCTGCTGTCCAACGATGCTGATCTCATCGCCCGCGCGCGCTACCTGTCCACGCAGGCGCGTCAGCCCGTCGCTTGGTACGAACACACCGAAATCGGCTACAACTACCGTCTTTCCAATCTGCTTGCCGCGCTGGGGCGGGCGCAGCACTCGCGTCTGGACGACATGATTGCTCGCCGCCGCCAGATTCGCGACGCGTACCTAGATTTGCTCGCCTCGCTTGACGACGATGCCCCTGGTAAAGGTACCCGCTTGCTATCTGACTCCGATGAGCGTTTCACCGAGAACTGCTGGCTGACCTCGATTGTGCTGCCGCAGGAGGCCGTCGATAAGGGTGTGCTGAGTCCGGACAGCGTGATTGCAGCGCTGGGCGAGGCCAACATCGAGGCCCGTCATCTGTGGAAACCGATGCACCTGCAGCCAGTGTACGAGGGCGCGCGGGCCACCATCAACGGCACCGCTGAGAATCTTTTCTCCCGTGGCATTACTCTTCCTAGTGGTCCGGCGCTGGACGATGATGACGTCGCGCGGGTGATTGGTGTTCTGAAGGAAGTGCTGGGATGACCAAAGCTATCGACACGGGAATAGCCCGGATATCGCAACTGACAGCTATCGAGGCGGTTCTGTGGCTGTTCTCAGTCGTCGTAGTGACATCGTGGACGGATCCGCTGCAGGGGGCGCAGATCGGTACCATTTTGTTGGCTTTTTTCTGCCTGCGTACTTTCTTGGGCAACGGCGGTCGGACAATCACACCGTTGGGCGTATTTGCGCTTGTGACCCTGTTTACGGCAGCTTTTCCTGCTTACGAAGCGTGGGATGACACAAGAGTTTCAAGCGAAGCGTTGCGCACGGCCGTTGGCCTCACCTACTTGCTGACCTTTCTCGTGACCATGATTTCTTGGCGCTTTGGTCGAGAAATTCGTTTCGATAAAAAGGTGCTTCCTGGCCGGTGGCTTTTCATCCTCATCGGCCTTGCGCTGTACGCGTTTTCGTACCAATTCCGCGCCTCTAATCTACTGCCTGGCATCATTATTGAAAGCCCGGCAATTGTGGGAATCCTGTTGGTTTCCTTTGGTGCCTGGTGGTCGCGATCGGTGATTCTCCTGGTTTTGTCATTGCCAGTAGTGCTAGGCATGTCGGCGGTGTACGTCCTAGATATTCATAGTGGACAAGGCCGCTTGCGTATCGCAGCTGTGGGGCTTGGGCTCTTGGTGTTGTTCGCGATTCGTGTGCGGGGTTTTTGGATCAAGCTTCTGGCCATTGTTATGGGCCCTGGTGCGTTGATGGTGTTTGCAACGCTGCGTAAAGCTCACCAGGAGAGCATCAATAAGGGTAATTCAGCTAACCGCACTGGTCTGGAATCTTTGACTGATCCATTTGTTACCTTCGCAAATCTGGTCGACCTGCATGAGCAGGGACGCTTTGAATTTCAAGGCGGAAAAAACCTGCTGACTCCGCTAACGCCGATTGCGCCGGAGAGCTGGGATTTGCCTCGTGCAGTGGGGTACGAGTTGGTTAAGTATTGGAAGCCAGAGAAGGCAATCCCGAAGTACGACTGGTATTCGGTGGCCGCTAACGCTACCGGTGAGTGGTACTGGATGTGGGGCAGCATTGGTGTCGTCATCGGCGGATTAGTACTCGGACTCGGCATTGCCCTGTTTAACTGGGCAGTTACTCGCGGACATGCTGCACTGCAGACGCGCTGGTGGGCGCCAGCATTGTTTATTACTGCAGTGACTTTCGCGGCTGGTCTGGGTGACCTTATTTGGGGCGGCCTGCATATTTACTGGTTCCGGACGCTGCCGCGAATTGGTCTTGAAATCGCAATCGCATTCTTCGTTGCCTTTGTGGTGGGAATCGTTTCCTTGTTCCGCAGTGACAAGACTAGGTTGACCGAAAGTACCGAGGAAGAGGAACTCACTTCTGAGCCAGTGCAGGCGGTAAATGCTATCGAGCGAGTTGCCGATGAACCTGTATCTGAGACGGATTCGGAGCCGGAACCAGTCTCTGAAGTGGAACCAGAACCAGTACCCGCAGCCGAGCCCGAACCAGTCATGGTCGCCGATAGCGGAGAGCAGGTTGTTCCGGAGTCGGGGCCAGCGGTGACCGTCGTCAAGCAAAGCGCGCCTGACAACAAGAATGACAACACCAAACTGCGCGTTGCGGCAGCCGCGTTTGCGACGGCTGGGGCGGCAGGTGCGATTGGTTGGCTGGTTAGGACGCGCCCGAACGCGGAGGTCGATGCGCGTGCCGAAAAGCTCTTGCACGAAATGTTCAACGAAAAGTAGGAGATAACCAGTGGATTCATTGGGCATCCGCGCGCAGCGAGCAGTCAAGCGTGGCATCGACATCGCAGCCTCGGCGGCAGGTCTGATTGTGCTGTCCCCGGTGCTGGGCGCCACGGCCTTGGCAGTGCGAACCTCTATGGGCAAGCCAGTCCTGTTCCGTCAGGAACGTCCGGGCAAGGACGGCGAACTGTTTAACATGCTCAAGTTCCGGACGATGCATCACCTCGATCCGGCAAAAGGGCTTGTAGACGACGCCTCGCGCCTCACCGAGGTGGGAAAACTCCTGCGCTCCACAAGCTTGGATGAGCTCCCGGAGCTCATTAACGTCCTGCGCGGCGACATGAGCCTCGTCGGCCCGCGCCCACTGCTTGTGAAATACCTTGACCTCTACACGCCTCGCCAGGCACGTCGCCATGAAGTTCGACCGGGCATCACTGGCCTCGCACAGGTGTCAGGGCGCAACGGCCTTTCCTGGGAGGATCGCTTTGAGCTGGACGTTCAGTACGTCGACAATTGGTCATTGCTTGCCGACGCCAAAATCCTCCTCGACACCATCCTGGTCGTGCTTAAGCGGGATGGGATTGCGGAGGAAGGCCAGGCGACGATGACGGAGTTTACTGGCCAGCAGGAGAAGGAGAGCACTTGCCAGGAGACTTCTAGCTAGCGTTGGGCTCTTAAGCTAGCGCATTTTTGTTATCGCAGTGTTTTCTTAACCTTTGCGGGAACCCCGGCGACTAGCGTGTATTCGGGCACATCCTTGTTCACTGCTGCACCGGAACCAACGTATGAACCTTCGCCGACGGCCACGCCCGGATTGATAACGGAGTTAGCCCCAATGGTGGATTCCGCACCGAGAGTGACGAATCCAGAGATGGCGGCTAGCGGGAAGATACTTACAAAATTATTTGTCACGGCATCGTGGCCGACCTCCACGTTTACGTGAACTTGGCAGTGAGCGCCGATTTCAATGTTGCAAGTGATTCGCGCACCAGGGCATACAACTGTGCCCGGACCGATGCTGACCACAGCACCAATTGTTGTGTCAGGATGAACCAAAGTTGCAGGAATAAGTCCAGTGGAATCTGCACGGTGAGCAATCGAGCGTCGAGCAGCGCCGTTGCCGATTGCAACTACGTAGTGCACGTCCTTAGGCAGATCCTTGAGAATATTGGTATCGCCTAGGTACTCGATGCCTAGCTTGTGGAAATAGGTCATATCCGGGGTGCCATCATCAATGAGCCCCAAAATCTCCCATTGCTGTGGCAGTCCGTTTTCCACGGCGTAGTCATTGATATCGCGGATATGGCTAGCCACTTCGCGCCCAAAACCGCCAGCGCCGACGATGACAATTTTTTCGGTCGTCGTGTTGTTAATCCACTGCTTTGGCATGAGTGTCATTATCCCACTGATAGCCGTTTTTAGCCGGAGCGCTTGGCCCCGAATCCACCTACCACCAGTAGGTGGGATACCGAAGGCCGCGCAGTCGATTTGCGAGGATGCCAAGCACCACGATCATGATTGACGAAGCGAAAATGAAGCCTATGAAGCGGAAGTCGTTGGCAAGCCCATGGCCGTGTGGCATCAGTACGGTGACCATAGCAGTAGCGGTGGCAGGGGAATGAGCCGCGCGAGCAAGAAGCATGAGCGCGAAGGCAACGCCGGCGGCAACCGCTGCAGCAATGATGGTCGAACCCAGCATGTGCAGAATTGCGATGCCAGTCGTGCAGCCGATGAGGTGTCCGACCACGACATTTCGTGGCTGAGCCAGGGGCAGGTTCGGTGCGCCGACGATAAGCGCCATGGCAGCGCCAATAGGAGGCAAAAATAGCAGGTCAGAGACAGAAGTTGAGATGAGTGCCAGGGTCATCAGCGGCAGGCTCACGGCGACCGAGGCGGCGACAATATGGCGCAGCGGCGGGCGAGGTGGTGCTTCGCTGGCGATAAGGGGCCGTCTCGTTGGCCGTGAATAGGACATGGAAAGCATGTTAGGATGCGCTGCTTCGCTCCGCAGAGGTTCAGAGTTTTTATTGAAATAGAGGTTTCATGAGACGCTCTGAACCTCTCTGAACCAGCCAAACTCCGACCATTTTCGCCGGGTATGACACACTTAAGGGCATGGAGCCTATCGATGTCGCAATCCGGGACGAGTCCATCCGTCTCGGGCAATTCCTGAAGTTGGCCAACCTGGTGGAAACGGGCGGTCTGGCCAAGGAACTCATTGCTGAGGGCCAGGTCAGCGTGAACGGTGAGGTCGACACTCGTCGTGGCAAGGTGCTGCGTCCAGGGGACGTCGTCTCTATTGCTGGTATGTCGGCACGCGTGGCCACTGCCGATGAAGTCGATGATGACTACTTTGATGAGGCCACCGCCGATGATGACTTTGATCCTGAAAAGTGGAGGAACCTGTAACTCATGCCCGCATTTCCCGCCGAATTTGGCATGCCCCTGCGCGTAGATTTGCTCTCCGCTGCACCGCGTAAGACCGAGCGCTTCTACCGCGGCGTTCTCGGATGGGCTTACCGCAACACCGCGCCGATTCATGAGGATGCCCGCGAAGCTTCCGTTGGTCGACGCATCGCCATGCTGTCCGGAATGCCGGTGTCAGTGCTGCTGGATGCCGATAAGGACGCTGAGGATGCCTTCGTCAACCAGTGGCGTGTGAACTTCCATGTCGACTCTGCCGCTGGTGCCGTCGAGAAGGCGCGCGAGCTCGGCGCCGAGGTCTTCCAGGAACCGACTCCGCTTGTCGACGGATCCACAATGGCCGTCGTTTCCGACCCCGCCGGTGGCCTGATTGGACTACTGGAACAACCGGGTGAGCAGGCCTTCATCGCAGCGGGCGAGCCCGGCACCCCGGTGTGGTTCGAGCTGGTTGCAGGCCCGGAGGAGACCTTTGAGCAGGTCGCGGACTTCTACCACAACTTCTTTGGCTGGGAAATCGCCGTGCGCAACAAGAACGAGCACGGCACTTTCGCAGTCGCGATGGAAGACGGGGCACCGTTCGCAGGTTTGGTAGCCAGCTCGGTTGCCGCACAGACCGATGCGGCCGATAAGAGCTTCGTTGGCTGGCTAGCGTACCTCGGCGTGGAGAACATCGACACCGCTGTCGCTAAGGCTGAGGAACTGGGCGGTTCCGTGCTCGTCGCCCCGCAGGCCACCGAGTTCGGTCCGCTGGCAACCGTGCAGGACCCGTGTGGTGCGGCAGTTGTGCTCTGCGAGGTGCCGCTGCCGCCGGAGGAGGACATCCGCGAGTCCGACCCGCTGGAAGGCATTGACCTCAGCCAGTTCCAGTAGGGGCTCAGAGTTCTTCGTCGTCGTCCTCGGGGCCCGTTTCCCGGTGTAGTTAACGTGTAAAGGATCGTCTTCGTTAGTGATCTCACGTAAAGGCACAGCTCGCGCAGCACTATATCTGTTTCTACTCATATTTCTTGGCCCTCCCCCTATGAGTAATCCCAGTCATCGGCGCTCTCCTTATCGGCGGAGGGTCAACGGCTGGGATTGATAGCAACCACTTTAATTACGCTTCGTAATCGAGTCAATGCCTACAACCCCAGCTCCGCCCGCACCGCAGCCACAAACTCACTAGTTGTCGCGATGCCGCCGAGGTCCAACGTCGGCGCGGTGCGTGTGGCGGCGTAGACGGCCTGGCGCAGCTTGGCTGCGGGCGCAAGCTCTGAGGCCGGTGCCCCAAGATGTTCCGCGCACATTGCCGCTGAGAGCAAAAACGCAGCCGGGTTAGCAACGCCGCGACCCGCAATGTCAGGTGCCGAACCGTGTACCGGCTCGAAAACTGCAAAGTCGTCGCCCACATTCGCCGACGCCGCCAGCCCCAGCCCGCCAATCAGCCCAGCGCCGATGTCACTGAGGATGTCGCCGATTAGGTTCTCCGCGATGATGACATCAAAGCGCGCCGGGTCGGTTACCAGCTGCATTGCCACGGCATCCGCATTGGCAAAATCGAATGCGACCTGCGGATACTCCTTCGCCACCTGCTCAACCGCCCCGCGGATCACACGCGCAGAGTCCCGCAGGATATTCGGCTTGTCCGCCACCGTCACCGTCGGCGTGGCCTCCGAATCGGGGTTTGCCGCCTGCCGCGCGAGAGCCAACTTGGCCGCCTGTCGCGCAAGGCGGTGCCACGCAAAGGACGTCGTCACGCGCAAAGAAACCGCAACGTCGCCACGCTTATCGACGGCGCGAGCCACCGTTGAGTCCTCCACCACCTCTGCCCACAGGTGGTGGTGCGGAGAGTCGGTCGGGGCGTCGTGAGGCGGAAGGAGATAGTCGTGACTGTAGAGGCCCTCGGTGTTTTCTCGGACGATGGTGAAGTCGGCAGCCGCGCCGGGCAGGGTGACCGGGCGAATGTTGGCGAAAAGATCGAGGCGCTGGCGCAGCTGGAGAATAGGGGAGCGGTAGGTCAGACCAGTGCCGCGCAGGTGTGGTGCCAGTTCTTTCTCGGCCTCGCGAGCGGGCTTGGAGGTAATCGCGGCGAGGAGAGCGGCATCGCTGCGTCCGAGTGTTTCCCAGGTCTCCTGTGGGATGGGATTGCCGTGCGCGCACCATTGTGACCAGCCAATTTGTGCCTCTATTAGCTCCCAGTGGGGGAAAACTTCGGCGATGAGCCCTCGGCAGGCATCGGTGATTTCGGGGCCGATGCCGTCGCCGGGCAGGAGTGTGATGCGGCGCGGTGCCGCCTCTTTGGCAGTCGCAGGCTGGTCGGTTTCCATGGCTCTTAGCCTAGGTCTGCGACGCCTGCGCGTGTGTGGTTTGGCTACTTTGCGAAAGTAACCGGAATCTCGGTGATGTCCTCGAAGCCCTCGCTGTGGTCACCGAAGAGCTTCAGCACGCAGTCCTGCTGGGTGCAGTCCACGGCCTCGCCGGTGGGGACGACGCTGAGCTCAAAGTGCGCGGTGTTGTCGTCGGCGATGGTGGTGGTGCCGCCGGACTTCTTGGTAATCCACTGCTGTGACTGGGTGCCGGCACTGCGGTCACCGGTGCAGTCCGGGACAGGGTTGCCCGGAGCCTTCTCTGCAGCGCAGAGTGCGGCGTAGTAGCCGTAGTCGGGGGCGAGGCCAGCGAGGTCGACGGTGATGACATCGCCCTCGGACAGGTCGTTGACCGGCTCTGCCTCCATGGTTACTTCACCGGCGGTGGCGTCGGTTTCTTGAGCCTCAGCCGAACTGGTGGTTTCCGAGGCGTTGGCAGCATCCTGCGCGGCACCGTCTGCGTCATCTGAGCCACAGGCGGCGAGAAGTGGAAGTGCGGCGACGGCCGGAATAGCCAGGAAAGCCGTGCGACGCTGGAATGTGCGAGTAGTCATAGGAGGTAACGTCCTTCCGACAAACTGTAGAAATTACTATGTTTATTTAAGGGTAGGCTAACCTAGACCTAAAAGATAGCCTAAGATTCTTTGGGTGAGTAGAGCAAAGTCCTTTCTAAGCTCTTTGTTACTAGTGTTAGTCGTTATTTAGTCATTCTTTTGTCGTCTATCTCCGTGCAGCGTTAGCTCACAGAGGGGGAGTATGTTCACCGTGCCTGCCTGTCGCGTTCGCAGCCTTGCCGGAACACTGCTGAGTGTTGTCCTGGTCGCAGGGTTAGTCGCCTGCGGTTCCGATGATGCCGCGCCGCAGGAGACATCGTCGTCAAGCGCTGGCGTGACGACGGTACCGCGCGCCGACAACATTTCCGCTCACGGTGCCGCGCATGCGAACCTGCCTTCGGAGAACCCCGAAGTGCTGCTGAAAGACCCGAAGCCGGCAGAAGATAAGGACTACCAGCGTATTCTCACGCTTGACCGGGCGGGAGCACTCAGTCGTTCGGTCTACACGCTTGGCCTCGGAGACCGTCTGGTGGGGCGCGACGCCACCTCCGATTTCCCGGCGGTAAAGGATCTGCCGAACCTCACTATCGGCGGACATGCAGTCAATGCTGAGTCGGTGATGAAGCTAAAGCCGGAGCTCATCATCACCGATGGCTCGATTGGCCCCAGCCGCGTGTTCGACACGTTTGAAAAAGCGGGGATCACCGTCGTCCATGTGTCGGACGAGCGCACTCCGGAGACTATCAATACGCTTATCGACGAAGTTGCGGATGCCGTTGGCCTGGCTGACCAAGTTGGCCCGGTGAAGGAGCACCTGGACAAGGAGCTGGCAGCTGCGACCGAGTACGCGCAGGCCAAGGCCGATGGCCGCAAGATAATGATCCTCTACGTGCGCGGAACCGGCGTGGCCATGATTGCGGGACCGGACTCCGGTGGGCGTTCCCTGATTACTCGTCTCGGCGGTGTTGATGCTGGTGAGGGCGTTGGTATTCAGGGCGCGTTCACGCCGATTACGCCAGAGTCGCTCATCGCTGCGGCTCCAGACACCATCTTGGTTATGTCTGGTGGACTGGAGTCCGTCGGCGGGATTGAAGGCTTGAAGGAAATCCCGGGCATCGCGCAGACCCCGGCGGGCCAGAATGAGTCCGTTGTGGACGTGCCCGATTCGCAGCTGCTGTCCTTTGACTCGCAGTCGCCGCGTGCCATCCGTGCCATTGCGGATGCTCTTTACGGTGGCGGTGCTGGTGATGATTCTGGTGCTGGTGCAGGCTCTCGTGTGAGCGCTGACAAGACTGCGGGGAAGTGACCGGCTGAACAATGCAGACAACCGCGAACAAAACTAGTCCGTTCAGACAGGCGGCCGTTTTCATCGGGCTCGCCCTAGCGCTGGTGCTGGCAATAGGCTGGTCGGCCTCCGTGGGGCAGTTCGGTGCAACCATCGGCGAATCACTGAGCTCGATGGCGAGGCTAGTGTTCAATGGCGGTCTCGGTGACGCGCCAGAGCCCATCGACACCGTGCTGTGGCAAGTGCGACTGCCCCGCATCGCGCTGGCCTGCCTCGTTGGCGCGGGGCTAGCCCTCGCAGGTGTGGCACTGCAGGCGGTGTTCGGCAACCCACTTGCCGAACCCGGCCTCATCGGCGTTTCCTCCGGCGCCGCCGTTGGCGCTGCCACCGCCACAGTTTTGAGCACCGCCGCCGGGCTTTCCGGAGTGCTCGGCGGAGTGTTGAGTGTCTTCGCCAGCAGCTGGGCCATTGCGGTCTCAGCTTTTATCGGTGGTGCGGTGGCCACGGCTATTGTGGCCGCCAATGCGCACGGTGGCCGCGATATCGCCCGAATCATTCTGGTCGGTGTGGCTGTGAACTCCATCTGTGGTGGTCTGGTGTCGCTCCTGACATTCGTAGCCTCCACTGCTGCCCGCGACCGCATTGTGTTCTGGCAGATGGGCTCGTTTGCCAGCGCCACCTGGACGCAGGTCGTCATCATTACGCTGGTGACAGTTCCGGCTGTAATTGCCATGTGGGTCAGCTACCGCAAGCTGGACATTCTGAGTCTTGGTGAAGCGCAAGCCCGTCACCTGGGTATTAACGTCGTTACGCTGCGTCGCGCCATTATTTTCGGCACGTCTCTGGTCGTGGCGGCTGGAGTGGCATTTTCCGGCATCATTGTCTTCATCGGCTTGGTGGTGCCGCACGCTGCACGACTGCTGCTGGGGCCGGCGCATCGCACGCTGATTCCCGCATGCATCCTCGGCGGAGCGCTGGCCACAACGCTGGCCGACCTCGCGGCCCGCACCATGATTACCGGTGCGGACCTGCCACTGGGAATGCTCACCTCGATCGTCGGCGGCCCCCTGTTCTTCTGGCTGCTCCTGCGTTCGAAGAGGGCGGTGCACTAATGGAAATTCACTCTGGCCTGGGTATTTCTGCCGAAAATGTCAGCATCACCCTGGACGGTCACCGCATCCTCAACGATATTTCCGTGGTCGCCGAGCCCGGAAAAGTCACCGCGCTGGTCGGCCCGAATGGTGCCGGAAAGTCGACACTCCTTGCAGCGCTTTCCGGCGACCATGAGCTCAGCGGCGGCAACGTCCGGATTGGCGAGCACTCCATTGCCGAGCTCTCCATCGCCGACCTGGCCCGCTACCGCGCCGTCCTGGTACAGAGCCAAGAACTGTCCGTGCCATTCACCAGCCGTGAAGTCATCGACTTCGGACGCAACCCCTGGGGCTGCCCGAACGAGGAGCTGTTCGCGGAAGTCATCACTGAATGCGACGTCGCGCACCTCCTTGACCGGGAAGTCCCGACCCTCTCCGGCGGCGAGCGCGCCCGCGTCCACAGCGCGCGCGTGTTCTACCAGGACACTCCTGTCGTGCTTCTCGACGAACCGACTGCAGCCCTGGACCTCCACCATGCCGAAAAAATCATGGGAATGATGCGCGCCCGCGCGGCGGCGGGCAAAGCCGTGGTCGTGGTCCTGCACGATTTGTCCGCCGCAGCGGCGTATGCCGATCACGTTGTGGTGGTGGAGCAGGGGCGCGTCGTAAAGCAAGGACCGCCTGCGGAAACCCTGGATGCACAGACCGTCAGCGAAGTCTACGGCATCGGTGTGGAAGTGCTTCAGGACTCCGCGGGCAACCCCGTGCTGGTGCCTCAGCGCGCGAGCCACAATCTCTCACCCCAGTCTCCGAACCTCACAGAGAAAGAAGAAAACCATGGTTGAAAACACGATTAAAGAAGGTGACAAGCAGGCTGCTCAGCCCCTGGCAGAACGACTCAAAGTGGAGACTGCGGGTGTCCACAGTGAAGCGGAGAACTCCGACTTCATGTCGAGGCTGCTTGCGGGTGAACTGAATGCGCAGGCGGCCATCGATCTAACTGGTCAGCTGTACTTTGTGTACGAAGCGTTGGAGCAGGCCGTGCGGTCCACTGCGGAGTCGCCGCAGGTCAGCGCGGTCTACGATGCGCAGCTGGAGCGCCTGGAGGCTCTGGCGGCCGACCTTGAACATTTGGTGGGGCCTGACTGGCGGGAAAAGATCTCGCCAGTGGAGGCGACAAAGAACTACGTGGCCGAGCTTCGTGAAATCGAAAGCAACGGCAACGCCAACGCCGCATTGGCACACCATTACGTTCGCTACCTGGGCGATCTTTCTGGTGGCCAGGTGATTGCGTCCATGCTGGCCAAGCACTACGGCATCGGTGCGGAGGGAACCCGATTCTATGACTTCTCCGCGATCGGAAAAATTAAGCCCTACCGCGACGGCTACCGACAGAGTCTGTCTGAGCTGGGCATTTCGGATGCCGACAAAGATGCCGTGGTTGACGAGGCGAAAAAGGCATTTCGTCTCAACCGGGCCATTTTCCACGACCTAGCTGGCGGCCTAGACGACGCAGTGGCGTAGGTTGCGGCGTAGGTCGCGGACTGGGGTGTTGCGGCTGTGACTGCGGGTGGTGTGCGTTAGCCGATGTACACCACTGCGTTACGGCCGCCTGTGCACTTGATGTTGCTGCCAGATGGGCGGCACCACATGTTGTAGGTCAGGCCAGTCGTTGGGCTGTAGGCCGTGATGGTGCCGGATTCCGCACCAGTGGAATTGCGATAGCGGACGTACGCACTGTGTACATTTCGAACGAACGGATCGCTCGTTGAGGACGTGCCCTTCCATGCGCTGGAGAGGTTGCCGCCAGCCAGGCCACGTGACGAGCCCGAGGACCCAGCAGAGCCACCGGAGTTCGCGGAGTTTGGAACGACTACGGTCTCAGTCTGCGTGACCGGTGGGTTGGGCTGGCTCGAAGCATCGGCAGCGACCTGTGTAGTGGCAGCCGTCTGTGTGTCGGCTGCAGTCACCGAGTCATCTTTGCCTAGGGTGACATAAAGTACCGCGCCAATCAGACCTAACAACACCACACACAGCACTGAGATGAGCGCAATCAAGGCACTGGAAGTGCGTGAGTTCTGCTGCGGATACGCCGGGGCTGCGTAGGCGAAAGTTGGTGCTGGCTGCGCAGCGAATTGGGGCTGTTGTTGAGGTTGGGGGTGGGGCGCCTGGTTTGGGTACACGGGACCGAACGAACCGGTGGAAGGATTCGAATTGTAGTTGGGGTCTGAGTTGGGGAACTCGTTATACGGCATGCTGGACGTACCAATCACGAGGAGGGGATGTTCCCCTGTGATGAGACCAACCCGCGTAGCGAACGGTATTCCATCCTTGGGGACACGGTTAACGTCTTTTATTGTATTACCGGGGAAACTTTAAAGCATGTTATGGGACGCATGTCATCCCAAAATGCGGCAAGGATGCGTTTAGCTAAACCCGAAATGAGGTGGTGAGCCTCAAATGAGGGCGCGGCCATCGAGAAACTGCTTAAGTTTATGTCAGTTTCGGCACGGTAGGTTCATGCGGTGAATGCATCACCACTTTCGACCAGGAGAAGTAGTGAAGC
>OJLY01000115.1_pt1 | contig 63531 bp, 69 predicted proteins | sample 1597031 | NCBI WGS metagenome assembly OJLY01 (sample SAMEA3904673, study PRJEB24821) | metagenome | biome: Builtin; feature: hospital; material: surface | place: USA | collected 2013-06-03
TAGCAGAGGGTTATCTTTTTTGCTTTTAGCTTACCAACAGTTATTTTACACTAAGCGCTATTCGACGAGACCATGCCCTGCCTAAGAAACTCAAAAAAAAGCCCAAGAGCAGCTTAAGCTACTCTTGAGACTCTCAAAATCTTAATGTTCGTTAGGGTCGTTCTTAGCGTCTTCGTGCGTCGGGTGAACAGTGCCTGCCACATGGTCAGGACCTGCATAGACCGTGTATAACTTCAATGGTTGGTCCCCAATGTTGGTAACATTATGCCAAGTATCCGCTGGAACAAAGATTGCATCATCATCTGATACTTCTTGTTCAAAGGTCAAATTATCTTCAGCATCGCCCATTTGACAAAGTCCTTTACCTGATTCAATGCGTAGAAATTGGTCGATGCCATGATGGATCTCAAGACCAATATCATCACCTGTCGCAATTGACATTACCGTTACTTGTAACTTATCACCTGTCCAAATCGTCGTCCGATAGTTCTCGTTCTCGATGGAATAATCTTCGATATTGACGATATAAGGCTCTTTACCATGATCTTTATAATCAAATGTCATCCCTGATGCACTTCCTTTATTAATATTCGTCGAGTTCATCAAGAAATACTCCTTAACAACTCGACTATGTTCACTTTATCACGATAAGATCAGATACGCAAAGAAAATGCTTTCAGTAAGAAATAGACGGTGAGGATGAGCAACCCTCAAAAGTTAGCATCTCGTAACATTAAATATTATCGATAAGCTCTGTTATAGGCTTGATTAACAATCCCTTCAACTTTTCTTTCTTTAGCGATATCCATCACTAAATTTGGGTTTCTTAGTAATTCTCTGCCAAAAGCCACAAAATCACAATCATCATTTTCTAAAGCATAGGTCGCCATATCCGATGAAGTAATCAGACCTACACCAATCGTCATTAATCCTATTGCTTCTTTTATTTGTCTAGCAAAATCTAGCATATAGCCAGGATAAGCATTGATCTTAGTATTCGCTAATCCACCAGCAGACACACTGACTAAATCAAAACTACCTTTATTTTCATTTAAGAAATTAATCCAATCCGCAACTTCAATACCACCTTCAATATAATCAGTAGCAGATATTCTTAACCATAAAGCCTTATCCTTCGGCCAAACTTCTTGTATCGCTTCAATAATTTGTTTTAATAATAAAAATCGATCTTTACCATATTCATCATTTCTTTGATTTGATAAGGGAGAGATAAATTGATTAATTAAATAACCGTGAGCTGCATGAATCTCAATTGCATCAAAACCAGCTTGATCAGCTCGAATCGCAGCAGATCTGAAGGCATCAATCACTTCGTTGATTTCATCAATACTCGCCTCTTCATAAGTATACTCATCGTTATTGAACGAAATCTTAGAAGGACCAATATGTCTTAACCCTTTAGTCTCAGATTTTCTACCGGCATGATTTAGTTGAATGGCAATCATAGAGCCCTCTCGCTTCACGCCATCGACTATTTCTTTTAATCCATCTATTTGACGATCATCCCATAAACCTAAATCATAATCGGATATTCGACCATTATCTAACACACCCGTAGATTCAACAATAACTAAACCTACCTGAGAAATCGCTCTTGAAATATAATGCGCTTTATGAAAAGAATTTGCAATACCATCTTGCTTATCAACTTGATACATGCACATCGGTGGCATCACAAATCGATTCTTTACTTCCATATTCTTTATCTTAGCTGCTTCAAATAATTTCATTTTCTTCTCCTTATATTTTAACTACGCTGTGTTCATCGAAAGCAATACTACGGCTTCAACACGTTCCGGTGATATGACATAAATTGATTTGAGCATGTTGAACGTGTCGTTTAGAAGTGTTTATTATTTATAAATATCTCTTCGGCGACCTGCATGGATATTGGTAATGATAAAAAGATTTTCATCAACCAGAGATATTATTCGATAGTCACCCATCCTAAACCGAACATAATCTCTCAAATCACCCTTCAGTGTCTTTCCAGGAGCGGTCGGAAAATCTACATTTACTAAATGCTTACCAATCCATTTCAGTATTTGCTTTTGAACGCCATTATCCAACCTAGAAAACTCTTTTTCAAAACTGGAAGCAAATACCACTTGATATTTAGCCATATTGTTCCATCATTTCATCAAAGGTCTTAACTTTCTTCCCTGCTTTCGTCCTCTCTTCATAAGCTTGATCTGCCATCATCACGTCGAAGTCATTCTCTAATTTTTCCAAAATCGCTGTACGAATAAATTCCGCTTTGGAAATTTCTTTTGCATGAACGTATTTCTCAAGCGATTCATTGAGTTGATCATCTAATCTCACTGAAATTGGAGATGCCATAAAACCCCTCCTTGTAGTTCATATTAACTACATAATAAAACAGTGATAATCCTCCCACAAGAATTAACCTTTAAGCGATTTGTTTTCGATAAGAGGTAAATTTAATATCGAAACATCGATTAAAGAGCATCCGAACGCTGTTAAAAAGCGCCTGGAATTTGGTCATTGGGAACTTGATACGGTACTCTCTCCCAGAGGTAAAAGTAAAGGATGTCTCGCTACTTTTGCTGAGCGCAAGAGTCGCTTCTATGTCGCTTTAAAGATGCCGAATCGATCGAAGGAATCGATACTTTCGACTGTAAATCAATTGATTCGATTTTTCCCTAAACGCACAGATTTAGCTAAAATTAAAGTAGATTAGAAATAAAAAGGTCGTAGGGCATTCCCTGCATAACAATGCCGCAAGGCAAAAAAAGAAGGAAAGCTCATGCTTTCCTCCCTCTTACTTTAATGTGTTTTTCCACCAGTAACCTTTATATCTGTATCATTTTCCACAATTGCTTCAATTGCCAGTTCTAGTCCCTTTACAATTGTATCAAGTGCCATTGATGGCATGTTCTTCTTATCAGTGACTTGTTCTGGTAAGAATGGAATGTGAATAAATCCAGTTCTCATGTTCGGATATTTTGTTGCTTGAATGTGGGCAACTCCATATAGAACGTGGTTACAGATAAATGTTCCTGCGGTGTTTGAAATTGATGCTGGAATTTTACCTTCTTTAATATGTTCAACCATTGCCTTTATTGGTAGTGTTGAGAAGTATGCCGCTGGGCCGTCTTCCGCTACCTTTTCATCAATTGGTTGGTTACCTTCGTTGTCTTTAATTCTGCAGTCGTCGCAGTTTATTCCAACTCTCTCAACTGTAATGTCGGGTCTTCCACCTGCTTGTCCAATGGATAGTACTACATCGGGATTAACTTCTTCTATCTTTGCTCTAATCTTATCAACAGATTTTCCAATTACAGTAGGAATTTCTAACTTAATTATTTCCGCTCCATTAATTTCATCTGGTAATTTCTTCACAGATTCAATTGCAGGGTTAATGGATTCGCCACCAAATGGATCAAATCCAGTTACTAAAATTTTCATTAAATCACTCCTTTTAAATTAAAATCCAAATACTAACATCAATATAATGTGAACAACTATTAAAGCAAGAGCCACTGGTGCTTGAGTCTTCATGATTGTGTATTCATTGTCTGTTTCAAGAATAGCCCCTGGAACAATGTTGAAGTTTGCAGCCATAGGTGTCATCAGAGTACCACAGTATCCACAAGTCATACCAAGAGCACCAATTACTGCTGGGTTTGCGCCATTTGCAATTACAAATGGAATACCAACACCAAGTGTAATAACAGTAAATGCAGCAAATGCATTACCCATGATCATTGTAAATAGAACCATCCCTAGACAATATGCAACCACACCTAGAACCTTTGCTCCTGGTGGCACAACAGCAGTTACACCAGAACCAATAACTTCGCCAACACCCGCAGCTGCAAAAACAGTACCAAGAGCACCTAGAAGTTGTGGTAATAGTGATGAACTACCAATAGTCATAAGCATCTTTGCAGTATCTTCTTTAGTTTCATGATACTTAGCCTTTGTAATAACAAGGGCGATGATTATAGCTATTATAGATGATATACCCAAAGTTTGTGCTGCTGAAAACTCAAATAAAATTGGTCCTTCGTCCCCAGTGCCGATAGGAATTTTCAAGCTCTTTGCTTGAGCCATAATCATAGCTATAATACCAATAGCAAGAGCAGGAATAAAGATTTTATTGCCAACTCTCTTACCATACTCTAATTTTTGTTCCTCACTTTGGTCTTCAAATTCACCAACTTGAACTTGCTTTGTCAAAGTTAAAACTCCAAGCACAAGTAAAAGACCACCAACGATTGCTCCACCATATTCTAGTTTGTCAACTAAAAGCTTTCCAGTGCAGAATAAAATACCAAGCAAAGTCCAAAAGATAAAAGTTCCCATTCTAGATTTTTTATTTCTTAGACCAGTAATACCAGTCATAATGCAAATCAATCCACATAAAATATAGATGATTTCATCAATTATAATGCTGTTATCAGCTATAAATTTAAACATGTTTCATGTCCTTTCTTAGTCTTCTCTCATATAAATAGCATTGTACTAGAGCTAGAATTAACATAGAAACCCCTGCTAAAATAGAACTCTTTGCTATATCACCATTAGTAACATCATAACCTGCTTGGTTAAGAGTACCTTGAATCAAAAGTACACCAGAAGCTACAGGGAAAATATTTTGCCCAAAAAAGTTCCCGTAGTTTTCAGCAGCTCCAGCAAGACCCTTTAACTCCTCAAGTCTCTTGTCAGAAAGCTCAACCTTTTTATTAGCAGCCCCCTCAGCCATAGGTAAAATTAATGGTCTAACAAATTGAACGTGGCCACCAAGTCTAAGAGAAAGCGCGGCAGCTACCCATCTAATTAAGATATAAAGCCCAACAACACCACCAGCGCTGGCAGACTTCATCTTTTGAATAGCTTCCGCCGCCCTGTCCTTAAGACCATATCTTTCCATGATAGCAATTAGAGGTAGACTCAAGAAGAAAAGTGACATGTATCTGTTGTTCACAAATCCCTTTCCAATTACATCTAAAACTTCAACGATTGGCATGCCAGCGATAAGTCCAGTAACCAATCCGGATATAAGCACTACTGCAACAACATCAAGCTTTAGAGCAAAGCCAACGATAATTATCAATACGCCTATTAAAACCCAATAGTTCATATAGAATCTCCTTCATTATTAAAATAAAATAAATTTTCACGATACAGTTATGGCAAAAAAATAATAAAAGCACCGTGTTTTTTGATTTTAACATATGAAATTATATGTAGCAATTAGAAGTGAGAGAAGTGATTTGTTTTCTTAAATAATTAACTTATTTTCAATAAATTTTATGCTTCTATAAATAGAGAGCTAGTTATCAGTTTGATATGAGCATCGATATTAATGGATTAGCCCATTAATGCACAAAACTCCTCATCACTGGATAATATCCGGTGATAGGGAGTCTCTACTATTATTAAATCTGAATTCAGTAACTAACGAAGACCAATCATACCTCTATTTATTTGCTCCGTATAATTTTTCTGTTCACTTAGATCATATAGCTACCACACATGTCTCCGTAATTGCTTACTTCGTCGCTTCACTCCTTGTAAGCAATACTACGGGCCTCGACATGGCTTGAGTGGTCAATATCAATAATAATCGATCTTTTTTAAAAAGCCTAGTATTTGGTAATATACATAAGAACAATTAAATATACTCGTTACTACATCACCTAAAATATTAGAATCAAAACTCGCTAAGTACCTTACTTCGATTGAGAAATTATTTTGCTTTAAGATTTGTTTATTTAATATAAATGTTTTTGAAAAATCCATGACACTATTTAAAAAATATCTATCACCAAAGGATTGAGATGATAAGAACGAACTGTACCCTTTTCTAGAACAATCCAAAACTACAACATCATTAGGAAAACTACTGTCCTTCATCAACTTAATTATTTCAGAGCCTGTTGCTGGTATTAATTTTTCAAGTAAATCTATATTCACTTTATCACCCCCCATTTTTTGCTATTCTAAGATTAGATTTAATTATACCAAAATAAGAGACACAGAACTTTGCTATACCACTACAACATGGTTCTATGTCTCTAAAGTTGTGAACATACCTACATAAAATGAAGTATCTTGGTAATTCAAGTCGTAATACCTTTCATTTTTTAAGATATATCAAAAGAATAAACTTATTTTGATGTGACCCCCAGAAGTTAGATTTATGCTCCAACTTTTCTGGGGCTACACACTTGTCTTGTTGATAGTTCGATGATAGAATTATGATAATTAAAAAGAGGAGGTTTTATGATGAATATTCGTCCTGTTTCAGATCTAAGAAATAAGTTTCCTGAAATCGAAAAAGAAGTTATTGAATCTGGACGTCCTATCTTTTTAACTAAAAATGGCTATGGCACGATGGTATTAATGAGCATCGATCAATACGAATTTATGACCCAAGACATTGAGAGAAAACTTGATGAAGCGGATCACTTAGCAGCTTCCACAGAGACAAGGTATGGCCTCGATGAGATGATTGAGCGAGTCATGGAGCGCATTAATCAGCATGGCTAACTATCAAATTCGTATTCTTTCTAGCTTTGAGCAAGATTTAAATCAAATTGTCGATTATATTGCTTTAACGCTGTCCAATCCATCTGCAGCAATGAATCTTGTAGAAAACGTTCATAAAGCTGTTGAGGAGCGAGCTAACTATCCGCTTAGCTTCCAACCTTTCTTAAGTCAAAAAAAAGAAAACATCCATTTTACGTCATCCGAGTTGGAAACTACTCTTTGAGAGTAACTTAAACAGGGCTTGTCTCCAATCTGAAAGTATCTTTGAGGAGCTTTTAAAAAATTATTAACAGAAGGAAGATAAAAAATGAGAATCGTTAAGTATAGTAAGTCTGAGGAAATTCTAAATATAATTACCCATGTTCTAGGATTTATTCTAAGTCTGGTATTTTTTATACCAGTAGTCGCTAATGCATACAGTGGCAAAGATCTCCTTGGATTTTTGGCGTGGCTAATTTATTTTATTGCCATCGCGACAATGTTTTTATCATCGAGCCTCTATCACGCTATGACCAATCCCACCGCAAGGACAATCTTTAGGGCAATTGATCATGGGGTAATTTATTTAACAATTGCGGGTTCATATACTCCAACTATCTTAATTGGCATAAGATCTACCTTTGCCATAGTTATATTTGTTTTAATTTGGATTTTGGCAATCGTAGGCATAAGCATGAACATAATCGCCTTCACTACCGCTAAAGAAGATAAGATAAGTAAAGCCTCTATGATTATATATTTGGCAATGGGATGGATATCACTAGTCCTTATCTATCCGATTTATAAGCATATAGGCCTAAGCTATATTTGGTATTTGCTACTTGGAGGACTTTTCTATACCATTGGGGCAGTTTTTTATTCAATAAAGAAAATTCCATACAATCACGTCATCTGGCATATCTTCATACTTGCAGCAGCCTTTATCATGTTTTATGGCAACTATCTATTTTTGAGATAAGGAAGAATAAATGATTAATTATAAAAAAGTTAGAATAACAGCAGAAGATTTAGTCCTCGAAGAATTGCTTGAGTTATCAGAAGCGTGGGCAGAGGAAAATTGTTGCCCTGCATACTATAAGAATGATCCAACAGAATTTATTAATCGCGATGTCTATGTAGCTGTTGAGGGTAATCGTATTGTTGCGTATGCCTTTGGACATATCAGTGTTCAGAAAGAAGAAACCTCATATAATAAGATCGGAGAGAAAGCCTTTGAGCTTGACGAGATCTATGTTATTCAAACACATCGTAACAAAGGCATAGGAAAAGAACTTTATAGATTTTTAGAAAATGACGTGCGGGATTATGTTGAAGTCATTGGAGTTATTGCAACATCGCATCAATATAATAAGCTTCTAAAATTTTACATTGAAGAGTTAGATTTTCAGTTTAATCATGCATTATTAGTAAAACGAACACACGAATAAATCACAGTTTGTAAGGAATTAAATTTTATTTGTAAATAACTTGAAACAAATTTGAATCTTAGTATTTATACTTAGCATTCATTTTGTGCTTTGTATTTTATATGATAAAGCACAAAAATGAACTGCCCCCTAAGTTAGATTTTTTGTCCAACTTTGGGGGCAGTTTACTTATCAGCTTTTCTTTTCAATCAATACCACGGCCTTAACATGCAATTTTTAGGCTAAACACAGTCTGCATAAAGATTGCCATATCAACTTTCCTTTTACTTTCGCCTTCTCGATAGATAATTAGGCTAACTTTCCTTCCTCTCATACTTGCTAAGTTCTTCTTGTAACTTATCAAAGTCCGATAAATAATTTCTATCTTGAATCATCCGAAATTTTTCATATTCTTGAGATGTTTTTTCAAGTGCTTGTTCACGACTAATCGTTCCTTTATGATCCAAAACTTCTCTACGATTCAGCTTCAAAAAGTTATCAGTTTGATCCGCCCAATCTCGCATGCTCATCAAAATATTATCCTCTGCCATCAATTCGGCATAATCAATAAACATCGTGACTAGACGATTCAACTTTCGCAGTTCCTCTTCAGATAAATAATTTTTAGCAACTTGGGTATCACTTTTCAAAATTTTGCCATCAGGAGAATTTTTCCAAGTCGTGAGTCCCATATATTTTTTGTCTGCATCCGCTCTATTATAGATAATTTCTGCAGCCGTCGAACCTGTAATCGCATAATGCAGTTTATTCTGAACAAAAGCATAGAATTGCCTGGTAATGTCAGAGTTTTTGTCGTAGTCATAGGAACACTGCTGAAAGACATCTGTTATCTTCTGATAGGCTCTTCGCTCACTGGCTCGAATTTCACGAATTCGTTCCAGTAATTCATCAAAATAATCTTGACCAAAAGCTTGCCCATTCTTTAGAAATTCGTCATTCAAAACAAAGCCCTTAGTAATATATTCTTTCAAGGTTCTCGTCGTCCACTGACGAAAGCGAGTTGCCTGCTTGGAATTAACTCGGTAACCAACGGCGATAATAGCATCCAGGTTATAGAAGTCAACATCTCTTTTCACTTGTCGACTGCCTTCCAAACGAACTATTTCCATTTTGGAAACAGTTGAACTTAACTCTAACTCTTCTTCGGCGTAAATATTTTGAAGATGCTTTGAAATCGCAGGTACTCCAACTTCAAATAAGTCTGCCATCATCTTCTGACTCATCCAGAAGGTCTCATCTTTAAAATAGACATCAACGTAGATATTTTCCTTTGCAGTTTCATAAAGTAGAATAGGTAATTGTTTCAAGGTTAGAACCCCCTTTGTAATTCGTAGAGTCATTTTATAAGTTTTTTCCACATACTAATACGATTTTATAAGGCATTCAAACTCGATTTCCCTTCATTTTTCACATCAATCAGACTGTGTTCAAAAGTTAATCTTGCAAAAACTTCGAAAAAACTCTCTTAAATTCTGCCAGACCTTCTTGGTCTAAATGAAACTCGTATAGGGATTCATCATTAGGATCTTCAATGACGGATGTATAAGCTTGATCTGGGCACTCATATCCAAGAGCTCTAGCAACTTCAATAGCAAACTGTGCATATGCTGGTCCAATCGCTGTAATAATATTCCCAGCAACGACGACAGGTTGGTAAACTATATTCTCAGCTTGAATAAACGGTAGAAGGTCATTCATTTCTACATAGAGTTGATTGATAAAAGGTTTATCATCTAATAAGCCAGCCATTGATAAAAAGATAGGTCCACCACAGATCGCCCCTATTAAGAAGTCAGGATGATTCTTTAATTCACTGAGAAATTGGATTAACTTATGATTATCAAGTGAAAGACGAATGTCACTTATACCAGGTAAAATTAGACAATCATAATCCTCAACCTTGAAGCCTTGGATCGTCTTATCTGGGACAACTAAGACTCCCTCTTCAGAACGAACGGGTGATAAGTCCGTTGAGATAATATCTGTTGGGGAGTCATAATACCACCTGAAGAGCGCCATCAAGTTACCCACTTCTTGAAGACTAAATTCCGGATACACTAATAATGCAATTCTTTGTTTCATTTCGGCATCCTTTCTTGGTGTTGTCAAAATAAACTTTATAAGTTTATATTTTTGTACAGCTCTTACTTATTATTATAGGCAGTGAAAAGTCAACTAAAACCCTGCTTTTATCGACCAGTTCCCACATACGCACACCCTCATTTTAGCAGATTTCACCCATTTGTTCTTCTAAAACCAAAAAAGCAAGGTTCCTAAGAAATCACATCTTCTTAAGAACCTTGCTGTTATACGATTTATAGCCCCTCTTTTTCAATCAATACTACGCCTCAACGGTTCGCTGTTACCGCATCATTTCGTCGCTTCGTTCCTCACTCTGCGACAGCTTCTACGCTTTGCTTCGCATGTCATATCTCTAATTCGCTTCGCTCAAAGAGCTATGAAATATCGCATAAATCATTCGTAATTGATGACTACGTCGTTAGTCACTCCTTGTCATCAAAACGACTGATTCAGCAACCGATTGCATCCAATCATTCCCTCGCTTCGAGCTACACTGCGTTCCGCATACTGTATCTGTAACTCACTTCGTTCGAACAGCTACAGTATCGTCATTCTTGGGCAATCCGTGCACGGGCAGGACAGCTGCTTCTTCAGTCGCTAACCTTCCTTCACAAGCAGTGTCATTGCCTCGACATGTGTTAAAAGGAAAGTATAGCTGTCAAAACTTAGGCAATTGAACATTATTGTCTTTGAGGGAACATATCCACTGTGGACTTGCGTATGTGGGAAGGTATCAATCAGTTTTAACTTTTTTACAGATACAAATCAAAGATAGATCGGAATCTGTTAATCAAATAATGTTTTCCATTCCTTTGAACGGTATGCTTTAAAGCACATTTTAATTTGCTCTTCATTATTTTTTTCAGTCGCAAGCTCTGGTAAATCATTCTCGAAAAAATAGCGATATTCGGTTGTTTCGATGTTCTGTTCAAATTGTCCACCAATCACTGAACATTGAACAAACACTTTACAAACACCATATGGGTATACTGGGAGGTTATGCTTTGCTCTATCCTGAATAGCAATTATCCTATCTGCAATAACATCCAACCCTGATTCTTCCTTTACTTCTTTTACAGTATTTTCGCCAACAGAAAGATTCACATCACACCAACCACCTGGGAGTGACCATTTTCCATTATTCTCTCTGACCAGAAGAATTTTTTCCTTCTCAAAAATTGCTCCACGAGTATCAAGTTTCGGGGTTTGGTATCCAATTTCATTACAGAAAAGAGCTTTTACCTTTTCAATTGGAATATCCGACATATGAGCCAACACCTCTGCTGAAATTTCTCTAATACGTTCATAACGTTCCTCGTCATAAACATCCTTGCAGTAAGTCAGCCCCGCCTGTGCAAGACTTTGCAATTCTACAGCCCATTGCATCCATTGTTCATTTCTATCCATTACATTACCTCTCATCATTTATTGTATTTCATTTTGCACTATAAATTATAAATGATAGATTGTAAAATTAATTGCGACAAACAAGAAAACCCATAACAGGTTCGTGTAAAATGTTAGTAACCACAAAAACACACACGGAGGACCTGTTATGAGCTACAAACATCTTACCATAGAAGACCGTTCAAAAATAGAAATACTTTACCATGAAGGCTATACAGCGAGTCAAATTGCTGAAGCCATCGGGCGTCACCGTTCGACGATTTATCGAGAACTCAAGCGTGTTAAGTCAACCTGTTACGATGCTCAATTGGCTCAAGATAACGCTTCTGAGCATCAATCTCTCAAAGGTCGTCGTCCTAAACATACGCCCGAGCTCATTCAAGATATTCAAACAAAGTTAGAATTAACTTGGTCTCCCGAACAAATCGTAGGACGCTGCTATCAAAATAGATTATCATTTAAAACAATTTATAACTGGATCTATCAAGGCGTCATTGAGGTCTCGCTAAATTGTCTGAGACAAAAGGGGAAACGACGCAAACCTCAGGAAACCAGAGGTAAATTTAATATCGGAACATCGATTAAAGAGCGTCCGAACGCTGTTAAAAAGCGTCAGGAATTTGGTCATTGGGAACTTGATACGGTAGTATCTTCCAGAGGTAAAAGTAAAGGATGTCTCGCTACTTTTGCTGAACGTAAGAGTCGCTTCTATATCGCTTTAAAGATGCCGAATCGATCGAAGGAATCGATGCTTTCGACTGTAAATCAGTTGATTCAATCTTTCCCTAAAGAAGCTCTCAAAAGCTTCACCTCTGACCGTGGGAAAGAATTTGCTTGTTATTCAGACATCGAACAACAAAACATCGCTTTTTACTTTGCGGATGCTTACAGTGCCTGGCAGAGAGGGACTAACGAGAATTCCAATGGATTACTCAGAGAATTTTTCCCTAAACGCACAGATCTAGCTGAAATTACGGAACATGAACTTTTCAATGCACTATGGTTGATAAATAATCGACCTAGAAAATGCTTAGATTTTAAAACGCCTTTTGAAGTACTCATACACGAACTCATTCAGTTAGAATGACTTTTTGTCGCAATAATTATTGCAATTCATCAAGTTATAAAAATAATCTAAAGCATATAAATGGAGATAGGTTATTATGTCGTAAAAGACAAAAAAGTGTTTATTTAGAAAGATTTCTATAATTTTTTTTTGAAAACATATACTTTATTTATTAATTAAATAAAGGAAGACTGAAAAATGAATATTGATTTCACCATTATAATAAGAGAAGTGGTTATTTTGATATAATTTAAAGAGTTTATCTATTTGCTTTCAAACAAGTAAATTCAAAAAACTTCTCTAAATTTTCTCCAAATGATTTTATATTTACAATACTATAAACATCAATTATTTTCTTAATATTACTTTCTATCTCTTGGCTTGGTGCATGACGATACTTTAAAATTAGAACGTAATATTCATATAATAATCGTTCGAATAAATTTTCAGTTGTTGTTTTTTCTTTTGCTAAGTATTCCATATAATACTGAGCTAGACTATCATAGTTATTTGAAATGCAAGAACTAATGTGCTTTAGCATAATATCAAAGATTATTTTTTTTGTGTATTCGTGTAATTAGTTTTCGAAATAATAGAGTTAATATAAATATTATTAGTTTCTAAACTAAAAACATTTATCATATTTGCATAGAGAGATAATTTATATGTGTTCCAAATTTCTAAGTCTAAAATTTTATCATGAATATATTGAATATCTTGTTCGGAAAGGTAATGATTTGTTTTAGTTAAACGATTTAAATGTATATTGATTAATATACGAAGGTCATTTTTTTGTCGAGTACTCAATACTTTATTATGAGTTATCTCCTCACGGATTTGAAATAAGTCTTCTTGGTCCTCAATAAGAGTAGAATGATTGATTTTACCAATAAATTTATTATAGATACGTTCTTTAGGCTCTTTTTCTAAATCAAGGATAAATTTTTCTTTATCAGCTCCAATGTGGTCTAATATAGCAAATAAATCCTCAGCAGTAATTCGATGATGTCCTTTTTCAATTTTGGCATAGTAAGAAGGTGTCATGATATTACCAGCCATAACTTGTTGAGTGAGTTGCATATCTTTACGATATTGTTTTAATAATTCGCCAATTTCCATTTTGATCCCCTTGTTTTTTAATTAATTATATAATTAATATTTACAAATAACAATGAATTCAAATATACATGCTTTTCGGTTTATTAAGAATTTATTAAGATTGCGTTTTAAAGCAAGATTTTTGAGATTTTTGGGTATCTATTATTAGCAAAGGGCCAAAATAATTACCTCTGCCATCTCCCTTGCTGTGGCGCAGACAGCAACTTTTAAATTTCAGACATATATTCTTTCAAAAAATGGTCCTTGCAAAAACGGACAATCAGAGAATGGGCTGATTGTCCGTTTTAATAATGTAAATTAGTTAAGAAGATGTAATAGGCTAGTAGCTAGGTTAAAGTACATAATTAATGCGAAACCGTCACAGATGGTCGTAATAAAAGGACCTGAAGCAACAGCTGGGTCAATGCCAATTGCATTGAATAAGGTTGGGACGACACATCCAACCACCGTTGCAATGGATAATGTAATTAATAGTGAAACTCCCACAATAATGGATAGGATGATATTTTGATACATAACAAAGGCGATAATACCAATTGTAACGGCAGAAGCTAAGCCCATTAAAATTCCTGATAAAAATTCACGCAGGACGAGCTTGATGAAAGTTTCATCCGACTCCTCTCCTAAGGTAATTCGACGAACTGAGACTGCTAAGGATTGTGTCCCAACGTTACCGGCAGTGTCAAGAATAATTGGCATAAAGGAAGCGAGCGCTACGACTTGAGCTAAAGTCTCCTCGTAAGCAGAGATTAAACTTGCAGATCCAAGCCCTAATAGAATCAAAATGATAATCCACGGAACGCGTTGCTTCGTCATATTCAAGATGGACTTATCCGTTGTGTCATCGTCGTCTCCAGAGATACCCGAGAATTTACGGAAGTCTTCTTCCATTTCATCTTGGATAATATCCATCACGTCGTCAACCGTCACAATCCCAACGAGTTGGCGACTTTGATTGACAACAGGGATAGCGAGTAAGTCATAGTCTTGGATGACTTTGGCCACTTCTTCTTGGTCGACGTTGGTTTCAACGAACTCAGGTTGCGTGTTCATAACGTTGCGGATGACTTCATTGCCAGGTGATAATAAGACATCACGAAGTGAGACAACGCCAGTTAATTGATCGTGCTCATTGACGACATAAATGTAGTAAATCGTCTCAGATTGACGGCCGATTTGACGCATCTGTTGGATGACTTCATCAGCTGTGTCACTTTCATGTACTCGAATTAACTCGGTGGTCATAATCGAACCGGCGGTTTCCGGTGCATGCGAAAGGATTGCTTCAATGTCAATTCGGTCTTCTAAGTGCATCCGGTCTAGAATATCTTCTTGTTCTTCGGGTTTAAATCCTTGAAGTAAGTCGACCACATCGTCGTCGGCTAATTCTGAGAAGACTTCCGCTAGATAAGAATCTGGTAAATATTCCAGTGCTTCTTTCTGATTGTCGACATTCATATACTCGAATAAGTCGGCGAACTCATCCGGAGTTAAGATTTGAGAGATTTTACGTTTATTCTCAGGATAGAGAATTTCGAACAACTGTGCCTGGTCGTAATCGTGAAGGCGGAGGAAAATATCACGGAATTCCTCACGGTTGCCATTCTTAACGTAACGAATCAATTGTTCGAATACTTCAGGTTCAACGTATTCTTGAACTTGAAGTTCATCATTATTTGTATTTTTGTCTATTTGTGTCATAGAATCACCCTCTTTTCATTTTATTTGAACATACTACTCATTATACGTTATTATCCTTTGACTTGAAAGTTGAAGCAGAATCTATTGAAAGAAAGTGATTGTACTTCAGCAGTAATTGACTTATCCTTATTAAGGAAGAGGATGATTTGGAGGAAATAAGATGAAAACATTGATTCGTTATTTATTATTAATGGCTATTACGGTGCAAATCGGATTACCGAGCGTTTTCGCTCAAAATATTGAACTAAGTCAACGGGATAAAGTTGCTCAAACAGAGTTAACACTTGAAACAAATGAAATCCAACAACAATTATTACCACCTGGCGAGTTAGAGTATCATGAGGGCAAAGTAATTTCAGGAGAAGAAATGAAAGAATTCTATCAACACTTGTTCGAAGAAATTCGCCAACATGATCTAACAGAAGATCAATTGCTGGAATTTGCTCATGAAGCAACTTTCGAAGAACAACAAGAGACAAAACAATCGTTCGGTTGGATAAGTATTGAAGAAAATCAAGTAATTATCTTAAAAACAATGATTCAAGACGGAAAAATAATTGGCTTTGAGCGCCAATATCGTAGTCCAAAGATGTTATTACCACTAGGTTTAACGGAAGATGAATTTAAAGAACTTTATCAACAATTAGAGTTGAAACCGTTACTTGATGTGTTAGGTGAACCTGAATTTATCGGCTATATGCGCGGAGAAGATTTATTGGTCTATCAATGGGGTTCTGTGAGAGAAGTTGATTCACAAGATGATGAGCTCGTTTCTATCTCTGCAGTTATCGGTCATGATGACGTCGTGAAATCGGCTGAATATGTTACAGGCGCACAACATCGAGGAATTAAAGAGTAAAAATTCTTTGAAAGTTACTTGAAGCTTATGTATAATAGCTAAGCAATTATAGCGAGATAAGAGGAGTAGTAAAATGAAACAACAATTAAAGAAAATAATTTTAATGATTACATTGATGAGCGTAGGAGGCGTCTTGAATTTATTCGGTCCTTCGGTCTCAGCAAGTGGTGATGCATCGACCTTCTTAATTATGGGGGTCGATACGGCAGATAATATTGATACTGTTGGTAATGAAGGTGCTGGTCGTACGGATGTAATGTTACTCGCAACCATTAGTGATACATCGAATCGTGCGACGGTGACGAGTATTCCCCGCGATTCTTATGTGGAAGTACCAGGACACGGTACGCATAAAATTAATGCAGCTTATCCTTTAGGAGGCAGCAAGTTGTCCGTTCAGACGGTTGAGCAGTGGTTAGATATAAAGATTGATCATTATGTGACGGTGGATATGGCTGCGTTTCGTAAAGTCATTGATACGTTAGGAGGCGTGACGATCACTCCGCTAGCAACCTTTGAATTGGACGGTTATGCATTTGAAGAAGGTGTTCCGGTCATGATGGATGGCGAGATGGCGCTAGCCTATGTCCGCGAGCGAAATAATTCGGGTGGCGACTATGGACGCCAGGAACGTCAACGTCAGTTAATGTCGGCAGTTTTTGATTTAGCGCGTGAGGAAATCACCGGTGTGACTCAGGCTATTGGTTTATTCCAATCACTGAGTGAAGATTTGGATACGAATCTGGGCTTAATCTCATTAACACGTCTTTTTGCGTCATATCATGATTTTAATGGGGAGATTGAGTTCCATCAATTACAAGGCGAAGGCCAATACATCGATGGGGTATACTTCGATGTGATTGATCCGACTTCGCTTGAAGAAATTAAGCAACTAATCAATGCAGAGACGGGCGAATAATAAAATATTGATATAAGTGGTATCTTCGTTAATTCCGTGATTTAATGAAAGTACCACTTTTTGTTATTTATCAAAGGAGAGAATCGAGAATGAGAAAGAAACTATACAATTGCTTAAGACTGGTGCTTGGGATTGGACTATTGGTATCATTGATTCCGCAGGTTGATGCGCAAGCGCAGATAGTGAGTGGATTAGACTATGCGCCTTACACTTATTTTCTTCATTATGATTATCTTGGCGAAGGGAATGAGTTTGCTGAGCAGCAAGTGACCTTGGAGTATGGGGTTGATTCTGAAGGTTATTATCAATTTGTAATTAATAATCCAGGAATTCGAATGGCTTATGTTTATCGAATTACTGATGATGGGGTCTATGAAGAGGCTTATTTTCCGGATGCGAAGCCCGGAGTAGATTATCGAGAAGAGGCAGATGCAAGAGATGATCAACGTTCGTTAATTCTACCAACAGAGATTCAAATTGGCACTAAATATCATCGTGGTTACCGTAAAGAACAGACCATCGAAGTGACCGATATATTGGAGCAATTTGAAGTAGGTGGCGCTCGCTACCTAAATGTGATTGAGCTCACCGTACATGACCCGGACCCATCCATCGATCAGAAGTATTATTATGCACCAAAAGTGGGTCTCTTACTCGATCAATTTAAGACAAAGACTTCTGAGACGGATGAATATGTAGTGACCACAACTTTGAATTATTTTAGTGGTATGTCACAGCGTTTATTGGAAAAATAAGATGCTTAGCTAGAAAGTTTAACTTTGAACTAAAATAAAGTATAATGGGACACAGGAGTTTATGAATTTGCATGCTCCTCGTAAAAAATTAATTAAATCTATATATTATCCATGAGATTATTTAGGAGGAACACATATGTGTCATTTATTAAAACGTTGGCTGAAAGGAACGCTAGCTTGTGTCATTCTAGCTAGTGGGTTTGGCTCTTTGATACAGAATTATCCGATAATTTTAGCACAGGAAGAAGAATCAAGTAACGAACAAGGTGAGAGTGAGACAGAAGGACAAACAAATCTTTATACCCCCGAAGAAGCTCAAGCTTATATTCAATCGAATAATTTAGTAGAAGCGATGAAGCATGAATTAGTGACGCAACAATACTTAAGTCAATCAAAAATAGATCGACTTCCAAGTGAGGCGATTTACCAAGCGCTTTATTATCAATTGACGATTGCGCCGGGGGAAGCGACTGTTCCAGGAACTTTCCACGTAATCGCCAGTCAGTATCCTGAAATTGTGAATGGTCCGGATCAACAGATGACTTCAGAAGAAGCTCAAAAATTCATTCAAGAAAACAACTTAGTTGAAACGACCAAACAATTGATGCTCGAAGCCCAATTATTAACGCAAGAACAGTTGGATCAATTGCCAGAGGATGCGGTACTGAATGCGTTAATTCAACAATTTACTGAGCACGATCCAGCCGGAGATTTTGGCAATACATTCCAAATATTAAAAGCAATGTACCCTGAAATCTTTGAGCCTGAAGTGGTTGAGACCGTTGTCGTACCGAACCATACACAACAACTTGATCGCAATCAAATCATTCAATTAGGTGAGCGTCAATATACGTTACAACAAGTTTACTTGTTAGCTCCTGGTGAAGCAGGTAATACGTCGAATGACTATTGGGTTGGAATTGAAGTAGAATATAAGAATGAGGCCGACCAGGTTGATAAAGATTATTACAAAGAATGGATTACGCAAGTCTTACTCGTTCAAGATAGTGAGCGAGGTTATAATGCTTTGACGATGCAACAATACAAGTTGCCAAAGATTGATCGTTCTGTACGTCTTGAAAATAATGAATCAGCCGAGAGAACGACTTCCATTACGAAAAAAGAAGTCAAGGTGAAAGAGACCGTTCGCGAGATTATTTATTATCAATTGAATAATATCGAAAATGATATTGCTATCTATGTGGCTCCACAAGATACACAGTATGAGCTTGAAATGGAAGGTTTACGCCAACTGCCACCACGTAGTGCGGTATATTACAGTTCATCGAATAACCAGATTGCTTATTTGTTTGATTTTGATCAACTATACTTAGTCTATTCAGATCAGACACGTTTATCCGATATTAATCAAATTCCAGGCCGCAGTACTTCGGTACAGGAGCAAGCTTTATCAGATGAGGCTTGGGTTCAATATCAAAAGTTAGCTCAAGAACTCGATATTCAAAACAGTCAAATAATGTTACTGGATGAGGTTGTCTATGAACTCAGTGGTGATATGGTTGGGGTCCGTCAGCGTCCTAACGATGACGAAGCAGCTTCACCAGAAGGTGAATCCACTGAAGGAGAATCTGAAGAAGAACTTGATGGCTTATCAAATATCTTGCTTACGTTCCGATTAAATAAAGAACGCCAAGAATTAGTTAATGAATATCGCGAGATGTATAAACTACTCCCTGTCGATTGGAAGCATTTAGATATTGAATAATAAAGTAAAAGCTAGGATTTGAGGTGACCCTCATAATCCTAGCTTTTTTTATAAACGATCAATGGTGATATATTTAGAGTTTTGCACGACTTGAAGCAAGCGCACGTTGCACTAGAGGATAGAGTAAGAAAGCAACGCCTGCACCGATTAATCCTTGGAGAAGGTTACCACCGATACTTGCGGTAGCTGCAGCAACATCATATAAGATGCTGTCAACGATAAAATAACCTAGCGCCATCACGAGACCCGCTGGAATCACTGCTGCCAGACGATTGTGGAAGCGATGGAATAAGTAGCCAGCTAGGAACCCTTCCAACCCTTTCACGAAAAATGTGAAGAGCGCATAATTCGCCCATCCAGCAAAGATATCGGCTAAAGCACTACCAATTCCGCCAATTAAGAACCCCCACTGAGGGCCTAAGAGCAGTCCGCCAATCATTAAGACCGCATCGCCTAAATTAAAGTATCCTGCACCAAGTGGGACTTGAACGATCATTGTCATAATGACAGTCAGAGCAGCCAATACGGCACTAATAATTAAATAATAAGTCATGTTTTTTTCTTTCATTTTTCCGAACCTCCTATGGTTTATTGCTATGATTAGTATGCCATAGACATGTCAAAATTGCTACACCCAAAATAGAGTGATGAGTGAATGTCTGAAATATCGTATCAATAAATGTCATTAAAACAAAATAATAAAAAGGCTTACATTTTTAGACAAGATGTGTCATAATGGTAGCAATCTATTTTCAGGATAAGGGGGACTACAATTGCAATACTCAGGTGTAAATATCATCTCAACCGAACGATTAATTTTGCGTCCATTTCGAATGGAAGATGCAGAAGTGATGTTTGAGCGTTGGGCAAGTGATGAAGAGACGGTCCATTACTTAAGTTGGATGGCGCATCAAAGTTTAAAAGACACCAAACGTATTTTGAAAGTTTGGATGAACGGTTATTTGACAAAGACGAGTTACGTCTGGGCCATTTGCCCGAAATCAACCCCTGATCAGCCGATTGGATCAGTTAGTTTGCACAGCTTTGATGAAAAATTACCTTCCGCTGAAGCGGGGTATGTTATTGCACGGGATTACTGGAATCAAGGCTATGCGAGCGAAGCGCTGCGTGCCGTGTTGGAATACGGATTAGATTTAATGAATCTCCATCGTATCTCAGCTTATCACCATGTTGATAATGAAGCCAGTGGGCGTGTTATGGAGAAAGCCGGTATGACCTACGAAGGTTGTATTCGAGAAGCTTATAAAGATAAGCATGGCAATTACATGGATGTGAAGCAATACAGCGTTTTACATTCGGACTTATCTTTAGGCTATCTTTAATTGATGTAGATTAGTGTAATCATTCCATTATTATCATTTCATTTTAACGATAAAACCGACTTCCTCAAAAGAAGTCGGTTTATTGTTATTAGTAATAATTAATATTCAGCTTGCCAGATGGCTTCGTCAATCGCAGCATCAATATCTTGAATCTCTACTTGAGCCATCCCTTCTTCAATCGCAGCTTCGATAACAGCTTTAGCAACGAGCTTAGAAGCCTGACGAAGCTTAGAAACATGCGGTAAGATTGGTGCACCGAGATAACTTAAGTCTTGTAGCGAAGCAATACCATGCGCAGCTGCGTTAAGCATTTTGTCTGTTACGTGTTTAGCTTGAGCAATCACAATACCTAAGCCTAGACCTGGATAAAGTAACGCATTATTAGCTTGACCAATCGTGAACGTTGTTCCTTCATATTCTACAGGGTCTGATGGACTTCCTGTTACACAGAGGGCTTTTCCTTTCGACCATTCAATCACTTCGTACGCTTGTGCTTCATTCAGCAATGTTGGATTGGAGATCGGTAAAATCGCCGGCCGCTCATTGTATTGGCACATTTTCTCAATCACTTCTTGTGTGAACATGCCCGGTTGACCTGAACACCCAACTAAGATTGAAGGTTGAATGATATCGATCGCTTCAGCCAAGTCCATTAACGGTTCTGGGAATTCTTCCAGTGAGCGCGCGTAGCGAACTTTCCCGGATGTCATATTTCCTTCTTCATTTTGACGCACTAATCCAAGACGGTCGAAGCAGTAAATATTTTGTTTCGCTTCATCAAATGACATACCTTTGAGTTGCAGTTCGTTCGTAATTTGATCGGCAATACCGATTCCCGCAGAGCCGGCTCCGAATATTAAGACGCGTTGATCTTCAAGAGATTGCCCCATCACTTGACAAGCTGCAGCAATTGCCGCATTCATCATGACCCCTGTTCCTTGGATATCATCATTGAAGGTACAGATTTCATAGCGATAGCGATCGAGTATTTGTGTTGCGTGGTCACGTCCAAAGTCCTCCCAGTGGAAAAGTACGTTCGGGAACACTTCTTTAGCTACTTCAACAAATTGATCGATATACGCTAAATAATCGTCACCTCTTAAGCGTGGTTGTTTCAATCCAAGGTAGTAAGGACTATCGATTAATTCTTGGCGATCAGTCCCTGCATCAATTGAGACGGGTAAGATTGATTTTGGATTAATACCAGAAGCTGCGGTATAGACAGCTAATTTACCGGTTGTAATCCACGCTCCTTGAACTCCCCAATCTCCAATTCCTAAGATACCTTCGCCATCGGTGATGACCATCATTTTAATTTCATCAAGGCCTTCGCTAGCTGCAAGAAGTGCTTCTTTGATGCGTTCAGGTTCATTTACATTCAAATAAGCTGCACCGCGCGGTGTTTTAAAATCTCTCGAGAAATTCATAATGCCATCCGCAACCGTTGGGGTATATAAGATTGGAAGCAACTCAGTAATATTATGGATTACGGTGTAGAAGAATAACGTGCGGTTCTCCTCATAAAGATCCATTAACGATAAGTGTTTGAGATAATTCGTTGGCAATTCATGTAAAGCCGCGAGAACACGTGTGCTCTGTTCTGCAATCGTTTCTACTTTGGCAGGGAGTCGTCCAACTAAGCCATATTGTTGACGCTCTTCTTCCGTAAAGGCAGTTCCTTTATTTGTAAAAGGGTTCGCTAGGATATCATTCACATTAACAACCTCCAATTAATTGTATTCGCTATCATCATTCTAACATATTATCAATCAAAGGGGCATTAACAGTTTATGAGAATATGATTTTATGCATTATAAAATTTTATATTTAATTCTTTTGAGGAAAGGTTGTTCGAACACCCACCCATCTTCAAAAGATAAATTAACAAAAAATTAACAGATATTTTTGTTAAATTGGATGGATATCAGGTAGAATAACGATAGATGAAAAAATAGTAGGTGACGGATAAATTCGGCTCTCCTGCTAAATCCATATTAAAGGAGTTATTATGAGAAAGACAATTGCGTTTATGATGGTAGCTTTATTATGCTTAAGCCAAATGGTTCTAAGTCCAGCACAAGTTGAGTCGGCTTCAGAGTTTGATGCTAATCGTCTACGAGTTGCTTATTCTGTGGATCCGGATGGGTTAGATCCACAAAGGACAGTGGCAGCGAGTACCTTCCAAGTCACTAGCAATATTTATGATACGCTCGTTAAGGTGACCCCAGCAGGTGAATTGCAGCCTGGTTTAGCAGAAAGTTGGGAAGTGTCAGAAGACGGGCTCCAAATTACCTTTAAGTTAGTTGAAGGGAAGCAATTCCATAATGGAGAGCCGTTCAATGCTCAAGCAGTCGTAAATTCTTTTGAACGATTAAAAGGAGAAGAATCTCCTCGTGCAAAGGATTATCAAAATATTATCGAGATGGAAGCGGTCAGTGAATACGAAGTGCGCTTTACCACCGAGGAGCTCGACGTCGACCTTCCTTCAAAATTTGCTTACGCTTGGACAGCCATTGTTGAAACAGGTGTGGCAGATAGTTTACGGACTCAACCGGTCGGGACAGGATCATACCGACTCGTTGAGTGGACACCTCAAGAGCGGATTCTATTAGAGGCTTACGAAGGTGCCTTAACGCAAGCACAGATTCGGACGGTAGAAATGCGTAATATTCCAGATCCGCAAGCACGTGTATTGGCAATGCAAAGTGGCGAAGTGGACTTTATGAGTATTTCAGGCGAACAACGTCCGCTGGTCGAAACAATTTCGGGTTATCAAGTGATTGCCAATCCGATGAATGGTATCCAGTTAATGCCGATGAATCAGGAAAATGAGTATCTAAAAGACCCTCAAGTCCGTCGGGCGATTGCAATGGCGGTCAACAAAGAAAGTTTAATTGAGCATATCTTTGCGGATGATGGCCAAAAAATTGGCTCGCACTATCCACCGATTTTAGCAAACTATGTTGATTTATCAGAACATATTCCATACGATGTCGAAGGTGCGAAGCAATTAATGGAAGAAGCCGGCTACGGCGATGGCTTTAAATTGAAGATGTACTTGCCGAAAGATTACCAAATGTATGTGGATGCTGGGCAAGTGATTGCGGAAGAATTAAAACAATTAAATATTCAAGTCGAGATTGAAGTCGTAGAATGGGCTTACTGGTTAGAGAATGTTTATCAAGGACGTCAATACGACTTAACGGTTGTAGGACACACTGGACGTCTCGATTCTTATCAGTGGCTTGCGCGTTATCATAGCGAAAGTCCAGAGAACTACTTCAACTATTCCAACGAACGCGTCGATGAAATCTTAGAGACAGTGTCACAAATTCAAGATGCGACGGAACGCGATGTGCTCTATCAAGAGTTACAGACAATCTTGGCGGAAGAAGTGCCAGCGGTTTATATTCAATCACCCGCGCAATTAATGGCGATGCGTGAAGAAATTCAAGGCTATGAGACCTACCCAATTGATATTATGCCGTATAGTGATTTATCATATCGTTAGAGAAAACTTAAAAAGTAATATAAAGGAGGATTCCGATGCTGAAATATATCATTCGTAGATTATTACAGGGGGTTGGGGTCCTCTTTGTTGTTACTTTACTTACTTTTCTAGCATTAAAAGTCATCCCAGCAGACCCAGCTACTTTAATCTTAGGTATTGATGCGACACCTGAGAGTGTCGCCCAACTGCGTGAAGCGATGGGATTAAATCGCCCACTGTTGGTGCAATACTGGGAGTGGATTACCGCTGTTTTACAAGGAGATTTAGGGACCAGTTATTACTACGGTAGTGCGGTAAGTGATTTGATTCGTTCACGTTTGCCGTTAACGTTGACAATCGCGCTCCTTACTACTTTCTTTAGTTTGATTTTCGGAACGTTTCTTGGAACATTCGCCGCTTTATATCGACGTCGCGGCTTAGATTACTTAATTCGTTTGTTTACACAATTAAGCGGGGCGGTTCCTAGTTTTTGGTTGGGGATGATTGCATTAACTTATTTAGCGGCACGACTCCAATGGTTCTCAGTACACCCGGATATCGATTTGGCGAACCGATTTTGGGGGAGTTTATATCAGTTACTTTTACCGACAATGGTGTTAACTCTGACGCAAATGGGACCGACAATTCGTCAGACCCGTTCGGCAATGTACGATGCACTCGAGGCAGATTATATGATGAGTGCCCGGATGAAAGGGTTAAGTGAGCGGCGTCGGATTATTCGCTACGCACTCAGATCAGCGATGATGGCGCCTTTAACGCTATCTTCATTACAATTTGCGCACTTGATTGGGGGAACGACCGTGGTTGAAACGGTCTTTTCACTTCCTGGGTTAGGTCGATTGTTGTTAGTGAGCGTGGAGCAGCGTGATTTAATGTTGTTGCAAGGATTGATTTTATTTATCACCACGATGGTGATTGTCATCTCTGTTGTGACGGATATATTATACCAATACATCAATGGCAATACAGAAGAAGGGGTGTAGTCATGACACAAGTTATTCAGCGACGCCGAGAACGTCGCTACTTGGAACGATTCGCATTCTATCTTTCGTGCAGTATGATTGTTTTGATGTTTATTTTATGTTTGGCTTCTTACTTTACCTCGCAAGATCCTACAGCAGTTGATTTAACGCAACGGTTCCAACCGCCGAGTGCAGCCCATTGGGCAGGGACCGATCAATTCGGACGAGATATATTAACGCGAATTATGTATTCGATGCGCTCATTTATTATGATTAGTATGGGTGCGGTTTTGGTAGGAGCGACACTAGGCTCCCTAATTGGCTTAGTGGCCGGTGTGGCGCGGCCGGGATGGCGACGTCTTATGATGAGTGTGGTGGATGGGTTTATTGCTTTTCCAGGCATATTATTAGCGCTATTAATTATTTTTATTTTAGGGAAAGGCCAATGGAACACAGTGGTGGCAATTAGCTTGATGTTGATGCCAACTTTTGCCAAACTGGCTTATAGTACGACTTTAGAAGTTTTAGATAAAGACTTTGTTAAAGCGGCCTATAGTTATGGCTTAAGCCGCTGGGAAATTCTATTCCGACACGTCTTACCTTTCTATGTTCCGAAGTTAATTACCCAAGCATCAGGCAGTGTTGCTAGCAGTATGATGATTGAATCGAGTTTATCTTTCTTAGGGCTGGGTGTCCAACCACCGAATGCCAGTCTCGGCTTAATGATGAACGAAGCGCAGCAGTATGCGTTACTTTACCCGTATATGATTTTACCTACAGGAATTGTACTGGTCAGTGTGGTATTAGCCTTTATTATGTTAGGTGACAGTCTCAATGACCGTTGGCAATTACGGACGGAGGTGTGGGATGACTAACTTATTAGACGTTCAAAACTTATCCGTTTTTGATGAGCACGACCTTCCCCTCCTACATCAAATCAACTTATCTATTCCAAGTTGTCAGGCACTCGGAATTGTTGGCGAGTCAGGTTCTGGGAAAAGTTTACTGATCAAAACCTTATTAGGTTTGCTTCCAGATAATTTAAGTGCTTGTTATGATCATTTAGCTCTTGAGACGGTCAATTTTTATCAAATGGCTCCCGATAAATTACGAACATTTCGTGCGCTCGAGATAGGTTATATTCCCCAAAATACAATGGAATACTTACATCCTTTGTTGACGATTGAGGAACAATTAACCGATGGTTATCGGACGCATTTGAAGGCGAGTGGAGCCGAGGCACGTCAACGTGCCTTAGAATTGTTAGAACAAGTAGAAATTAAGCACCCTGAACGGGTACTGAAGGCTTTACCCCGTGACTTAAGTGGTGGGATGCGTCAACGCGTGTTGATTGCGATGGCTTTAATCAATCAACCCCACTTAATGATTGCGGATGAACCGACGACAGCTCTCGATGCTAAAGTTCAATATCAAGTCATGGAATTATTAGCCAAAGCTCAACAACAAGGCTGTCGTAATTTAGTCATTATTTCGCATGATTTGCACTTAATTCAAAAATATTGCGATTATGTCATTGTGATGCAACAAGGAGAAATTCGGGAAGTTGGACCGACCGAGATAGTGTTTAGAAAGCCTCAATCCCCTTATACGCAAGCTCTATTAAACGTGCGGATCGATCTGTCACAAGACCCGGATCAACCACTTCTCGACGTCCGTCATTATTTATCGCCGGACGCAAAGCCAGTCTCTCAGGAGGTTGAAAATGTTACAAGGAATTGAACTTAATAAAACATTTCAGGGGCGAGGAGGTTGGCTATCATCCGCCTCTCAGCCGATTGTAGCAGTCGATCAAGTCTCGTTGGAATTGAATCCTAAAGAAACGGTTGGTTTAGTCGGCGAGAGTGGCAGTGGCAAGTCTACTTTAGGCGAACTCCTAGGAGATTTGCAGCGCCCGACGTCGGGACAAGTTTGTTATCGTGGTCAAGATATCCAATCGATGGACCGAGAAGCGTATGCGAATTATCGCCGTAATGTGCAATTTGTTTTCCAAAGTCCACACACGTCGATGAATCCGACCTATACGATTCAACACGTGCTTGAAGAACCATTACGTAAACTAACCAACGATACTGAACGTGAACGTATCGAAAAGATGGAAGCGATGATGGAACAAGTCGGGCTTCCCGTGCGTTACTTGAGTCGATACCCACGTCAACTGTCCGGCGGACAATGCCAGCGCGTGGCAATCGGGCGTGCACTACTTTTGAATCCAGAAATATTGATCTGTGACGAATGCGTCTCAGCCTTAGATGTTTCTGTTCAAGCGCAAATCTTAAATTTATTAAATCAACTTCAAGAAATTTACGGAACAACGTATTTATTTATTTCGCATGATTTAGCGGCGGTTAAATACATCTCGGATCGAGTCTTAGTAATGCAACACGGTCAAGTCGTTGAGTCTGGGCCGACGGAACAAGTTTTAACCCAACCAGAACATGCGTATACCAAGCAACTTTTACACTATCATCAACTCATTCATTAATGGGTCAAAGGCAGGAGGAATATTATGAAATGGACGGTTGTAGGCTATTACGGAGGTTCATTAAAAGCAGGTAAAGCAGCTTCTGGGTACTTACTCGAAGCGAAGGAACCGATTTTGATTGATTGTGGTCCTGGGATTGTCTCGACGCTTCAACAGCGAATTGATTTAAATCAAATTAACCATGTCGTCTTATCGCATTACCATTGGGATCATTTTAGTGATCTAGGAGCGCTCATCTATTATCGGGTGATTCAACAAGAACTAGGGATGACCCAACAACCCTTGCATCTATATGGGCAAGTTATCGAGCCGTATTATGAGTTATTGAGCAAGTATGACTGTGTAGAATTTCATCCGATTGAGGCGGGGCAGCCGTTCGAAGTAGAGGGAGTCAAATTTACCCCAGCATTCACTCGCCACCCCGTTCCTTGTCTCGCTTTTAGCATCCAAGATTCAGATCATAAGATATTTTATGGGGCGGATGGAGAATACGCCCAAGAGCTCATTCCATTAGCGCAAGACAGTGACTTATTGGTTATTGAAGCGAGTCTATACCCAGAAATTTCTGGAGAAGCGTCAGGGCATATGAATGCGTTAGATGCGGCACAGTTTATTGTCGAGACCGCCCCGAAGCAAGCGATACTCACTCACTTGCCAATATACGGTGATCCCGAAGAAATTTTAGAAGTCGTGCTTGAACGAACTTCGATTCCGGTACATTTAGCTGAGAGTTGGTTTACTGTTGATTTAAAATAACATGCGGCAAGATTATAAATTGACTTCTTCATTGATTTTAGGTAAATTAAGCTTGTAGTTAACACACTTTACAGAAAAGGAGATACTATGAATAAGGAAGTTGTGAAAGGGATTGCAGCTAGCGATGGTTATGCAATTGCCCCTGTTTATGTACTAAAAGATCCGGATTTAAGCTTCGAAACTGAACAAGTTTCAGATCCAGCTGCAGAAATCGAACGCTTCAAAGCGGCGGTAGCGCAGTCACGTGAAGAGGTCCAACAAATTCAAGAACAAGCCAAAGCGAATTTATCCGCAGAAGAACTTCAAGTTTTTGATGCGCATTTAATGTTTTTAGCCGATCCAGAATATGTCGGACAGATTGAATCAGTGATTGAAAGCGAACAAATTAACGCAGAAGCAGCGTTACAACAAGTAAGTACGATGTTTATTACAATGTTCGAGTCCATGACAGACAATGCTTATATGCAAGAGCGAGCAGCAGATATTCGTGACGTTTCACAACGAATTTTAGCGAGTCTATTAGGTGTGGAACTTGCTTCTCCGGCAGCAATTGCACATGAAGCGATCTTGGTCGCAGAAGATTTAACGCCAAGTGATACGTCACAATTGAATAAGCAATTTGTTAAAGCCTTTGTGACAAATATCGGAGGACGTACATCACACTCTGCGATTATGGCACGCTCACTTGAGATTCCAGCGATTGTAGGGACAAAGACAATTACTGAAGAAGTACAACACGGTGACTTAGTTATTGTTGATGCGCATGAAGGAATGGTAATTCTCAATCCAACCGAGCAACAAATTGAAGAATATCAACAAAAGATGGCTAAAGAAGCTGAATTCCGTGCGGAATTAGAGACATTACTCGACGCAGAATCTACAACTCAAGATGGTCATCAAGTTGAAGTGGCGGCTAATATTGGGACACCGAAAGATATGGCCGGTGTGTTGAAGAACGGCGCTGAAGGGGTCGGACTTTACCGTACTGAATTCTTATATATGGACTCGGCTGATTTCCCAACTGAAGAAGAGCAATATGACGCGTATAAGACCGTGCTAGAACAAATGGACGGCAAACCAGTTGTAGTTCGTACCATGGATATTGGTGGGGATAAAGAGCTCGATTATCTAGACTTACCAGACGAGATGAACCCATTCTTAGGCTACCGAGCCATTCGTATCTCATTAGACCAGACAGAGATGTTCAAGACACAGTTACGCGCCTTACTTCGCGCTTCGGTTCATGGATTACTTCGCATTATGTTCCCAATGATTGCGACGGTAGACGAGTTCCGACAAGCCAAAGCAATTTACGAAGAAGTGAAAGCCGAGCTTGACCAAGAAGGCATCGCCTATGCTGATACCATTCAACTCGGAATTATGATTGAGATTCCAGCGGCAGCGTTGATGGCCGATCACTTTGCTAAAGAAGTCGATTTCTTCAGTATTGGAACGAATGACTTAATCCAATATAGTATGGCAGCCGACCGGATGAACGAACGTGTCTCTAACTTGTATCAACCGTATAACCCAGCTATCTTGCGCTTAATCAAGTTCGTCATTGATAATGCGCATGCTGAAGGCAAATGGGTTGGTATGTGTGGTGAGATGGGTGGCGATCCTGTCGCAACACCGCTACTACTCGGTATGGGACTTGACGAATTCTCAATGAGTGCAGGTAGCGTTCTTCGCATTCGTCACTTAATCCGCAACGCAAACTATGCGGATTGCCAAGCGCTTGTTGAACGCGCACTGACTGAGTGTGCTTCTTCTGAAGACGTGGTAAAATTATTAAATGAATTTCATCAATAATCGATTGACTAAGATGCTCCGCCAAATGAATTGGCGGGGTTTTTCTATGAATTCGTAACCCATTCGCTAAAATCATCAATTAATAGATGAAAAAAATGAAGATATTTGAGATAATAAGAAAGAACATTAGGAAAGGGGATTAATATCTACATGTACAATGAAAAAGATACCGTCGCCGTTAACGCGCTACGTGCGTTAAGTGTTGAACAAATTGAACAAGCTAATTCAGGACATCCTGGGCTACCACTGGGTGCTGCACCGATGGCCTATGCAGTTTGGGCAGGTCATTTGAATGTCAATCCAACTGTAACAGACTGGGTGAACCGTGACCGCTTTATTTTATCAGCAGGACATGGTTCAGCTTTGCTATACAGTTTATTACATTTAAGTGGGTTTGATGTGACTTTAGATGATTTGAAGTCATTCCGCCAATTAGGAAGTAGAACACCAGGGCATCCGGAAGTGAATCATACACCGGGTGTTGAAGTGACCACCGGACCTCTTGGACAAGGGATTGCGCAAGCAGTTGGTTTTGCATTAGCAGAGACCCATGCTGCAGCATTATACAACACCGATGAATATCCAGTAATTGACCACTATACGTATGCATTAATTTCAGATGGAGATTTAATGGAAGGTATTTCTTACGAAGCATGTTCTTTTGCAGGACATAATAAGTTAGATAAGTTGATTGCAGTCTATGATAGTAACGATATTTCATTAGACGGTGACTTGGACATGGCCTTCAATGAAGATATTAAGCAACGCTTTGAAGCTCAAAATTGGCATTACCAACTCGTTGAAGATGGTAATGACCTAGACGCGATCCATCAAGCGATTGAAGCAGCTAAACAACATAAAGGTCAGCCATCATTAATCGAGATTAAGACGGTGATTGGTTATGGTTCACCAGATCAAGGAACTTCGAAAACCCACGGTGCGCCACTGGGAGAAGAGAACTGGGGCGTGACACGTGAATTCTTAAAATGGACCCAAAACACGTTCGAAATTACACCAGAGATTCATGCAACGTACAAAGAACGCGTGATTGACCGCGGTCAAGCGAAGTACAATGAATGGATGGAAATGTACCAAGCTTATAAAGCAGCGCATCCTGAATTAGCTGAGACGTTAGAAACTGCATTCCGTCGTGAGTTACCAGCTGATTACGATGCTGCCTTAACATTCGCAACGCCGGATACAAAAGCAGATGCAACGCGCTCTAGCTCAGGTAAAGTTCTAAATCAATTAGCGGAGTCTATTCCATTCTTATGGGGAGGTTCTGCAGACTTAGCTGGATCAAATAAGACAACGATTAGCTCTTCTGGAGATTATTCACCAGCATCACCTGGCGAGCGTAACTTATGGTATGGGGTACGCGAATTTGCGATGGCAGCCATTATGAACGGAGCAATGTTACACGGAGGTACGCGTATCTTCGGCGGAACATTCTTTGTCTTCTCAGATTATCTGAAGCCAGCAGTTCGTCTATCAGCCTTATCTCAAATTCCAGCGATCTATGTCTTAACACATGATTCAATTGCGGTAGGTGAAGATGGACCAACACATGAGCCGATTGAACAATTAGCAGCTTTCCGTGCGATGCCGAACTTGAACGTCATCCGTCCAGCAGATTACAACGAGACATTAGTAGGTTGGAAAGTTGCGGTTGAATCGAAAGACCGTCCAACATTATTAGTACTAACACGTCAAAATGTTCCAGTCTTAGAACACAGTGCGGAATATGCTGAAGAAGGTGTTCGTCGCGGGGCATATATTGCTTCACCGGCTCAATCGGGTCACGGAGAAGGAATTCTAATTGCAGCAGGATCGGAAGTAGCATTAGCGATTGAAGCTCAAGCGAAATTACGTGAAGAAGGCATCGATGTTTCAGTAGTTTCAATGCCTGCCGAAAATCGTTTTGCAGAACAAGACGCTGCTTATCAAGAAAGCATCTTACCATCAGACGTGACGCGCCGTGTAGCGATTGAGATGGGAGCTACTTATGGTTGGCATAAATACACCGGTCTAAACGGTGCGGTGATTGGAATCGACCGCTTCGGTGCATCTGGTAAAGGTGAAGAAGTTGTTGAACACTTTGGCTTTACAGCAGACAATATTGTTTCAACTTACAAGAAATTGAAATAAGCTAACTGCACATTGATGAAAATATAATTGAAAAAACACACCCCCTTTTCAAGCTCTGCTAATTGTGGAGAATTTGAAGGGGGTGTCTTTGCTTGGTAAATAAGGGGATAAAGTTATAAAAGGGTTTGCAAAAGCGCATTCAATATGGTAAGATTTGTTTACTTAATGCGTGTAAAGTTTGATATAAAATAATCAGTGGTCATTCGAAATAGTAAGTGATGTAAGCGGTGCAAGTAGCATACGCTTTTTGCGTGTATAATGACCAATGATATCGCTGGGGCGACTCAGACTAGGCAGTATTTAAAATAGATGGATCTGGAGGAATAATGATGGTTGAACTTAAGTTAAATCATATTTATAAAAAGTACGATGGCGCAGAAAAATATTCGGTAACGGACTTTAATTTGGATATTGAAGACCGTGAATTTATTGTATTTGTTGGACCTTCAGGTTGTGGAAAATCAACAACAATACGGATGATTGCAGGACTTGAAGATATTACTGAAGGCGAACTGATTATCGACGGACAAGTCGTCAATGATGTTCCACCGAAAGACCGTGATATCGCCATGGTATTCCAAAACTATGCACTCTACCCACATATGACGGTATACGATAATATGGCTTTTGGTCTAAAGTTACGTAAAGTTCCAAAAGAGGAAATTGACCGTCGCGTTCGTGAAGCCGCAGAAATTCTAAGCTTAACTGAATACTTGAACCGTCGACCTTCAGAATTATCCGGTGGACAAGCTCAGCGGGTTGCACTGGGACGTGCGATTGTTCGTGAAGCGAAAGTCTTCTTAATGGACGAGCCGCTGTCAAACTTAGATGCGAAGTTAAGAGTTCAAATGCGTGCTGAAATTGCGAAGCTACATAAACGGATTAAAACCATTACGATTTACGTAACCCATGACCAGACTGAAGCAATGACGATGGCAGACCGAATTGTCATTATGAAAGATGGATTTATCCAACAAATTGGTTCACCAAGTGAAGTTTATAATTATCCAGATAATGTTTTTGTGGCTTCATTTATCGGTTCACCAGCGTCCAATATTTTCGAAGTGACTTATAATGATGGTCGAGTTACGACGGAATCAGGCATTGATGTTGCCGTTACTGAACCACAGAAAAAATTACTCGAAGAGCATGTTGGTAATGGGCAAAGAGTAATTATGTCGATTCGACCTGAAGATATTCAAGCCGAACAAATCTTCTTGGATGCAAACCCTGATTCAATTATTGAAGCCGAAGTGGTTGTTTCAGAGATGTTAGGAGCAGAATCCATCTTATATTCCCAAGTTGGCGATGTTGAGATTATCGCTAAAGTTGATGCGCGTGACTTCCATGAACCTGGTTCTCACGTTCAACTAGGACTGAATATGAATAAAGCGCACTTCTATGATGTAGAGACCGAAGAAGTTATTCGTTAATTTAACTGAAACGATTCAAACGTTCACTCAATTCGAGTGGACGTTTTTTGAATGGTTTTAGATTGAGAAGCAGTCAGATTGATCAATCAAATTGTCTTCAAAAAATGATTATGTTACTATGAATTTGCTGTTAATCAACTTGGTTTTTACAGGGTGTTGTAACGCTAAAAAAAGCGAGGAGGTTGAATATGAATTTTATAATACAACAAGGATGAGTCTGTCAATTTGTCGGTAGGATAGACGATAAAGAATAGAAGCTTAAGCTATAATGAGTTTTGACAGGCGATTGATTATAGCTTAAGCCTCTAATAGAAAAATGACTGCTCTGAGCAATAAAGCAGATTTTAAATCAGCTATCAATTATACTATGCATTCAAGGGGGAATGAAAATGAAAAAAATATTTAAATTATTGATGTTATCGATACTCTTAGTCGCAAGTGGTGTTGGTGGCGTGACCACCTGGGCACAAGCAGATGATACCTTTACGTATGCCATCTCAGGTGATCCATTGTCGATTAACCCGATCACAACGTCAGACCGTTGGGGATTAACGACTACCAATATGATTTTCTCACCATTAATTCGTGTTGAAGGTGACGGTAGCCATAAGTTCGAATTAGCTGAGGATATCCAAGTCTCTGAAGATGGATTGACCATTACAGTGAAGTTAAAAGAAGGCGTTACTTGGTCAGACGGGGAACCATTTACAGCTGAGGATGTTGTCTTCACTTATGAGACGAAAGCAGATAAGGCAAATGGTAATGCTGATAAATTATGGGTAGGCGACCAGCCGATTGAAGTTGTTGCAGTAGACGACCATACGGTAGAATTCAAATTACCTGAAGTTAACGCAGCAGCAGTCAATAATATTGCAACGGAGACTTACATTATTCCAAAGCATATTTATGAAAATGAACCTGATTTTTCAGTGAATGAATTACGCGCCTCTCCTGTAGGAACCGGTCCATATAGATTAAAAGAATACCGCCAAGGGGAATACTTAGCGTTCGAAGCGAATGAATCTTACTATGGTGGTAAACCGAAGATCAAAAATATTGTTTTCCGAATTATAGCGAATGCGGACACAGCAAAAGTAGCTTTACAAAAAGGGGAAGTCGACGCGTCCATTATTATGCCAGCAGATATTGCGGACTATGAAAATCAACCGATGAATATTCACACGTATAGTGAGAACCGTGTGGGTTACATTGGGGTGAATACTAATACGCTAGATGATGTAAAAGTACGTCAAGCTATTTTCGCCGCATTAAACCGTGACGAAATGAACTTAGCAGCTTATTTAGATCCAGAGTATTACCATAATGCATACTCATTCTTACCACCACAAAACCCATACTACACAGAGGATGTGAATAAGCATGAAGGTGGCGCAGAAAAAGCTAAAGAACTATTGCAAGAAGCCGGTGTTGATGGATTAAAAATCACCCTAGGTTATACTGCAAATGACCCTGTTCAAACAATGGTGGCTACTTTAGCGCAACAACAACTACTTCAAGCAGGTATTGATTTAGAGCTGAAAGGAATGGACGGCGCAGCGCTTTATGCTGAGACAAGCAAGCCAGACCAAACCTCTTTAGACCTCTTTATCGGAGGCTATATTATGGGAACAGACCCTGATTTCTATACACCACTCTTCACATCGAATGGTGCGTATAACACCTTCAAATATGCGAATGAGCAAGTTGATGAGCTATTTGAAGCTGGGGCAAAAGAAATTGATGATTCAAAACGAAAAGAAATCTACCATGAGCTACAACAAGTCTTAATGGACGATGCTGTGATTTATCCATTAGTAGATAATTTGAAAGTTTTTGCAGTCAATGAACGTATCGATGGCATTGAAGATGCATGTTTTGTGCCAATTTATACTATGGAAGATATGTCAAAATTATTTATAAAATAATATAGCATCAAATTGATGCGAATCGGTGGGTGCATGGGAACAAATCTATATTTGTTAACGTGCACCTTCTATTATTCGAAGGAGAAGATTATGCTTAAATTTATTGGCAAGAGAATATTGCAAATGATTCCGCTACTGCTAATTATCTCTTTTATTGTATTTAGTCTAATCTATGTAGCGCCATACGATGCAATCGATGCGATTGCAACGCCGAATATGTCGCCCGATCAGATTGAATTATTGAGACAAAAGCATGGGCTCGATCAGCCTTTTTTATTGCAATATTTTTTCTGGATTAAAAATATTTTAACGGGGGACTTAGGGTCTTCAATTATTACACAAAAACCGATTGCGGCCGAATTAGCTAAGCGAATTCCGAATACGATTAAGTTGGTTTTACCTGCTTATGTGACGTCATTTATTTTAGCGATTATTTTAGGCTTGGTAGCGGCTGCTAACAAAGGTCGTTGGTTAGATCGATTGTTAGATAATATCAATACGATTGGGATTTCAATTCCACCATTTTGGTTTGCGATGCTGATGATTTATTTACTGGGTTATCGTTTGAATGTCTTCCCGATTGTTGGAATGCATTCGGTAGGGCAAGAAGATTCATTTAGTGACTTTATGGCTCACTTCTTTATGCCGTATATCGTCTTAGTTGTAGCGATGTTCCCGGATTTAACACGTTATATTCGTGCTTCGGCAATGACGCAACTGAATCTCGATTACGTTCAAGTTCAACGTTCTCTCGGTGCGAGTCGAGGGGAAATTTTTAGTAAGCATATTAGTCGAAATGTCTTACTCCCATTAGTAACACAAATTGGGTTTGCGTTACCGATGTTAGTAACCGGGGCCATTATTAGTGAAACGATTTTCCAATGGCCAGGGGTAGGACCGTACTTTATGACAGCAACGAAGCAGTTGGATTATCCGGTGATTATGGCTGTAATGCTATTATCTGCGACCCTCGTGATTATTGGTAATCTGTTAGCGGATATTTTGTATACGATCGTGGATCCACGAATTCGACAAGGAGGCGAGCGTTAATGTTTATGCGAAAATTTAAACGAGCGCTCTACTTGCGCCCGGCATATTGGATAGCCATCGTTATACTGGCAGCACTGATTGTCTTATCTGTAAGTGCGCCTTTATTCTCGATAGATCCTAATGCAACCGACGTAACGAACATGATGCAACCTCCTTCCGGTGCTCATTGGTTTGGGACGGATGAATTGGGACGTGATTATTTTATTCGTGTCTTATACGGTGGCCGTGTCTCGCTATATGTAGGGGTTATATCGATGTTAGCAACGACGTTAATTGGTTTAATCATCGGTTTAATTTCAGGTTATTTTGGGGGATGGATCGACACGTTGTTGATGCGTCTAGTAGATATTTTATCCTCAATCCCGTGGCTCGTCCTTGTTATTGTCTTAAGTGTCTTTATGAAGCCCGGGCTGACAACGATTATTATTGTGATCGGCGGATTTTCTTGGATGTCATTAGCGAGACTGGTTCGTGCTGAGACGTTAGCGTTGAAGGAGCGAGATTATGTAGTTTATGCACAATTTATTGGGATTAAACCTGTCAAAATCATGATTCAGCATATCCTACCCGGCGTTGTTCCTACGATGCTTGTTGCGTCTACAGCAAGTATTGCGGGTGCTATTATGACGGAGTCCTCCCTATCATTCTTAGGGGTCGGACTACAACCGCCACATGCGTCATGGGGAAGTTTACTTCAAAATGCGCAGTCGAGCTTGCAACGGGCTCCACATATGGCGTTGATTCCCGGACTACTGATTATGTTGACGGTTTATGGATTTAACCAGCTTGGTCATTTATTAAGAGATACGTATGAAATGGAGGATTTACATGAATAAGCAAACAACTTATCGAGATCCCATTGTCTCCTTCGACAATTTAACGATTCATACGAATAAAAAAGGGCTTCCTAATCGCGAATTAGTACATTCAATTAGTACGAGTTTCGCTAAAAATAAGATTACCGGTGTTGTCGGCGAGTCCGGTTCTGGTAAAAGTATCTCGATGAAATCAATTATGGGGATGCTACCGGAGGGATTGGAAAGTCACTTTGACCAATATCGATTTGACGGCGATGCAGTTCAGAGTAAGAATCTACTTGATTTACCGATCTCGATGATTTTTCAAGACTCGAATGTGTCACTCAATCCACTCCGTAAAGTGAACTATCATTTACTTGAAGTGATTGAGCGGTTCCATCATTTGACGGGAGACAAAGCGGAGCAACGTATGCTTGAAGAGTTACGCTCTGTCGGGATTAAAGATGCCGAACGTGTTGCGAAGCAATATCCTTTTGAACTATCCGGAGGAATGCGTCAACGCGTGATGATTTGTATGGCCTTATTGAAGCAACCAAAGTTATTAATTGCGGACGAACCAACTACGGCGTTAGATGTAACGATTCAAAAGCAAATTTTAGATTTAATTGTGAGAAAGAAACAATCCGAAGATTTGAGTGTGATTTTTGTGACGCATGACTTAGGCGTGGTTGCAGAAATCTGCGATGAAGTGAAAGTGATGTACGACGGAGTCATAGTTGAAGAGGGAAGCTTAGAGGATGTTTTCTATCGTCCAGCGCATCGCTATACTCGCGAATTGATTAAGGCCATCCCACGTGGAGTGAATGGTGAGAGACTATATACGATGGAACGACAAATTTTATCGGAATCTGAAAAACAAGGAATTCTTGTCAATGTGTCCGATGATAATTTAGAGACACCCCACCGCGTATTGAAAGGAGTGGACGAAACCGCATGATTACCATAGAAAATCTTAGCAAGGTGTATGAGAAAAAAGATATCTTCGGCCAAACGTTGTCCAAAGTTACCGCCTTAAACGACGTCAACTTGGAAATTCGTCAGGGTGAAACACTCGGCTTAGTAGGTGAATCTGGCTCAGGTAAGTCCACATTAGGAAATATTATTTTAGGTCTGGAATCACCCACTTCAGGGCAAGTGCTTTATGAGGGGCAGGAGATTGATGCGGCCTTACGACGTGAGATTCAAAAAGAATTAAAGTTTCAGCCTATTTTCCAAGATCCCTATTCAGCGATGAATCCGAATCGTTCAGCGTTAGAGATTGTGGCTGAACCACTCACGCTGACTTATTCAATGGCTGAGGCGAAACAGCTGGCAGGTAAGACGTTAGATGATGTGGGAATTCTTCCCGCTGATTTTAATAAGCGACCGCATGAATTTAGTGGCGGCCAACGTCAACGGATCGTTATTGCGCGGTCAATTGTGACCGACCCGCAATTTGTTGTTTGCGACGAGCCTGTGTCTGCGTTAGATGTGTCGATTCAAGCACAAATTATTAATTTGTTAATGGATTTACAGAAAGAGAAGGAGTTAACCTATCTATTTATTTCGCATGACTTGGCAATGGTTCGCAGTATTAGTCAACGGATTGCGGTCATGTATCTAGGAAATATTGTGGAATTGGCGGACACCGAGGATATCTTCAATCATCCGCAACACCCATATACTCGAAAATTATTGGAAGCCATCCCGCTGCCAGATCCGCGTGAAGCCCGATTGCGACAAGCCAATAAGGAACATCGCATTCCAGCCGAAATTACGATTGGAACCCGCTGGGAAGAAGTTCGACCGAATCATTGGGTGTTGCAAGACTAAACATTATACTAAATATACACGTTGGTTAAAATAACCAGTCAACCAGTCTATTATCGTTTGGGCTGGTTTTTTGTTGGAATAGAAAAGACCCTGAAATCAATTCAGGGTCGATGTGAGGTACAATTATTTAGGTGAAACTAAGATCTTCACTTGAGATTTGTCTTTTGTTAATTCGATAAAGCCTTCTTCGACAATATCAGCTAATTTAATTTCTTTCGTAACGAGTTTGTCAGCTGGGAAGTAGCCATTCTCCATTAATTCAAGCACTTCCGGGAAGACGTGACGGTAACCAATAATCCCTTTCATGGTCTTTTCACCAATGGCGAATTCATTAGGATGTAAGCTGGCTTCTTGTTCCCAGATTGAAACGATCATTGCTTCACCGGCTTTACGCACCGCTTCGATGGATTGTTTTAAGACAACAGGTACACCCGTGACTTCGTAAGAAACATCAACGCCGCCACCATTGATGCGATGTAATGCTTCAACAATACTTTCGTCGCCTTCAGGACGAACAACAATTGCGCCTAATTCTTCAGCTTTAGCTTGACGCTCTTCTGATAATTCAATCGCATAAATCTTAGAAGCGCCGGCTGCTTTAAGGGCTTCGATCACCAATAGGCCAATCGGACCACAACCGAAGACCGCTGCAGTATCGCCTGCTTGAAGGGCTGATTGACGAACTGCATAAAGAGCAACCGCTGCAGGTTCGGTCAATGCTGCTTGTCGATAAGATAGTCCTTCAGGGATAATATGTGCTAACTCTGCATCACAGACACAGTATTCTGCGAAACCGCCGTCAGCTGCAAGCCCGACGAAGTTTAAGTTCGGGTCTAAGTTATAATCGCCAATTAAGCCATGCTCTGCAATAATTGGTTCGATTACAACGCGGTCACCAGGTTTAACATTCTCCACACCTTCTCCAACTTCAACAACTTCCCCACAGAACTCATGTCCTAAAGTGATCGGCGCTTGATCTCCTGAGAGTGGATGTGGTTGACCTTGAGGAATGAAGATAGGTCCTGCTAAGTATTCATGTAAGTCCGTTCCACAGATCCCTGTATAAGCTACGGCGACTTTCATTTGTCCAGGGTCTACCTCAGGGATATCTACTTCCTCAACACGAACATCTTTGGCATTATATCATCTTGCTGCTTGCATTTTCGTCATAATATCACTCCTTGTATGTATTGATTATATGATAAGAACTTCACAAGGATTTGTCAATTAAAAGCACTTGGGAGGGGGAAGATTTTCAGAACATCGATGTATATTAAAAAAGCTGGCGAAAATAGCATAAATTTCGCCAACTATGTCTTATACAATTAAATCTACTGATATTTTTTTGATTAATTCGCTAACTACTTCTTTGTTAACAACTCCGACACCTTTTTCCATAGCATTTGACATTCCTGAAGCCATGGCTAATTTTATCATAGATTCAAAATCATAATCATTATCAATAGCGTATGCTACACCAGCAACCGTTGAGTCTCCCGATCCAGTAGGGTTTACAACTTTCACTTTAGGGATTTCAATATTATATATATTATCTTTATACTTAACGACAGCTCCATCCTCACCACAAGAAATTAGTAAAAAATTAATATTAGTATCAAAAGTTTTTAGAAAATGAATCAATTCATCTTTATCTGCAAATTCTTCATTAACTAGTTCAGAGAACTCCACGATGTTTGGTTTAATAAAATAAGGATGGATATCTTTAGAATTTACAATATTTTTTAGTTGCTGTCCGGAAACATCCATTAGTAGAAATATATCTGGATGTTCATTTTTTATCTTTTTAAGTAAATTAAGATATAAGGAGTCATTTCTTGAATTAACAGAACCATTAATCGTGACAACTTTGTAGCTGTTATTATTTAAAATTAAATCAATTTGATCGAATATTTCTTTTTCTTCTTCGGTGGACAATTCGGGTCCAGCCTCTACTATTTCTGTTTGCTTGGCTCCATCATGCATAACTGTTATTGCATTTCTTGATTCGCCATTTATCTCGTGGTTAATATAAGTAAATTTATCGCTATCCAGCATTTTTTTAATATGTTCGCCGGTTAATCCGGCTAATGTAGTAAAACAGATAACATCTCCCCCCAGAAATGAAATTGCACGTGCAGCATTAATACCTTTGCCTCCTGGCATTTTATGAGGGTTTTCAAATCTGTTATGTTCTCCTAATACAAAAGTATCTCTTCTATATACATAATCCATGGATGGATTCAAAGTAATTGTTAATATCATTTCTATTACTCCTTAATTTATAATATTTGTTAATTTTCTATATTTATCATATATATTTTGATCTATTTTATTATCCGTTATAACTCCATCAAAGTCATCTAACTTGGAAAAAGTATAAACATCTGAGACATCAAATTTTGAATGATCAGCTAATAAATAATTTTTCTGTGCAGTTTGAAGCACTAAATTTTGAATTCTAGCTAAGCTAGGTTTAGAGGTCGTAACATCAGAATTTAAAATACCATTAGTAGCTAAAAATGAAATATCAATATTAAAGTCATAAACGATTCTCTCACAATGCTCACCGATAAATTCACTTGTAGGGGAGAAATATTCCCCACCTGTTAAATAAATATTATTAAATCCCATTAAATCAAGTTGATTAAACGCTTGGAGGTTGTTTGTTAAAATATAAATATTTTTCTTTTTTAACTGTTGTGCAGCAACAGCTATTGTGGTCCCAGCTCCTAAAAACACAACATCTTCTGAATTAATTAAATCATTCATGATACACCCAATGTAATTCTTTTCTTCAATATTTCGATTAATTTTTTGTTGGTGCGTTAAAATGTTTGATTTATATTGGGCACCACCATGAACTTTAATTATTAGGTTTTTCTCGTGCAACTCGGTTATATCTCTTCTAATTGTCATAGTAGAGACATTAAAGTATTCTGCTAGCTCCTCAACTTTTAAAAAATTATGACTTTCTAGAAGAAGGAGTATTTTTTTCTGTCGTTTTCTTTTCATTAAAGCCTCCTATATAACAATTTTCGACTGAATCAAACAATATAAAAACATTATATCACACAATTCGAACAATGGAAACGTTGACAGGAAGAAAAGGAAGCGTTATAATGACTGTAATGTTTGTTTTATGTTCTTTTTGAAAGAGAGGTGAAAATTTATAGATGTTAAAAGAGTTATTGATTACCAGTAATAAACAGTTTACATTTAATGCTTCATCTTTTGATGAACTAGTGGATCAGATAGCTAAAGTATTATCCGATGAATATGTTAAAGATAGTTACGCTGAAGCTGTTAAAGCCCGTGAACAAGAATTTCCTACAGGATTAAAAACTCAAAACCTAAACATAGGTATCCCACATACTGATCCAGATCATATTTTGAAACCCTTTGTATTTTTTGCAAAGAACGAAAGCAAAATTGATATTAGACAAATGGGAGATAACGAGCCAATGGAAAGTGAATATTTTTTCTTTCTTGGGATAAAAGATTCAAAATCCCAGGTAGGGCTACTATCTGAGTTAATGGAATTATTCATGAATGAGGATTTTGTTGAAAAATTAACAAAAGCAAATGACATTGAAGAAATTATAAATGCGCTCTAAATATAATATTAAAATGAAAAGGTAGGTATAGAAGTATGGCACGAAAACTTATTGTTGCATGTGGTAGTGGTGTAGCAACAAGCACTACGATAGCAGAAAAAATAAAGAATCGTTTTGAGAATGACGGGATTCATTTTCCAGTAGAAGCTGTAGATTATAAGTCAATTTTAAGTGAATTAAGAAATGCAAGTATATATGTATACATTGCAAAACCAGATCAAGCTGTACTAGATGAAGCGGAAAGATTAAATGTTGATGTTTATCCAGGTATTCCATTTTTAACAGGAATGGGAGACCAGGAAGTTTATGAAAAAATCGTAGAATCTACGAAAAAATAGGAGGAGTAAATATGGGTTGGTTTGAAACAGCTATCCAATGGATTCTGAATTTAGGGGCGGCAGTGTTTGTTCCTATTGTAATTTTCATTTTAGGATTATTAGCAAAAATGCCAGTTAAAAGAGCATTTCAGTCAGCACTAACATTGGGTATCGCTTTTACAGGAATGAACATGGTAATTGGTTTTATGTCTTCAGCTGTTACGCCAGCAACTGCTGCTTTAGCAGAAAGTACTGGTATTTCTCTTCCAGCTATCGATATGGGGTGGACCGCAGCTGCATCAATTACTTGGTCATGGGTTTATGCATTTGCGTTTTTTGCAGTTCAAATTATTGTTAATATAATTATGCTCTCTTTTAATTTGACAAAAACTTTAAACGTAGATATGTGGAACGTTTGGGGTAAAGCATTAACGGCCTACATCGTATACTTCGTAAGTGGTCAACTATGGGCAGGGTTCTTAGCAGCTGTTGTTCAAATTGCACTAGAGTTAAAATTAGGAGATATGTTCCAAAGACATGTTGAAGATTTAACAGGTATTCCTTTGGTAACCGTTACTCATCCGATGAACTTATCAGCAGCATTCATGATGCCGATTAACAAATTAATGGATAAGATTCCATTCCTTAACGTAAAAGCAGATACTGATTCATTGCGTCAAAAAATAGGTATCTTCTCTGAAAACTCTGTGATGGGCTTTATTATTGGTTTTGTGTTAGCATTAGCTGGATCATATAGTATTTCAGATGCTTTAAACTTAGGTATTCAAGTTGGAACGGCTATGACTTTATTCCCTATGGTAAGTAAATTATTTATGCAATCACTTTCACCATTGTCAGATGCAATGTCAGATTTCATGAAGAAACGTTTTAACGACAGAGAAATTTACATTGGGATGGATTGGCCTGTATTAGGTGGTCGTTCAGAAGTTTGGGTTACTTTAATCTTAATGGTACCAATCTTTATTGGATATTCATTGATTTTACCTGGAAGTATGGTTCTACCAATTGCTAGTGTTCTAAACTATTCAATTGCAGTAGGTGGATTACTTCTTACTGGAGGTAACTTATATAGAATGTTAATTTTAGGTGTGATTACCATGCCAATTTATATTTATGGCTCTTCTTACCTGGCACCAATTTTAACAGGTTTAGCAAAAACTACTGGTGCCGTAGATGTTCCTGAAGGAAATATGATAAGTTGGGCAAGTATTGAGTTACCAGAACTTAGAATATTTTTAGCAGAAGCCTTTACGGGTAAAGTATGGGCATTGATCGGACTAGTAGCATTCTTGCTATGCTTCTATTGGTTAAATAAAGATATGAATAAAGTTCAGTTACCATCAGAAAGATATGCAAAAATAAATGAATAAAAAATTTCAATGGATGCTAATATTGTTTTTAACTTGTATTTTATTTTTATATGGATTAGCTACTCAAAATATTATTGTTAATTTTGTAGCTATCCTACTCGCTTTCTTAATTTCGAAAAAAGGATATAATGTTTTATTTGCGGAATATGACGAGAAAATGAGAGAGAAAAAAGAGTTTTACGACAAATTGAATCAGAATTGGAAAAAATAACAAGGGGGATTTTTATAATGGCAAAAGGCATAATAATGTTTGAACCAGAACGTAAAGCAATGGCGCACGCAGTAGAGGTTACTTATAAAAGAAAAAATACAAATACAGCAGGTGGAAACTTTTCTTTCTTAACTGAAGACAGAGATGGGAAAAAATATGTAATTATGACACCATCGATGATGTCGGAAGCATATCATGGAGAAATCTCACCTTCACAAGTATTAGTGGTTGATTTTGAAACTCAAAAAGTTGTAGCTGGCGAAGGGTCACTTACACGAGAATTTAATATGCATATGGCTTGTTATACAACGAATCCAGATATTAAATGTGTTTTCCATGCTCACGCCCCAGGAGCAATGTTTTGGGCTACAAGTGGATTGCCAATGCCGAATTTGACGGAGTCTACTCAGAAAGTTCGAGACATTAAAGTTTTAGATTTTGCGCCAAACACAACGGTTGAACTTGCTGAAATTGTCAAAAAAGAATTAGAAAAAGACCCTGAATTACCCAAAGAATGGCTTCTAGATAGTCACGGAGTGTTAATCTTAACTGAAGGTGAAGATGGGATAGAAGCATTTAATAAAGCTCTACAAATTATTGATATTGTAGAATGGAATGCGGAAATTGCATATAAACAAACAATCTTCCAAAAATTAGGAATTTTAGACGGATATTATTCTAAGGGACAAAAAGTTGGTACGGTAGAAGACTTAATGGGTCTTAAACCTATTTGGAATAATATTAAACCTGACGAAGGGCTAGAATAGAATTAAAGGAATGACAAATGCGATTGTTAAAATCGATTTAGAATGACTTAGAATGTAAGATGAAAGGTTATGGGTTCTAATGCTCATAACCTTTTTGATTATTATTTATGATATATTATTTTATATTTTAGTAAACCTTCTTGATGTTTAATGTTTTAAAATGATCAAACATTTTTATTGATTCATGACGTAGATAGAAACTTTCATAATAGTATGTTAAGATTTTGCTTAGTGATATATATAGGATAGGATGAGTTAAATGATTGGAATAAAGGCAATTGGATTTGACATGGATGACACTCTATATGATAGAGATTTAATATACCAATCGGCATACGATTTGGTAACAAGATATGTTGTTAAGTCTAATGTGGAATTTGAAAAATTTAATTTAGTATATCAAGAATGTTCTCTTGTCGAATATCAAAAGTTTATGTCCGGCGAAAAAACATTTGATGAGTATCAGTTAGATAGGTTTGTTGATGCTTTTAAAGAACTAAATATTGATATAGATATAGACCAAGCGAAGATATTTCAAGCTATTTATGATTATCAAAAAAAACATGTTCAATTACGTCAGTTTATGGAAAAAATCCTCTTAGACCTTGTTGAAAGAGATGATATAAAAATATTTCTTCTTACCAATGGTCCTGGTGATAATCAAAGAAAGAAAATTAAAAATTTAAAATTGGATAAATTTTTTAATGATGACGAAATTTTTATTTCGGGTGATTTATCAGTATCAAAACCAGATAGAAAAATATTTGATTATGTGAGCGAGAAATTAAATCTCGACCCATCATCCATTGTATACATTGGAGACAATTTGGAAAACGATGTAATAGGGGCATTAGAAGCAGGTTGGCAAGCTATTTATTATGATTATGAGGCTCGGAACGATAACGAAAACAAGGATATACCTACATTTACTGAAGATAAAGACTTATACGAATATATAAAGGAACAGTTGGATAAATAAATACTTATTGAGGTTAAGTGGATTATAAAATCCACCTCAATGAGTTAAAAATAAAAATAAACTTTAAACTCTAAGATTATTCTATTAAATCATCCATTGATGATTTAATACAAACTTTGTCGTAATTGATTGTCGCTTTATTTCAGCAGGAAAAGTGCATCCATTGTAACTATGAGATTGCTAGTTCAAACATGGCAAGTGGGTTAATATATCGTGCAACGAATTAGAGCACTTGTTTATTCATTAGTTGGATAAACAAGTGCTCTTGATTTTAGTTTTAAACTTTAAAAGATAAATTATATTTTATTAGTCCTGGTTAATATCCATAAATTTAGCAGATTTATTATCTCTATACATGATTATTACATAGAGTATATCGATAATTGTCATATACAAAATTCTTGAACTTAATGTCTGCGATCTGAGAACAGATTCTTCTGATGAAATAACAAATGAGATATCAGATAATCCTTCCAAAGGAGTACCATAATTACCAGTAAGAGAAATAATTTTGGTCCCGTGCTTTTTTAAACTAGTTGCTAATTCAATAACTTCTTTAGTAACTCCTGAATGAGAAAATAAAAAAGCTAAGGAATTACCATCAACTTTTTTTGAATAAGTTAGTTGCAAGTTAAAATCTGAAATGAATTGACATTGAAACTGAGTGCGCATAAATTTGTGAAAACTATCATAGGCAATAACTGAAGAACCTCCAACACCGCTAAAAAAAAGTGTATCTGAGTGATGAATCATATCAATTGCTTCCTCTACTAATTCTTCACTTAATGTTTCCAAGAGATAGTCCAAAAGGTTAACTTTAGGTAGGATAACCTTTTGAAAAATATTTTTTAGCGAATCATTTTCAGTAATATCTGTAAAAATATTTGTCTTTGTAACCTCTTCATTATTACCTTTATAATTTGTTGCAAGTGTTATTTTGAAATCTTGAAAACCTTGAAAACCAATTTTTTTAACAAATTTATAAATTGTAGATTCTGAAAATCCGATTTCTTGAGATAACTCTGAAATTGTTTTGTTTACTATACTTTGATCAGAATCGATAAAATAAGAAGCTATTTTTTTTTCTGTTTTATTAAGATTATCCATGTATGGGCGTAACACTTTTTCTAAATAATAAGTAGGCATAGAACAACCTCCCATTAACTTTTAGTATTTCAATTATAATAAGGAATTTAGTCACAATCAAGAAAAAATATTTTTTCTTTATAATTCTATTTACAAAAAATATTTTTTCTGTATAATGATTATATCAAGGTGGTTAAGCGGTTACAAACAGTGTGTCTGATTTTCAAAAAATTATCATGAAGAAAGGAGCTTGAATATTGACTAATAAAAATATATTAGTTTTAACACATGGCAAATTTGGAGAGGAACTTATTAAATCTGCGGAAATGATTGTTGGTTCATTAGATAATGTAAGTGCTCTATCATTAATGCCTGATATGTCTGCAGAGGAGTTTAAGACAAAAACAGAAACCTATTTAGAGAAAAACGACAATGAAATTATTTGTTTAGTTGATTTGTTCGGCGGGACACCGTCTAATACGATTATGTATTTATCTCAAAAATATGATGTTACTATTATTTCTGGGGTTAATTTACCTATGTTATTGGAAGTCTATATGAATTTGAATATGAATACAAGTGAAGAATTAGCTGAAATAGCTTTAGAAACTGTCCTCGGAAGTGGAAAAAATATATCAAAATTATTAGATATGGAAAGAAGTGACTAAAATGGATTTGAAATTAGTACGGATAGATTCAAGATTAATTCATGGTCAAGTCGTAACAAAATGGGTAAAACAAACGGGGGCCAATGAAATCCTTATTATAGATGATGGTTTAGCGGAAGATGACTTTATGCTTTCAGTTTATAAAATGGCTGCTCCCTCAGACATTCCTGTAAATGTTAGATCAGTTAAAGATATAATTGAAGATTGGAAAAGTGGAATGTTAGAAGGGAAAAAGATATTTGTATTATTTAAAGATGTCGATACAGCGTACAGAACTTATAAGAATGAATTTCCTTTAACAAAAATTCAAATAGGTGGTCTTGGATCTGGTCCTGGAAAGAAAAAAGTATATGGACCAATTTATTTTGATGATAATGACGTAGAGATGTTGACAGAGATGAGTAAAAATAAAGTTGATGTAGTTTTACAGCAAGTTCCTGAAGAGCCTAGTTTAACTCTTGATAAAGCACTTAAAGCTATTAAATAATTAGGAGGGATATAAATGAACTTTGTTAACGCTATTGTAGGTGGGTTACTGTACTTTATTGGTACACAGCGAGCAGGATATGGGCTTACTTCAGCTACTGGATCACCTATCATGATAGGTTTAGTCTACGGATTAATTTATGGTGATGTGGCTACAGGACTAATCATAGGCGCAAATATTCAATTAGTGTATTTAGGTATTATTGCTACGGGGGGAAATATACCTGCCGATCAAACTTTAGCAGGTGTGATTGCTGTCCCAGTTGCACTTGAACTTGGTTTAGATGCATCAACAGCTGTTGGATTAGCAGTACCATTTGGAATATTAGGTGTTTTTCTAGATCAAATTAGGAGAACGACTAACTCAATTTGGGTACGTCGTGCAGATAAAGATGCTCTTGAAGGAAATGAAACTGGCATTTTCCATAATGCATTTACTTATCCATTGCTAGTTACAGTTGTCTTAAGATTTGTACCTGTATTTTTTATTAATTTGTTTGGAGCAAATGCAGTTCAATGGGCAATTGAATCTTTCCCTGAATGGATTATTAATGGTTTAGGAGTAGCTGGTGGAATTCTTCCAGCGATGGGGTTCGCAATAATTATAATAACAATTGGCAAAAAAAGTTTATTACCATATTTTATTATTGGATTTTTCCTTGTACAGTATATGGAAATTACTGTCATGGCTGCGGCTATATTCGGTATTAGTATAGCATTACTGGTGTTTTTCCAAGACGAAGAGAATAGAAAAAAAGCTAGTAAAGGAGTTTAATTATGGCGATAAATAATGAGACTAAACAAGAACGAAGATTAACTAACAGAGATCTATTAAATACTTTCACAATGTGGTTTTTTTCAACTGAATTAAGTAATTCTTATGATCGTCTACAAGGTTTAGCATTTGGTAATGCTTTAGCTAAAAGATTAAAGAAATTATATGCTGATAATAGAGAAGCATATATTGAATCATTACAAAGAAATTTAGAATTTTATAATTCTGAGGGGACTTTCGGGATGCTTATCCATGGGATTACTTTGTCAATGGAAGAAGAAAAATCTTTAGGAAAAGAAATACCGGGAGAAGTTATAACTGGATTGAAAACTGGGTTAATGGGTCCTCTTGCAGGGATTGGAGATACTTTAATTTGGGGTACTTTAAGACCGATTATATTAGGACTCGCGGCTTCATTTGCCTTAAATGGGAGCCCGCTAGGTGCTCTTATTCCATTTTTATTCCCAACCATAATTTTTATCGTAGGATATAATTTTATTAAACTTGGCTATAATGTAGGGCGAGAATCAATTATGAATATTCTTCAGTCAGGGATGATCAACTCAATTATTAAAGCAACCGGTATTTTAGGATTATTTATGATGGGAGCTTTGGGATCAACCTATGTAAAAGTACGTACCCCTTTATCCTTTGAAGTGCCGAACGCGGAGCCTATTATTATTCAAGAAATTCTGGATCAAATTGCACCAGGAATACTCCCTTTAATCGCGATTTTTGGAATATACTTCTATTTTACTAAAATTGGACAAAACTACAATAAATTAATTGCATGGATTTTAATATTATCTTTTGTTGCGAGTTTCTTTGGAATACTAGGATAATATTAAAAATGAAATGTCAATAATTAAAAAACTTAAATTCTGTGAAAACTAAAAAGAGAGTGTAGTTTGTATACATTCTCTTTTTATTAATAGAATGGTAAAAATCCTGATTTTAAATAAGAAAGTAATTCAAGAATTAAATAAAAAATTAAGATATTGGAGGGTAACTATGGAAAAAGGAGATGTAGGAGTAGTTGGTTTAGGTGTTATGGGTTATGGTTTTGCTATGAATTTTGAAGATAAGGGATATACTGTCTCTATCACTAATTGGGAAAAAGATATTCTTAGAAAGTTAAAAAAAACAGAAACTAATAGAAATTTAATAATTTCAGAAGATTTAGAGGGATTTGTTCAAAGCTTAGATAAACCCAGAAAAATATTTCTATTCGTAAAAGCTGGAAAACCAACCGAAAATACTATTAATAAATTAATTCCTTTGCTTGATAAAGGGGATATTTTAATTGATGGCGGGAACACTCATTATAAAGATTCTATTAATAAGACAAATGAAATAGAAAAGTATGGTATTTACTATATTGGAATGGGAGTATCGGGCGGAGAAGAGGGAGCGAGACATGGTGCATCCTTAATGCCTGGTGGAAGTCCAATAGCATATAAGCAAATTGAACTAATGTTATCAGACATTGCTGCAAAAGCACCGCAAGATGATGAACCTTGTGTCACATACATTGGGCCAAAAGGGTCGGGTCATTTTACTAAAATAGTTCATAACGGTATTGAGTATGGTGACATTCAACTTATCGCAGAAGCTTATTTTATTATGCGTTACTCTCTCTATTTACCCGTAGAAAAAATTGCTAGCTATTTTAAAGAGTGGAATGCAGGTGAGCTTAATAGTTATTTGATTGAAATTACAAGCAAAATATTATCGACTTATGACGACAAAACTGGGAAACCGATGGTAGATGTTATTTTAGATCGAGCTGGTAGTAAAGGTACTGGGAAATGGGCATCTCAGATTGCGCTTGATTTACATATGCCACTATCTGTTACTACTGAAGCTGTATTTATACGTTATTTATCCGAATTGAAGGATCAACGAATTGAAGCTTCAAAAATTTTAACTTCACCAAATATTGATGAAGCTTCAGTCAATGTAGAAGAATATGTAGAACAAATTAGACGTGCTCTATATTTTGCGAAAATTATTAGCTATGCTCAAGGATTTGCTCTCTATTCTAGAGCTAACGAGGAGTATGGTTGGGAACTCGACAATTATAAAATTGCAAAAATATTTCGTTCAGGTTGCGTTATTCGTGCTGAATTATTAGATAAAATTGCAAATGCTTATCAAATGAACAATAAATTATCAAATATTCTACAGAATGATTATTTCTCAAGTGTAGTCAATAGTTATCAAAAAGAGGCTAGAACAGTTGTAGCAGATTCAATAAAAAATGGTGTCCCTGTTACAGGACTGGCTTCGGCTATTGGATACTTTGATAATTATAGACTGGAAAAAATATCCGCTAATTTAATACAAGCTCAAAGAGATTATTTTGGAGCACATACATTTGAAAGAGTTGATGAGGAAGGAAGTTTTCATCACAAGTGGTAATAACTATTTGAAATTTCAGCATATCATCTAACATTAACAATTATTGAAGAACATATTATAAAGGAGAAGTCAGAAAATGAGAGATCCTATAGTAAAAAGCACAAAAGGAAAAATAGAAGGTTTAACCGAGAATGGTGTGAATAAATATTTAGGAATACCTTTTGCAAAACCACCAATTGGTGACCTTCGTTTTCTACCACCTGTAGAAAACGAAGCATGGGAAGGTGTCTATGAAGCTAAGACAATGCCCAATAGTCCAATGCAACCAACAAGCAAGAATAAAAAGCCATCAAGAAAACTAACAAAAATGAGCGAAGACTGTTTATATTTAAATGTTTATACACCTGACGACTCTAAAGGACGCAATCTACCAGTTATGTATTGGATTTATGGAGGGGGATATACTGTAGGCAGTTCAGCCATGCCTATTTATGAAGGAGAGAATTTTGTAAAAAATAACGACGTAATTTTAGTTACAGCAAATTATCGTGTAGGTATTTTCGGCTTCATGAGCCATCCTGCTTTAGAAGATAAAGCAGAACATTATACAAATGCCGGAGTAGCTGATGCTATTGCAGGGTTGACATGGGTTAAAAATAATATTGCGGAATTTGGAGGGAATCCTGATAACGTTACAGTTTTTGGTCAATCGGCTGGTTCATCATTAATTAATATTCTAATGCTGAGTCCTCAAGCCGAAGGATTATTCCATGCGGCAATCACTCAAAGTGGATCACCTTTCAATCATGATGAGTGGGACATTGATATTAAAGGTACAGAAGAGAAATGTATGAACTATCTGGCGACTGTGGGTATTACATCTGAAGAGGATTTATACAATGCTACAGCTGAGCAATTTTTAGAAAATCCAGATGGATATGCTAGAGCAGAGTTTTGTCCATATGTAGATGGATATTTAATTCCAGATCGTTTAGAAAAACTTTTCTTGGAAGGAAAATTTCATGATGTTCCTGTTATACTTGGCTGTACAGCAGATGAAGCATCTAGTTTAGTTAATGGTGGAGATGCACATGGAAGTCAAACAATGACTACTAAAGAATCTTTTGGAAAAACAATAGATATTAAATACCCTAATCCAGAGCACAATAAGTTTATTTGGGAAAAATATGGACCGTATGCTGAATTTGATCCAGGGTTTGCTTTATATCGTTTTAGATCTGATAATTCTGTAGCAAACATGCGTTATTTTGCATCATGTTTATATGAGCATAACGAAAATCCAGTTTATTATTATATTTTCGAACATATTCCACCTACAGAAGATCCATCATTTTTAGGTGCTCACCATGGGTGTGAAGTACCCTATATCTTCCAAAATTTAGAAGATGATAAAGAAGTAGTAGCTTATGGAGAGTATGATAAGGTAATTAGTAATTCTGTTGCCAAGTATTGGACTGATTTTGCAAAAAAACATAATCCTAATAGTAATGAACAACCTCAATGGGAAGAATTCACACCCAAAAATAATATGATCATGTATCTAAATGAACCATGTGAATGCCTTGAATTAAAAACAAAAAAGATTACGGATATTTTTGAACGTTTCTTAGCAGAGAGAACTGAAACGAATAATCCGGGATTGAAAGTAAAATATAAAGAAGCAAAACTACTAAAAAAAGCAATTAAATGAAATTTAATTTAAGAATCAAGGGGAATTTATTTTCCTCGATCTTTGATTGTACAATATATTAATTATGATTCAAAAAAACGGCAGTTCCGCTAAAAGTTGGACCAAAAATCTAACTGTTTGGGGGCACTGCTGATTGAGTCTCAGCTCAAAGCTTTGTCTTTGAGCTTTTTCATATTATCATGATACAATAATCTTAGTGATACAAGTGTGTGTAAGAGGAGTGATCATTAATGAACCGTTCTAAAGAGCTACAAGAAGCGCTTGAGGCGAGCTATGCTACGTTGAAACAGGTGGATATCGCATTGGCTGCGCTGAAGCGAGCTTCGAGATGGGGTTGGATTGACTTATGGAAAGGCAAGAGACTGTCTAGTTATCTGAAACGTCGTAAAATTCGGCAGGCGAATCGAGCGATTGAGGCGATGGAAAGATCAGTAACACGGTTACAGTCTGAGTTAGCAGATGTCGCGTTAGTGATTCCAGGTGCCGTGAGTGATCGCTTCCGTGATAATTTCTGGGATATATGGGTTGATAACACCTTTATAGACTTGAGCGTGCAGTCGAAGATTAAGCGAGGGCAACAAGAACTGAAGGCCTTTCGTAATGAAATATTAGCGCTAATTGAACAATTGGAAAGTGAACTAAAGCAACGTTAAACGCAAATAAAAACTGTGAGTCACTCGGTCGAGTGCTCACATTTTTTTGGTAGCTATAATCATACTCTTTTTATTTAGATTAAGGTATAATTAATATTAACAAAAATAAGTAAGGAGGAAAAATTATGAAGTTAAAAACTATTTTAAAAGGGACAAAAGGTGTAGGTTTATTTGCTGGAGGCGCAATATTCGCTAGTCTGGCCCGTCAAGTATTAGGAAGTCAAGGTGCCCGTGAAATATACGTAAATGCATTGGCTAAAGGAATGCATGCGGTTGATGGTGTAAATACGGTTGTATCTAATGTTAAACAAGAAGCTGAAGATTTATATGAAGAGGCTAAAGACGTATATGCGCACGAGAAGCAACTTGAGGCGATTGAGCAAATAGATGAAGATGATGAGTGGAGTGAATAAAGGAATTAAGTGGCTTATCCTAAGGGAGAATACTGGCCGCATCCGTCTTGAAGTTTCTTTTAAATGTACTCCCGCTGTTCAAAGTTATTTACTTGAATTGGCACAACAACATTCTGCGATTCAACGCGTGAAATTCTATTTAAATGAGCATCGTCTATCTGTATATTACGAACCAGGGGAACGCGATGAAGTCCTGGCTTGGTTAGATTGCATCAATGTGGACGAGCTGTACCATATCTATCAAGATAAGCAAGAATTTACAGCTTTGAATCCCGGAAAGATCGTGACGAGTCAGCTATGTAAGCGCTGGGTCTATCTACTCTGTGTACCTAAATCGCTAAGAATTTATTGGACACTCGGTAAAAGTACTCTATATTTACTGGAAGCATGGCGTTATTTGAGACGGGGTCAATTAACAATAGAAGTGCTAGACTGTGCAGCGGTATTTGCCTCTATTGGATTAGGTGAAGTAGCATCAGCGGGTCGAATTATGTTTATTTTAGAATTAGGTGAACGACTGGACGAGTGGACCATATCGAAGTCAATTCACGACTTAACTTCCAGTTTAGATCAAGAGCACTTTCTAATTTGGGTAGAGAATGAGCAAGGTCGACGTTACCAAGTTATGACCCAGCATATTCAAGTTGGTGATCATATTGTAGTTCAAGAAGGTGAGCAAATTCACTTTGATGGACGAATTATTCGCGGGAGTGGATCAACTCAAGAAAGTAATTTAACTGGAGAACCGTTCCCGGTGCCGAGACAAGTTGGCGATGAAGTTTATTCTAATACGACGCTAGAATCTGGCGAGATTGTTGTAGAAGTCACAGATGCAGTCTTTAATAGTCGTCTTGAGGAGCTGGTAAAAGCAATCCATCAATCGTTGGGAGCGCAATCCGCCAATCAAGCAAGACTCTATCATCGTGCAGACAGCCTCGTAAAATATAATTTTCTAGGATTAGCGATCACCTACTTCCTTACCCGGAATTGGGGCAAGGCGTTATCATTCTTGCTGGTCGACTTCTCGTGTGCCATCAAACTGTCAACGTCTGTGACATACTTGACGGCACTTCGTGAAGCTATGGAAGCGGGAGTGATTATTAAGGGATCAAATAATCTTGATTTATATGGAAAGATTGATACCTTTGTCTTTGATAAGACGGGGACGCTCACAGAGTCTAAATTATCTATAGCGAAAGTTGCACCATTTGCAGGGCATAGTTATCAAGAAGTTCTTTCGATTGGGGCCTGTCTGGAAGAACATCTCTATCATCCGATTGCACAAGCGGTGGTTGATAAAGCACGTGATGAAGGTATTACTCACGAAGAGATGCATGGACCCCTGGTACATATAGCATCACGAGGAATCAAATCTTCCATTGATGGCGATGAAGTTTTAATTGGAAGTGAAGCGTTTATCCATTCCGAAGGGGTCTGTTTAACTCAAGAGCAGATAGAATTTGCAGATGATTATCGAGATTTGTATAATTTACTGTATTTAGCTCGAGCAAAAGAGTTAATTGCGATTTTCTGCATCGATACGCCACTGCGTGAGAATGCAATAGAGGTCTTGTCACAACTAAAATCTGAGGGCAAGCGGATTGTGCTATTAACCGGAGATACTCCTGAAAGGTCGAGATTATTACAAGAGTCCGTAGATTTTGATGAGGTCAAAACACAGGTCACGCCACAAGATAAAGTAGCGTATATCGAGGCAGCGCAGCAGGCAGGGCATAATGTGTTAATGATTGGGGACGGTCTGAATGATTCCATTGCCATTACGCAGGCGGATATCGGAGTAGTGATGGGAGAGGCATCTGATATTGCTCGTCAAGTTAGCGATATAATCTTTATCAATGATGATTTATCCTCCCTATACACTTTGAAAGATTTGAATCAACGCCTCGATCATCAATTATCTCGCAACTTACATCGAGCGATCGGAATTAATACTTCCTTAATTGGGCTTGGTTTGATGGGGTGGATGTCGGGGTCGATGTTAGCAACCTTACATAATCTATCTACCGTTTTGATTGTAGCGGATAGTTTTAAGTTAGAAGCTGAGTAATGAGTTTTGTTGTATAAGTGGAATTAGCAGAAGTATTCTGTTAAGGATACCCAGGCAAGTGTATTTGACTAAGAATAAAAAACTGTGAGACACTCGAACGAGTACTCACAGTTTCTTTGTATATTTAATTCTTTTGTTATGCACCAAGGATTTGTTCAATACACTTTTTAATTTCTTGATAATTTTTGGCTTGATACGGATAATCACCTTCTTGATGACCGGTATACCAGATAGCTTCCCAGCCGGCTTGGGTGCTACCATCAACGTCATTCGGCCAACTGTCTCCAATATAGAGGATTTCGTCGGGTTTTAAGTTGAGTTGTTGCTCAATCTTCTGGAAGATCATTGGATCTGGCTTGGAGCATTCAAGTTCATCCGAGATAAAGAGATGTTCAGGGTGTTATGTAAAATATAAAATATTATGTACTCTGGACAATTATTGTCCCTCTCCGACATCATATCATGAATTCGCTTAAATGAAAGAAGTCTTTCATGGATTATCAATAAATCCCCGAAGTGTTCATAAATTGAGGAAACGCTTCGGGGATGATTGTTAGGATTGGTGATAGTGATGGCTGGAGATCTGTAAGAGGGCGCCGAGAAAGGTCGCCAGTAGGTTAATCGTCTGAACGGCCTGGTCGCGAAAAGTAAGGTGGTAGAGATCGCCTAAACCACCGACTAAAACTGCTAAAGCAGGTAACAAGATCAAAGCAATCCACTTCAGTGTGTCGTAATGTCGATTATCCAGCAACATAATAACAGCCTCCTTGTTCGAGTCGAGCGATGCGTTCGGTGTGTTGTTCGACTTGTGTCGTTAATTGGTCGATGCGTAATATCAGCTGATGAATGGCGGTAATCAATTGAATGGCTTTCGTAATAAAGGTAAAGGCTACCATCACTGTACTAAGGATGGTGCCAAGTTCAATCCAAGTCATAGTAAAACCTCCTGATAGAAAAGACTGTAGGCTACTTCTCTCGGGTAGGCTACAGTCTTGGGTTGTGATGTGACTCTCGCTATCATGACGGACGTGTGTCCATTGGGATTAAGGGTAAGGGATTAATTCGGCTGATAAATCGTATCAACTTGACGGGTGACGTAACGAGCGCCAGCTGGTTCGTGGTAATTCAAGCCATTCTTGCCACGGAAGACTTTTTGTTGACTGATCGTCTCGAGTGATGCTTTCGCCGTATCAGCATTGACACCTTGAGTAGGGTTTTTAATGCTGATTTTGGTTGCTTTACCTAATTCATCTTTGAATTGTAATTCGAGTACGTGTGAAGTAGTTTTCATCGCGCTTCCTCCTTATATCTTATCGGTATTCGTAAGTAACAACGGCAGAGACGTTCTCGACGGAATCTTCCGTTAACTGATCGAGTGTGTTACGGATAGCTTGGACCGCATCCCCTGGAGCATCTTCTGTCAAGTTGTTCAAACTAATGCGACTTTTCTTATCGGTAAGGGGGTTGAGTGTCCCTAAGACTAGACGGCTATTTGTGAATTCTCGTTTCATTCGAATTCCTCCTTTGAGTTAGTATCAGCTCGAGCTGACATCTATAGAAAGGGTGGCAAGGAATAAAATGGAACTATTTTTTCAATAAATATTTTAAGGGGTGGAGTTTGCGGCGAAGTTGGATGCGGCGCTTGTAGAGATTTTCGCGCGTAATACCGAGAATTTCAGCAATTTCGGTATAGGTCCCGACTTCGGTTGTCAGTAATAGGAAGAGTTGATATTCTTCTTCTGAGAGATGATGGCGCGCTTGCTCGATAAAGCGCGTAATATACATCGATGCGGTTGATTGTGGCGCTTGATGAATGTTGTCTGGTTCGCTGAGATTTTCAAGAAATGCTTGTAAGTCTTCAGGGGTCTCTTGACGAGCGACGACCCGTTGATCGCGTCGAATCAAATCAATTAAGTGCCAGTACAGTCCTCGCTGAGCATAGGCGGTGAATCGGTACCGATCATCGTCATTAGTAAGGGGCTGTCCGTCAAAGTTTTGAGCAATTTGCAAGAGTTTGATACGCAGCTCTTGCCAGTAGTCGTCATAATGGATATGCGCAGAATGAATATTACACCGGGCGAGCGTCTTATACACTAAAGGAGCAAATAAACGTAATAGGTGCTCGTGGTAGTAGTATTGATGATCCATAGATAACCTCCTGTGATGGTTGTATCGATTAATGTGGTGCGTTGGGATTGATATGAGAGAAGTATTAATAATAGAGAAGAGCCTGGGAAGGGTTCGCAGGCTCGGTTGAGGTCATGCGCGAGGAATGCGCACGGACGGGCATTCTTGTGGATGAAGATTTAGCGAGAACGTCACATCGCAAGATTGGTGTGAGTAGAATGCCGTCTAAATTAAAGGGAAGTACAGCTTGATGATGGTGAAAGCATCATAATTCAAAGCAAAGTAAATTACATGCATTGTGCATGTTGCTTTGTGTCAAGGAGATTAGTTAGCAAAGAATATTTCTTGTATTTCACTGTGGGTGAGCGCGAGCTCGCGGATAATGCAATTCATAAAATCATAGCTTGGATTGCGCTCACCGTTAAAACATCGATAAACTGTTGTTGGGGAATAATGAATAAGTTCGGCAAGTTGATATTTCGTTAAGTCACACTCTGCAAGTAGTTCTTCTAACCTAACCCAGTCAATATTCAAGGTAGTACCTCCTCTCATTTAACTTATCTAACTCGTTGAAACTGGTTTCTTAAGACCTATTGTAAGGGTGCGTAAATTGATATGTCAATATAAAAACAACAAAATATTTATTTTTAATAAAATTAAATTTAACTTTAGCGATACCATAGGCTTTGATGGGATATATTTTCTGATTATATGCTCAATATGATGAATGATTCGGGGTGAAGATGAGATATTCAATTTGATAAGTCAAGCGTGTCGCTAGGCATCTAATTTGCAAAAGGGATGGAAGATGATATAATGGTCAAGAAAGGTCAGTGAATGGCTCATCGAAATAATTGGATAGGAGGGATACAATGGTACGGCGCAGTATGTCGGATGTTATTGAGGCTTATTTGAAAGAAATTCTAGCGAGTCGCTCGACAGTTGAGATTAAGCGGTCAGATATTGCGGAGCGCTTTGATTGTGTACCTTCGCAAATCAATTATGTGATTAACACTCGCTTTACCCAGGAACACGGTTATATGGTAGAAAGTAAGCGTGGGGGTGGCGGTTATATCCGTATTTTAAAGGTCGAGGTGATCGACGATGCGCATGCGCTTGAGGAGATGGCAGCCCTGATTGGTTCAGCTATTACCTATCGCAATGCCACTACGATTATTAATACTTTGCTGGAAGATGAGATTATTGATCAGCGTGAAGCCATCTTAATGTTCTCGATGATTGATCCGGAATTTCTATCGGGGTTATCAACGCAAGAGGATGAGTTGCGCGCAATGCTTTTGAGGCAGATGTTGATGCAATTACGTTATATTTATTAAACTGATGCCCTGTTGAAAGGCGGGGGCTGCAATAACATAAAATCTTAAAGAGGTGAGAACATGTTTGAAGAATTATTTACAGAGAGTGCAAGGCAAGCCATGATTTATGCGGCGGAACAAGCTTATTACTTGCGCCACCAAGCGGTAGGAACCGAGCATATCTTGCTTGGTTTAGCGCGCGAAGAACAAGGGATTGCTGGGAATGTGTTGCGTGAAGCAGGCGCAACGTATGATGTTCTGTTGAAAGAACTAGAGATGATTCATGGCCGGACAGCCATGCCAAGAACTGCCGGTGAGATTGTAATTCCATATAGCCCACGTTCGAAGAAAATTATTATGAATGCATCAAATGATGCGAAGCGTTTAGGTGTATCTCGTGTGGGTACAGAGCATTTGTTACTTGGTATGTTGAAAGAAGAAGTTCTAGCAACTGCGATGTTACACAATATAGGGGTTGATTTACAAGATTTACGCAAAGCAATCTACAAAGTGATTGGCCTTGAAGGTCATGGTGAGCATGGGCAAGAGGGGCGTCGCCAACGTCGTCGTGCGCAAGGAGGCAATGGTTCAAATCAGCGGAATGAAGGGGCAACAAGTGAGTCAACGACGCCGACGTTAGATAGTTTAGCACGTGATTTAACCGAGTTAGCCCGGTCTGGTAAATTGGACCCGGTCGTAGGACGTAAGAATGAAGTCCGCCGAATGATCCAAATTATTAGTCGTCGTACGAAAAATAACCCCGTATTGGTTGGGGAGCCCGGTGTTGGTAAAACAGCAGTCGTTGAAGGGTTTGCGCAACGTTTAGTGGATGGTACCGTGCCGGATAATATTAAGGACAAGCGCCTGATGATGCTCGATACTGGTTCGCTAGTAGCTGGAACGAAGTATCGTGGTGAATTTGAAGAGCGCATGAAGAAGATTATTGAAGAGATGACCCAAGATGGTCAAGTGATTCTCTTTATCGATGAGATTCATACGCTAATTGGTGCAGGGTCGGCTGAAGGCGCGATTGATGCGGCCAATATCTTGAAACCTGCTTTAGCGCGTGGTGAGATCCAAGTAATTGGCGCGACAACGCTAGATGAATATCAAAAACATATTGAAAAAGATGCCGCACTAGAGCGTCGTTTCTCTCGAGTTCAGATTGATGAGCCGAATGAGGAAGAGTCGATTTTAATTATTAATGGTCTGAAAGAGAAATACGAGCAACATCATCAAGTCGAGATTACTGAAGAAGCGGTCAATGCAGCGGTGAAGATGAGTATGCGTTACATGACTGACCGTCGTCTGCCGGATAAAGCCATTGACTTAATGGACGAGGCATCAGCGAAGGTTCGGATTGATGCGACACAAGAAGCGACAGAGTTGACACGTTTGCGTAGCGATTTGACCGATTTAAATACCCGTAAGGAAGCCGCTATTTTAGAGCGTAATTTCGAGAAGGCTCAACAAATTCGTGAACAAGAAAAGAAATTGGAGAAAGATATGGACGGGCTAATCCAAGAAGCGGCTCAAGATCAAGCCTCTCCTGAAGTGTTGAAAGTCACTAAGGAAGATATTGCTGAGGTGATCTCCTTAGCAACTGGTATCCCAGTTCAGCAGATGGACTTGGCAGAGTCTCAGCGTCTAATTAATCTTGAAGCTGAGTTGCATGAGCGCGTAATTGGTCAAGATGAGGCTGTCAGTGCGGTCTCTCGTGCGATTCGTCGAGCTTATTCAGGCTTGAAAAACCCAAATCGTCCGATCGGATCATTCCTATTTTTAGGTCCAACCGGGGTGGGTAAGACAGAGTTAGCGAAAGCTTTGGCTGCGACCATTTTTGGTAGCGAGGATAATATGATTCGTGTGGACATGTCAGAATATATGGAGAAACATAGCGTATCGAGACTGGTTGGTTCACCTCCAGGTTATGTGGGCTATGATGAAGCTGGTCAATTAACGGAGAAAGTCCGCAACAAACCTTACTCGGTCATTCTATTGGATGAAGTGGAGAAGGCGCACCCGGATGTCTTCAACATCTTGCTACAAGCTTTTGATGATGGACATATGACCGATGGAAAAGGCCGCCGAGTGGACTTCCGTAACACCATCTTTATTATGACGTCGAACTTGGGTGCAACCGCCTTGCGCGATGACAAATCTGTAGGATTTGGCGCGGTCGATTATTCGAACGACTACGATGCAATGGCGGCACGAATCCATGAGGAAGTGAAGAAGACGTTCCGTCCGGAATTTATCAACCGTATTGACGAAACGATTGTCTTCAAACCCCTATCTAAAGAAGAAATTCGTGAAATTGTTAAACTTCAGGCGCAAGAAATTATCAATCGTCTTGAAGACCTTGAAATTTCTGCCCGTGTAACTGACACAGCGGTGGATATCATTGCGGATGCTGGCTTCGATCCAGAATACGGTGCCCGCCCAATCCGTCGCGCGATCCAAAAACAAATCGAAGACGAATTGAGTGAAATGTTATTGAGTGGAGCAATCGAGCTAGGAGACCAAATTACCATTGGCGGCCGCTCCGGCGCTATTAACATCAATAACCGTTCGAAGTAAGCGACACTCGAATGTTAGTTGAGCCTCAGTGTGAAGCTGGGGCTTTTTTATGTGGGGAAAATTGGTTGGGGTCACGGAATTTGTGCCAAATGGTAGGTGGAGAGGGTGTGGACAGTCAGTCGGGGGGTGGTTGTTGCCGGCGGAACTTCATCTGAGTAGGGCTGAGCTGGAGTTATTGTTGTCGGAACTCCATCTGAGGTGTGTTGAGTTGGAGTTAATGAGGGCGGAACTCCATCTGAGGCGTGTTGAGTTGGAGTTAATGAGGGTGGAACTCCATCTGAGAGGGGTTGAGTTGGAGTTAATGAGGGTGGAACTCCATCTGAGGTGTGTTGAG
>OJLY01000117.1_pt1 | contig 62693 bp, 55 predicted proteins | sample 1597031 | NCBI WGS metagenome assembly OJLY01 (sample SAMEA3904673, study PRJEB24821) | metagenome | biome: Builtin; feature: hospital; material: surface | place: USA | collected 2013-06-03
TACTAGAGCATAGGCTATATCCATTAATAGGTTGCCTAGAAGGGTAAGGATAGCATAAAACATTGAAAGGGCAAGAATTATGTTGTAGTCTTGCGCCATTACCGCAGAAATAAGCTCATTACCGATTCCCCTGTAGGAGAAAATCCTCTCTGTGATGGCAGAACCTGAGAACATGCCAAGTACAGCCCATGTAAGCGCAGTAACTACTGGAATTAACGCGTTTCTAAAGGCGTGAGAATATACTACTGTTTTTTCTTTAAGACCCTTTGACCTAGCTGTTCTGATGTAGTCTTGGTCAAGAGCATCTAGCATGGAGTTTCTTACATACCTAGAAAGGGATGCAAGCGAACCTACTGTTAGTGTTAGAGTAGGTAGGGTTAGGTATTTTACCCATTCTCCAAAAGTATTTTCCCTAGGCATACCATTTGCTGGGAACATCTTTAGCCTAAAGGCAAAGAAAAAGATCATTATAAGTCCTATAAAGAAGGTCGGTATAGATAGACCTACTAGGGTTAATGTCTGGGCCGTCTTGTCGTAGATGCCCCCCTTTCGGGTCGCCGACCTAATTCCTATTAGCACCGAAAGTACAAAGGAAATTATTGTAGAACCGATATTTAAGTAAACTGTATTTTTAAGTGGTTCAGATAGGTATTCCTTAACTGGTCTTCTAACTCTGGTAGACTCACCAAAGTCGCCCTTAAGGGTCCTGCCTAACCATCTTACATATTGTTCTGGTAGGGGCTTGTCATAGCCATACCTTGCTGATAAGTTCTTATACATCTCTTCTTTTTGCGCCTTGGTCATCCTACCTGTAGTAGGGATCATTGCCTGGATTGGGTCTCCTGGCATGGCCTTGGAGAAGGCAAAAAGCATGATAGATATGATAAGAGCTACTGGTATTAAGTTTATTATTCTCTTAACTATATAACGTAACATATATATCCTTCCTCTTTTGATTTAGGCGGGCTTTTATGTATTGGTCAAATATTTCAATTAATTTTACGCCCAATCCTAAATCATATAATTTATACCTACAATACTATAATATTTCGGCCTTTTTGTCAACCTTATAGTTTATAAAAATCCTGAAGTTTTACAAATGATAAGGCTTATTTCATACATTTTATGAATATTTATAAAATTTTGTAAATATTGATAAGAATTTCACCATAATTTTCATCGGATGTAAAAAACAATTTTATTTAAAGAAAAGCCCGCATTTAAGCGGGAATTTCTTTAATTATTTTTCTTATCCTTAATTTTCTATTGTCATGGCATTGATTTGATACTCAGATTCCCAAAGTGGAGTATTGATATCAAAGCCTTTTACTCTCTTTGAGTAACCAGAGTGGTTTTGGTTAGCATATAGAGGAATTTCTGGCAAGTAGTCGTTGTACCACATTTCGAATTGTTCCCAAGTATCTAGGTAGCCTTCCTTGTCCTTAGAGTCTGTTTGACGAAGCTTAACTGTTAACTCATCTGCCTTTGGATCGTTGGTTTTTGTTCTGTTATCGAAGCCCTTAGAATTGTATTGGTAGTAAGGGTCAAATGGTGTACCAAAGTCTGTACCCATGTTGAAGGCTGTATATTCGGCGTCTTCTTTAGGGAAGTTATAGTATTCAAGTAGGGTTGCGAATGATCCACTTGTTACATTATATTCCATACCAACTTGTTTAGCGTTAACTGGCACTTGGTTAGAAATCAATGTTGTAATTGGAGATTCATCAGAACCGTATTGGTTAACTTGAAGTTTTTTGCCGTTTTCGTCGTATCTGTAGTAGTCAAAACCATCTGGGTTTTTAGCAAATTCTTCATCTGCCTTTGCCTTATCCCAAGGAGTCTTGCCGTCTGCTTCAAACTTGTATGGGGTTTTATCTAGAAGGGCGTTTGCTGCTTCAAGGTTTAGTTGGTATTTCTTGAATTCTGGATTATTTTCAAGATCAGCTCCTCTTTCCTTATACATCCATTGGCTTGTACCGTACATACCGTTGGTTACTACACCGTAGCCGCCTGCATAAGATTGTACAAAAGAGTTTCTGTCCATTAATTGAGCGATAGCTTGTCTTACTTCCTTATATTTGGTTGCTCCCCTATCTGTTAGGAAGGTTACGTTGCCGTAGCCATTTCTTTCAAATGTGTTATAGCCACCAATCTTTCCCGCTTCAGCTGCAGCTCTCATTTGGTCGATCTTTGCACCGTCAACTTCAGCTTCCCAAAGGTCGATATCGCCGTTTTCAAGTAGGTCTACTGCTATATTTTTATTTACAGTTTGTAAAATAATATGAGGAATTGTAGCCTTTTCACCCTTGAAGTTACCAGCGTAATTTTCGTTTAGATCGAGTTTAACCATGTTGTTGGCAAAAGAGTTAAACTTATAAGGACCATCTACTACTGATGGATTTGCCCTATATTCGTTGGCTTCTCTTAGCATAGCATCTTCTATAAGAAGTTCTGTTGGGTCTACGTCGCCATCTTTTTTGGCTTCAAGTTCTTTGATTTTTTCTTCGTGTTCTTTTTTAGCTTCTTCGTATTCTTTTTTCTCAGATTCAGTTACGTCATCAGCTTTATCAATGAAAGACCAGTCATCTTCAAAGTCTTCCTTGGCTTTTTGGATGGTTGTATCAAGGTTTTTGAAATATCTTTCCTTATCTTGGTCTGTTACTTGGTAGCCTTCTTTAGCCACAAGTTTTTTGCCATCTTCAGAAACTGTTAGGTTATCTGTAATAGCGTGGAATGGGAATGGGCCATAACCTCTTAGGGCTGCTGATTCAAAATATGGTAAAAAGTCAGATGAAATTGTTGCCTTGAAGGTATAGTCATCTACTAATTCTAATCCATCTAGGAAATCCTTATCTCCATTGTGATATTCTTCATAACCCTTGATAGTATCAGCACCGATGTTGGTTGAGCCTGTTACTACTTGGTAGGCTGGATGAGATGATAAAAGTGGTCCAAAAACATAGTTTTTAGCTGTGATTGGACTACCATCAGAGAATTTAAGGTCTTTTTTGATTGTGAAGGTAGTTGTTTCTGATCCATCTTCATTGGTGACGATTTCTGGTTCTTTTTCGAGAATTGTCATATTGTTTACCCATTGGCCACCCTCGTCTTGAACCACTGTTGAATAGCCGTTGTTACCTTCAATACCCATGTATCTTCTGGCTTTTACGTCTGTTTTGTTGTTTGTCCAACCACCGATGAAGTCGCCGTTGATTTCTTCTACACCAACGACAAGGGTATCATCTGATGTTTGTTTGGCAAAGTTTTCTACAGATTCTTCTGCACCTTCTTGACCTTCTTGGCCTTCTGCTGGTGTTTCTTGACCTTGATTAGGATCTTGGTCGGTGGCTTGGTCTGCTTTATCTCCTCCACCACACGCTGCAATCGTTGTCATAAGGCCTAAAGCCATAAGTGATGAGAATACTTTTTTAATCTTCATTCTTTCCTCCCTAAAATGTCTTACTTTATACATTGATTTTAACTTATTGAACTTTTATTGTCAAGCTTTTACACGCTTTGTTAGATATGATTGTATATTTATCTATTTTAACAAGATTTTTTCCATGATTTGTTATTTAAACCAACAAGTTTTACACTCTGTGATTGTTAACTCTTAGCCACCGTCAAAAAACGCCCACAGGAGAATTTTTTTCGTGAAATTTTCTCTAAAACAAATATAAGTTTAATCCAAGAAAACATTTTTTTATTCATTCCATATTCACAAAAAAAGACAAGGCCGTATGGCCCTGCCTTTAAATTTTATTCTTATTTTTCGATGCTCATGGCATTGATTTGGTATTCAGATTCCCAAACTGGTGTGTTGATATCAAATCCTTTAACTCTCTTTGTATAACCTGTGTGGTATTGGTTGGAGTAAAGAGGAATTTCTGGTAGATAGTCGTTGTACCACATTTCGAAAGCTTCCCAGTTGTCTAGGTATTCTTCTTTCTTTGTAGGATCTGTTTGACGAAGTTTAACTGTAAGTTCGTCAGCTTTTGGATCATTTGTTCTTGTCTTGTTATCAGATCCTTTAGAGTTATATTGGTACCATGGATCAAATGGTGTACCAAATCCTGTACCCATGTTGAATGCTGTATATTCAGCATCTTCTTTTGGATAATAGTAGTAATCAAGTAGGGTTGCGAATGAACCAGCTGTTACGTTATATTCCATACCAACTTGTTTAGCATTTACTGGAACTTGATTTGAAATTAGAGTTGTGATTGGTGATTCATCAGATCCGTATTGGTTTACTTGAAGTTTCTTACCATCTTTGTCATATCTGTAGTAATCGAATCCGTCAGGATTTTTAGCAAATTCTTCGTCAGCTTTTGCCTTATCCCAGGCAGTTTTACCATCAGCTTCGAATGTGTATGGACTTGCATCAAGAAGTTTGTTCGCTTCATCAAGGTTTAACTGATATTTCTTGAATTCTGGATTAGCTTCAAGATCAGCTCCTCTTTCCTTGTACATCCATTGGCTTGTACCATACATACCGTTTGTTACTACACCGTAACCACCAGCAAATGATTGTACGAAGTTATTTCTATCCATTAGTGAAGCTATAGCTTGTCTAACTTCTTTGTATTTTGTAGCTCCTCTATCTGTTAGGAATGTTACGTTACCATAACCATTTCTTTCAAATGTGTTGTAGCCACCGATTTTACCTTCGTCAGCTGCAGCTCTCATTTGGTCTATTAGTGGGCCTTCGCCTTCAGCTTCCCAAATATCGATATCACCATTGATTAGTAGGTCGATAGCTATATTTTTGTTTACGTATTGTAGGATTACGTGTGGTATAGTTGCTTTTTCACCTCTAAAGTTACCAGCATAGTTTTCGTTGAGGCTTAGCTTAACCATGTTGTTTTCGAATCCATCGAATTTATATGGACCAGCTGTTACAGTTGGTTTAATTCTATATTCATTGTATTCTCTTTGCATAGCATCTTCTATAAGCATGCTTGTTGGGTCGATATCGCCTGTTTTTCTTGATTCAAGTTTAGCTATATCTTCATCGTGAGCTTTTTTAGCTTCTTCGTATGCTTTCTTTTCTTCATCTTTAGCATCATCTTTTGGAGCTGGATTGTTTTCATCGAAGTCTTCTTTGTTTTTAGCTATTTGTGCATCTATGTTTTCGATGTATTTTTTCTTATCTTCTTCTGTTGGCTTATAACCATCTTTTGCTACGATTTTATTTCCTTCTGGTGCTACAGCAAGGTTTTCAGATACAGCGTGGATTGGGTATGGACTAACTCCTTTTAGAGCTGCTTCTTCGTAGTATGGTAGGAATGATGCATCTACTGTTACACTGAAAGTATAGTCATCAATCTTTTTAAGACCATCAAATGTGTCCTTGTCACCATTTTTATATGCTTCATAGCCCATTAGTGGGTCATCACCGATTGATGTTGATCCTGTTACTAATTGGTATGATGGATAGGTGTGTAAAAGTGAACCAAATAGGTAGTTATCAGCTGTAATTGGTGTACCGTCTGACCATTTTAGGTCTTCTTTGATCTTGTAGGTTGTTGTTTCAGAACCATCTTCGTTTTTAACTGTTTTTGGTTCTTCTTTAAGAACGGTCATGTTGTTTATCCATTGACCACTTTCATCTTGAACAACTGTTCCATATCCGTTGTTACCTTCGATACCTAGATATCTACGAGCCTTAACGTCCATAGAGTTGTTTGTCCAACCTTGTAGGAAGTCGCCGTTGAATTCTTGAACAGCACCTACTACTAGGGTGTCATCTGATGTTTGTTTGTCAAATGATTCTAGTTCAGCTTTATCATCAGCTGCTTTTTCTTCACCATCAGCTGGAGCTTCTTTATTATCAGCAGGAGCTTCTGCTGCTTTGTCGTCAGCTTTTTTGTCAGCGTCTTTTGCTGTGTCTCCACCACAAGCAACTAGAGTTGTCGCTAGGCCTAGAGCCATAAGTGATGAGAATACTTTTTTCATTTTCATAGTTTTCCCCCTAAAAAATTAAGTAACTTTTTTATAGTATAATATTTTATTCTATTAAACCGATTTTGTCAAGTTTGTTAGCGTTTTACTTTTCGCTTTAATGAATATTTATTCCAAGACTTTGTCATGTTTTCAAGGAATTTGTTATTTATTCTTGCAAGTTCTTTCATTTCCAATCATCTCTTTACCAAGCTAAACGCTTAATCTTAAGCTTATCTTAAGCTTTGCTTGAAAGCCTTATCTCCTCCATTTTTGTAGAATATTCTTGAATATTATTCAAGAAATTTTCCCACAACAAAAGCAAGGAATAATCCTTGCTTTCGTTGTGTACTTAATTTTATTTGGGTGTTTAATTTTCTAAACTCATTGCATTGATTTGATATTCAGATTCCCAAACTGGTGTGTTGATATCAAATCCTTTTACCCTCTTAGAGTATCCTGAGTGGTATTGGTTTGAATATAGTGGGATTTCTGGTAGGTAGTCATTGTACCATTTTTCGAATTCTTCCCAAGTATCTAGATAACCTTCCTTATCTTCTGGATCTGTTTGACGTAGCTTAACTGTTAACTCATCTGCCTTTGGATCATTTGTCCTTGTCATGTTATCAGAACCTTTTGAGTTGTATTGATACCAAGGATCAAATGGTGTACCAAAGCTTAAGCCCATGTTGAAGACTGTATATTCAGCATCTTCTTTTGGATGGTAGTAGTAATCTAGGAGGGTTGCAAAAGATCCTGCTGTTACGTTATATTCCATACCAACTTGTTTAGCATTTACTGGAACTTGGTTTGAAATTAGGGTTGTGATTGGTGATTCATCAGAACCGTATTGGTTTACTTGAAGTTTCTTACCATTTTCATCATACCTATAGTAATCAAAGCCATCTGCGTTTTTAGCATATTCTTCATCAGCTTTTTTCTTATCCCATGGAGTTTTACCATCTTTTTCAAATTTAAATGGTGTTTTGTCTAATAATTCATTTGCCTTTTCTAGGTTTAGGGTGTATTTATTGAAGTCATCAGAAGCTTCTAGGTCTGCTCCTCTTTCCTTATACATCCATTGGCTGGTACCATACATACCATTTGTTACTACTCCGTAGCCGCCTGCAAATGATTGAACGTATGAGTTTCTGTCCATTAGGTGGGCAATTGCTTGTCTTACTTCTTTATATTTTGTTGTTCCCCTGTCTGTTAGGAATACTACGTTACCATAACCATTTCTTTCGAAGGTATTATAACCACCGATTTTACCTTCATCAGCTGCAGCTCTCATTTGATCTATTAGAGCACCTTCAGCTTCTGATTCCCAAAGATCGATGTCGCCATTTTCAAGTAAGTCAACAGCTATCTTACTATTTACATATTGGACTATTACATGTGGGATGGTTGCTTTTTCACCCTTGAAGTTACCTGCGTAATTTTCGTTTAGGCTAAGTTTTGCCATGTTATTTTCATAAGAATCAAACTTGTATGGACCACAAGAAACTGTTGGGTTTATCCTATATTCGTTAAATTCTTTTTGCATAGCTTCTTCTATTAGCATGCTTGTTGGGTCTATATCGCCTGACTTACGTCCTTCAAGGTCTGCTACCTTTTTATCATTTTCTGCCTTAGCTTCTTCATAGGCCTTCTTTTCATCTTCACTTGCATCATCTTTTGGTGCTGGATTTTGTTCATTGAAGTCCTCGTTGGTCTTAGCTATTTGAGCATCGATGTTTTCTATATATTTTTTCTTCTCATCTTCTGTTGGTTTATAACCATCTTTAGCAACTATCTTGTTTCCTTCTTTAGCTACTTCGATATTATCAGCTATAGCGTGAATTGGGAAAGGTGACACTTGTTTTAGGAAGGCTGATTCATAATATGGTAGGTATGAAGCATCAGTTGTAACCTTAAATGTGTAATCATCAACTTTTTCAAGACCTTCAAACTTATCATCATTTCCACCCTTATAAGCCTCATAACCTTTTACAGAGTCTGCACCTATAGTAAATGCTCCTGTTACCAATTGATAAGAAGGATAAGCGTGGAATAGCATATCGAAAAGATAGTTATCTGCTGTTATAGGTTGTCCATCAGACCATTTCAAATCTTTTTTGATTGTGAAAGTTGTTGTTTCAGATCCATCTTCATTTTTAACTGTTTCTGGTTCTTTTTCAAGAACAGTCATATTAGCTTGCCACTGGCCGCCTTCATCTTGTACCATTGTTAGGTAGGCATTGTTACCTTCTGTACCTATGTAGCGTCTAACCTTAACATCATAAGAGTTATTTGACCAAGAACCGTAGAAGTCCCCGCTCATCTCAGATGTACCTACTACTAGGGTGTCATCTGCTGTTTGTTTTTCAAAGTTATCTAACTCTGCTTTTTCATCATCAGAAAGAGCATTTTCATCCTTAGCATCTTTGTCGTCTTTTTTATCTGCTGCTTGATCAACTGCCTGATCATCTTTCTTTTCAGCAGCGTCGTCTTTTTTAGCTTCTTCTCCACCACAGGCAGCAAGGGTTGCTGCAAGGCCAAGGGCCATCATGGTTGAGAACAATTTTTTCATTTTCATTTTTATTCCCCCATTTAATTAACTTTTCTTGTTTAATATTTTATCCTGCTAATATAGTTTTGTCAAGTCGTATTTTGAATTTATTTTTACATTAAGGAATAATAATGCAATTTCACTCTAAATTTTCAAGGTCTTTGCAATTAATAATGCAAGTTTTTACATTTACTTGTGGGTGTTATCAAGCTAAATCTTTATTTTTAGCCCAAGATTTATAAAATCTTCTATAAGCTTGGGTTTATTATTTCATTCTTAAATCTGGATAATATTCATGTTTTTTTTTAAAAATTTTATAAAAAAATAGAGCAGATTAAAGTCAAATAGTCAACCTGCTCTATGAATATAGATTTAAGTTCTACAAAAGTTTTTTAAAGATAAAATAAATTCAATACAAGGGGGATTTTATTTTCATCAATTGAAAGTTAATCAAAAATTTTTTCACTAATAAAAAACTAGCCCCTAAGGACTAGTCTTTAATATTATTTTTTATCTACGAATATTCTGCTTGATTTGGCTCCAACAAGTCTGTAGTATTTTACAGGTCTGCCTGAAGCATCTCCCATTCTTCCTTTTCTAGGTGTTACTCTCACTCCGTTGTCTGAGTAATTCATATGGATTATGGAGTCATTTTGTTTGTTTAAGATGAAGCCTGTATGACCACCTGCTCCTAGGGACTGACCTGGATTACCTGCTACGAATATATCACCGTAGTCGATTTCATTTTCTTTTATTTCATACATTACTTCGCCCTTTGCACCCATGGCAAATAGGGTTTCAGTATTTCCTACGTAGGCATCAGATTTTAGGAAACCTCCGTAGATTAGGGCTCTGTATACAGCTGATGAGCAGTCTGCTTGTGTTTCTGTATTTCTTCCAGCACCCATATTATAGGTCATATTTTTGTTTTTTGCTTGGAACATCCAGTCCATGACTGTGTCGATATTTCTATCGCCTTTTACTTCAAAGCCTGTTCTTCTTGCAAGACCTTTATCATCTGTGCTATACTCTAATCCATTTTGTAGGTATTTAGAATTTCTAACTAGACCATTATCATCAAAGCAATAGGTCTTGCCTTCTATATCCCAGATACCCTTTTGGATATAGCCATTTGCATTGGTGTGGAAGGTTTTGCCTTCGTGTGTTACCCATGCATCTTTTGGATTTGTTGCTACTCCGCGATTGTCAATTTCAAAGAATTTACCATTTGCTAGGGCAGTTTTTCCTGTAATCATTACTCCGGTTTTATGATCGAATACATAGGTGTTATTATTTATCTCTTGAACATTTTTTACAATCTTACCATCTTTATCTGTTCTATATGTTAGACCATCTATGGCTAGCCATTCGTTCTTTGGATTTGTTACTAGTCCTGTTGCATTTACTGTGTAGTATTTGTCATTTAGGATTAGTTTTTTATTGGTTTGAAGCTTACCGCTATTGTCAAACATGTAGTCGGCATTTCCAATTTTGGTAATTCCTCTAGCTATAGAACCATCATTTTGGGTACGATATATCGCACCGCTGATATTAACCCATTTGTTAGGGGCTGTCTTCATTTGGCCAAGCCTATTTACTTCATAATAAGTATTTTGGGTTACTAGCTTTTGGTTTCTTTGTAGGACTCCTTCATTATCAAAGTAATATTTTTGATCTTTGATTTGAGTGATTCCCTTTGTTATAGAGCCATCCTTGCCATTGTAGTAGATGCTTTTGCCTACATTTAGCCAAGAATTTCTAGGGTTTGATAGGGACCCTGTTTTATCTGCCCTATAAATCCTATCTTTTACTTTGATAGATTCATTTTTAACTAGTTTATTATTTCTAAAGTAGTTTATCTTGCCCTTATTTTTGACAAAATAACCACTTGTGCTTGGTGCATAATATTTCTTTTCTTCTATTTGAGTTTGGCTATTATGAATAGTATTTGTAGCTTCATTGCTAACTTCGCTCTTGTTTACTTCAGGTATGCTTAAATCTGAATTATCATAATAAATTACATTAGCAAGCTTCTTAGGGCTTTGTCCAAAAATTTGATCTAAGTCATCAGAGCTTTGATCTGCTTGTTGATTTTCATCTACAGAAGGAGCTTGACTTGCCTTATCATCGACTAATTGTTTATTTTCCAGAGAGATTTCTCCATCAGAAATAGAAGCCTCTTCTGGCTTGTTTGCCACTGGCTCAATTTTAGTATCTATTTCAGACTCTGCTGGCTTTGCATCTTGGTTTTCTGCTGCCTGGTCTGTATTTGTTTGAACTTTCGTGAAATTTTCACTTGTAATAAGTTCACTATTATCAGAACTGTCAATACTCTCCTTTAAATCTAGCTTATAATCATTTTTAAACTCTTCGCTAGCGTAAGTTTTATCAGTCAATAAGAAAGCTTGCGAAATAAGAAATGATGAGGCGAGTAGGACAGTTTTATTGATTTTTTTCATTGTCTTTACCTCACTTTTTGTTACAAATAATTTACAAAAATATAGTCTTTTACTCAAATTCTATTCCTATTATATAACAAAGCGGAAAAAATTGCAACAAAAAGGTTACAAATTTGTTAAAATTGGTGATTTTTTTCTAAAATACATAAGAACGATAAAGAAGAAGGGTCTTATCTTTTAAAACAACTTTAAAAATGGTATGATTGTATAAGAAAAACCTATCACATATTATCAAAAAATTGAAATAAAGAGAGGATAAGCATGAAAAATAAAACTTTAATCCTAGCCCTTGCCCTAACATTTTTAGTTACAGGCTGTAACAAGGCAGATACCCCTTCTTCAAAAGTATCTGAAGAAACTATTGCCAAGGCCCTAGATAAAAAGGTTGATCTAGAAAAAGAAAAAGCAAATGAAGAAAAAACTGACGAAAAGTCTAGCGATTCTAAATTTGAAATAACTGGCAAGAACCTAAAAAAGCTTCTAACAGATATAGGAGAATTTGACCCATCCTTTGTAAGAAAATTAGATGACGATGATCTTATTAAGCTTTACGAAAAGGCAGAAGAGGAAAGCAAAGATACTGGATATTGGGATGTAAAAGACTTCTTCTTCCAAGAGCTTGCAAATGAAAATCCAGAAAAATCTCTCAAATTCCCACTAGATTCAGTAGAAAGCAAATATAATTGGCAGGCAAGCCAAGATGACACAATAGGCAATAAATTTGAATACGAAAGAAATACCATGGTAGAAAATGGTGAAGACTACAATGAAGTGTGGTCCTACACCGACAAGGAAATGGAAGATGCCTTCCACAAGGCTTACGAAAAAGACCCATTAGCCTACTATAAAGACTATGTAAAAATGGCCTATGAGATCCTTTCTGGAGAAGATAAAGGAAACTCAAAGAATGACAAAAAATCCACCTCAAAAGAAGATGGTGCAGCAAATCCAGAAGACTACGAAAACCTACTCAAATTCGGCTCAAGCGACAAAGACTACCAAGCTCTAAAAGAAGCCCTTGTAAATCACTACGAATTTGACAAGAAAATAGTAGATAAGATACCAAACAAGGACATAGACCTAGCCTACACCAGGGCCCAAAAACGCCTAGAAGAAACAGGCTTTGGCGATATAGGACTAGTATTTGACGAACTGGGCAAATTATATCCAGGAGCATCCACACTTTATACTGGCAAAAATTAATATTAATAAAATAAAAGACGGGGAAATCCTCGTCTTTTTGCGTATTTTATTGAAATTTATCCAATCTTTTTTCTAAGTTCTAAACTCTGATAAATAATATCTGTACCAGCTTTTTTAAAAGTCATCTGCCTATAATTTTTGAATCCATTATTATAGCAAGCTTTTAAAGATCCAATATTTTCTTTAGCCACATCTGCTGATACAAATTTTCCACCCTTGGACTTGATAAATTTTTCCAAAGCTGAAATCAACTCTGTCGCAAGACCCTTGCCCCAAGATTCTTTTTTAAGAGTATAACCAATACCCCAGATATCTCCATCAATTATCCAGGTACAAGCAGTGCCGATTATTTGATTATTTATTTTATCTAGCAAAACAAAATAAAAATCATCATCCCAATAAGAGCTATTATCAAAAACACCACTTCCAAAACAACTTCTAAGATCCTCACCATCCTTATAATAGGGATCAGCTAGGTATTTTCCAACTTCAATATTTCCCCAAATCTTTGCAACTTGGTCTAAATCTTCTAAAGTCATGTCACGAATAATTAACCTGTCCGTCTTAAATCTATACTCTGCCATCAAAATACTCTCCAGATTCTATATAGTAATATAATACCTCATAGGTTCATGCTTTTGTCAATAGCTTTTTAACCCCTGAAATACTAGTCTAATTTTAGAAAGTATTTTCACTCGCCAAGCCCCTTGTTTCTAAACCCTTGCAGCGTATATTTACTAAAAAGGGGGATTTATGATACTTGATAATATAAAAAACTTAGAAAAATACGAAAAAGTCCACGATCAGATAAAAAATATAATAACTTTCTTGAAAAATTTTGACAAAAATGATTTTAAAACTGGAAGAATTGATATAAATAATAATCTTTTTGCTTCTCTTCAGACCTATGAGCCACTTGAATCGAGTAAAAAAGATTTTGAAGTCCACAAAGACTATATAGACCTCCAATACCTAGTGACATCTTCTGAAAGAATAGACTTTGCCACAGAAGATTCTTATGGTAAGACTTATGAAATGGATAAGGACGGGGATTTCTTTTTAACAAATGATATAGCAAACTTCTCAAAACTCATCCTTAATGAGGGAGACTTCGCTATATTTTTCCCTGGCGAATTCCACAAACCAGGTTGCGCCCTAGAAAAAAGTGGAGAGGTTAAAAAAATCGTATTTAAAATCAAGGCCTAATAAAAAGGTGGTAAGATTTAAAAAAAATTTCTATTTATTTACCACCTTTTTTTATTAATTTATTTGCATAAGTCCCTTAGAATCTAACTCATATACCCTATCAAAGACCTCCCTTATGAAGTCCCTATCGTGAGATACAGCAATTATAGCTCCTTTGTATGATTTAAGACTTTCTATGATTTCTGGTTGGGAAGTTGGGGATAAGTTTCTAGTTGGTTCATCTAAAAGCAAAACCTCTGCCCTATCCATATTCATCTTAGCAAAAAAAACCTTGGCTTTTTGGCCGCCTGATAGGCTTTTGAGGCTTCTTTCCATCTCTTCTCTAGAAAAATTTAAACTGCCTAGGAGATTTGAAACCCTGGTTTTCTCATCCTTACTATCTTGTTTTGCAAGGTAGGAGATGGGAGTTTCCGAATCTTTAAGGTATTCAAAATAATCTTGAGGCATATATCCTATTTTAAGATTTGTTTTTTCGAGACACTTATAAATCTCCTTCAAAAGAGTAGTTTTTCCTGCACCATTTTTCCCAATTATGCATATTTTTTCAGGTCCTATTACTTTCAGCTCAATATTTTTAGATAATATTTTTTCTCCCACCAAAAGCTCATCCAAGTTAAAATCCAAAACCACTTTTGAATTGGGAATATCGATACTATCATCAAAAAATATTCCTATCGAATCTTCAAAATCAGGTCTCTGGGTTAAATTTTCTTTTTCCTTATCAAGCCTTTTTCCAAGCGATTTTACACTGGCCATCTTATCCTTTAGATTTTTGCCTTCTATATCATTTTTCGTAGCATTTATAGCATAGTTTACAGAATCATAGACTTTTCTGTACCTTTCTGCCTTCTTAGCAAATTCTTCCCTTTCCTTATTTGCCCTGGCATTTTGAATCCTAATTTGATTTTCTCGCTCTTTCACATACCTATCATAAGATCCATTAAAAACCGTAAATCTAGGGACTTGCCTCCTATGAACTTGTTCCAAATGAACAATCCTATTGGCGACTTTTCTTAAAAGCTCTGGATCGTGGGATACAAAAATTAAGGGGATTTTCATCTCAGCCATAAGCTTTGTGATAAAGCTTGCCGATCTGTAATCTAAATCATTGGTCGGTTCGTCAAATAAAAAGACAGTCGGCTCTTTTAAAAGTTCAAACAAAAGCAGGGCTTTTATCCTCTCCCCACCTGAAAGATCCCCTAGTTTTAATTTGCCAAAAACAAGGTCTTCATCAAGACCAAATTGATCCAAATACTTATAAAGCTTATTATAATCTAATAGGCTCATATCAAGCACTTTATTCATATAGGTCTCTACTGTCATTTCTAAAAAATTCTCATCAAGACTTTGGGGAAGATATCCAATAATTTCTTCTTTTTTGTATATTTCTCCACTTATTTGAGCGTAATTCTCAACACTTTTCCTATCAATTATTGTCTTTAAGAGAATTGACTTGCCATTTCCCTCTTCGCCAATAAGGCCGACCTTGTCTCCCTGATTTAGGGCAAAATCAAAATCCTTTAACAAGTCTCTGTCATCCTTAATTAAGTTAATTCCTAAATTTTTAATCTGCAACATATATCCTCCTAGGATGATATGCCACTTATGAATAATATTTATAAATTTTCACAAAAAAAGTCCGTCCCAAGTGAACAGACCTATTCCAAAAAGAATAATCTTATCCACAATATGGCATACCAAAACACGCCAAGGAAAATCCTCAGCACAATCAGTATTAATTTCCATATTGCTTATAAAATCATCTATACATTTCTCCTTATATGTTTATTAGCTTACTATACTAGATTTGTGAAAAAATAAAAGCTGATAGATATCTGTTTCTTAAAACAAGCAGATTTACCATATATTTGAATTAATCAATAAGATTATAAAAATATATCTCATGAATCTTTTCAAGTAATTCTTTGCTTAGAATAAATGATTTTGACTCAGCTATCACAGAATCTACAAAACAATATGGGCAGAGGGATGTGGAGTCTGGCTCATCCTCAATCCGCATAGTTATTTCCTCCGTGGAAAATATCCTACAGCAATAAAAACACCCACACTACTTAGCTTGCTTAAGAATCTTCTTGTTTGCAAATGAATTCCTGTGAATTTCTATTAAATCCATTCCTTCTCCTTATAAAACAAGACCCGAGCCTGAGCTGCGGGTCTTAGTTTGTTCTTTTTTTAATCTTCTCTATATTCTCCAGTTATTAGTTTGGATGATATCCAGGCATTATCACCTATATTTAGCCAATATCTTTCGCCATCGCTTTTTACATCATAGACGTGGTAGATTTCTCCTCTGTAGACATCTCCTATTTTCTCTGAGTTCATGTCTGCATTTGCCCTTACTTTTCCACTGTCTGTATCGATTCTGAAGGATTTGTTTAAAAAGTCTTCTGGCTTGTAGATTTCTGTGTATTGTGGATTGCCACCCTCGCCGTAGGAGTTATTTTTTCTTATTTCTTCTAGGTCGTAGTCTTTGCTTTTTTCTAGGTCACTTTCATTACGAGCTTCACTATCTTCGATTTTTCCACTTTCTAATTGATTATATATGTCTTTTATTTTTTTAGAGTTTGGAATTATTTTTAGGTAGCTTGCTGCAAGGCTTTTTGCTGTATTGTAGTCCTCATCTTCTATATAGGAATTGAGGTCTTCTACTAGTCTTTTTTCAATTTGTGATAGATTTTTTTGTGCCTTGGTGTATAGGTCGACCTCTTCTTGCGGGATTGACTTGAATTTCTCAGCTGCTTCGTTGTAGTCTTCATTATAAAACGCATCTAGGGCCTGGTCGTATAGGTCTTGGTAGGAACTATTTTCAGCTGATTCTATCTCTTGATTTTGCTTATGATCAGGCTTTTGGGATCTTTTAGTTCCGAAAAATCCTACAGCTATTACTACTGTTAGGACTATTAGGCAAAATCCTGCTATTAGAGCGTAGACTAGGACATTTTTCTTTTCATTTTCTTCGCTGAATTTTTCTTCTTGGGCTCTTTCGTGTCTCTTAGCTCTTCTATTTTCGCCAAGCTCCTCGTTTAAGTCTTTTTTAAAGTCTTGGCCTAGTCTTTCAGTATCTCTTCTCTTTTTGATTTCTATATAGGAGTCCTCGCTTGCTTTGTGGGCAGCTTTCTGTGGGTTTTCCTTATTTTCTGCCTTTTTTACTTCTTGGCCGAGGTTTTTTTCTTGGGTATTTTCCTTATTTTTTCCTATTAACTCTTCAAGTCTTTCTTTGTTGACTAAGGTCGTTTGGCCTTTTTCTTCTTTTGCTTCATCTAGTTTGCTGCCACAAGATTCGCAAAATTTAGAGTCTTTGTCATTTGCAAAGCCACATTTTGGGCAAGCTTTGCTGTCTTTTTTCTCTTCTATGATAGCTGGCTTTATATTTTCTAATTTTGATCCACAAGATTGGCAAAACTTGGATTCTTTGTCATTTTCAAAGCCACATTTTGGGCAAACTTTGGTGTCTTTTTTCTCTTCTATAATCTCTGGCTTTATCTCTTCTAATTTTGATCCGCATTTTTCACAAAACTTAGAATTTTTTTCGTTTTCATGGCCGCAGTTTTTACAAATCATTGGATGCTCCTTTTCTCTACTTGGATTAGGATAATTATATCACATCTTTATTTTTTTTACTAGAAAAGACCTAGCTTACTGCTAGGCCTTTAAGATTTTAGTCTCTAAATTCACCTGTGACTAGTTTGGATGATATCCAGCCATTGCCTATATTTAGCCAATATCTGCCTCCATCATCGTGGACTTCGCTTACCTTGTAGGTTTCGTTGCGGTTGACATAGCCTGCTACTCCTGAGTTTAGGTTTGGTTCTGTTCTGATTTCTCCCATATTAGCATCTATCTTTACAGTTTTGTTTAAGAAGTCGCTTTCGCTGTAGACATCTGTATAAGCTGGGTTACCATTTTGACCGTAAGAATTGGTTCTTCTTAGGTATTCCTTGTCATAGTTTTTAGATTCTTTTTTAGTATTTTCTTTTTTGTCAGTTTCTTCGTCTGTACTTTCTTCTGTGTCTTTATCAGTTTCTTTTTCTTCGTCTTTTTCTGGAGTTTCTTCCTTATCTTTCATATTAGCTCTGAGCTCTTTTATATTTTTAGCATCGGCATTTGCCTTTAGGTACTCATCAGCAAGGTCTCTTGCCTTGTCTTCATCACCTGCTTCTACTAGCTCATTTATCTTAGCTTCTACGTCTTTTTCCATGTCTGCTATTTGCTTTTGACCCTTGTCATAGTAGTCGCCTGCTGCCTCTGGTATAGCATTTAAAACCTTTAGAGCGTCTAGGTAGTCTTCATTTTTTATAACTTCTTCTGCCTTAGTAAGGGCTTGTTTGTAGAGGTCTTTGTTCTCTTCAACCTTTTCTTCTACTTGGCTTGGTGACTTTTCAGTTTTATTTGAGCCTAGGTTTATGAAGTAGGAAAAGATTATGGCTGCTACAGCAAATATTAATATTCCACCAAATATCATACCTACTGTGATTAGGTCCATGTCCTTTTCTTTTCTATTATTTTCTCTTTTTCTGATGACTATTTTCTCATCATCAGCCTTTTGGCTTCTTCTTTGTCTTCTTCTATCTCTTTGGTCAGATTTTTCTAACTCTTGTCCGCAATTTTCACAGATTTTTTTGCCATCTTCATTTTCGTGGCCACAATTTTTACAAATCATAAAATCTCCTTTACTATGTTCTCATATTATTATATCACAAATTGTCTAAAATTATTAGTTTTTCAAGGGATTTTTTAAGATTTGCCTGAAATTTCTTTATTTATTAAGACTTTCAATATAAAAACTTAGGTCTTGGACAGTTTCTAACACTCCCTTATAGGTACCATTCTTATCTCTGACTGCAAAATAGCCTATTGCTATATCCTTACCTCCAATATTTTTTACAAGCTTGAAGGAATCTCTTTTTCCTTCTTTAAAATCTTTTATAAGACCCCTAACTATAGGCTCAACTTGTGGTGGGTGGCAAGAATAGACTTCCCTACCGAGGGATGATTTAGGTCTTTTGAATAATTTTGCTCCTTCGTGATTATTGTAATAAGAATTTATGTCATTTTCATCCACAAAGGTTATTTCAATTTCCATGGTATCTAGCATGGCTTCTAGCTGATCAATCCTCATCTTTCCCTTGGCAAAGTGTATATAATTATCATCTGCTAAATCTTTGCTTGCTGTTTCTTCTATATCGTAAGCTACTAGGTCGTGGTCATAATCGGCTAGGTCCTCATAAAGAATGGCTAAATCTTGGCTGGTTAGGTTATCTTTCATAAGGGGATAGAGGATATTTTCCTCTTTGTAGGTCATCTCCTTGGCCCTTTCGATAGATTTTTCTAATAGGTCTTCATTTTTTAATTTCAAAGCCTTTTTGATATTATTTACAATCTCAATATCCACAGCCCACATTACATCAGAAGGGCCCGGCTTATTGTATTTGGCCTTTAGGATTGGGTAGATGAGATCTCCCTTTTTCTTGTAATGGTTTGATAAGATTCCTCTTAGTTTTTCATAATCACCTTCATAGTTTTCTAATATTTCTTTTATCTTTTGATTTTCTCTAGCAAAATAGGAAATAAATGGGATGTCATCATAGGATATTTTTTCATTTTCATTTTCAGTCATCCCATGAAAAAGACTTGAGTGAACATCGCAAAGCTTTCTAACTTCATCCTTATCCATGCCAGAAGCCAAGAGCTCTTCTTCTGCATCCATTATTTCTGCTGATGAAACTCCCTCAAAGTTTTCCCTAAAATCAGCCCTCACACTTTCAAGGTCTTCCCCTGCTGTGAGTCTTTCTATAAAGGATTTGATGAGTTTTTTCCTTTCTATGACTTCCGGATCTTGGGATGAGTCGATTAGCTCGTAGCCAAGAGCACTTAGCTTATCTTCAAGATTTTCTATCTTCATCATTGAGGCTCCACGCTTTAGGCTCATCTTTTTGCCTACTGTACTTACCATTAGCGGATTGGCTAGAGCGTTAAAACCTAGGCCTATTAGGTCATTTTTTAGTTTATCATTATCTTTTATTAGATCTGCCACTGGCATATTTATATCAATTATCATAAAATCCTCCTAATCTTACCATAATTATATCACCATAGATAATGATTATCAGTAACATTTGTTACATTTTTTAATTTTTTACAAAAATACAAAGCCAGACTACATGGTCTTGGTAGGTAACTTTGTGGATTTGGTGGGGAAGGATTGGGAGGATGTCGCCCTTTTTAAGCTTAATTTCTTCTCCTTCGATTTCAAGAATAGCAGATCCTTCTACTATTTTTACTATTTCAAGCTCTTTTTGATCATAATAGTCTGTAACTTGGTCAAGGGAGCTAGTTCTTAGGATTTTTATTTTATCATTTTCAAAGATTAGGTCTTCTATTTCTTTATCTTTATCGAAGTTTATATTTTCGTAGATGTTGTAGATTTTCATATTTCTCCTTAAAAAAAGCAGCTCTTAACAAGCTGCTGATTTTTTCTTTAATCCCATTAGGATGGTCCCGATTGCAAGTCCATAGGCTAGGCCCTTGGCTAGGTCTGGAACATTTGGGTTTTGGTTTAATACTAAGGCCAGGACTAAAAAGGCAAGTCCTGCCCTTGTTGGGTTTTGGATTTTTTTCATTCTGTCATCCTTTCAAATTCTATGGAGAATTTCTTGAGGATTTTCTTCTCTAGTCTTGATACAGTCATCTGGCTTATATCCAAGCTTTCTGCTATATCTACCTGGGTTCTACCTTCGTAGTATCTGAGCTCTAGGATTTGCTTTTCTAGGTCGGTGAGCCTTTCTTTTGACTTGTCTATCATATCTTTTAGCTCGATTGAGTCGAAGTTTTTGTCTTCTTCGCCGACTATATCTGCTAGGTCTATGGCATTTTCTCCCTTTTGGACCTGGTATTTCATGTCCAAGGATTGAGGAGTGTAGACCTTGCTTGCTTCCATGGTTTCTAGGATTGTTTCCTCATCTTCTCCTAGATAATCGGCTATGTCCTTACTTGTTGGAACTCTTTGAAGCTCTTGGGTTAGGGTCTTTTTGGCTGTGTTTATCTTTTTGTAGAGGTTTTGGATGCGTCTTGGCACCCTTATTACCCAGCCCTTGTCCCTAAAATATCTCTTTAGTTCACCCATGATTGTTGGGGTGGCAAAGGATGAGAAGGCATAGCCCTTTGATGGGTCAAACCTATCTACAGCATTGATTAGGCCTAGGCTTGCTACCTGGTAGAGGTCGTCTTTTTCTATGCCCTTGCCTACGTATTTATTTGATAGGATATCGACTATATACATGTGCTCTTCTATGAGCTCATCTCTTAGCTTTTTATCCCTAGTTTTTGCAAATTCTTCAAATTTCTGATTAATTTCATCCTTACGGTCTTGGCTTTCCTTAGTCATAAGTCTTCCTCATGCTTATTTTTAGGAAATCTTCTCCTGTTTCAAGGTCATCTGCTAGGGCCTTTAGAATGGCATCTCTCATTGATATTGCCTTTGGATCAGCTGTCTTATCCTTGCCCCTTACTTCTATTGATAGGATATTATCTTCTACTAGGAAGTCTATTTGTACATCTTCTTCTGTTATTTTGTAGTTTATGGCCTCGCTTACTAGGACTTTGAGGTCTTCGATTTGTTCTATATCAAAGTCAAGGTCTGAGCCAAGACCTGCCACAAATAGCCTTACAGCTTTGAGATAAAGGCTATTTTGTGGTAGTTTTATGCTTATTTTTTCCATGTCTACTCCATATTGAAGACTTCTGTTAGGTCTGTTATTTTAAAGAGCTTGTAGATGTTTTCTTTTGGGTTTGTTATTGTGGTTTTGTGGCCCTTTTCATTTACAAGCTTGTATATTTTCATAAATTGGCCAAGGCCTGTTGAATCTAGGTAGTCTAGTTTTTCTAGGTCTATGGTTAGGTCCTTGTCTATGTCCCTTAGGTTTTCTTCTATGAAGTCTCTGAATTTTTCTTCAGAGTAGACATCTAGGTCTCCTTCAACTTTTAATAATAAGTGGTCGTCTTTGTCAATAATAAAGCTTTGAAACATTTTATTCCTCTTCTTCTAGTGTATTGTCATATTTAGTTACTGAAACAATCTTATCCTTATCATTGGCTAGATTTTTAAGTTTTACACCTACTGTATTTCTACCTGTTGTAGATATATCTCTTACACTTAGTCTAATCATATCGCCTGTTAGGGATACCATCATTATGTCAGTATCTAAATCTACTGCCAAGCTGTCTACTAATTGACCTGTCTTTTCGGTTATCTTGTGGCATCTGACACCTTTTCCGCCCCTATTTTGGTTTTTGAAATTGGTGAAGGAGGTCTTCTTGCCGTAACCATTTTCTGTTACTACTAGAAGATAGGTTTCATCTCCTTTGATATTCATTGATACTACTTCATCACCCTTATCAAGCTTGATTGCCCTTACTCCTGCGGCTGTCCTTCCCATGCTTCTAACATCTTTGGTGTTAAATTGGATGGTCATACCGTTTTTGGTGGAGATGATTAGTTCTTCGTCTTTTTCGATTTGTCTTACTGATATTAGCTTATCGTCTTCCTTGAGGGAGATGGCTATAATGCCATTTCTTCTAATCTTAGTGAAGTTTTCTGCATCAGTTTTCTTTATCTGACCGTTTTTGGTTTGAAGAACCATTTGGCTATCCTTGCTTAATTCGGATAGGGTCACCATTTCGGTAATTTTCTCGCCGCTTTCTAGGTTTAGGATGTTGATTATCGCTTGACCCCTAGATGTACGGCTACCTTCTGGAATCTTGTAGGCTTCTAGAGAATAAACCTTGCCCATGGATGTGAAGAATAAGAGATCTTCGTGGGTGTTGGTTGTGATTATCTTTTTGATGAAGTCGCCTTCTTTGGTATTGCCTGCTGCAATTCCCTTGCCTCCCCTATTTTGTACCTTGTAGGTGTCTATAGGAAGTCTCTTGATGTAGCCTTCCTTGGTTAGGGTTATTAGGATATCTTCTTCTTCAATTAGCTCTGTTATGTCCATCTCTCCCTCATCTGGGACGATTTGTGTCCTTCTATCATCGGCGTATTTTTCTTTGATTTCTGTCATTTCGTCGATGATTAGGTTGATTAGGGTTTCTTCAGAGTTTAGGATTGAAAGTAGGTATTCAATTGTCCTTGCTAACTCATCATTTTCTGCATTTAGCTTTTCAATTTCTAGTCCTGATAGGCGTTTTAGTTGCATATCTAAGATGGCTTGAGATTGAACATCTGTAAGCTTATATTTGTCGTAGAAGATTTTCTTAATTTGGTCATTGTCATAGGATGATCTGATTATCTTGATTATCTCATCTATGTGGTCAATGGCTATTATAAGACCTTCTACTATGTGCTTACGGTCCCTGGCCTTTGATAGGTCAAATGTGGTCCTACGGGTTACTACTTCCTTTTGGTGGTCTACGTAATATTCGATTAATTCTTTTAGATTTAGAATCTTTGGCTCGCCTCCAACTAGGGCTAGGTTTATGATACCAAAAGTATTTTCTAGTTGGGTGTATTTATAGAGGTTATTTAGGACGATGTTGGCGTTGGAATCTCTCTTGATTTCAACTACTATCCTCATTCCTTTTCTGTCTGATTCATCTCTGATGTCAGATATGCCATCAATTCTCTTGTCTTTTACAAGTTCAGCTATTTTTTCGATTAATCTTGCCTTATTTACCTGGTAAGGGATTTCTGAGATTATGATTCTTTCCCTATTTTTCTTAAAGGGCTCAATTCTTGCTACTGCTCTTTGTTTAATCTTGCCCCTACCTGTGTGGTAGGCATCTTTTATGCCGGATTTTCCTAGGATTAGGGCGCCTGTTGGGAAGTCTGGACCTGGGATTATTTTTAATAGGTCATCTATGGATATTTCTGGATCTTTCATGTAGGCTACACAAGCATCGATTGCTTCGCCTAGGTTGTGTGGGGCCATATTTGTGGCCATACCTACAGCTATACCGTTTGACCCATTTACTAGTAGGTTTGGAAATCTTGATGGAAGGACTGATGGCTCCAGCTCTTCTTCATCGAAGTTTGGCACAAAGTCAACTGTATCCTTATTTATATCCCTTAGCATTTCCTTGGCTATCTTGCTCATTCTGACTTCTGTATAACGCATGGCTGCTGCCGCATCCCCGTCTATGGATCCGAAGTTACCTTGGCCTTGGGCTAGGGGATATCTAGTTGAGAAGTCTTGGGCTAACCTTACTAGGGCATCATAGATTGCATAGTCGCCGTGAGGGTGAAATTTACCCATTACATCTCCGACTACCCTGGCTGATTTTCTGGTTGGTTTATTTGGATCAAGGCCCAGAAGTTGCATATCATAGAGGATTCTCCTATGAACTGGTTTTAGGCCATCACGTACATCTGGTAGGGCTCTTGATACTATTACAGACATTGAATACTCAAGATAAGATGTTTTCATCTTAGTCTCAAGGTCTATATTCATTATATTTTGATTTTCTGTCATTTTGCCTCCTATACGTCTATATCTTTAACGTACTTGGCGTTTTCTTGGATGAAGTTACGTCTAGGTTCTACCTTTTCTCCCATGAGGAGGGCGAAGGTGTCATCGGTTGTGGTTGATTCCATATCTTCTACTACTCTTAGGAGGACACGCCTGTCTGGATCCATGGTTGTTTCCCATAATTGTTCAGCATTCATTTCACCAAGACCCTTGTATCTATTGATCTTGTAATTATCTGCTCCAAACTCTTTGATTACCTTATCTCTTTCATCATCTGAATAAACGTATCTTTCCTTCTTGCCTACGCTTATCCTGTATAGAGGTGGAAGGGCTACATATACGTGGCCTTCATCTATTAGGTCTTTCATATATCTGTAGAAGAAGGTTAAAAGCAAGGTTCTGATGTGGGCACCGTCGACATCCGCATCGGTCATGATTATGATCTTGCCGTAGCGAAGCTTTTCTAGGTCAAATTCCTTGCCTATGCCTGTACCGAAGGCTGTAATCATGTTTTTTATCTCTTCTGAGTTTAGGACCCTATCTAGGTGGGCCTTTTCTACATTCATTATCTTTCCTCTTAAAGGAAGGATGGCTTGGATTCTGTTGTCCCTACCGCCTTTGGCAGAACCTCCCGCAGAATTACCCTCGACTATGAAGATTTCATTTTCGCCAATGTCTGTTGATTGGCAATCGGCAAGCTTGCCTGGAAGGGTAGCTGAATCTAGGATTGATCTCTTGCGGGTTAAATCTCTTGCCTTTCTGGCTGCTTCTCTGGCACGTCTGCTGGCAAGGGCCTTGTCTATAATAGCTTTGGCTGGCTTTGGATTTTCTTCAAGGAAGGCTGTTAAATGCTCTGAAATAAAGGTATCTACTGCACCCCTTACCTCTGAGTTTCCAAGCTTAGATTTGGTTTGGCCTTCAAATTGAGGCTCAGATATTTTTACAGAAATTACAGCTGTAATTCCCTCTCTGATGTCCTCACCTTGGAGGTTGTCCTCGTTATCTTTTATGAAATTATATTTTCTAGCGTAGTCATTTACAGTTCTTGTAAGTGATGACCTAAGGCCTGCCAAGTGGCTTCCGCCCTCTGGGGTTTGGATGTTGTTGGCATAGGATAGGATATTTTCGCTATAGGCATCTGTATATTGGAAGGCAAATTCAACTTCGGTATCTTCTTGGTAGCCATCAAAGTGTGGAATCATCTCCATTATTGGATCTTTATTCCTATTTAGGTAGGCTACAAATTCTGATATACCACCTTCAAATTTGAAGCTTGTTAGGAAATCTTCTCTTTTATCTTCAAAGATGATTTCTACTCCCTTATTTAAGAAGGCCATTTCCCTAAACCTATTTTCTAGGATTGTCCTATCATAGATTGTTGTATCAAAGATTGTTCCATCTGCCTTGAAGGTGATTTTTGTACCTGTTTCATCGGTATCGCCTATTACTTCTATATCTTTTGTAACTTGACCTCTGGCAAATTCCATCTTGTAGATGTGGCCGTCTCTTTTTACTTCTGCTATTAGGTATTCAGAAAGGGCGTTTACTACTGAAACACCTACACCGTGAAGACCTCCTGATACCTTGTAGGCTGAATCGTCAAACTTACCACCAGCATGGAGGACTGTTAGTACGGTCTCTAGGGTTGATTTGTGGGTTGTTGGGTGTTCTTTGACTGGGATTCCTGATCCATCATCTTCTACACTTACAACATTATCCTTGTCTATGGTAACTTTTATGTAGTCACAACGTCCGGCTAGGGCCTCATCTACCGAGTTGTCTACTACTTCGTAGACTAGGTGGTGGAGTCCCCTCTGGCTGGTTGATCCTATATACATACCAGGTCTTAGACGAACGGGTTCTAGTCCCTCTAAGACCCTGATATTACCAGCATCATAATTATTCTCTGTCATATTTATCCTTTCTAATTCTACCATCCTTGATATAGGATATCTTATCAGCTGACACTTCTTCTAGGCTCTTGGTGTTGGTGGCTGTGATTATGGTTTGATAGTCAGCTAGGTTTTCTAATAAGAATTTCGACCTAGATTCATCTAGCTCTGAAAATACATCATCAAGTAAAATCACCGCCCTATCTCCGCTTATCTCCCTTACAAGCCTTACTTCGGCTAGTTTTATATTGATAATAGCCGACCTCTGCTGGCCTTGGGAGGCAAAGAGCCTGGTATTTTTGCCATTTATTTTGATAATTATATCGTCTCTGTGGATGCCAGATTTTGTTGTTTGGTATCTTAAATCCTCATCCCTATGGGCTAAAAACTTCTCCTGATATTCTTCAAGGCTACTTGCCTTTATATCTGGGATATACTCTATCTCTAGCTTTTCAGCCCCCTTGGTTAGGGCATTTTGGAAGTCATTGGCGTATTTTTCTATATAGCCTATAAATTTATTTCTTCTCTTATAAATTTTGTAGGCTTCCTTTACCAAGGACTGGTCAAAGGCATCTAGCTGCTCTTTGAAAAATGAGGAAGACCTGTTTTTTAGCAATTTATTTCTAGAATAAAGAATCTTATCGTAGTCTTTTTTGACCTGTTTATAGGAAAAATCAATGCTTGTTATGATTTCATCTAAGAGGTCCCTCCTAAGATTTGGTCCTTCCTTTATAATAAGAAGGTCTTCTGGAGTGAATAAGACTAGCTTGAATAATGATCTTAAATCCTTGTTCCTAGTATATTTTACTTCATTTACGAAAATATTCTTATCAGAAGAATCTACTTCTATCCTTACTTTTTTAAAGGAGCGGCCCTTTCTGATTGTGCCAGAAAGCTCCATCCTTTCCTGGCCAAACTGAATTAAATCCTTATCCCTTAGCTTCTTAAAGGAAGTGGCATTGGCTAGGTAATAACAAGATTCAAGCAGATTTGTCTTGCCCTGGGCATTATTTCCTATAAAAATATTTATATTGTCGTTAAAGCTTACCTTTTCGTAGAAATAATTCCTAAAATTGTGTAATTTTATATCCTGTATCCACATTATTTGATTATAATCTTGTAATCATCAAAGATTACAACATCGCCTGGGTGGGCCTTTTTGCCAGCTACAAAGCAAGGCTCATCGTTAAGGATTATGCCCTCTTCTTTGATAATGGCCTTGGCAATGCCGCCTGTTGGCACTAGGTTTAGGACCTTTAGAAGGTCCTTTAGTTTTATCTCTTTACTTTCAAATTCAATTATTTCCATAAGGTCCTCACTTAGCAAGTCTAACTGGTAGGACTAGGTAGGTAAAGTCCTCACCCTCATGGCTAGAGTTTGTTGGGTAGATTAGGCATGGATTTAGGCTTGATTTGAAGTTTAGCTTAATCTTTTCGCTGTCACAAGCCTTTACCCCATCTTGCATGTATTTGGCATTGAAGGCTATATCAAGACCCTCACCCTCTTGTTCTACTTCTATAACTTCTTTTACATCCCCTATTTCAGAATTTGACATGATTGTCATAACTTTCTCATCGATGCTTACTTTTATAAGATTAGCCCTGCCTGGATCTGATAAGACTTGGGCCCTGTCTAGGGCTGATGTTAATTCTCTTTTTTCTAGGACTATGGATGTTTCTGAGATGTCGTTTATTATATTTCTGTAGTCGATATAATTTTTATCTATTACCTTGCATAGCATAGTAGTGGACTCTGATACAAACATTAGGTCATTGTCATTTTTATAAAGACTTGTCTTGCTGTCATCTGAAACTATCCTTGACCATTCTAAAAGTGATCTCTTTGGTATAATGTATTCTGTATTTTCAAAATCTGCCGGATAATCTAGGGCAAGCTTCTTAAGGGCTACCCTATAGCCATCAAGGGCTACCATATTTAGAGATCCTTCCTTTAATTCAAAGAGAATTCCTGTTAGGGCAAGCTTTGTTTCATCAAGACTTGTTGCAAATTCTGTTTGGTTTATGGATCTTTTTAGCTTATCATTATCTATCTGTATAGGCTTAGAATCTGGCTTTCTGATTTCTTCCTTCTCAAAATATTCAAAGGATATAAGGTTAAAGTTTGATCTTTTGCACTTGATATTGATTTTGCCATTTTCAAGTTCAATTTTTACTAGCTCATCTGGAAGCTTTCTTATTATATTACTAATAAGGTCTGCCTTTACAGCCATTACTCCTTCTTCTATAATATTGGCTTTGGCGTAGGTTTTGATTGAGATTTCGCCATCGAAAGAAGTCAATGAGAGTCCATCCTTATCTGCATTAAAGTATATTAATTCATGGATTTGTATATTGGTTGACTTGGATACGGCCCTATTGGCAATATTGATTGCTCCTAGTAGATCTTTTTGTTTGATTTCAAATTTCATGTCTTCTCCTTAACTATTATTTAAACTTAGTAGTATTAGTAGTAGGGAGTGTATAAATGTGGATATCTTTTATTGATATTAGTATTTCAAGCTTTAATGGTGTTTATATCTTCTGAATATCTCTATGAATAAATGGCTAGTTTTCCACATTTTACACAAGAGGTTTTTGAAGATTTGTTAAAAATAACTTATCAACAGACTTATCCACAAGCTTATACACAAATCACTCTTTTATTTCTTTTATTAGAGATTCAATCTCATTTTTAATGTCACTATCTTCTTCCATCATCAGGCTAATCTTATCTATGCCGTGAATGACAGTTGTATGATCCCTATCAAAGGCATTTGCAATAGTTACTAGGCTATCATCAAGTAGCTCTCTAGCTATAAACATGGCTATCTGTCTAGGATTTACAATCTCTTTCTTGCGGCTTTTGCCCTTAAGGTCGGAAAGCTTAATATTATATTTATTTGCTACAGCCTGCTGGATATCTCCTATAGATAGCTTTTTCTTGGTATTTTTGACCCTGGTTCCTACACCCTTTATAGCATCTTCCATAGATACCTCTATCCTGCCGTCGCTTTTGGCATAGGCAATGGCTGTAGAAAGGGCTCCTTCTAGGTCTCTGATGTTTGTATCAATCTCATGGGCTATATAGGAAAGTATTGAATTATCTATGATAGCTCCCAAATCTTCAAGCTTTTTTTGAAGTATTGCCACCCTTGTCTCATAATCAGGCCTTGAGATATCAGCTATAATACCGTAGTTAAACCTTGAAACCAGCCTATCTTCTAGGTGCTTGATCTCCCTTGGTGGCTTATCGGATGTGATAACTATTTGCTTGCCTGCATTGTAGAGGTCATTAAAGGTATGGAAAAATTCCTCCTGGGTCGCCTCCTTATTGGCAATAAATTGAATATCATCTATAAGAAGGATATCAACTGACCTATACCTGGACCTAAACTCTTGGTTTTTATTAGTCCTAAGGGCTGCAATCATCTCATTTGTAAACTTCTCACTAGATAGGTACATGACATAGACATCATCCCTAGCTTCTAGGACCTGGTGAGCAATAGCTTGGATTAAGTGGGTTTTACCAAGTCCGCTTGCCCCGTATATAAAGAGAGGATTATAGACCTTGGACTGCTCCCTTCTAGAAATGGTATCGGCAACAGCCTGGCTAATTGATAAGGCGTATTGGTTTGACTTGCCTTGGACAAAATTTTCAAATACATTGGCCTCTTCAAGCTGAGGTCTAGGGTAGGATTTGACCTTATCAATCCTCATCTGACCATCTCCATCGTATTCCTTGCCTAGGGTAAGGACCTTGTCATAATCATCCCCATCCTTGGCCACAACCTTGACATCTAGCCTAGCTCCAATCTTTTCCTCAATAGCATAAAGGGCCTCTTGCAACTTTGGAAGCCAAATGCCATCAAAAATAAAGAGGGTATCCTTCTTAGGAATCTCTAGATAAAGGGTGCCTTCATGCAAATTTAGGGGCTTTAGTATGTTAATCCATGTATTAAACTGCTGTGAATCGGTAACATGCATTTTCATTTCATTTTTTAATTCATTAGTAATGAATTCTAAACTTCGCATATAAAACTTCCTTTCGTATTGCTTATCCACATAGATAAAAGTCTTTAAAATTAGCTCTTATATAAAAAAATAGACAGCTTATCCCCAAAATAGGGATAAGTTGTGGATAAGTCCCTTGTTGATAAAAATAATCTTGATATTTAAAGCAAAATTAGGATAAGCAAAAAAATTTATATGTAAAAAATTAATCTTATCCCCATAATAATATTAAATTAATGCTCAAAACTAAGTTTTACCCTTACTTTTACACAAGCAATTATACCATAAACAAGCCATTAATTCAACTTATCCACAATAAGTAGATAAAAATATGGATAAGTCTCAAGTCATAAAAAGATAAGACCAAAAATCATTGTTGATATGTGGATAAGTCTGTGTATTTATTAAAATTTTGGATAAGAAAAATAAATTTTGCCTTAATATTAAGATTCAAAACTAAAAATAATCACTCAAGTAAAAAAATATTCACACAAAAAATTCTCTTGAAAATGTGTGGATAAAATTTTATAAAGAATCTTATCCACAATTAATATTTATACCAAAAATTACCGGAAAAAAGAATAATTTTTAATTTACGCCCTAATACTTATGCAAATATTAAGAAAAATTTAAATATGGTCCTAGCTTTTGAAAAATACTTATAAAAAAAGAATAAAAACCTTGACATATATGCTTATTTTCAATATAATAGTAAGAGTCAAAAATTATAGGAGGTGTAAAGATGAAAAGAACCTATCAACCAAATAGAAGAAAAAGATCTAAAGATCACGGTTTTAGAAAAAGAATGTCTTCTCCAGGCGGAAGAAGAGTACTTAAAGCTAGAAGAAAGAAAAACAGAAAAAGACTTTCAGCTTAATCTTTATAAGTAAAGAAGCTCTTAATGGAAAAAAGACTAAGCTTAAGGAAAGACAAAGACTTTCAGAAAGTCTACAAAAAAAACTTTGCATGTTATAATAGAGATTTCACAGTCCTAGTCAAAGATAATGGAACAAATACTCCAAGATTTGGTTTTACAATCAGCAAAAAAGTTGGCAAGGCACATACAAGAAATTCTCTAAAAAGAAAGCTTAGAGAGATAATAAGGCTACATTACAAAAATCTCAATGGAGTAGATATAGTAATAATACCCAAAAAGCATACCACAGAATTTGACTACAAAAAACTAAAATCCTCTCTAGGTCATGCTCTTAACCAGGCATTTAAGAAAAAAAAGATATACTATGCTAAATAAAGTTTTTATAAAAATGATAAGATTTTATCAAAAATTCATTTCTCCACAATTAGGCAGTTCAAAATGCAAATACTACCCTACTTGTTCCAATTATGCCCTAGAGGCCTTTAGGAAATACGGGCCAGTAAAGGCTTTTTTTATGTCTTTGTGGAGAATTTTAAGATGTAATCCATTTTCAAAGGGCGGCTATGACCCTGTAAAATAAAATCTAGCCAGCTAATACCACAGATAAAAAACGGAGAAAATATGTTCAATTTTATAGCGATAATACTTGGTAAGCTCATGAGGTTCATTTATGATATCCTCGCAGCAAACTTCACAGAGCCAGGATCTGTAAGTTTCTATGCCTTATCAATAATCATAATGACCCTATTAGTAAGTCTTATGACAATACCAATAACCATATCAAGTCAAAAACAAGCAGAAAAAGCAAGAAGATTCAAGCCAAAAATGGACGAGATCCAAAAAAAATACGGCTATGACCAACAAGTACTACAAAAAAAGATGCAAGAACTCTACAAAGAAGAAGGCGTAGGACCAGGACTTGGAGGATGTCTACCAATGATAATCCAACTACTCGTAATAATAGCCCTCTTTAGAGTAATGCAAGATACCACAAAGTACGTATTCCCAGAAGGAGTAACCCATCTAAAAACCAACTTCTTTTGGATCGAAAACCTACTAAACCCAGACCCACTATGGTATGGTCTACCCCTACTAACATCCCTATCACAATTTGGTGTAACCCTATTCTCAATGAAGACAAACCCACAAATGCAACAGCAAGGCGGGGCAATGGGATCAATGAACACAATGATGCTAGTAATGCCACTAGCTTACTACTTCTTCTTTGTAAAGCTCCCAGCAGGTCTTCCACTATACTACACCCTATCATCAGTATTTAGATTAATAATAATGGTAGGAATGCACTTATTTATGAGTAAAGATGAGGCAACAGAAAAATGAAAAAATCAGTAATCAAATCAGCAAAAACAGCCGACGAAGCTATAAAACTAGCCCTAGATGAAATAGGCAAAAAGAGAAGCGAAGTAAGTGTAGAAATCCTAGAAGAAGCATCAGCAGGCTTCTTAGGACTCATAGGCGGTAAAGATGCCCTAGTAAGAGTATCCTATGAAGAAGACATCAACGAAGTTTTAAACGACCTAAAAAGCGAAATAGAAGTTGAATCCTTCAAAGAAGCCAGCAAAGACTACGACGTCAAAGAAAGAAGCAACTACTTCCAAAAAGAAGAAGGCCTAGAAGAAGAAAAAGAAACAATAACAGAAAAAGCCAAAGACCTAGGTGAAAAAGTCACAGAAGAAGCCAAAGATTTAGGCGAAAAGGTAAAAGACAAAATCGAAGAAGTAAAAGAAGAAGTAGAAGATGTCTTTGAAGATGACAGCCAAGACGAAGAAACAGAAGAAGTCGAAAGCAAAGACTACGCCCTAAACAAAAAGCGTTCAAACATCGACAACTACTACAAAGCTAAAGAGCTCTTAGAAGAAATCCTAAAAGCCATGCACTTTGAAAACACAATCGTCATCGGCAACCTCGACGGCCAACTAATCAAGCTAGAAGCAAAAGTAGATGAAAACGACACAGGCATCGCCATAGGCAAAAGCGGATCCACCCTAGATGCCATAGAATTCATCATCAGAAAAGCCATCGACTCAAGAGCCAACAGCCTAAGAGTAAACGTAGACATCAACGGCTACAAAAAGCGTCGTGACGAAAAAATCGTAAGACTAGCAAGAGAAACAGCAGAAAAAGTAGCCAAAACCCAAAAATCATGGAACTTACGCTACATGAACTCCTACGAAAGACGCCTAGCCCACGAAGAAATCAGCAAACACAAAAACGTAACAAGCCACTCAGAAGGCCGCGAACCACAAAGATACGTAGTAGTAGACTATGTAGAAGAATAAAAACAAGAGAGCACTCGAAAGGGTGCTCTTTTTTTAAGGAAGGAAAAAATGGAAATAAGAGAACAAATAAAACACTACGCCAAAACCAACTACAAAGACTTAATAAAAGCCATAATAAGCTTAGAAAGCCCACAAACAGATGAAGAAAAATTAGAAGTAATCTATAATTACTACATGGAAAATGACCAAGTAAACCTCTTAAGTGATGAGATTTTGGAGAGTTTGTAGGATTAAATGCTATAGATGATTTTATAAAAATCTAAATTCTGATATAATTAATGTTAAGATGATAATTTTATTTCAGCTAGAATTAACAAGAAAGTTTTTGAACTAATTGGAGAATATTATGAATAAGCTATTTGATGAATCAGATCCAAAATCAATAGAAAATTATGCTAAAAAATTAATAGGATATAGTTTTTCAGATGTTATTTATAGTGTCTCAAATAATGAATATGATTATAACATGCTAGTTGATTATTATAAATCACCTTATGGAAAAGGGTCATTGGGTAATTTATTAGAAAGATTATATTTCTTTTATCAACCAAATAGTGATTCAAGACCAGATTTTCCGGAAGCGGGTGTAGAGCTTAAAGTAACCCCATATGAATATACCAAAAAAGGTGCTATAAAGGCTGGTGAAAGACTTGTAATAACAATGATACCTTTTGATAGGCCTTTAAATAATGATATAATGCAGTCACATTTGCTTTCAAAATTAGAGTTAATATTATTTATTTTCTATTATAGAAATAAAGAACTATTAAGAACCGATTATAAAATTGGTTATGTGAATTTGTTTCATATGCTTAGTGAAAAAACTAAAGAAGATTTTGAAATTATAAAAGATGATTATAAAAAAATAATAGATAAAATAAAAGCTGGAAAGGCGCATGAATTATCTGAAGGAGATACATTATATTTAGGTGCTTGCACAAAAGGTGCTACAGCTAAATCTAGTTATAGGAGTCAATATTATAGCAATATACCGGCAAAGAGTCGAGCTTTTTCTTTAAAACAATCATACATGAAATATGTTTTAAATCACTATATATTAAATGAAGTCGAAACATATGAAAGGGCTTTTGCAGAAGAAGAGATAGAGAATTCTGACTTTGAAAGCTTAGTACTTAACAAAATTAATAAGTATGTAGGTTATAAAGTTGAAGATTTATATAAAGAGTATAATATTAAATCTGGAACGAAATCTAGAAATCACTTACTTCTTATGAGGCTTTTGGGAGTAAATACAGATAATGCCCAAGAGTTTGTCAAAGCAAATATTCAAATTAAAACAATTAGAGTAAAAAACAGCGGAGTATTAAGAGAGCATATGTCTTTTCCTAATTTTGTTATAGAAGAATTTATAGATGAAGACTGGGAAGAATCGGAAGTATATGAATTATTTTCTCAAACAAAATTTATTTTTGTTGTTTTTAAAGAAGATGACAATGGTGATGATATTTTGATGGGAGCTAAATTCTGGACTATGCCTATTTCAGACTTAGACAATGAAGGTAAGAAAGAATGGCGAATGTTCCAAGATAAATTTATATCTGGTATCAACTTTGAAGTAAAAGAAACCAATAATGGTGATTATAGAATAGATAATGATATACCAAAAGCGAGTCAAACAGAAATATTTCACGTTAGATTACATAGTAGTAATACTGGATACGTAATTGATGGTAAAAGATATGGTAAGGGAAAAGATTCAGATATGGATACCTTACCAAATGGAGATAAAATGACTAAACAATGTTTTTGGCTGAATAAAGATTATGTTAAAAATCAAATTGATGATTTAATATAGAAAGAGGATAGATGAAACTTAGTGTAGTAGAGTTATTTGCAGGCGTTGGTGGATTTAGGGTTGGCTTAAATGATATTAAGTCGTTTGATTATGAAACGGGCCTTGCAATTGAAAATAGAGATTGGGATTTTGTGTGGGCAAATCAATTTGAACCAGCATATAAAACCCAAGATGCATATGAATGTTACGCAAAAAGATTTGGTAAAGAAGATGTTTCGAATCTTGATATAAATTTAGTTGATAAAAAAACAATACCAGACCACAATCTCCTTGTTGGCGGTTTTCCTTGCCAAGATTATTCTGTAGCAAGGTCATTATCAAATGAACAAGGTATAGAAGGTAAAAAAGGTGTTTTATTTTGGCAAATTAGAGATACTCTGATTGAAAAAAACACCCCTTTTGTACTTCTTGAAAATGTTGATAGACTATTAAAATCTCCTGCCTCTATGAGAGGAAGAGATTTTGCTATAATGTTAAAAACCTTGGATGATTTAGGTTATAACGTAATTTGGAGAATGATTAATGCAGGAGAATATTCTATGCCACAAAAAAGACGTAGGGTATTTATATTTGCCTTTAAAAATGATACAAAATTCTCTAAACAATTAATCGATAAGGAATTAAATGAAATTCTTAAGGATAATTTTATTAATAGATTATTCCCTATAAATATGGAAGAAAAAAATAATAAATTGATAAGATTAAAAGAATATAAAGATATAGCAGATGTTTCAGATAATTATAAAGATGGGAAATTTTTTGAAACAGGGGTTATGATTAATCAAGAAGTCTTTACAAGTGAATTAGAACCTATAAGCGAAGAAATTTATCCACTTAGCAAAGTTCTTATGGAAGCTAATTATTATAATTTAGCCGACTTATCAGCTTATGTAGTAGAAGATGAAAAACTAGATAAATGGAAATATCTAAAAGGATCCAAAAGGATTGAAAGAACTAATAAGAATGGTCATAAGTATTTTTATAGTGAAGGTTCAATGTCATTTCCTGAAGATATAAATTCACCAGCTAGAACTATGCTTACAAGCGAGGGAACTTTAAATAGATCATCCCATATAATATATGATGAAAATATTAAAAAATATAGGATTTTAACAGAAATTGAAGCTGAATTAATACAGATGTTTCCACCAAATTGGACAAATACAATGCCAAAAAGAAAAAGATATTTTATGATGGGTAATGCTCTAGTAACAGGAATTATCAATAGAATGGAAGCTGATTTAAGAGAAATAATATTAAGTGAAAATTAATTATAAAATTTTTATTAAAAATAAAAGACAAGGCAGTAGGTGCGAACTACTGCCTTTTTTAATGTCTTGATTCTCATGGAGAATCGCAATCTTTCTTTTCCTTGATATTGGTCAAGGGCTTTTTTGATTTAAGAGGTGGCTTCTCTTGCTTTTATTATATATAGAGATGCTTATATTTCAAATTTTCTCCCATATGATCCAACATATTGACTTGAAAAATTAGATTTAGCTGCTAAGTTAACAAAAGATTTTAAAAAATATCATAGAGATTAAGTTTTATTTTTGTGCTAAAATATATCAAACTTCTCAACATGGAGGTCGTTTTCTAGGAAGGTGATGAAGTTGTTTAGTTCTTCCTTATCTTTTGGGTAGATGTTGAAGTTGAGGATGAATTTGTTATCTTTGAATCTTAGGTTGTAGCCTTTTTTATGGAGCTTGTTTTCTTCGACGTAGGTGTCGATTTTTTCTAGGATTTTGGAGTCTTTTGATTCTATTAGGGCGGTGTATTGGGTGTGTCTTTGGAAGATTTCTCCTTTGAACATATAGGATTGGAAGAAGACTATGAAGCAGGTGGCTATGATTCCTATGAAATACATACCTGCTCCAAAGGCCATGCCTATGATGGATGTGGTCCAGATGCCTGCTGCTGTGGTGAGTCCTGTGACGCCGTAGTTTTTGACGAAGATTAGGCCTGCTCCTAAGAACCCTACTCCTGATACGATTTGGGCTGCGACTCTTGCTGCATCGAAGTGTTTGACATCGTAGAAGCCGTATTTGGAGATTATCATGGCTAGGCATGCTCCTAGGCAGACTAGGGTGTGGGTTCTGGATCCTGCTGATTTATTTTTGTTTTCTCTTTCGGTTCCTATTATGAAACCTGATGCCAGGGCGAGTGTCATTCTTGCTAGGAGGTAGAGGTTGAAGATATATGATTTGTCCATGGTGCCTTCCTTTATTTTTTAATAAGAAAATTTTCTAATAAGAAAAGCTTGAGTTTTTGCTCAAGCCTTTTGTTTTTTAGTTTTCACCTTCTATGTGGTAGCCGGTGTGAGTTTTTACTGGTTCTACTGTTAGTCTAGCTATATTGTAGGCGTGGTCTCCGATTCTTTCCATGGTTGATAGGATGTCGTTGAAGACGTAGCTTGCCATTGTTGTGATGTCTAGACCTTGTTTTAGTCTCTTGTAGTGGGACTTTCTTAGCTTTACTTCCATTAGGTCAAGGGCGGCTTCGTCTTCTTTTAGCTTGTTATATTTGGCTAAGTCTTTTAGCTCGAAGACTTCTACTGCGCTTGCTATGTTGTTTATTACTAGATCGTAGATTTCGTTTAGGTCTGCTACCGCTTCTTCATTGTAGGATGAACCTGATTCTAGGATTTCGTTGAAGTATTCTGCTAGATTTTCTCCTAGGTCTGATATTCTTTCGACATTGATTTGGACTTGTAGGTAGGATTGTAGCTCTGCTTCTATGTCTACTGGAGCCTGGTTTTGTGCAAAGTTTAGTAGGTAGGCTTGGATTTTGGTGTCCATATCGTTGACCATTGACTCAGCTTCTTTGACTGTTTGGTAGTATTTTTTGTCTTTGGTGTTTAGGTATTCCTTGCTGGCCTTGATTGTTTCTAGGGCTACTACTGATTCCTGGATGATGGCTGTCCTTATTTGATCTAGGGCTGCTGCTGGGAATTTTTCGATTAGCATTTCATCAAGTTCTAGGTTGCCTAGGTCGGTTAGGATTGAATCCTTGCCTGGTATTATGTGTCTTAAGAGCCTTGCTGTTTGGTTTATTAGTGGCAAGAAGACTACCATACCTATGAAGTTGAAGGTGAAGTGTCCTACCGCTATGGTCATGAGTTTGTTGGCTCCAATGGCTGCTGCTATGTGCTCTACTAGTATTTTGTATGGGTTTAGGAAGATTAAGAAAATCAATGATACTGACACATTAAAGAGGATGTGAAAGAGTGAAGTTCTTTTTGCTGATAGGGATCCTCCCAGACTTGCTAGTATTGCTGTGATACAGGTACCTATGTTTGCACCAAACATGAGGGCTAGGGCGACGTTTAGGTCGATTGCCCCTGATGCAAAGAGGGACTGGGCTATACCGATGAAGGCTGATGATGATTGGATTAGGGCTGTAAGGGCCGCACCGATTATTACTGCTATTATTGGGTTTTGGGCCATATTTGCTACTACATCTTCAAAGCCTGGCACATCTTTTAGGGCTGTGAGGGATCCTCCCATCATTTCTAGACCTATGAATAATAGGCCAAAACCTACTAAGATTTCTCCTATGTATTTATTTTTTCTTCTGGCTGAGAACATGAAGATACCTACACCGATTAGGGCTATGAAGTAGGCGAAATATCCTAGATCAAAACCGATTAAGATTGATGTGACTGTGGTACCTATATTTGCTCCAAGGGTTATACCTATGGCTTGTTCTAGGCTCATGATGCCTGCTCTTACGAAGCTTATGGCTATTACTGTTGTTGCTGATGATGATTGGATAAGTCCTGTTATAAAGATTCCGACAAAGACACCCTTGATTGGATTTGAGGTGTATTTTTCTACATAGCCTCTTAATTTTGGGCCTGCAAAGTTGGTTAGGGCATCACCCATTAGACTTATACCAAATAAGAATATGGCTAGCCCACCTGCTATCAGGTTCCATTCTAGGCTAGACAGTGACGATAATTGCATATTTCCTCCAAAAAAAATTTTGCGATTTTCGCTAAGGACTTTTGAATCTGGTCCATTAAATAAAAAATGTTTAGGTTATCTTAATAAACTATACTTCTAATATATCATAATTTAGCCCTAAAACCAAAGATTTTATCAAATTTTTTGATAAGATTTCATATTTTTTTAAAAATTCTTTACAAAGGGCTTGGTTCTATGATTTATAGGTCCTATAAATGTTGACAAATTCCTATTTTCTATTATAATCCTTATGTTAAAGACCACTAGTCAAAGTAGTGGATAATCACTAATTTTATAAGGAGGAATGATGGCAAGTACAATAGCAGCTATATCTACTCCAGCGGGGACTGGTGGGATATCAATTGTCAGAATGAGTGGGGATAAGTCCCTAGAGATTATTAATAAGATTTTTAGGCCTATTAACAATAGGCCAGTTGACCCTGATAAGGACAATAGGTATTTGCGTTATGGAAATATCGTAAATAAGGATGGGGATGTTATAGATGAGGTGATGGTGGCCTTTATGAAGGGGCCTGGCACCTATACTAGAGAAGATGTGTGCGAGATTAACTGTCACGGGTCTTTTATTTCTGTTAGAGAGATTTTAAACCTGCTCTTAGATGAGGGCTGCGTCCTTGCAGAGCCTGGTGAATTTACTAAGAGGGCCTTTCTTAATGGAAGGATTGACCTTTCTCAAGCTGAGGCTGTTCTTGATATAATTAATTCGACCAATAAGCTTTCAGCAAGCCAAGGTATCAGCCACTTGCAAGGCTCTCTTAGTAAGAAGATAGAAGATATTAGAAATGACTTAAAGGAGGGCCTTGCCCGTTTAGAATATTCTATTAATTTTACTGAAGATGGGGAAGATTTGCCTGTGTCAGATATAGAAGCCTATTTGATTAAGGCTAAGGATAAGATTGATGAGCTTTCCTCAACTTCTAATAAGGGCAAGCTTGTAAAAGATGGTATAAATACGACAATTATCGGTAAGCCAAATGTGGGCAAGTCTTCACTTATGAATGTCCTTCTTGATGAGAATAGGGCTATTGTTACAGATATACCAGGCACTACCCGTGACCTCATTACAGAATATATTTCCCTGGGAGATTTTACCCTTAAGATTAACGATACAGCAGGTATTAGGGATACTGATGATTTGGTTGAAAAAATCGGAGTTGATAAGTCAATTGACTTGGTAGATAAGTCTGACCTTATCCTTGCGATTTTTGACCTATCTAGGAATTTTGATGAAGAAGACCAAAAGATTTTAGACCTTATCAAGGATAAGAACGCTATAATTATCCTCAATAAAACTGACCTTGACCCAGTTTTTGATGAGAAAGTTTTTGATCTAAATCTACCAATCATTAGGACATCTATGACCGACCTTTTGGGTATAAAGGAATTGGAAGATACAATTAGAGATATTTTTGATACCAAGGATTTAAATAGGGAATCAGTCCTTATTACCAATACTAGACATGAAAGACTCCTAGCTTCTGCTAGAGAAAAGCTTGCTTCATCCCTTCACGATATGCAGATGGGAGTGCCTATAGATGCTTGTGAGGTGGACCTATCTTCTGCCTATGAAGATCTTGGTCTAATAATTGGTGAGAGTGTATCAGGAGAGATAATGGATAAAGTATTTAAGGAGTTTTGCGTTGGAAAATAGAAAATATAAGGCCGGATCCTACGATGTAGTTGTCGTTGGGGCTGGCCATGCAGGATGTGAAGCGGCGCTTTCCGCAGCTAGACTTGGCATGAAGACCCTTGTCCTTACCACATCTATGGAATCAGTGGCAGATATGCCTTGCAATCCAAATATAGGTGGTACAGGCAAGGGCCATATAGTAAGGGAAATTGACGCCCTGGGTGGAGAGATGGCAATAAATATTGACAAGACCTTCATCCAATCAAGGATGCTCAATACCTCAAAGGGACCTGCTGTTCATTCGCTTAGGGTCCAGGCTGATAAAAGACGCTACCACGAAGAGATGAAAAAGGTCTTAGAAGATGAGCCAAACCTTGATTTATTTGAGCAGGAAGTAGATAAGATTAATTATGAAGACGGAAAAATTGTTTCATGTGAAACAGTTCAAGGGGCAATCTTTGAAACAAAGGCTCTTATAATTTGTACAGGCACCTACCTTAATGGAACAATATTAATCGGTGATTATGCTAAAGTAAGTGGTCCTCATGGCTTATCAGCAGCGACCTTCTTAAGCGATTCCTTAAAGGAAATGGGCTTGTATATCCGCAGATTTAAGACAGGAACACCAGCCAGAATTCATAGGTCTTCCGTAAATTATGAAAAGACTACAGTCCAAGCGGGCGATAGCGAAGTAATACCATTTTCCTTTATAAATGAAGGCAAGGACTTTTCTGATAGGCAGCAAGAAAATTGCTTCCTTACCTATACCACAGAAAAGACCAAAGAGATCATCATGGATAATCTTGAAAGGTCACCAATTTATGGGGGCAAGGTCAAGGGCATAGGTCCTAGGTATTGTCCATCAATTGAAGATAAGATGGTAAGATTCCCAGATAGGGATATCCACCAAGTCTTCATCGAACCAGAAAGCCTTTCGACAAATGAGATGTATGTTCAAGGGGTATCTTCATCCCTTCCACAGGAGGTTCAGGAAGAATTTTACAGGACAATTATCGGTCTTGAAGATGTAAAGATAATGAGACCTGCCTATGCTATTGAATATGACATGATCGATACCAGACAGCTAAAGAGAAGCTTGGAATCAAAAGACTATGAAGGCCTATATTTTGCAGGCCAAATCAATGGCTCATCAGGATATGAGGAAGCAGCAGGCCAGGGCCTTGTGGCAGGGATCAATGCAGCCCTTAAGATAAAGGGTGAAGATGAATTTATCCTAGATAGGTCAGATGCCTATATAGGGGTCCTAATTGATGATTTAGTCACAGAAGGAACTAACGAGCCTTATAGGATGATGACTTCAAGATGCGAGTACAGGCTCACCATGAGACAGGACAATGCCGACCAAAGATTATCCAAAAAGGGCCACGACATAGGCCTTGTATCTGATGAACGCTATCAAAAGATGCTTGATAAGAGGGCTATGATAGAAAATGAGATTGATAGGCTTAAAAACGTCCACATCACTCCAAAGGATGAAACAAACAAGGCCCTAGAAGAAATGGGTTCTACTGTTCTTAATAAGGGCCTAAGCCTATATGAGCTTATAAAAAGACCTGAAATCACCTATCAGATGACAGAAATTTTTGACCAAGAAAGGCCAGACCTTCCTAAGTATATAAAAATCCAAGTACAAACAGAAATCAAATACGAAGGCTATATCAAAAAGCAAATGGCAGATATAGAAAAATTCAAAAAGCTAGAAGGTCATAAATTATCAGCAGATATCGACTACAGCCAAATAAAAGGACTTAAGAAGGAATCGGCAGAAAAGCTTAACGAAATCAAGCCAGAATCAATCGGACAAGCTTCTCGTATATCTGGAGTAAGTCCAGCTGATGTTAACGTGCTTTTGATTAGACTAAAGACAGGAGAGCTTTATGGATAAGAAGTATCAAATCTATACAGACTATCTTTTGGAAGTCAATTCCCACACCAACCTTACAACAATCACTGACCCCGCTGAAATTGAGCTTAAGCATTTCAAGGACTCCCTTACAGTCATAGATTATATTAAGGAAGGCGATAAGGTCCTTGACATAGGTGCTGGGGCTGGTTTTCCTGGTATACCACTAAGGATTGAAAAGGACTTTGACCTTACTCTAATAGATTCTGTGAACAAAAAGGTCAATTTCATGAACCAAGTAATAGAAAAGCTTGACTTAAAAAATGCTAGGGCCATCCACACCAGAGCAGAAGATTTTGCCAAGGACCATAGGGAGGGCTTTGACCTTGTCGTATCCCGTGCTGTGGCAAATATGGCAACCCTATCTGAGTTATGCTTGCCTTTCGTCAAGGTCGGTGGACTTTTTATTGCCCTTAAGGGGCCAAAGGCAGATGAGGAAGTGGAAAATGCTGCCAATGCCCTAGAGATTTTGGGCGGAGAAGTGATAAAAATGGAAAAGCTCGACCTTGACGGCAATGAAAGGGTAAATGTCATTGTCAAAAAGGTAAGATCTTGCAAGAAAAGCTACCCAAGGGGACAAAATCTCCCAAAGAGAAAACCCCTTTAATGTTTCATATGAAACAAAGGAGTCTATATGAAATTTTTAAAATCATTCCTTGTTATAGTATTATTTCTAGCCTTTAATATAGTAATAGATGCTCTTACAGGTGTCTTTATTCCAGGCCTTATAGCAGTCCTAAAAACAGGAGACTTCCTACAGTCTGCTAATTATATGGTCTACGGGCTCTTGGCAGGCCAATTAGTAAAACTTACCATCCTTGCCATATATATGGATAAGCGTGATAAGACATTTTATAGAAATTTTACTCAAAGGTATATAAAAAATGAAAAACTTGAAAGGCCTCTAAGATTTGTAGGAATCGGCTTAGGTACAGTTGGATTTGGTCTACTCTTAACAAATATTATAATGAAGGCCATGGCGGGTACAGAACTTCTTACATCAGCCCTAAACCTTATGGAAAATGCCTTCAATGCTCAGACTAATCTTGATGGTCTAGTATTAATACTTACAGTTGCAGTTGGGGCACCAATAGTCGAAGAGCTTCTTTTTAGGGGAGTCCTCTTTGAAGAGCTTAATAGGTTTGTTTCTGTAAAGACAACAATCTTTCTAACAGCGTTGATTTTTAGTTTGTATCATTTTAATATACTCCAGTCCCCAAATACTTTTGTTATGGGTTTGGTACTGGCATGGACCTATTATAAGACTAGGTCAATAAAGGCTTCTATTATAATCCACGCTACAAATAATATCCTAGCCTTGATACCGATAATAGACCAAGGTCTTAGCCCAATAGGCATTGGTATCTATATAATATTTATGGTCATAGGAGTATATTCACTAAACACACTTAGGCAAAAGGCCTAGGTGTTTTTTGTTTCACAAAATTAGATTTTATAAGCTTATGAAGTAAAATATAAGTAGAAAAGTTTCACGTGAAACATTAAGGTGGTTATAATGAAAGCTATAATTTATTCGGTAGGAACAGAAATCCTACTAGGATCAATATTAGATACAAATTCTAAATTTATTGCAGAAAGGCTCCAGGACCTGGGCATAAATTTATATAAGATGGAAACCATAGGTGATAATCCGGATAGACTTTATCAAGGGCTTAAGGAAGCTGATGGGGTCTATGATTATATATTTATAACAGGTGGCCTTGGACCGACAGAAGATGACATTACAAAAGAAGTGGCAGTAAAAGTTTGTGAGCTTGAAGATGAGATGGTCCTTGACCCATATTCCTATGAAGAACTTAGGAGATATTTTGAAAATAAAAATAAGGCTATGGAAGTTAATAGAAAACAAGTCGTATTTCCTAAGTCAGCAGTGATTTTAAAAAATACCCAAGGGACAGCACCAGGTTGCATCTTAGAATCAAAAAATAAGTCTAAGTACATACTTATGCCTGGGCCACCAAATGAGATGAGAAATATGTTTGATAAAGAAGTAACACCGAAACTTGCGACTGATAGACTAATAAGGTCTATAAATTGTAAGATAGGACTTCTCGGTGAATGGGATGTGGCAAGTAGGATTGACCTTTCTGGAACTGATCCAACCATAAGCCCTTATGCCAAGACTAGCGGTGTAGAGCTAAGAATAACCGCATCTGCTCCAGATGAAGAAAGCTTGAATAAGTCTTTAGAAAGAGGTCTTAAGAGTGTGAAGGATGCCTTCCGAGGCCTAGTTATAACTACTGATGATAGGTCTCGTGAAGCAGTCTTAATAGATGAGCTAAGAAATAAGAGAGAGACAGTCTCAACTGCTGAATCAATAACGGGAGGCTTAATTGCAAGCTCTATTATAGATATAAGCGGGGCAAGCGATGTGCTTAAGGAATCTTATGTGACTTATTCTAATGAAGCCAAGCATAGAATATTAGGTGTTTCATATGAAACAATCGACAAGTACGACGTGGTGAGCAAGGAAGTTGTAAGCGAAATGCTTGATGGACTTGATTCTGACCTAAGAATAGCCACATCTGGCTATGCCCATTTGGGAGTGGCCTATGTAGGAGTCTCCTATAAAGGAAAAAAATATATAAGGCAGGTAAAGGTCAAGGGTGAACGTAACAAGGTAAGACGTGTGTGCAAGAATAAAGCCATTGACATGAGTATTTTAATAGTAAGAGGTGTATATGAAGATTATATCAGTTTTTAATCAAAAGGGAGGAGTAGGGAAAACTACTACAGTTGTAAACCTGGCAGTAGCCCTTGCCTACCTAGACAAGAAGGTTTTAGTAATAGATATGGATCCCCAAGCTAATGCCACAACAGGTTTGGGAATAGATAAAAATAAGGTTGAGACATCTATCTATGACTTATTTTATTTTACAAGTCCTGAAGATGATAAAGCAGAAGTAACCGAGGGTGACATAGCAGAAGATAATACTGAAGAAGAAAAAACAGTTGAAGAAAATACAGAAGAGTCTTTAGAAAATATAGATAAGTATATAATAAAGACAAAATCTGGAGTAGACTTAATTCCTTCAGAAAATTCTCTTTCAGGTCTTGAAGTCGAGCTTGTAGAGCTTGATCCAGTAGAAAGAACCCAGAAGCTTAAGACAATTTTAGCTGCTATAAAGACCGAGTATGACTTTATCCTCATAGACTTACCACCTTCACTAGGACTCTTATCAATAAATGCTCTAGTAGGATCAAACTCTATAATTATTCCAATACAGACAGAATACTATGCTCTTGAGGGAGTAAGCGAACTTATGAATACTTTTGAGCTTGTGAAAGAATCTCTAAATAAGGACTTATATGTAGAAGGAGTCCTCCTGTCTATGTTTGATAAGAGAACAAAACTTGCTTATGAAGTAGTTGAAGAAGTAAAGAAATATTTCAAAAATAGGGTCTTTATGACAATGATTCCTAGAAATGTAAAACTTGCTGAAGCACCATCCCATGGCAAGTCAGCGGTAGAATATGATCCAAAAAGCCAGGGAGCTATGGCCTACATCAGCCTAGCTCAAGAAATATCGGAGGACGTATGAATAAGAAAAGAAGCCTAGGCAGGGGCCTATCATCTCTTATACCTGATGCTAAAGATACAAATCATGAAGGCAGGATAATAAAGGTCTCCCTTGATAAGATTAAGGCTAGGGAAGGCCAGCCAAGAAAAACTTTTGACCAAAAGGGTTTGGAAGATTTGGCAAGGTCAATAAAGGAATATGGCCTTTTAAATCCAATAAGCCTATCAAAAGCTGGTGACCATTACGAAATTCTTGCAGGAGAGCGTAGGTATAGGGCAAGCATATTAAATGGAGCTACAGAGATAGAAGCCATAATCAAAGACTATGAAGATAAGGATATAGAAATCTTATCACTTATAGAAAATGTCCAAAGGGAAGATTTATCTTCTATAGAAGAAGCTACAGCTTACAAGAAGCTTTATGAAACCTATAACTTAACCCAAGATCTGATAGCAGAAAAGATGGGAAAGTCTAGGTCCTATATAGCAAATACTATGAGGCTATTGAAGCTAGAAGACTCTGAAAAAGAAGCCCTAAATAAGGGTGAAATTTCATCATCCCAAGCCAGAAGCCTTCTTTCTTTAAAAGATGAGGATGATAGAAAAAAGGCTCTTGAAGATTATAAAAATAAGAAAACTGTTGTAAGGGAAGTAGAAGAACTATCCAGAGCGAAGGCTGATAAGCCTAGCAAGGAAGAAAGTCCAAAAACTAAAGAAAATGAAAAGCACAAGGGTAAATATCTAGACCTAAGCAAGGATACTAAAGACACTAAGGAAGAAAAGCTCCCAAATCTTGATCAACTCCTTTTTGATGACTTTGAAGAAAAATTCATGGATAAGCTTTCAACCAAAGTATCTATAAAGAAGGATAAGGATACTTATAGGCTAGTAATAGATTGCTATTCTATAGAAGATTTGGAAAATATTTATAAGAGGCTTGGTGAAGATGATTAATTCTTATTCGATTGAGAAACTCTTAGGAGAGATTAGAAAGCCAAGTGCTAACCCAGGCGGTGGAGCGCTTGTAATAATGATTGCTAATATGGCAGTAAATCTAATCTTTATGATGGATAAGAAGGACTACGGGGCTAAGAATGATCAGGCAAATGTTTCACGTGAAACATTAAATCATATCTCAGATCTACTAACAGACCTTGCTGATGAGGATATAAAATATGCGACAATCTTGGTAGATAAGTTCATAAAGGAAAAAAATGTCGATGAAAAATATTTTATAGATGCTGCAAGGCCACAGATTAAGCTAAATACCCTAATCTTAGAGGCTATGAAGCATTTAGGATTTTTTCTAGAAAATGGAAAATCTTATACAATTTCAGATGGGGAGATTGCAAATATCCTCCTTAAGGCTGCAATTGATGCAAGCCTACCAACAATTGATATAAATTTAAATCAAACAAATTTTAAGTATAATATAGATGAAGTAAAAAGTGAAGCTGAAAAGCTTTATGAAAAAAATCTAATTATTATAGAAAGAAGGAAATCTTGACAGGATTATATATAGGAATGGGATGCTTGGCACTTGTCGTAGTCATACAATTTGCCATGATCAAGTCCCTACAAAATAGAACACGCAGACAAAAACAAAGATATGATCACCTCCTAAGAGGCAATGATCCAGATGTAAACATAGAAGAGCTATTAAATAGGCTAAATGACCAGATAGAATCATCCCACAAGGAGCTAAAAAATATAAATAAAACAGCAGCAGATGCAAAAGATACTACAATGGGCGCTGTAAGCAATATTTCTACAGTTCACTTTGATGCCTTCGAAGGCCAAAGCAGGGAACTTTCTTTCTGTTTATGTATGCTTGATAATTTTCATAATGGAATTATCCTAACTAGTCTATATGGAGATAACACTTCAAACGTCTATTTAAAGGAAGTTGTAAGCGGTAAGGCTAGGGAGGAATTATCTGAGGCTGAAGAACAGGCTTTAAAAAAGGCTAAAAGATAAAAAATAACTAGCAATTTAATATATTTTACAATATAATATTAGTAATAAAATTAAGTATAAAAATTAGGAGGACTTAATGGCACAAGTAGGTATTTTAGATCAAGCGATAAAAACTATAGAAGGAAAAAACCTTACCATTGTCTTACCAGAAGGTAAAGACGAGAGAGTTTTGGAAGCAGCTATTAGACACCAAGAAGAAGGTTTATTACAACCAATCGTCTTAGGAGACCAAGGAGAAATCCAAAAAACTGCTGATAAATTAGGCAAGAGCATATCTAATATAAAGATATTAAACCCAGAAACATTTGAAAATTTCGATGAATTGGTTGATTCTTTTGCAGAAATTAGAAAAGGTAAAATCGACAGAGAAGAAGCAGAATTTATCTTAAGAAGAGATTTAAACTACTTCGGTGTTATGTTAGTTAAATCTGGTTATGCAGATGGTCTTGTATCAGGTGCAATCCACACAACAGCAGACACTATTAGACCTGCCCTACAAATTATAAGAACCAAACCTGGTCAAAAGAGAGTATCAGGTGTTATGGTAATGTTAGGACCAAACGGTGAACAATTAGTATTTGCAGATACTGCAGTAAATATAACCCTAGAAGCTGATGAGCTTGCAGAAGTTGCAGTAGAAACAAGCCACACTGCTAAATCATTTGGTATCGACCCATATGTAGCACTTTTATCATTCTCAACCCTAGGCTCTGCTCACCACGACCTAGCTACAAAGGTTGCAAGAGCTACAGCAATAGCCAGAGACCTTGACCCAGAATTAAAAGTAGAAGGAGAAATCCAATTTGACGCTGCTATAGATCCAAAAACAGCTGCTAACAAGGCACCAAAATCAGAAGTAGCTGGTAAGTGTAATGTATTTATCTTCCCAGACCTACAAGCAGGAAACATCGGTTATAAGATAGCACAAAGACTTGGCGGTTATAAAGCCCTAGGACCAATACTCCAAGGACTAAATGCACCAGTTAACGACCTTTCAAGAGGTTGTTCAGCTCAAGATGTATATGAAATAGCTATCATAACAGCAATGCAAGCATCAGAAAGAGCAAGAGAAGCAGCAGAAAGAGCCGCTTCAAGCAAATAAGAAAATATATAAGGGCAATCTTTTTGGATTGCTCTTTTTTTATAAATATTTAGAGAAGGAAGGTGAGGGTTATATTTTTAGAAGAAATTAAAAACACATCCAAGTCCGTAATACCTATAGCCATCCTAGTAGTGGTCCTAAACCTCTTTGTGGGAGTGGAAACTAAGCTACTAATCAACTTTTTTATAGGATGTGTGGGAGTAATTCTTGGCCTGGGAGTATTTCTAACAGGAGTAGAGATTTCAATTTCAGAAATTGGATCTATGATGGGAGATTTTATAGCAAGATTTGATAAGATAGCAAAAGTGGTTATCTTTGGTATTTTTATTGGCTTTACAATTTCTGTTGCAGAACCTGATTTGCTGATTCTTGCTAATGAAGTAACAAGTGCTGTGGGAATTCCTGCCCAAATTATTGTTATGATTATATCTTTGGGAGTGGGAATGATGATTTCCCTAGGCTTATTTAGGATATTTAAGGAAATAAGCTTATCAAATATGATGTGGGCATTATATATTACAGTCTTCGTCCTAATGATATTTACAGATGATGTGGGTCATGCAATTGCCTTTGATGCATCAGGGGCTACAACAGGAGCTATGACCACTCCTTTCATAATTGCCCTAGGCCTAGGGGTGGCATCCCTTAAGGGCGAGAGGACTGAGGATGATTCCTTTGGCCTAGTAGGTCTTGCATCAACAGGTCCTATACTTGCAGGACTTATCATGAGCTTATTTTCTAAGGGAGGAGATGTCCTAATCGAAGAAGCTGCTCATAGGTCGGCCCTATATAGTGGTTTTATTAATTCTACCTTTGCTATAGTGCCAATTGCTCTCGTCTTTTATATAATGAATTTTTTATATTTTAAGGTAGAAAAAGATGAGCTCAGAAGAATCAGCATAGGAATGCTTTATACCTATCTTGGCCTTATAGTATTTTTGACAAGTGTTGAAGGCGGATTTATGGAGCTTGCAAGAGTCATGGGCGAAGGCCTTGCCGATTCCAAATTCCTCCCTCTAATAGGTTTTGTACTTGGGCTTTTGGTAGTCTTGGCAGAGCCAGCCGTATCCGTTCTTGCCGAGCAGGTAGAGGATGTAACTGGTGGTTCTATACCAAGGAAAAATATCCTAGTAGCCCTATCTATAGGGGTTGCCTTTGCGGTGATGCTTGCCATCTTTAGGATAAGAATCGATGGTTTTGCCCTATGGATGCTAATTGTTCCAGGCTTTTTACTTTCCCTAATCCTATCAAGGAGGGTTGACCAAATCTTTGTTGGTATAGCCTTTGACTCAGGCGGAGTAGCCTCAGGGCCAATGACAGCCACCTTTATCTTGGCTTTTTGCCAGGGAGTTGCTGGAAATATAGCTGATGGCTTCGGGGTAATCGCCTTTGTAGCCATGATGCCGGTTTTGACCATTATGATAATGGGTAACTTATATAGGAGATAAGATGCAATTTTTAAGAATAGTTCTTCCGAGAGGGAAGGGATCAGGATTTATGAAAATTCTACAAGACCATGGGGCAAGTGCTATTTCATGTTTTTATGGAGAAGGATCAGCACCAAGCCACATCCTAAATTCCCTAGCCATTGATAAGACCAAGAAGGAAGTAGTGGTCGGTCTAATAGAGGAAGATATAGCAGGTAAAATTATTGAGAAAATTTCAGATAAGCTTAAGTTTGTAAATACAGCTATTGCTTATTCGACAGCTTTAGAGGGAGAAAATAAGATGGAATATGTATGTTTGTATGTCATAGTGGATAGACATATGGGCCAAAAAGCCATCCACATAGCTCAGGACAATGGAGCAAGGGGTGCAACTGTCATCCATGGCAGGGGCGCAGGAGAAGAAATAAAGGGCAGGATATTCTTTAATATGAATATAGAGCCTGAAAAAGACATGGTAGTAATGCTAATTAAAAAAGACCTTGAAGAAAAAATTACAGCAGAAATATATAAGCAGATGGATTTGGAAGTACCTGGAAAGGGTATAATATATTCTGTACCAGTAAACCACGTAGCAGGACTAGTGGAACAAAACAATTAAGGAGCAATAATGAAACAATTAGATACATTTGAATTTAGAGAGCATGTAGAAAATGGAAGTGGCCTTTGCCTAGTAGATTTTTCTGCGACTTGGTGTGGCCCATGCAAGATGCAAACACCAATCCTTGAAGAATTGGCAGATGAGGTTGACTATAAAATATATAAGCTAGATGTGGATGAATCTAACGAAATAGCTGCCCAATACAATGTAAATGCTGTACCAAGCCTATTTATATTTAAAGATGGTATCCTAAAACAAAACCTAGTGGGCTTTCACACCAAAGATGCCATAATAGAGGAAATGAGTAAATTCATATAATGAGATATGATATTGCAATAATCGGCGCAGGTCCTGCAGGACTTAGCGCCGCTTTAAATTCTAAGGTGAGAAACAAGTCAGTAATAATTTTTGGGACCGATTCAAAAAAAATTACACAGACTAGGTCCATCAGAAATTACCTGGGCTTTGGGGAAATAAGCGGCAAAGACTTAAATGAAAATTTCAAAAAGTCTCTTTCAGGATATCCTATAGAAAGGTCAAGTAAGAGAGTTAAAACAGTCTATGCTATGGGCAAGTATTTTGCTCTAGAGATAGAAAATGAAGATATGATGATAGAAGCATCCTCTGTAATAATTGCCACAGGCATAGAGCTTGCAAGAGATTTAGAAAATGAAGAGAAATTCTTTGCAAGGGGTGTCAATTATTGTGCAACCTGTGATGCAGCCCTCTACAGGGGTAAGAAAGTAGTAATTATAGGATATAACCAAGAGTCGATTGAAGATGCAAATTTTACATCAGAAATAGTTGGAAAAGTGACCTTTGTTAACATGACAAAAAATGAAGTAAAACTTAATGATTCTATAGAAGTTATAGAAGGAGAAATCCCATTAGGCTTTGAGGGAGAAAATCATGCAGATAAGCTTATCTTTAAGTCAGGCAAGGAAATTGAGGCTGATGGATTTTTTATAATAAAAGACTCATCAAAGCCTGAAAGACTTATTCCATCTATAAAGCTAGATGGAAACCACATCCTTGTAAATAGAGACCTTGAGACAAGTATCAAGGGGCTTTTTGCAGCAGGAGATATCACTGGCAAGCCTTATCAAATAGCCAAGGCTGTGGGGGAAGGGCAGATAGCAGGCCTTAATGCAGCAAGCTACCTTTCAAGCTTATAAGACTCTCTATGATATTAAATGTAAAATATAGACTTTTTATAAAAAAGTAGTTTAATATAGGTAGTGAAAACACTGTAAAAAGAAATGGAGGAGAACGTGGCAACAGAACACATAGATTTTTTTGAATTTAACAATACAATCTTCTCTTTGATTAGAGAGATTTCACATAAAATAGACCTACTATTGACAGAAACAGCAAATAAGCTAGATCTTACTCCCCTACAGATTAAGATCATAATCGCCATATTTTCAAGCGATCAAGACGTATCCATAGGCAGTCTTGGCAAGACCATAGGCGTAACTGGGGGCAATATATCAAATATTTGCAAAAAATTAGAGAAAAAGGGCTTTGTTGTTAGAAAAAGAAGCGAAGCTGACGAAAGAGTAGTAAACGTTGAGCTAACTGAAGAGGGAATCAAGGCAAGCCATGTGGTTGGCGAATATTTTGATAAAATCAGAAAAGATTTCCCAGATGATATGGTAGATTTAAACCTTGAAACCATAGTCTCAGAGCTTAGAGAATTAGACGTATTACTTGATAAGTATATATCAAGGAGAAGTATATGAATCAAAAAGGAAAGAAAAATAGACCCTTAATCTATTATTGGATAGGGGCTTTAATAGTATATTTTATTTTTAGTTTCCTCTTTAATCCTATTGCCAAAAACGACGGAGCTAAAGAAGTAAACTACAGTCAATTTGTATCAATGATCGAAAATGATCAGGTAACAGAAGTAAGCAAGGATAATTTAAAATACACCTTCAAGGCTAAGGTAGATGGCAAAGAAAAAACCTACCAAACAGGTCTTTGGGAAGATACAGACCTAACAGAAAGACTCCTTGCAGCCAAAAAAAGAAATGATAAGCTAGAGTTTGGCAAAGACATAGAAACAAGGATGAACCCTTACCTAGCAGTCTTCCTCCAAAGTATCCTTCCACTTATCTTTATAATGGTAATCTTCTACTTCGCATCAAGATCTTTATCAAAGACCATGGGTGGCAGAGGTGGAGCTGATTTCATGAACTTTGGCAAGTCCAATGCTAAGGTCTACATGGAAAATGAAACAGGCAAGACCTTTAAGGATGTGGCAGGCCAGGAAGAAGCCAAGGAAAGCCTAAGCGAAATAGTAGACTTCTTGCACAATCCAAGAAAATACAAGGAAATTGGAGCCAGAGTTCCAAAGGGAGTTCTTCTAGTAGGCCCTCCAGGAACAGGTAAGACCCTCCTTGCCCAAGCAGTAGCAGGTGAGGCCAAGGTACCATTCTTCTCTATATCAGGATCTGAATTTGTAGAGATGTTTGTAGGTATGGGAGCATCTAAGGTAAGAGACTTATTCAAGCAAGCCAAGGAAAAGGCTCCATGTATAGTCTTCATAGATGAGATAGATGCCATAGGTAAAAAGCGTGATGTTTCAGGATATTCAGGCAATGATGAGCGTGAACAAACCCTAAACCAACTCCTAAACGAGATGGACGGTTTTGATGCGACAGAGGGAGTAGTATTACTTGCTGCAACCAACAGGCCAGAAATCCTAGATCCAGCCCTAAAAAGACCGGGAAGATTTGATAGGCAAGTCCAAGTAGAACTTCCAGACCTAAAGGGCCGTGAAGACATCCTAAAAGTCCACGCAAAGAAAATTAAAAAAGAAGAAAACATCGACTACGAAGAAATAGCCAAGAGAACTGCCGGCACATCCGGAGCAGACCTTGCAAATATAGTAAACGAAGGTGCCCTAAGAGCTGTAAGAGAAGGCAGAAATAAGCTAAGCCAAGAGGACCTTGAAGAATCAATCGAAACAGTAATAGCAGGAATGCAAAAGAAAAATGCTGTAATTTCAGATGATCAAAAGAAAATCATAGCCTACCATGAAGTGGGCCATGCCCTAGTAGCAGCCATCCAAACCCACAAGACACCAGTCACAAAAATAACCATAGTCCCAAGAACAGGCGGGGCCCTAGGTTATACCATGACAGTAGATAAGGATGAGAAATATATCATGACCAAGCAAGAGCTATTTGATGAAATAGTAACCCTTGCAGGAGGTAGGTCAGCAGAAGAGCTAATCTTTAACACCAAGACAACAGGCGCCTCAAATGATATAGAAAGAGCTACAGCTATAGCTAGAAACATGGTCACAATCTATGGTATGGATGAAGACTTTGACTTCATGCAACTAGAACAAATCCAAGGCCGCTACCTAGGTGGTCAAAGAGCCATGATAGTATCAAATGGTACAGGCAATAAGATAGATGAAAAGGTAGGAATAATAATAGCAAATGCTCACATGAGAGCTATAGAAATCCTAAAAGATAACATCGACAAACTCCACGAAATCTCAGACTTCTTATTAAAAGAAGAAACCATCACAGGTGAAGAATTCATGGAAATCTTAGAAGGAAAGAAAAATAAAGAGGTAAGCGAAGAAAAAATCGCAGACAATACCGATGTAGATGTCAAAGACTTAGAAGATTCTAAAAGCGAAATAAAAGAAGAAAATCCACAAGAAGCCTCAAAAGAGGATGAAAAAGTGGAAGAAGATAAGGAAAATAAGAGATTTATAGACTTATCAGGCGATGAAGAATAAGAAGAACCGGCCATTTGGTCGGTTTTTTATTGGGTAAATATATTTATAATGATTTATACTTTTTGAAAATTAAAAAGGCCAATAGATTTTTCCCTGCGATTACTTTATTTCCTTATTCGAGATAGGGGAGAAGCTCTTAGATTTTTTAGAAAATAATTTTTAAGAAAATATTTAATTAAAATAGAAATATAGACAAGCAAAAGAGCTGGAATCATCTACCAGCTCTTTTGCTTGTCCTAATCATTAACCTTGAAAACCAAAGTATAATTAAGAAAAGCATAGGATGACCATTTTTCATTGGTTACTGGGACTATCTGAACGAGTTCCCAGCCTTCCTTTGCTTTTTCATTGATGATTTCCTTGCATTTTTCAAAGGTATCTGTCTTTCATGCCTTAAGGCCTCCCTCAAAAGGGACTTCGATAAATTCGTATCTCATATCCTGCCTCCTAGTATTTTTATACCCACTTATAGGGATTTTAGGATGTCGTAAGCTTCTTTTAGGGAGATATTTTCATCTTTTGCCAAGGTCTTAGCGGATTCGTATTCTGGATAGGTGAATATTTTATCCTTGTATCTAACTTGCTTTGCAAGGTAGTCCTTGCCCTTATAAGAGATTTTGATAATTTCCCTATCTAAAACTGTCCTGTCTAGGTCAAATTTCCTTACACCGATGCTTGTGGTTTGGGTAAAGATTATATCTTCTATAGCTTCTTCATCCTCTGCCTTATAAATTACTGATAATTTATAGGCTGGGCGGTTTTTCTTCATAAAGATTGGAGAAAAGTAGCAATCTAGGGCGACTTCCATAATTTTTTCTAAGGTGAATGCCAAAAGCTCCCCGCTTTGGTCATCTATATTTGTTTCAAGCAGTTTTACAGTTTTTTTTTATCTATTTCAATTTCCATGACCCTTAGGATATTGGTTGACTTTTCAAAGTCTTTGTTGCCAGCTCCTAGGCCGATTTTTTTGATTTTAAAGCTTGTTGGGGCTTTTTTATAGAAATATTTGACTATGGCAGCTCCAGTTGGGGTTATGTGTTCGCCCTCTTCTCCTATAAAATTAAGATTTATATCAGAATCAGCTAGGATATTTGCCACAGCTGGTACAGGTATTGGCATTGGGCCGTGAGCGCACATTTGGTAGCCGGAACCCTCATAGAGGTCTGAGAAGTAAATATTTTCTACTCCCAGGTCATCAAGAAGGATTGCCACCCCAACTATATCTATTATTGAATCAACAGCTCCGACTTCATGGAAGTGGACCTCTGTTTTATCAATGCCGTGGGCCGCAGCTTCTGCATCTGCTATTATATCAAAGATACCGAGGGCATTTTTCTTGATATTTTCATTAAGGTCTGAGTCTTCTATGATTTTTCTAATATCCTCTATATTTCTGTGGACGTGGTCGTGGTGATGGTGGTGGTCATGTGTGTGTTCGTGGTCATGATCGTGATGGTGGTCATGGTGATGGTCGTGATCGCCATGATGATGATCATGGTGGTGACCTTCTAGGATGACATCAAAATTATAGGCATCTATGCCATTTTTCTTGGATCTATCAAAGACAAGTTTGTAGCCATCTAGCTTTAGAGACTGGATGCCTTCGACTAATTTTTCCTTGCTAGCTCCCAAATCTAGGAGGGCTCCTATGGTCATGTCTCCTGCTATGCCTGAATACATTTCAAAATATAGGTCCATTTTAATTTCCTTTCGCTATTAATTTATTTATCTGACAGGCTGCGTAGGCTGCTCCGTAGCCATTGTCTATATTTACAACGCTAACTCCCTCTGCACAAGAATTTATCATGGAAAGAAGGGCGGTGATTCCGCCAAGATTTGCCCCGTAACCAACTGAGGTTGGGACAGCTATGATTGGCTTATCTACAAGGCCTGCAAGGACTGTAGCCAGGGCTGCTTCCATGCCGGCTATGGCTATTATGACATTTGCCTTTTTTATTTCTTCTATCTTATCTAGGAGCCTGTGAATGCCTGCAACACCCACATCTGTGTAGGTTTTAACCCTTGCTCCCAAAAATCTTGCGGTGATTTCTGCCTCAAGGAGGACTGGCAAATCGCTTGTGCCTGCACAAACTATAGCAATTTCGCCGATTTTCTCTTCTTCCTTACTAAAATCTAGGGATATTATCCTTGCCAGATCGTTGTAGGTGACATCATCTACCTTGGCCTTAACTAGGTCAAATTGGGTCTTGCTTGCCCTAGTTCCTATTACAGATTCTTTTTTCTTGGCAAAGGCTTCAAAAATTCTTACCAGGCTCTCATCATCCTTTGATGCACAATAGATGGCTTCTGGAAAGCCCCTGCGAGATTTTCTGGCAAAATCTATCTTGGCGGCATCGCCTACATCTTCATAGCCCTTGTCATTTAGGATTTTAAGAGCTTCTTCATCGGATATTTTGCCATTTTTTATATCATCAATTAGTTTTTTCTTATTAATCATAGGCTGTACTTATCCTTTTCTTCCTTTGAGAGCTTTATATCCATTGAACCAGACCTAAAGCCCTCCATATCAAGGCATACATAGGAATAACCAAGGTCTTTAAGATTTTTAACAATAGGCTCGTAGTCCTTAAAAAACTTAGGGAAGTCTTCTTTTTCAATTTCAAGCCTTGCGAGGTCATCGTGGTCTCTTAGCCTGAATTTCTCATAGCCGAGACTTCTTATAAAGCTTTCTGCCGCCTCTAGCCTATCAAGCTTTTCTTTTTTAATTTCTGTTCCGTAGGGAAATCTTGTCAAGAGACATGGAGCAGATGGTTTTTTGGCGACTTTAAGGTCAAGCTCTTCTGCAAGGTGCCTTACATCTGCCTTAGAAAAGCCAGCCTCATTTAGGGGACTTACAACCCCTAAGTCCCTAAGGGCCATAAGGCCTGGCCTATAAACCTTGTGATCGTCTGTATTGGTCCCATCTACAACAGCACCAAAAGCCTCTTCTTCCTTTAGTTTTATAGCTTCGCTAAAGAGGGTTTTTTTGCAATGATAGCACCTGTCCTTGGCATTGTGGGCGATTTTTTCATTAGTAAGTATATCAACTTCTCTTATGACAAGGTCCACACCCATTTCCTTGGCTAGTTTTATGGCGTTTTCCTCCTCGTCCTTTGTGGTGGACATGGCCTTAAAAAACATAGCCCTAACATCGTTTTCACTGTCCCTATAAAGGCTTGCAAGTTTCATGATGAGGGCTGAATCAACTCCTCCAGAAAAGGCTAGGATAAATTTATCTTTTAAGAGGTCTTTGATAATTTTTATTAGTTTCTCTTTTTTTTCTATATAATTCATAAGTATCCTTATTAAAAAAATAATTAAGCCATATTTTCAGAAAAAATACAGCTTAATTTATGTAGATAGGTCCACATGGACCTATACATAACAATGTAATCGAGTGTTAACGATAATTGTGATGTATATTCATTGTACTTAAAGCTTAACAAAATGCAATCAACTTGCTTAAGTCTTGATTTGTTTGTGGTATAATAATTTTAGTTAAGATTGAAATATAAAGGAGTTTTTATGAAAAATAACGCAAAAAGATGGATAGCAGTAGGGCTTGCAGTCCTTGTTCTTGTTGCTTCCATGTTTATGAAAGACACTAGCGAGGAAAAAGAGGCTAAGGGCCTATCTTACCTTAAAGATTTGGGCAAGTCTCAATTATTTGACCAAGAAATAATCCAAGGAACAAATCCTAGCCAAAAGATTAGAAAAATTTCCCTAGAAGGAGTAATCCAAGGCGATGACAATAGCCAATTTGTAATCGACCAGCTTAAGGAAGCAGCAGATGACCCAACTACAAAGGGTGTCATCCTTGCTGTAAATTCTCCAGGTGGTTCTGTTTATGTTTCAGAAAAAATCGCCAAGGAAATTAAAAAACTTAAAGAGATGAAAATCCCAGTTTATTCTGTAATGGAAGAGATGGCTGCATCTGGTGGTTATTATATATCTGCCCCTACAGATAGGATATATGCTTCAAATGAGACCCTCACAGGATCAATCGGTGTAATAATGGGTGGTCGTTCCTTCCAAGGACTTTTTGAAAAATATGGAATCAAGGAGCAAAACGTGGTTTCTGGTAAGATGAAGGACACAGGCACCATGGGAAGAGATTTAAATGATGAAGAAAAAGCCTACCTCCAAGGCCTTGTAGATTCAGCCTTCGGTCGCTTTGTAAAAATTGTTTCTGAAGGAAGGAAAATGAGTGAGGCAGATGTTAGAAAGCTTGCCGATGGTAGGGTTTATGACGGAGCTCAAGCTGTAAAAAATGGTCTAGTAGATAAGATTGGCGATATAGATATGGCAATAGATGATATGATTAAGGAAAACAAGCTAGATGACCCACAAGTAGTCGAAAGCTCCTTTGCCAACCTTTCTTTCAGACAACTTTTCCAAAAGGTAGAAGACCTAAAGAAATCTTCTTCTGATCTTGCTATCTTAAAGGAATTAATGGAAGAAAATAGGCAAGCTCCTATGTATATCTACGGGGGAGTCTATGGAAAATAAGAAGATTTATAAGGAAAGAGACTTTGCCTACGCTTACTCATCCTTTGGTATAAGGCTACTTGCCTATATCATCGATATGATAATCGTATCTGCTCTTTTTACCATAATTAAGTTTTTTATCCCTCTTGGAGAAGATGTAAAATTTATGGGTTTAGGTATTTTAGCAAGCCTTAATATAATCATAAGCCTGGCCTATTTTACAATCACATCCCTAATCACAAGAGGACAATCCCTAGGTAAGATTATAACTGGCCTTAGGGTGGTATCTTTAGATGGTTTTGACCTATCAAATAGTCAAATCTTAATAAGAGAAATTGCAGGAAGATATATCCAAAATAAATTGATTTTCCTATATGCCCTAGCCCTTTTCACACCTAAAAAGCAAACTTTAATCGACCTTTTCACAGACACAGCTGTCGTAAGGGAAGATGCTTATAGGGATTTATATGCAAAAGAAATTTAGATAAATTTACTTTTTGGGAAATTTATTACTAATAAAACAATAAAAATCATTAAAATAGCACAAAGATAAGCTTTGACTACCTTTGTGCTTTTTTTATCTATATTTCGCAAGCAGCCCCTATATAAGGTATGATAGATATAGATTTTGAGAAAATACCACTACATCTAGTAGTTAGTTTGGAGATACAATGAAGATAATTAAAAGAGACGGATCAAAGGTTGACTTCGAGATAGAAAAAATCAAAAGAGCCATAGCAAAGGCATTTATCTCGGTAGACTCATCCATAAGCGATGAGAAATTAGACAGCATAGCTCAAAAGATAAGGGATACCATCAAGAAGAAATTCCCCAAAGACCACACAGTTACAGTAGAAGAAGTCCAAGATCTGGTAGAGCTTGGTCTTATTGATGAAAACTACTACAGAGAGGTAAAATCTTTTATCCTCTACCGTGCCAAGCACAACATGGATAGAAAAGTAATCTACGATTTTAAGGAATATATAGACGATAAGGACCTTATGGAAATAATAGCCAAGGTCCAAAGAGAATTTGATAGCCAAAGATATCCTATAGAAAGTTTGTATTTTAAATTTGAATCATTCACAAAACCAGACATGAATGAAAAACAAATCCTAGAGGCCATCATAAGGGCTGCAAGCGAATTAACAAGCAAGGAAGCCCCAGATTGGGAAGTAATTGCAGCCAGATTTTTAGCCTATAAGATGAACCTAGAAATCAAAGAATATGAAGAAAGATATGAGCTTTATGACTTCAAATCAAAGATTAAATTCCTTACAGAAAAGGGTCTTTATGGGTCATACATGCTTGAAAATTACACATCTGATCAAATAGATGAATTAGAAGCCTATCTAGATTATAAAAGAGATGACATCTTTACCTACTCAGGCCTAGACCTAGTAAGGAAGAGATACCTAATAAGAAGCCATGACGGCCATCTCATTGAAAATATCCAGGAAATGTTTATGGGTATTGCCATGCACCTAGCCATTCCAGAAAAGGATAAGATTGGCTTTGCCAAAAGACTCTACGATATTCTATCAAGCTTAAAGGCAACCATGGCCACACCTACCATGACCAACGCCAGAAAGCCATTTAATCAGCTTTCATCATGCTTTATAGAGACTGTTCCAGATACACTTAAGGGCATTTATAGGTCCATAACCAACTTTGCCGAAGTTTCTAAACACGGAGGCGGCATGGGAATGTATTTTGGAAAAGTTAGAGCTTCTGGATCAGATATAAGAGGCTTTGAGGGTGTAGCAGGTGGAGTAATTCGCTGGATAAGACTTGCAAATGACACAGCAGTAGCAGTAGATCAACTTGGAGTAAGACAGGGAGCTGTTGCAGTTTATCTAGACATTTGGCACAAGGATATGCCAGAATTTTTAGGACTCAGAACAAACAACGGAGATGATAGGATGAAAGCCCACGACGTCTTCCCAGGAGTCTGCGTGCCAGACCTCTTCTGGAGAGAAGTAAGGGATAATATGGAAGGCGATTGGCATATGTTTGACCCACATGAAGTGGAGAAAAAATATGGCAAGGCCATAGAAGACACCTACGGCGAAGAATTTGAAGAATTCTACCATAAGCTAGTAGCTGACAAGGACATATCAAGAAGAATCATGCCAATCAAAGATATGGTAAGATTGCTAATCAAATCTTGGTCAGAAACAGGCACTCCATTTATTTTCAATAGAGACCTAGTAAATAAGGCCAATCCAAACAAGCACGCAGGCATGATTTATTCATCAAACCTCTGTACAGAGATTGCCCAAAACATGAGCCCATCAGAAACCATCTCCCAGGAGATAATCACAGAAAATGGGGAAAAAGTCATAGTAAATAAGACAAGGCCAGGCGACTTTGTAGAATGCAACCTAGCAAGCTTAACCCTAGGAAAACTTGATGTAAACAATGACCAAGAGCTTGAAGAAACAGTAAGAACAGTAGTAAGGGCCCTAGATAATGTAATAGACCTAAACTACTACCCAACCCCATATGCCCAAGTTACAAACAAAAAATACAGGGCCATAGGCCTAGGCACAAGCGGATATCATCACATGCTAGTCAAAAACGACATAAGCTGGTCAGATGAAGAAAAACATGCAGCCCTAGCAGACAGGGTCTATGAAGATATAAACTATTATGCCATCAAAGAAAGTGTAGAAATTGCCAAAGAAAAGGGGTCATACGAAGTATTTGAAGGCAGCGATTGGCAAAATGGCAACTACTTCACAGACAGAGATTATACAAGCGAAAGATGGATAAAATTAGCCAAAGAAGTAAGGGAAAATGGCCTAAGAAATGGCTATTTAATGGCAGTAGCCCCAACAGGATCAACATCAATAATCTCAGGCACATCAGCCGGAGTAGACCCAATAATGAGCCGCTACTTCCTAGAAGAAAAAAAGGGAGCCATAGTACCAAGAGTAGCTCCAGGACTAACCACAAAGACCTTCTGGCTCTATGAAAACGCCCACGATATAGACCAAAATATCTCCATGAGAATGGCAGGTGTAAGACAAAGACACATGGACCAAGCCCAATCTGTCAATATTTATATCACAACAGAATACACCATGAGACAAATCCTAAATATCTACCTTACAGCTTGGGAAAGTGGAGTAAAAAGCATCTACTATGTAAGAGGTAAATCTCTTGAAGTGGAAGAGTGTGATACCTGCTCCGCTTAGGATTTATCCAAGATAAATATATTTTAGGGGATGATCCCCTAAGACCCTATTTGGGATATGTTTTTTTATGGGAGGGCTCCCAAAAGCCCTCTCTTTTTTTATGCAATATAAATTATTTTTTTTATTATCCAAGATAATATTATTATTTACTTTAATTCTTCGTTACTTTATCACTTAATAAATTATATTTATTTACTATTGAATCTTCGTACCTAGGGGGAACCCAAGGGGGCGGCAAATGCCCTATGGTACCCCCAAAAAGTTGTAGCTCAATTTCTTACAATACAAATATATTATA
>OJLY01000119.1_pt1 | contig 62564 bp, 53 predicted proteins | sample 1597031 | NCBI WGS metagenome assembly OJLY01 (sample SAMEA3904673, study PRJEB24821) | metagenome | biome: Builtin; feature: hospital; material: surface | place: USA | collected 2013-06-03
CCTTCGGGTGCCTCACGGATAAGCCCTCTAGGTATATGATTACCCCAATGCTCAATTGCGTCACCCCTATGATTTCTTAGGGCTGCAGAGGCAGGGAGGACGGGCGAGTGAGACACGCGAGAGACCCCTCACCTCAGGGAAATTTCTATTACCGGTATTAGTGTTATCTAATACCGCTATTAGTGTTGTCTATTACCGGTATTAGTTGACACTAATATCGGTATTAGTTTGGCGCCTGATCCGACGACCGGATTTGGTGCCAAAAAAAGACAGGTGGCGATGTCTGACCGCCACCTGTCCCTTATATGAGAGGTGTAGTGACTCGATTAGTCCTCCTTCTTGATATTGGGTAGCTCGAGACCGAGATTATTCTTGCGGTCGTAGGCCTTGAGGTAGAGGCTCAGGAAGAGAGCCAGGACGCCGAACGATGTGAAGATCAGCATCGCCGGGGTGTAATTGAGTGCCTGTCCGGCCACGGCACCGGGGTTGGTCTTGTCGAGAACGTTACCGATGATCATAGGAACAGTCATGAGTCCAATATTCTGGATGAAGAAGGTGGCAGAATAGGCGGATCCGAGTACCTTGGCATCGATCACCTTAGGCATGCTGGGCCAGAGGGCGGCAGGCACGAGTGAGAAGGAGATGCCGAGGAGTACGATGGCAGCGATGGCGATCCCGAAGGAGAGCTTGTCCGTCGTGAAGGGATAGAGTGCAAATATCCCGTGGCAGACGATCATCAGGATCGATCCCAGGATCAGCATCGTGGCACCCTTGCCCTTCTTGTCGAGGTAGAGCCCCAGGAAGGGCGTGATGACCATCGCTCCGATGGGGAAGAGGCTGAAGATGCTTGATGCCGTCTCTGTGCTCAGACCGAGATTGCTCTCGAGCATATTGGTCGCATACTTCTGGAAGGGGAAGATAGCGGAGTAGTAGAGCACACAGAGCAGTGCCACGATCCAGAAGGTCTTGAGACCAAAGACCTTGCCCAGGTCCTTAAACTTAAAGGGCTCCTCGTCCTCGACGATATGGATGCTCTCCTGCTTATCCAGCTTACGATCCAGCACGCCGTACACAAGATAGAGGAAGAGACCGATCACCAGCAGGATGAAGACAAAGAGTACCGGCGCCTGTACCGCCTCGATACCCTGAGCGGTGGTCATGTTAGGCCCAAACTTCTCCACCATAGCATTGTAGATACGAGGTGAAGACTGGAAGACGGCGAAGACTCCCAGTCGGGCTACCGCCATCTCGACGCCCATTGCCATTGCCATCTCCTTGCCCTGGAACCACTTTACAATGGCTCGCGATACGGTCACACCGCCCATCTCGGTACCCATACCGAAGATGGCGAAGCCGACGCAGGCGAGTGCAGCCGAGGGAGGGAAGTTGGGTGCTATCTGCGACACCGTACTGTAGAGGAAGCCTCCGTCATGGAAGGTGTTGCTGAGGGCATAGACCTTGATGCCCGCTCCCAGCACCATCAGCGATCCGGAGAGGATGGCGGTGAAGCGCACACCCATCTTGTCGAGGATGATACCGGCAAAGATCAGGAAGAGGCAGAAGACATTAATAAAGAACTCGCTCCCCGCATAGGTGCCGAAGACAGACGAGCTCCACCCGAGATTCTGGTCCAGCTGGGTCTTTAGCGGTGATAGCACGTCGACGAACATGTAGGCGAAGAGCATCGTCAGTGCGATCATGATCAGGACGCCCCACCGGACGTACCACTTGTCTCGGAGGGTCTCTCCGTGCGGCATCGTTGCTTGTGCCGTCTCTACTGTACTCATTAGAGATTTTGTTTATTGGTTATGATAATAGTATCACTCCCCCTCCTTCCCGTCTTGGCAAATGTAAGGAAAAAGATTTCTTTTCTATCCATTTGCTCACATAAAAAGAGGGTCTCCTACCTCTCCCTGAAGAGTCGGAAGGCGATCCGGCTGCTGATCCAGCCCACGAGGAGGATGATCCCGCTCACTAAGAGGAGGTCGCCCGGGCGGAGCTCTACCGGATAGGCGTCGATCAGGAGCAGGCTCGTGTCGCCGCCGAGCTTGAGCCAACCCCAGGCGGCCTGGCTAAGCACCAGTAGGACGCCGGTGGTGAGGCCGATGACAAGACCGGTGAGGGAGAGCAAGTAGCTCTCCAGGTGGAGGATGCTGTCGATGGTGCCGGGAGTCGCCCCGAGAGAGAGGAGCACTTCGGTGTCCTCCCTCTTCTCCACGATCAGGAGGCCGAGGGTGGAGATGACGCTGAAGAGGCAGAGGATCAGGACGAAGACGAGCAGTAGGAAGGTGATCCACTTCTCGATCTCCAGCACACGGTAGGCTTGGGGATTTTGCTCATAGATGTCGAGGATCTTATATCCCGGACCGATGGAGGAGGTGAGCTGATGATCATCGGGATGGTCGGTGGCGAGATAGGTGACCATATCCTCGCTGTACATCAGCAGCTCCCTCAGCAGCTCGATCGGGACGTAGATCGTCTGCTCGTCTGCCGACTCATCATCCACCTGGAAGACTCCGTCCACGTAGAGATCTCGGGTGACGAAGCTTCGCTGCGGGAGGATCGTGGACATGCGCCCCAGCCGCTTGGGTAGGACGATGGTCAGAGGGGTCTGGTAGCCCACGCCTGCACCCAGTCGTGCCGCTACACCCACGCCGAGCACTGCAGAGGGGTACTCGGCACTCCCGGTGTAGAAGTCTCCTCCCACCAGGTGATCTGCTATGGGAACCACCCGGGGATAGAGGGAGTCCACGCCGAGGAGGGTCACCGGAATCGCATTCTCTCCACACTTGGCGAGCGCCTGCGTCTCGAGGACCGGCGCTGCAGTGAACCCTTCAGGGAGGGAAAGTGTAGTTGGATCGAAGTCCTGCCCGTCACCGCTGCGGATCTCTGTGGTGGGGCAGAGGGTGGCAAACTGGTCCGTCGTGAAGCGCTCGAAGCCATTGAAGACCGAGAGTGCCACCACCATCACCATCGTGATGATGGCGATGGCGGTGACGGAGACTATGGCGATCACATGGATGGCTTGCGTACTCTTTCGGGAGAAAAAGTACCTCCATGCGATGAAGAGTGCCGTGCTGAGGCTTCTCGATCCGGAGCCCATGGTGATCCTCTCTTACTTACTCCTCGTAGAGGCTGGAGATCCATCCCTCCGCCTCCTCGTCTCTCGTGTAGTCGTGTGTGGGATTGGCGTCCAGTAGTTCGTCGATCTTCCGGGCGTACTCCTCCGACCGATCGAGGTAGAAGTAGAGCTCCGGGATCACCCGCATGCGACTGGCGAGGCTGTTGCCGAGGTCATAGCGGATGGTGGAGGTATTGGACTGAAGGGTCTTGAGGATCTCTGGCCCCTTGGCGTCGGGGAAGATGCTCAGGTAGCAGCGAGCAGAGCTGAGATCCGGTGCCAGCCTTACCTCAGTGACACTGATGATCACGCCGCGAGTCAGTCTCGTGTCGGCTAGGAAGAGCTCACTTAGCTCCTTCTGGATCATCCGTGCGGTGCGTGCGGTGCGTATGGGATTCATGTCTTGTCTTTCTTATATATAAGTGTGAGACCATCACGGAGCGGGATCAGGACCTTCTCGACGGAGGGATCCTCAGCGACCAAGTCGTTGAAGGAGCGGAGCGCCATGGTCTGAGGGTCGTGGCTGTCGCGCTGCGCCACCTTGCCACCCCAGAGGGTGTTGTCTGCGATGAGAAGCGTACCCGGTTTCATCGCGGGGACGATGAGGTGGTAGTAGTCGGGGTATCCCTTCTTATCCGCATCGAGATAGATCAGGTCGTAGGAGGAGAGATCCAGGGTGGGGAGCAGCTCCGTGGCATTGCCGATGAGACTGGTCACCTTCTCGTGGATACCTGCCTCACTGAGACTGTCGTGGATCACCGGCTCCATCTCGTCATTGACATCAATGGTGGTGAGGTGTCCTCCCTCCGGCAGTCCCTCTGCAAGGCAGTGGGTGGAGTAGGCGGCGTAGGTGCCGAGCTCCAGCACTTCCCTTGCGCCGGTGATCCGGACCAGCATCCTCAGCAGTCGACCCTGTAGGTGCCCGCAATTCATTCGCGGGTACATCAGACGCTCGTCTGCCTCGCGAGTGAGTCGGGTCAGGATCTCAGGCTCACGGTCGGTATGTCGCTCGGCATACTCGGTGATCGCCAGCTCCCTGAGGTGCTCACTTACTGAAGCTATCGGCATGGAAGTCTGTGAAGTCTTTCATCCGGTACATCTCCAGGGTGTTCGTTCCGATATGAGGACTGAGCATGCCACCGCAGTAGACGATCGTGTCTTCGGTGGTGATCATCTTCTTGTCGAGGAGATACTTGATCCCTCTCAGGAGGTAGTGATGATTGTCCTCGCCATGCTCCTTGTCCTTCTCCAGATAGATGGCATCGACGCCGTAGGAGAGTGAGAGTTGTCGGGCTACTGCCTTGTGTGAGCAGAGTGCCAGGATGGGACGGTCACCACGATAGGAGGAGAGAGTGCGTGCGGTCCTGCCGGAGTAGGCGTCGCTGATGATGGCACTCACCTCGGGGAAGAGAGCGAGCGACTCCACGGCGCACTTGGAGAGATAGCGGGTCAGGTCGGGATCCTGGTCGACGGTGCAGGTGAGCTCGGAAAAGCAGTGAGTCGGTGGGAGCTGCTCGGCGGCGCGGATGATCTTCGTCATCGTCTTGACCGCCTCCACGGGATACTTCCCATTGGCGGTCTCACCGCTGAGCATGACCGCATCGGTATTCATCATGATGGCACTGGAGACGTCACTCACCTCGGCGCGGGTGGGGCGGGGGTTCTGGATCATCGTATGGAGCATCTGCGTGGCGACGATGACCGGCTTATTCTGATCGATACACATGTGTATGATCGTCCGCTGGATGGTGGGGATATTCTCCAGATCCACCTCGATGCCGAGATCGCCGCGTGCGATCATAATGCCGTAGGAGGCTTGGATGATCTCATCGATATTGTCGACGCCCTCTTGATTCTCGATCTTAGAGATGATCTTGATGTCACTCTTGCCGCTGTCGAGGATCTTCTGTATCTCATCCACGTCCTTGCGGGAGCGGACAAAGGAGTGAGCGATGAAGTCCACATCGTGATCCATAGAGAAGAGGATCGAGTCTCGGTCCCGCTCGGTAACGGCGGGAAGGTCGATGCTGACGTTGGGGACGTTGACGCTCTTATGCGAGCCTATTGTCCCGTCGTTGAGTACCGTACAGTAGAGTGTGGTCTCGTCCTTTCGGATCACCCGGAGACCGAGAAGTCCGTCGTCGAAGAGCACGGCAGCGCCCTCCGGTACATCGTGTACAAAGCCGGGATAATTGACGTTGATTACCTCATCCGTACATGGTGCTGCGGGATCCGCCTCAATGCGTATCAGCTGATCGGTGGTTAGCTCGATCGGTTTGCCATCGGCTGTTGCCGTAGTACGCACCTCAGGTCCCTTGGTGTCCATCATGATGGCCACGCTGTCGCTGACGGCGCGGACGTTATGGATCACCCGCTCGAAGCCCTCATGGGTCATGTGTGCCGAGTTCATCCTGACGACATTGACCCCTGCGTCGAAGATCTGCTTGAGAAACTCCTGATCGCAATGCAGGTCTGAGACCGTAGCCACGATCTTAGTAGATTTTAGATAGTCCTTAACCACAATACTTTTTTATTATTGATATGAGTCTATAATTGTCTGTCATACACGTCTGGAGCTGAGATTGGCGAGAGCCAGTCGGTAGCCATCCAGACCCATGCCGATGATCACTCCTTCGCAGACGGGGGCGAGGACGTCCCTCTGTCGGAAGTCCTCCCTGGCGTATGTATTGGAGATGTGTACCTCGATGAGCGGAGCCTCCACCATTCTCAGAGTATCAGCGATGGCATAGGAGTAGTGAGAAAAGGCGCCTCCATTGATCACAACGCCGTAGGCATGCCGTACCTCGTCCTGCTGGAGGTAGTCGATCAGGTCTCCCTCGTGATTGGACTGGAAGTAGACAATATCCAGTGAGGGAAAGAGCTCCCTCAGCCGATCCAGATAGTCCTCAAACGCTGTCGCTCCGTAGATCTCAGGCTCCCGGGCGCCGAGCATATTGAGATTGGGACCATTGATAATGTGTACGGTACGCATGGCTGATCGATCAGTCTCCTAAGGTGAAGTTAAACCTTCCGATCTTGTATCCATCGGAGAATACCTCAGCAGTATAAGCCCCTTCGGGAAGATACTCCTGTATGTCCCAGTAAAGTGAAACCTGCGTTGGCTCCCCATTATACTCGATCTGACGAGAAACAGAGTAGGGCACCTGACCGCTCTCGAAGGGCATCGATCCGCTCTGTCCCGCCTGCTGCATCAGCGTCCCGTCGGGCATGCTGAGGCGTAGGTAGATCATCTTCATCCCAGGCTCGGCGGTGACGTTGCGGTCGACCTGAAAATTGATCTGCAGCTGCTTCATGCTCTTGATCCGCTTGGTGTCTCGTCCTCTGTTATTGAGCCCGATGACGCGGAAGTTGCTGACGGAGAGCTTAGCGGCCAGCTGCACTTTCTCTGACAGATCCGACTTCTCCTCCTGAAGCTGTCTGCGTTGAGAGGTGACGCGACTGATCTCCTCGCGCTGAGCCCTATTTTCTGTCCTGAGGGCTTGATTTGCCCTATTGAGCGAGTCGATCTGGATGACGTAGCTCTTGAGGATCTTGCGGAGGGTGTCGAGCTCGCGACGGAGACGGCTGATCTCGGCAGCGTCGGTACTCTTGACCTGCTTCAGCTCCTCCATCAGTCGCTGCACCTTAGCCTGCTCCTGCTCCAGTCGCTTAGCGATGGAGTCGTTGCTGATCTCGAAGCTAAACTCCTCGTACTGCATATTCAGCTCATCAAACTGGTCCTGCAGCATCTGCTTATCGAGTGCCGAGAGCTCCCGCATGTCATTGATCGTCCGCTGCTGACGCACGAGGTAGTACCCTCCTCCCGCCAGCAGGAGCACCAGCAGACTGATCCCGACGATGAGGAGCGCCTTACGCTTGCGCTGCTTGTCCTCCTCTGCTATCTTCTCTTGATCCATTCTTTATCTTAGTTATTGTATAAAACGTAGCGCCCGCTCCTCCATCGCATCTGTACCGGGTGGAGCTTCTCTCTGATCTCCGGGTGAAGAGAGTGTGCGGTCTGGTCATCGTAGCTTGTGATCCTCAGAGTAAGGAGCTCCGGATTGTCCTTATCGAAAGAGGCTACCCAGTGGAGGTGCCCCTGCTCTGCAAGTGCGCTCTTGACCCCATTGCTCTCACTGTCAGTCAGGAAGAGCTCTACATCCGGCATCTCCAGCAGCGGCTCCTGCATCCGGTGCCACTCCGTGTCGTAAAATGCCACCACCGACTGCGCCGGCACTATGGTGCTGGTGGCGATGAGACAGATATAGTTGCGCTTCTTATAGGAGAGCAGCCCCAGCTCCAGCTCTGTGGAGGAGTCGAGGGTAAGGCGAAGGGTCCCCTCCGTCTCGCTGAGCACCTTTACCTCCCCCCCAAAGGGGTTGGTCAAGGTCTCCCCGGGGCTCTTGAGTAGGTCCGCCCGGAGCGTACTGTCCGGCAGGATCGTGATTAGACTGTCCGGCATACTCACAAAGAGCTCGCCCACGGACTGAGCCCGAGTCCCGGAGACCATACCTATCTGGAGCAGTAGTCCCAGCAGGCTGAGTATAGTAAGTCGACGCATCAGAGGCTATTGAGTAGGTCGAGCTTGCCCCGCTCGATGAGGGTCAGCACCAGCTCTCCGAAGAGAGTGTTTTGCCAGGCAAACCAGCTGCGAGTATACTTAGTCGGGTCGTCCTTATGGAAGGACTCATGCATCAGTCCCGTGTCAGCATCGGTCGAGAGGAGCTGCTCCATGCAGGCGCGGATCTCGTCGTCATCGGTGGAGGTGAAGGCGCGCATCATAATGCTCATCGGCCAGACCATATCGTATCCGATATGAGGCCCCCCAATACCCTCCCCCGCTGTGCCGTGGAAGAAGTAGGGATTGCTCTCGCTCCAGACCATGCGTCGGGTATTTCGGTAGATCGGATCCTCCGGGTCGACATCTCCAAGGTAGCCCATGGCGAGGAGGCTCGGGACATTGGCATCATCCATGAAGCTACAGTTCCCATACCCGTCCACCTCATAGGCGTATACCTTGCCGAAGGTCGGGTGAGAGACCACCGCATACTTCCTCAGCGCTCCCTCCACCTCGTCTGCCAGCTTCTCCAGCTCAGTGGCAAGATCCTCATCTCCATAGCCGGTGCGGAGGAGCGAGGCTGCCTTACGGCAGGAGGTGACGGCAAAGAAATTAGAGGGAATGAGGAATTGGTAGTGCGTCGCATCGTCCGAGGGGCGGAAGGAGGAGACGATCAGACCGACAGGATTGACCGGCTCGCCCCAGCCGTCGCATGACTTAGAGTCTGTGCTGCGCTCCGTCTCCCGCATGAAGGAGTAAGGTCCTCGGTCGCCCTTCCGCTGCTGCTCACGAAGGGTCTGCAGTACCAGCCGCATCGCCTGGTGGAAGTGCTCATCCAGGATCGTGCTGTCTCCCGTGGCTGACCAGTAGGCATAGGCCAGGCGGATCGGGTAGCAGAGGGAGTCGATCTCCCACTTCCGCTCATGCACCCCGGGGCGCATCTCCGTCATATCGGACGCCCAGTAAGTCTCCAGATCTCCGTCGAGGAAGGCATTGGCGTAGGGATCCAGGCAGATGAGCTTCATCTGCCGTCGGATCACTCCGCGAAGCATCTCAGCGAGCTGAGGATCCTCGCTTGCCAGAGCTACGTACGGGTAGACCTGAGCAGCAGAGTCTCGCAGCCACATCGCAGCAATGTCACCGGTGTAGACAAAGGTGTCCGGCTCTCCCTCCTCATCGTGACGGAAGTGGACCGTCGTGTCGAGCGTATTGGGGAAGCAATTCCCCATCATCCACCGCAGCTTAGGATTTGTCAGCCGGGCCTGTGTCTCCCTGATCACTCGCTCCACAGCGTCAGAGCGGAAGAGTCGCTCCTCCACGGGGGGACGCTTGCAGACGTACCGTGTGGCATCCTGCTGGGTAGTCACGGCGATCGGCTTGTAGTCGTAGACGGTCTCCTGGGCGACCGCCGGGACTGCGGCGCCGAGCAACACCAGTGCCGGGATGATAAGGCTCTTCTTCATGGATTACTTCAGCTCGACGTAGTCCCTATTGATCAGTCTTGGCTGAACCATGATCGCCTGGGGGGCTCCGTCTCGGATCACCTCGAAGATCACCTTCGTAGCTCCCTGGTCGCCGGACGCTGCGGCTCTCTCCTCCGGTGTGACGATGTAGGGATTGTGGGCAAATAGGTAGCTAAATGCCCCATGGTAGGTGGACTTGTCCAGCTCACCGGCCACCTCGCTGTAGAACTGTGGATCCCAGTACATACACTGGCGGAATCCATTGTCGTCCGGATAGACAGTCGACTTGGCGCGGTACTTCCAGGTCTTGCGGAGGAAGGTCTTATAGACCGTGCTCATCTTATCCACCGAGCTCTCCAGTGGTCGACCATTGATAGACTTGATCCGGTCGCCTACTCTTAGACCCGCCTTGGCAGCGGGGCTCCCGGGAGAGACGTAGCTGATCAGCTGCAGGTCATCCATATTGTACCCCACACCGGTCTCGAGGTGTTGATTGCGATGGAGTACAAAAGTGGGATTCATCACATAGCGGACAAAGGGGTAATTGGCCAGCATGAGGTAGGCGAAGCTGACCACATACCGATCGGCATCGTACTCCCTATTGAGCAGCTCTCGTGCAGTCACGCTCCACACCTTAGTATTATCCTCTGAGTCGATAAACTCGATATCCACAGTCATCCGGTACTTCCCGGAGAACTTTGGCGTATTGATACTGAGGAAGGGGTAGTGATCCACCTCGTACCGACCACCCTTATTAGTCACTAGGTAGTTCCTGAAGCCCGAATCCAGATTTGCCTCACTCCCTGCCCTGTAGTCCGGATTGCTCTCGAGTGCGGTCTTGTAGACGATCGTCAGCTGTCCGCCGGTGGTCAGCTCCTTGAGTCCCTTAGCTGTCAGCTCTTTGGCCACCGCACGAGCTCCAGGCTTCATCCGCGACTCCTGATCGGCGAAGGAGAATGTATTGTACTTAATGAAGTCGCGCATCGTGGGGAGAGTATATATGAGTGGCATCGTAAAGCGCCTCGAGGTGACATCCTCCAGGCTGTACATATTAAATGCCTGTGCCAGCAGCTCCTCCGTCAGGATCCCTGAGGGGAGACACTCCTTCTGCAGCGCCAGATCCCACGACGGCGTGCCGGGACGGCGCATCTTCAGACTGACCTGATCATGGGTGGGGTCGAGGATCATCGCCGTGATGGTCTCCTCAGAGAGCTTCTGCGTGTCGCGCCCCTCGATCTCGAGGATCACATCCCCGGGACGGATGCCGGCTCTGGCAGCGGGACTACCGGGGATCACCTCCACGACCACGGCGTGCGAGTCTCCCCAGCTCTCCTGGTAGCTGATCTGGTAGAGCAGTCCCACGTCGCAGCGGACGCCAGATCCTCCGACCTTCTGACCATACGATAGTGTCGCTCCGGCCATCAGCGCCATGCAGAGGAGCAAAATAGATCGATACAATCCGTTCATATCCATATAATATGTTAGTCTTCTTTGCGTTCAAGTAATCTACACAAAGGTAGATATTTTTCTCTTCTTACTTTACTGGGTGTAGCAGATGTGGGGATAGGGGCGCTCGACCAACAGTGACCCCTCAGACTAATACCGGTATCAGTGAAATCTATAGTCGGTATTAGTCGACACTAATACCGGTAATAGACTCGACTAAGGTATTAGAAATAGCAGATCTTCACCCGCTGATAGTCAGTATGATGAGGGACTCTCTTTTTCGCTCCCCGAAGAGGCGCCGAGTCCGACCGCTCGGGATGATGGATCCTGATGCATTTGTCCTCTCCCAATGCCCGGATAGAGCGCCTGAGGAGCACAAGTCGGACTCAGACGAGGGTATATGATTGCCTGGGTTAGAGAAAAGTGCTATCTTTGCACGCCGATTATTATCAAGAGGTCTGATGTCGAGAGCTATGGCTTATTCTCGCAGGGGGCTGCACGCCCACCACTGATTAGCAAAGAGAGACCGTTTTTTACAGGCCAAGCTCGCGAGACATCTACCGCTGGATATAACTCAATACTAATAAGTTACTAGTAAATGGATACTTTAAGTTATAAGACCATTTCTGCAAATAAGGCAACTGTCGAGGCTGAGTGGCTTCTCGTAGACGCCACCGGTCAGCCCATCGGACGACTCTGCAGCGAGATCGCCAAGTTGCTGAGAGGGAAGCACAAGCCTTCCTTCACACCGCACGTAGACTGCGGTGACAACGTCGTTGTCATCAATGCTGACAAGGCCATCATGACCGGCAAGAAGTGGACCGATCGCGTCTATGTACGCTACACTCGCTTCCCCGGAGGACAGCGCCTCTCCTCTCCCAAGAGAGAGTTTGAGAAGGGTGGTGCAGACCGCCTCGTCCGTCGCATGGTAGCAGGGATGTTGCCCAAGAATCGCCTTGGAAAGACGCTGATCAATCACCTCTACATCTATGGAGGTGAGGAGCACGATAAGGCTGCTCAGAAGCCCCGTAAGATCGAATTCCCCAACCTGAAGTAAGAGAAATAGCATAGCATGGAAGTAATCAATGCACTCGGCAGAAGAAAGGCATCTGTCGCCCGTGTCTATCTCAAGGAGGGCAGCGGGAACATCACGATCAATAAGAAGGCTCTGGAGGAGTTCTTCCCCAATCCTTTCCTCATCCGCATCGTGAAGCAGCCTCTGGCTCTCCTCGGTGTAGAGGATCGCTACGACATCAATATCAACGTCAATGGCGGTGGCACCACCGGTCAGAGCGAGGCCTCTCGTCTCGGTATCGCTCGTGCTCTCGTCAAGGTCAATCCTGACGACAAGGCTGCGCTGCGTGCAGCCGGCTTCATGACTCGCGACGACCGTGTCGTAGAGCGTAAGAAGCCCGGTCAGCCCGGAGCTCGTCGTAAGTTCCAGTTCTCTAAGCGTTAACCTAATCGAGCAGTTCGCTGTAAGACTACGTTTAGCATCCAAGCTTGTGAGATGGGGCTCTGTCGCCCCCTACTGCGCAGGCTGATCTCTTAAGATAATCAAGAAGAAAGTAAACGATATATGTCACAAATAACGTTTGACCAATTGCTCGATGCAGGCGCACACTTCGGTCACCTTACCCGTAAGTGGAATCCTGCAATGGCTCCATACATCTTTATGGAGCAGAATGGCATCCATATCATCGATCTGCACAAGACCGTAGCTAAGATCGATGAGGCATGTGAGGCTCTCAAGAAGTTTGCCCAGGAGGGTAAGACTGTCCTCTTTGTCGCTACCAAGAGATCGGCTCAAGAGTCGGTAGCGAGGCTTTGCGGAGAGGCAGGTATCCCCTTCGTCACCGAGCGCTGGCTGGGTGGTATGCTGACCAACTTCCCCACCATCCGTAAGACGGTCTCCAAGATGGACCGCATCGACAGGATGAAGGGCGAGGGCGTCTTCGACAACCTCTCCAAGCGTGAGAAGCTGCAGATCGACCGTCAGCGTGAGAAGCTGGAGAAGAACTTCGGCTCCATCGCTTCCATGAAGACGCTCCCCAGCGCCATCTTCGTCATCGACTCCGTACGTGAGCACATCGCTGTCAAGGAGGCTCATCTGCTCGGTATCCCCGTCTTTGCTATCGCTGATACCAACGCTAATCCGCGCGACATCGACTTCCTGATCCCCGCCAACGACGACTCCCACGATGGCATCGAGCTGATCGTGGCTGCCGCTTGCGAGGCTATCAAGGAGGGCTCTCAGGAGCGCAAGATCCAGAATACGGACAACTCCGGTAAGGAGGGTGACTCCGAGGATGAGAGTGGCGAGGGCCGCGGCCGTCGTCGCCGTCGCTTCTCCGGTGTCCGTCGTGCCATGGAGGAGAGTGAGGAGCAGGAGGCTGACTCTTCCGCTGAGGAGAGTGAGGCTGATAACGAGACCGAGACTTCGACTGAGGAGTAAGGCAATCGCTTATTACCCATTCCTCGTGAGGGTACGCCCACCGATGACTTCGGTCTATCGGTCATTATGACACTAAGGCCCTCTTGCTTCCATCGTAATAAGAGGGGACGCAAGAGGACCTTACTTTTTTATACCAGCTAATAATCATAACAACTAAACTACATACACTACTATGGATGTATCGATGAAGGACATCAAGGCACTGCGCGATCTTACCAATGCAGGCCTTGCTGACATTAAGAAGGCTCTCCAGGAGGCTGAGGGTGATCACGACAAGGCTGTCGAGATCCTCCGTAAGCGTGGTCAGGCTATCGCTGCCAAGCGCTCTGAGCGTACCGCTGAGCAGGGCTGCGTGCTTGCTAAGTACGAGGATGGCTTTGCTGCTATCGTCGCGCTGAAGTGTGAGACCGACTTCGTCTCTGCTACCGATGGATTCCGTGGCGTGACCGAGGGTATCCTCGACGTCGCCATGAAGCATAAGCCGAAGTCTCTCGAGGAGCTCCTCGCTCTCACGATGGATAACGGTCACACGGTAGAGGCTGAGGTGACTCAGCAGTCCGGTGTCACGGGTGAGAAGGTCGAGCTCGGTCACTACGAGTACATCGAGGCACCTCATACCTATGGCTATATCCACGCCGGTAACATGCTCGCTGCGATCGCAGGATTCAATGTAGAGCCCTCTGAGAAGATGGCCAATGAGATCTGCATGCAGATCGCGTCGATGAATCCTGTCGCTATCATGCCTGAGGGCGTGACCGAGGAGATCAAGGAGCGTGAGCTCGAGATTGCTCGCGATAAGGCTCGTGAGCAGGGCAAGCCCGAGAACCTCCTCGATCGCATCGCTGAGGGATCTCTCAATAAGTACTACAAGGAGAATTGTCTCCTCATGCAGGAGTCCATCCTCGACAGCAAGAAGACTGTAGAGCAGATCCTGAAGTCTGAGAATAAGGAGCTCACTGTAGTCGCTTTCAAGCGTGTCAATCTGAATAAGGACTAATCGTCCCTCCCGATAATTACTAATGGGGGCTGTATCGCACTCTGCGGTACAGCCCCCATTGCAGTAGGTAAGATCTCAGATGATAGTAAGAGATTAGGGAGCAGCACCACATGTGGTGCTGCTCCCTAATCTTAGTGTCTTGGTCGGGTGCTTACTTGCAGCCCTCGGGGACGATCAGTTGCTTGGGATCGTCCTCTGCGATGGACTTGTAGTAGCTCTGACTGTAGCCGGGCTGGTCAGGGAAGACGATCATGCCGTTCTCAGTTGCAAAGTGACCATTCTTCTCCTTCTTGACATTACCATCGATATACTTGACGATGAGGTACTGAGCCAGCTCGCGGTAGCGATCGGTGGCACCATTGGCGCACTTGGCTGAGTACTGCGTCAGGTAGGCGACAGCGGCCTCACGACCCTCGCTCTTCTCGATCTCGAGGGCGCGTGCCTCCACGGCAGCCTGGTTGTCGAAGAATCCCTTCTCCAGCTCCTGCTGTACCGGGCGGATGTCGCGGATCATGTAGTCGTACTTGCTGTAGCACATATTGGCAACCCAGTTATTGATCCAGAAGGCACTAGTCCAGGAGAACTCGGTCATGCTGCCATTGCCGACGCGGAAGGCGAGGGGAGACTCTGTGATGCAGCCGTACATGGGTGAGAAGACGGTGGTATTGGCATCATCGCAGCCAAACCAGAGTACCGGTCCGACGAGGTCGGGCTTGTTGTTGCGGAGCTGAGCCACGAGGACGAAGCCGGTCTGCTGGGTAGCGATAGCGCGCTCATTAAGATACTCCTTACCGTCGACCTTGAAGTTCATCGGTCTCCAGCGGTAGGGGACGCCATAGGTAGCGCCTGCATCCTTTGTCATATCCATGGGGGTACCCTCGTAGTGATCGCGCATCATATTCTGCACGTCAGCGACAGAGAGCTTGCGATCAGGGACGACGTAGAGAGGCATCGGCTCAGCATCAGCCTTATAACCCATCACGAGGTCGGTGTACTGATCCATGCCCTTGTGGAAGCGATTGAAGTACGACCATACTCTCGCCTCACAGCCACGGAGACCGCTGAAGGTGTAGGGATTGTAGACCTGCTGGAAGGAGAAGTCTGCATCCTTGCCCTTGAAGAGACCCTTCTGGCGGGCAAAGGAGATGACGTCCTTGGAGTAGAGCCAGTTTTCCTTGTCCTTAAAATTGATCTTCTGGATACGGGCCTGATTGGCGTGAGCGGTGATGGCGTTATCGGGGATGCGGGTGGCTACCCAGACGGCGCCCTTCTCGCCCTTACCCTTGCCGATCAGCTCCATAAGCCATACCTCGTTCTTATCAGCGATGGTGAAGGTCTCTCCGGTGCTGCAGTACCCGTGGTCACGGACGAGACCGGTCATGACGTCGATCGCCTCGCGGGCACTTTTGGAGCGCTGCAGGGCAATGTAGATCAGGCTGCCGTAGTCGATGAGACCCTCGGTCCCCTCGAGCTGCTCCAGTCCGCCCCAGGTGGTCTCAGTGATGCAGACCTGGTGCTCATTCATATTCCCCACCACATTATAGGTGTGAGCGACCTGAGGGATCTGACCCTTGTACTCACCTGAGTCCCACACGTAGACATCCATCATGTGTCCCGGCTCCCAGTCACGGGCTGCCCAGTGATAGAGCTCGCCGTAGAGGGTGTGGCTGTCGGCTGCATAGCTGACGATGACGCTCCCGTCGACAGAGGCATTCTTGCCGACGATGAGGTTGGTACATGCTTGGGAGCTCTGAGGAAGCAGGAGCGCTGAAGCGAGCACAGCACTCAGAGTCATACCCCACTGCAATAGTTTTTTCATAGGTTGCTTTGAGTAATCCTTATGATTGAACAAATGATTGAACTTGATACCGCAATATAGTCATTTTCCGCCGAATTAGCGTCACATCGACATACAGATCTGGGGACGACGACTTGAGCTTAGCAGCTAAGAAGTGGTCACTCATGACAGTTGCAATCCCGCTGATCGGTCGGCCTCTTGTTGCTCCTACCTACTGATCCCGCTACTGATCCCGCAGGGAACGGATCGCCCGAGGGATTACTCTACTTAACCGTGACATCATGATACGAAGTCGCGAAGACAGCAGAAGACGCATTTTTCGTCAATAAGAGACAGGAAGAGACACGGAGAGACTCTGAGAGACAACTCCTCCCGGCGGGGGGGATAAATTTGCACCGCTGAAGCTTCTGGATATGTGAGGTGATCGTCGTTCAGCCGGGATGATGGGGGGAACCTCTGCTTCCCCTGACACATGCATTCTACATCCTCTATCGGGTGTCTTGCGATACAGGAGATGACTCATAGGAGCGCACTTCGATTGGGCTTTGATCCAGAGGGAGCGCTTCGTTTCCGCAACTTCTCAATGAGCTGAATGGTTCTCTGTATCACTCAGTAACCCGCAAATGCGTCCATCGGCTTACAGGTCTATCTTCATCTCGATCCGTGTGCGGTCATCCTGCTCGATGGTAAAGCTTGCGATGCTCGAGTCCGTATAGCTGACTCCCTCGACGAGGCTCTCATACGTGGGCGCTCCGAGGTGGGTGATCGACTGGATGGTGATGAGGTACAGCGTATTACGCACCACGGCATACCGCCCGATGATCTCGAGGGAGGGTGCGACATCATCACCGAAGTGCCTGATCGGGATGCTGTAGAAGGCGATCCCCTGAGCGTAGATCTTAAGATCCTCGGAGTCGTATCCCTCTTCTTCGGGCTTATTAGCCAGTGGATCTCCCAGCAGTGGGGCAGTAGTCCCGGACTTAAGCGCTGTATTGATTGCAAGACCGATCTCCAGGAGTTTCGTTTGTTCCTTTGTGGGCTTAGAATTCTTTGCCTTATAGGCAGCGACCGCTTTTTCATACTCATTCTTAAACTTTATCCAGTCGTAGTTCTTGCCCTTGTAGGAGAACCAAGTCCTTTGTGAGCTTACGGAGTAGGGAAGCTCGCTGCTCGTAGGTGTCACCTGTACTTTCATGATCAGCCTTGTTACTGCCTGAGGGCAGAGGTCGCCGGGGGCAGTGGTGTTTTCCGGTACCACTATAGGCTTGGTGATCTCCTTATTAGAAGAGTTCGCTCTATAAAAGTAGGGATGACTTACCTTTATATGGCTGTAGCTGAAGTTTTCCCTGAACTGATCTTCACTCCATGACTTGAGTCCTGAGTAGTTGTTGTCCATCGGGATGGAGAGGCTGAGCTCTTTGTCCTCTGCCATCTGAGGAAATAGCAGCAGGGTTTTATTCAGCACGTCAGGATAAAGATGTACAAGATCCTCTGCGGTAACCTCCGACTCTCCCGGTTCCTTCCGGATATTCTCGTACTTTACGAGTATAGCGGCATCGGTAGCCTTGAGGGTAATGCTGCCGAGCTTCAGGGGGCTCGAGCCTATCGCCTTGAGGAGATCCTCCCTTGAGACCTTCGTCGGGTTGTCAATGTTTGTAGCCGAGCTATATAGCTTGGTGGAGTACATTAGATCACTGCCATGAATTGTTTCGTTGGTAAAGTCTATGTCAAGCGGGCGCTTGAGCTCACTGTAGTCCTTACCGGGTGTCGTCGCACTAATGATCGCCTGGGAAGGTGTGGAGAAGAAGATGATGGTGTAGTCTGCCGGGGCTATCCCGCTAATGCCGGTGATGGATAGCAGCCCTCCGTTGCTCTCAGGATTGAGCAGGTCGGCTCCCTCTCTGTCATCCTGGAATACTCTGATGTCTTTGTCAAAGGCATAAGCCACTTCTGTCGGGTTCCCCGACTCGTCCTGCTTGTACAGCACCACTCTGAGACCGTTCATAGTCCAGAGCTGCCCCTTGTCCTCTATGAAGTTGTTGTCGGCCCTGAGTCGTGCGTCAGGTCGTTGGTGGGCGGCGACATTGAGGTCAAAGGAGATCGATGCCGTACCGGATGTGGCCGGATCGAGGTCGTCCAGCTCCTGTCGCGGGCTGCTGCATCCTACTGCGAGAAGTGTCAGGGAGGCGAGTAGGGTACTCTTTAGTCTCTTCATAAGTCGTTTGTTAGCTATTAGTTATTGAGTATAATCTTACCTTGAGAGCTGTCCACAATATATCCCTGTGAGGATAGGAAGTTAAGCGTGTACTTCCACTCCTTACGGCTAAGCGTGGGAAACAGTTGCTTCAGCTCGTCCCTCCTGATACCCTCCTCTCCCCGAGAGAGTATCTCCTCCGTGATGTCGTGGATAAGTCTGTAGGTTAGCTTCCCGGACTTGTGAGACAGACAGTAGTCGCAGTATCCGCAAGGGAGTGGGTCTCGCTCCCCGAAGTAGTCCATCAGGATCCTGACCCTGCAGTCATCGTCGCAATGAATGTAGTCTATCATCCGTGTGAGTCGATCGATCTCCCCTTGCAGCTGATGGTCGTAGATATACGAGGGGATCTTGACCTCCCTCCCCGGGAGACGCTGCCGGGTGTATACAATGTAGTCAGATCGCTGCCCCGGCACATAGTCGATCACGCCCCATCGGCGCATCTGGATCAGCATCCGATAGAGCTGCTCGGAGGGCAGTCCCAGCTTGGACTGGAGCATCGACTCATCGATAAAGGCGTACTCCGTAAAGACCCCCTCATAGCTCCGGAGCAGGAGCTCGACCAAGTCGTCATACTTCTCCTCCCCATCGGTAAAGAAGGTGTAGAGATCCTGTCGGTGTATGGTAAATATCAGCCGGCTCGCCATATGGTAGTCCTCCTTGTACTCTATATAGCCGGAGAGGCTGAGGATCTTGAGCGAGGCTCTGAGGACGTAAAGAGGACAGTGATACCGCTTGATAAAGTCGTAAGGAAGGAGCTCGTGGTACGATCCTGTACCCGACTCCACAGCAACCCGGAAGAAGTCTCCCAGCCAATTGTATATCTGTACAACGGTCTCCGGAGGCGGATAGTGCGACTTGATCAGCTTGGAGAGGTACTCCTCGTCCTCCTGAGGTGTATAGAGCAGCACGGCATAGGACTGCTTACCATCCCTCCCGGCTCGTCCCGCCTCCTGGTAGTAGCTCTCGGGGCTAAAAGGGGAGATCGGGTGGATCACCAGGCGAACATTATCCTTGTCTATACCCATACCGAAGGCTGTGGTGCAGACCATGATCCTCAGCTCGTCGCTCTGCCAAGCGCTCTGTCGCTGCTGCTTGACGGCAGGATCCAGACCGGCGTGGAAGAAGTCTGCGCTGAAGCCTGCGTCCCGGAGCAGCTCAGCATACCGCTCAGCCTGGCGCCGGGTACGGACGTAGACGAGACTGCTCCCCTCCACGCTGGAGAGGATGTGGATCAGCTCGCGAGGTTTGTTGTAGGTCCTGCGGACGACATAGGAGAGACTGTCTCGGTAGAAGCTCCTCTTGTAGATCCTGTGGCCCTCCCTGAATTCCAGGCTCCGCACCACGTCCTCCACGACGCGGGAAGGGGCCGTCGCCGTGAGGGCAAGTATCGGCACCTCCTCTCCGATGAAGGTCCGAGCGGACGCAATATTGAGATAGTCGGGCCTGAAGTCGTACCCCCACTGACTGATGCAGTGACACTCATCGACCACGATGAGAGAGATGTCCATTGCGCTCAGTCTGCGGAGGAAGAGCTCGTTTTGCAGTCGCTCGGGGGCGATGTAGAGGATCTTATAGTCCGAGGCGTAGACGATATTGTCCAGCACCGCAAGCGTCTCGCCACGGCTCATCCCGCTATAAAGCGCCTGCGCGTGGATCTGCAGAGACCTGAGCTTATCGACCTGATCCCTCATCAGGGCGACGAGGGGAGTGATCACAAGTGTGATCCCATCGAGCATCAGCGCAGGTACCTGGAAGGTGATCGACTTTCCTCCTCCCGTCGGCATCAGCGCAAGAGTGTCGTGTCCCTCGAGGACCGACCTGATGACCTCCTCCTGCATGGGGCGAAAGGAGTCGTACCCCCAGACCTCCCTCAGTACCTCAAGAGGTGTCGACCGACTCAGATCCTTGCTCATGTGCCCTCCCGATCCTTACAGATCTGCGGTGTGGAGACGGATGTCCTTGATATTAAGCTGAGTGTTGTGGTGCCCCTGCCTCGTGAATTCGTCTATGGTGTACGCCACGTCAAAGGTCGTATCCTGCTGGAGCATGGCAAGCTTGTCAGCTTGATTGTACGCCATAGCCTGCATTATAGGCATCTGATCGGGCATACTGAGGACGAGCTTGAGATGCGACCCCTGGTATCCGGTGATACGGGGAGGGGTGACGCAGACCACACCATAGGTGACGAAGATGGGCGGCTCATTCCCGTGACCAAAGGGGGCGAGCTTGAGCAACTGGCGTCTAAATTTCGGAGTGATCTCCCTGAGCTTCAGCTCCTCTTCGATATGGAGTACCGGGGTGAGGTCGTCCAGCGAGATCTCCCGGTCAGCTAGCTCCGTCACTTCCTTGATGAATCGGTGGAAGTTCTTCTTCTTGATCGTGAGACCGGACGCAAAGGGATGTCCGCCGAAGTTCTCCAGCAGGTCGGCACACCGCTCGATCAGGGAGTAGATGTTGAAGCCGCGCACACTCCGAGCCGATCCCGAGATGGTCTGGCTGTCCGAGTCGGAGAGTACGATCGTGGGACGGTTGTACTTCTCGCTCAGACGGCTCGCCACTATCCCGATAACGCCGCTGTGCCAGGAGGGATCATAGACCACGATCACCTTATGCTGATCCATGTCCTTAAATCCCTCCACGATCTCATTCGCCTCCTGCGTGATCGACTGATCGATCTCCCGTCGCTGGGTATTGTACTTATCGAGATTGACGCTCCGCTTGAGGGCGTCCTTCGGATTCTTGGAGAGAAGTAGCTCCACCGACTCCCGACCATTTTGGATCCGGCCGGAGGCATTGATCCGCGGACCGATCTTGAAGATGATGTCCGAAATGTCCAGCGTCTGATTGCTTATGCCGCTGACATTGATCAGCCCCTTGAGACCCATGGTGGGGTGGCGATTGAGCTTCTTGAGCCCATAGTACGCCAGGATCCTATTCTCATCCCGTAGCTCCACCAGATCAGCGGCGCAGCTGACGGCCACCAGGTCGACGAGGTCGTAGAGACCTCTCTTGTCCGATCTATTGCTCATGGCAAAGGCCTGCATGAGCTTGAAGCCCACCCCGCATCCGGAGAGCTCCTTGAATGGGTATCCCGAGTCGGGAGCCTTAGGATTGAGCAGCGCCACGCAATTGGGTCGCTCACGTCCCGGCAGGTGGTGATCACAGACGATGACATCGATGCCCAGCTCGGCTGCCTTCTCAATCATCAGCACCTCCTTCGTCCCGCAGTCGAGTGTGATCAGCAGGGTACAGCCGCTCTCCTTGGCGAAGTCCAGCGCCTTCTCGGAGATCCCGCTCCCCTCCGTGTAGCGGTCCGGTATGTAAAACTCGAGTTGCGGTGTGATCTGTCGCAGGTACTTGTATACCAGCGCCACGGCGGTCGTCCCGTCGACGTCATAGTCGCCGTAGATCAGTATCCGCTCCTTATTGCCGATCGCCTGATTGATCCTCCGGACCGCTGCGTCCATATCCTTCATGAGGAAGGGGTCGTGCAGCTCGCTCAGCCTCGGCTCAAGGAAGTGCTCCGCCTCATCGACGCTCCTCACCCCCCGCTGCACCATAAGTGAGGTGATGGAGGTAAGGAGCTTATATTTTTGAGCCAAGAGAGATGCTATCTTCTTCTCTTCGTCAGATAGCTCTTTGACTTTCCAGTGATTGTACATGGGGATAAATATTTATTCCCAAATGTAATCATTTTTGTCCATCCATCCCTTGGGGCGTGAGTTAGTGGCAGATGGAGGCACCTCAGAGCCTACTGTCGCCGGTCCCCACCATGATCCCGACCATCAGTAGGAGTCCGGACGCTGAATTCTATTACCGGTATTAGTCGAATCTAATACCGCTAATAGTTTTGACTAATACCGGTAATAGTTTTGACTAATACCGATAGTAGTTTCGGGGCGTCACCACGTGGATCCGGTATGTGGTTTTTTGTGTCGCCTTACGACCAGGACTTGGGCTAAAGGCGGAACTCCTCGTATCCCTCCGGCATGTCGTAGATGGCGTTGCGGAGTATCTTGTAGCCCGCTTCTCTTCCATCGGGAGGAAAGTAGATCAGGAGGTAGTCAAATCGGATGTCCCTGTAGGCCAGGTCTCTACCGCCATTCTTATCGCAGAGGAAGGTCTTAGCTGCCTGGAGGATATTCAGCTGCTTCTTCGGTGGGATGAGCGACTCAAGATCCCTAAGGGCTCCGAGGTTACTCCTCGCCTTTACCTCTATGAAGCAGAGGGTGGAGCCCTCCATAACGATCAGGTCCAGCTCCAGAGGACCGGACTGATAGTTCTGTGCGATGATGGTGTAGCCCTTTTGCCGCATCAGGTCGGCGCACATCAGCTCCACCGTATGACCATCGATCTTACGTCCGTCGTCCTGCATCATCGTGGTGGCTCATTCCACTCTCGTAGTCCAGCAGTCTCCTCTTCTGCTCCACGCCCCATCGGTAGCCGCCGATGGAGTGATCCGCCGGCACTACCCGGTGGCAGGGGAGGAGGATCATGTACCTATTCTGCGACAGGAGTCGACCCACCGCTCGGGCATATCCGCCGGGTAGGGCATTGAGCCTACAGAGCTCGCCGTAGGTCAGCGTCTCACCCCGTCGGATCCGGCAGAGGATGCTCCAGAAGTGCGGTGCCCACTCGGGACTCTCCTGGTGGAGCGTGAATCTGCTCGGTAGCGGGGTGCAGTGCGACAGGGCATCCTGCAGATCGTCATAGAGGGGCGTCTTCTCGTGGAGAGTGTCCGGTGCGGGGAGACAGAACCACAGATCCAGCGTGACCGGGTCCATAAGCACCTGCACCGGACCTATCGGAGAGTCGAAGAGGTGTCTCTCACACCTCGTAATCGACGCAGGCTCGGGAGACAAGGTAGGGCTTGATGTACTTACCCACGAGGGCGACGTGATCCGGGTGGACGGCGTAGTCGTGGAGCTTCCGGAGGTCCTCACAGTGAGCGATGAGCGCGAGGTCATACTTCTCAGCAGGATTGACATTAAGCTCTATTTGCAGGTCTACCAGCTCCTCGATGGTGTGGGGCAGTTCCTCGAAGTCAGTCTTTAGTGCGGCAAGGTGAGTCTTCTTTTCTTCTCCTGCCAGCTTCTCGTCGAGCTGGAAGAGGACAATATGAGTGATCATGGTTTTATAGAATGTTAGAGAATTGTATTTCATCAAGCTGTGAGTCCTTGTATCCCAGGAAGTAGAGGATGCCGTCCAGCCCGGTCGTGGTGATGGACTGCTTGGCACTCTCCTGCACCTTGGGCTTCGCGTGGAAGGCTATGCCCAGTCCCGCTGTGGAGAGCATCGGCAAGTCGTTTGCACCATCGCCGACAGCGACGGTCTGGCGGATGTCGACCTTCTCCAGTTGGGCGATGAGCTTGAGGAGCTCCGCCTTACGTTGTCCGTCGACCACCTCACCGACATATCGCCCGGTCAGCTTCCCGTCAGGACCGACCTCGAGGTCATTGGCATAGACGTAGTCGAGGTCAAAGAGGTCCTTGAGGTAATTACCGAAGTAGGTGAAGCCACCGCTGAGGATGGCGATCTTAAAGCCGACACGCTTGAGGATATGCATCGTCCGCTCGAGACCGTCCATTAACGGGAGATTGACGGCAATGTCATGCATGACACTTGCGTCCAGCCCCTTGAGAAGTGCCACTCGCTCCCTAAAGCTCTCTCGGAAGTCGATCTCTCCGCGCATGGCACGGGCGGTGATCTCCTTTACCTGATCCCCAACGCCTGCCCTATCGGCAAGCTCGTCGATCACCTCGGTCTTGATGAGCGTCGAGTCCATATCGAAGCAGATAAGGCGCCTCATCCGGCGGAACATGCTGTCCTGCTGGAAGGAGACGTCCATATGGTGCTCGTCCGATATGCGGATGATATGCCGCTGCATCGCCACCTGATCCTTGGGTGTCCCGCGGAGTGAGATCTCAATGCTGGCTCTCGGGTGCCGCTGATTCTCCACCAAGGGGATGCGCCCGGTCAAGCGATCCACGGAGTCAATATTCATCCCCTGATCCGCTACCTCCTTGGTGATCGCTGCCACCATATCGGCGGTGATGGTCTTGGCGAGGAGCGTGATGATGTACTTATTCTTCCCCTGATTGCCGACCCACTCCGAGTAGCTGTCGGGGTCTATGATGCGGAAGGTGACCGTCACACCGAGATCATTGGCACAGAAGAGCAGATCCTTCAGCACATTGCCACTGCCACTTGAGGAGACAGAGAAGAGGACGCCGAGGGTGAGGTGCTTATGAATGTCGACCTGCCCGATGTCGAGGATCGTCAGGTCGTGCTTCGCAAGAACGGTGGTGATGGCTGCAGTGACGCCCGGGCGATCGGTGCCATTGAAAACCGCCAGTAGGATTTCCTTCTGATCAGATGATTCCATGCTTTACAATAGTGTAGGCTCAAAACTTGTCTTAACAAAGATAGCAATTTGCCCGACTACTTGGACGAGCTCCCTTGATCTGCAGACCGGAGAATGCATCTAATTCTCTCGAGGCAGAGGGATCTCTCTGCAACGGTACAAAAAAAGGTCGATGTCTCTCGTGGATGAGAGGCATCGACCCTTGCTTGCTATGTGAGTGTGTTACTTGCGCCGCTGGAGGCGGGCATCTACCTTTGCCGTCAGCACCTCGCGGAGTTGCTCATCGGGGATGCGGACAAGTACATCGTGGACAAAGGCTGAGGTGAGCATATCGTGTGCCTCATCCTCGGGGATGCCCCTCTGCTCCATATAGAAGAGCGCTGCCTCATCCAGCAGACCGGTTGCCAGTCCGTGAGCGCACTTGACATCGTCAGCATAGATCTCCAGCTGAGGCTTAGAGTACATCTTTGCCTCCTTGGAGAGCAGGAGGTTGCGATTATGCTGGTCGGCATCCGTCCGGATCGCACCGGGCTCAACGTAGATCATCCCGGAGAAGCTCCCTACGGAGTGATCCGAGAGGGTGTACTTGAAGAGCTCGTCCGTGTGCCCGTCGGTCTCACTGTGGAAGATATTGGACCAAATGTCGCAGAGGTTGTCGTCGCGCAGGATCGCCAGTCCATCCATCTGCAGGTCGGCGTGCTTGCCGGCGAGGTCGATGAAGAGATTGATCCGCGTCCGCTCGGGGTGAGAGACGATCTCAGTCAGGGTCATGCGCGCATCCTCACCGATCCGGGCGTGGACGTTGTGGAGCAGGCGCGTCCCGTGAGTCTGCTCGATGTAGTCGTAGAGGTGCAGGTCAGCTCGGTCCCGGACGTAGATCTCGGTGGTGATGAGAGCAGCGGCCCCCTCCTCGGGGAGGTTGCGGTGCGACTGCATCATAGTCACCCGGCTCTCCTCATCGCAGATGATCAGTAGGTGTCGGGCGGAGAGACCGCGACCGAGGAGATAGATCAGCTCGAGCGGGACCTCCACCCGGCGGCGTGGCTCTACGTAGAGTACCATAGCCTCCTCAGCCAGCAGGTCGGTCAGCGAGGGTACAGCCCGCTCTCTCAGGTCGCGCTGTGTCCCAAAGAGCTTGGCCGGCTCAGGATAGAGCTCAGCGAAGCGGCTCAGCGGTCCGACAAAGCAGCCCTCTATCTCTGCCCCCTCTGAGCAGAGGAGACGGCTGTCCTCCAGGAGCCGGTAGGGAGCTAGGTCGCTCTCCACTACTGTGGACTGACATAGCTCGGTGTCATCAAAGATCCCTAGGTCGAAGTGGGCGTAGTGCTCCGGTCCGTGCTTGGGAAGTGGCTTCTTGCGAAGGAGCTCCCTAGCCTCCTCCCGACGGCTTGCCATCAGAGGGGAGTCTGTGGAGACGCTGTCCGAGAGGGTGAGGAAGTGCTCGGTGAGTTGTTCTTGCTTAGACATCATAGCTCAGTCCTCCTTTTCTCTGAGCCAATCGTAACCCTTGTCCTCCAGCTCCAGTGCGAGCTCAGGACCGCCAGTCCTGATGATTTCTCCATTCATCAGTACATGGATGACGTCGGGGCGAATATAGTCGAGCAGCCTCTGGTAGTGCGTGATGACGATGGCGGAGAAGTGGGGCGAGCGCATACTATTGACCCCCTCGGCAACCGTCCTGAGGGCATCAATGTCGAGACCGGAGTCGGTCTCGTCGAGGATCGCAAGAGAGGGCTCGAGAACCAACATCTGGAAGATCTCGTTGCGCTTCTTCTCTCCGCCGGAGAAGCCCTGATTGACAAACCTCTTCATTAGGTCGGAGGGCAGCTTCACCTGCTTCTGCTTCTCCTTGAGGAGCTTGAGGAAGTCGGCTGCCTTCATCGGCTCCTTGCCCTCCTGCTTGCGCTTGGCATTGAGAGCGGCACGGAGGAATGAGGTCATGCTGACGCCGGGGATCTCCACCGGGTACTGGAAGGACATCATCAGCCCTTTCTGTGCCCGGAGTGACGGACTCATCTCGAGGAGGTTCTCACCATTGAAGGTCACGCTCCCCTGCGTGGGCTCGTAGGGTGGTCGTCCCGTGAGGACGTTGGCGAGAGTGCTCTTACCCCCGCCATTGGGACCCATGATGGCGTGTATTTCGCCGTCGGGTATGTGGAGGTTGATCCCGCGTAGTATCTCTTTGTCGCCGATCTTGGCGTGTAGGTTTTCTATATGTAACATAGTGTCGTATCTGTAGTAAGTGTCATTATCCCACGGAGCCCTCGAGGGAGATGGATAGGAGAGCCTTCGCCTCGATGGCAAACTCCATCGGGAGCTTCTCCATCACCTCCTGGGCGTAACCACCGACGATGAGCCCGATCGCCTCCTCCTCGGGGATGCCCCTCTGCTGGCAGTAGAAGAGCTGGTCCTCGCTGATCTTGGAGGTCATCGCCTCATGCTCGATGATGGCGGTGTCATTGAGTATATCGGCGTAGGGGAAGGTGTGAGCGCCGCATTTGTCACCTATGAGGAGGGAGTCGCACTGGGAGTAGTTGCGAGCATTCTCGGCATTCTTCCCGAGGTAGACCAGCCCTCGATACGAGTTCTCCGAGTGACCGGCGGAGATGCCCTTGGAGACGATGGTGCTGCGGGTGTTTCTCCCCGTGTGGATCATCTTGGTCCCGGTGTCCGCCATCTGGTGATTATTGGTGACGGCAACGGAGTAGAATTCGCCCACGGAGTTGTCCCCCTTGAGGATGCAGCTAGGGTACTTCCAGGTGATGGCCGATCCGGTCTCCACCTGAGTCCAGGAGACCTTTGACCCATTGCCTCGGCAGAGGGCCCGCTTGGTGACAAGATTGAAGACACCTCCCTTGCCCTCCTTGTCACCGGGGTACCAGTTCTGCACCGTGGAGTACTTGACCTCCGCATTCTCCTCCGCCACTATCTCGACGATGGCAGCGTGGAGCTGGTTCTCGTCCCTCTGCGGGGCGGTGCAGCCCTCGAGGTAGGAGACGTAGGAGTCGTCCTCGGCTACGATCAGGGTGCGCTCAAATTGTCCCGTATTCAGTGCATTGATCCTGAAGTACGAGCTCAGCTCCATGGGGCAGCGGACACCCTTAGGGATGTAGACAAAGGAGCCGTCGCCGAAGACAGCCGAATTGAGTGCAGCGAAGAAGTTGTCTGCTGGGGGAACCACCGTCCCGAGGTACTTCCGCACCAAGTCGGGATACTCCCTGACGGCTTCGCTGATGGGGCAGAAAATCACTCCCTTCTCCGCCAGTTGCTTGCGGAAGGTGGTGCGGACAGAGACCGAGTCCATAACCGCATCAACGGCATAGCCGGCAAGGATCTTCCGCTCCATGACCGGGACGCCAAGCTTCTCGAAGGTCTCCTCGAGCTTTGGGTCCATCGGCTCATCGGCAGACTTCTTCTGCTTCGGTCGGGCAAAGTAAATGATGTCCTGGAAGTCTATCTCCGGGAGCTTGACGTGCCCCCAAGTAGGTACTTTCATCCTAGACCAAGCACGAAAGGCCCTGAGACGGAAGTCCAGCAGCCAGTCCGGCTCGTGGCGCATCTCAGAGATGGTGCGCACGATATTCTCATCGATCCCCTTAGGCAAGTACTCCGTCTCGATGTCGGTGGTGAAGCCGTACTTGTACTCGTCTCGCTCGTCTAAGAGGTCGCTTATCTGTTCGTTATTCATAGAGTATATATAGTCCCTCCGGGGAGGGAAAGAAAAAAATAGCCACCTCCGTCAGAGATCAGTGACCTCTGCCGCGGGTGGCTCTAAGGGTGGGGTGGGGCTCAGTGCATCCCTAAGCGAGGGTGCAATTGGCTCGACCAGTTCATCTAAGAGTGGGTAGGCCTGAGAGTCTCGGATCCACTCCGTATCGGGATTGAGACTCAGAACCACTGCGCAGGCTATCCAGAGCATCACTCCCGTGAAGAGTGTGTTGGTCAGTGCCCCGAGGAGGCTGTCCGGTAGTCCGAAGCGCCCGTAGGAGGAGCCGGTGATTAGATCCAGTAGCAGACGGCTGAGCCAGAGAGCCACCGCAAAGGTGATCACAATGGAGAGCACCGAGATCGATGGCGAAAAGGAGATCGCTGACCGTATCAGCCCGGTGAGATAGAGGGCAAGGACAAGGCTCAGACAGCGGAGGACAGAGGCGAAAAATCCCAGACGCCACCCCGCAAAGAGCCCATTGAGCAATAGTAAGCCGACTGCGATATCAAACCACGGCATCTTGCGCTCTCCCTTGCTGCTACTGTCGTATTACTCCAGCTTTCGCTTGACCGTGAATTCCTCGAAGGTCTCGATCTGATCTCCTGCCTGGATGTCATCGTAGTCCTTGATCGAGAGACCGCACTCCAGACCGGTGGTTACCTCCTTGACGTCGTCCTTGAAGCGCTTCAGACTCACCAGAGGTCCCGTATGGATCACGATGCCATCGCGGATTACGCGAGCCTTATTGTCACGCGACACCTTGCCATGCTCCACCATACATCCGGCGATGGTACCCACCTTGGGGATGCGGAAGGCCTTTCGCACCTCGAGGGTTGCCGTGACCTGCTCCTTGATCTCCGGGGAGAGCATGCCCTCCATGGCGGACTTGACGTCCTCGATCGCATCGTAGATAATCGAGTAGAAGCGGATCTCCACTCCCTCGTCCTCGGCAGCGCGCTTGGCACCCTGAGCGGGACGTACCTGGAAGCCTACGATCAGTGCATCAGAGGCAGCTGCGAGGTCTACATCACTCTGGCTGATCGCTCCGACAGCGCTGTAGATCACGTTCACGCGGATCTCTTCCGTTGAGAGCTTAACCAGCGAGTCGGACAGTGCCTCGACAGATCCGTCCATATCTCCCTTGACGATGATATTGAGCTCCTGTACCTCGCCGTCCTTGATCTGTCGGCTGAAGGTCTCCAGGCTCGGGAGGTGCTGGGTACGCTCCTTCTGCTCACGCTGAAGCTGCTCGCGCTGACGGGCAATATCCCTTACGTCAGCCTCTGACTCGAGAGAGTTAAGGGTCTCACCGGCAGGCGTAGCACCATTGAGTCCAAGTACCTTGACCGGCATAGAGGGGCCGACTGACTCGACGGTCTCGCCGTACTCATCGTAGAGCGCCTTCACACGACCATAATTGGCTCCGGCGACAATGTAGTCCCCGTTGCGAAGTGTACCCTCCTGGATCAGAACCTTAGTGGTGTAGCCACGACCCTGCTCAAGTGTACTCTCAAGGACGGACCCCTTGGCGAGCTTATTCGGATTGGCCTTAAGCTCGAGGAGGTCAGCCTCTAAGAGAACCTTCTCCAGCAGGTCTTGTACACCGATCCCCTTCTTGGCGGAGATCTCCTGGCACTGATACTTACCTCCCCACTCCTCTACGAGGTAATTCATGGCAGCGAGCTGCTCGCGTACCATATCCGGCTTGGCCCCCGGCTTATCCACCTTATTGATGGCAAAAACGATCGGTACACCGGCCAGCGAGGCGTGAGAGATGGCCTCCTTAGTCTGAGGCATGATGCCGTCATCGGCAGCGATGACGATGATGACGATATCGGTCACCTTGGCTCCACGAGCACGCATGGCGGTAAAGGCCTCGTGTCCGGGAGTATCGACGAAGGTGAGCTTGCGTCCTCCCTCGAGGGTCACTCTGTAGGCACCGATGTGCTGGGTGATACCACCCGCCTCACCGGAGATGACGTCGGACTTGCGGACGGCATCGAGGAGTGAGGTCTTACCGTGATCGACGTGACCCATCACCGTCACTACGGGAGCGCGGGGCTCCAGATCCTCAGGCTTGTCCTCCTGAGTCTCGATCGCCTGCATAGCCTGAGCGTCGACATAGACAGCCTCGTAGCCATACTCATCGAGGATAAGGTCGATCTGATCCTTCTCCAGACGCTGGTTTATGGAGACCATAAGCCCGAGATTGAAGCAGTAGACGATGATGTCATTGACGGGGATGTCAAGCATCTTGGCGAGGTCGTTGACGGTGACGAACTCAGTCAGCTTGAGCTTCTTGCTCTCGCCCTCCTGTGCTCTCAGCAGCTCCTCAGCCTCCTCCTGACGAGCCTCGCGCTTCTCACGGCGATACTGTGCTGCGGTCTTGCCGGGGCGGTGACCACGTCCCTGCATGGCCGCCATAGTCTTCTTGATCTGCTTCTGGATATCCTCCTGAGTGATCTCCTGCTGCTCCTCCCGACGACGGCTCTTGCGTCCCTTCTTAGGATTAGCGGCTGCGCCGGACTTATTGTTGCGGTTGTTGCCGGAGTTGTTGTTGCTGCCCCGACCGTCCTTGTTTCGACGGTTGTTGCCATCCTTACCGGCCCCCTTACCACTATCCTGCTTAGCTTGCTTGTCGATGTCGACCTTATTCCCCTTGATCCGCTTGCGCTTGCGTCGCGAGGTCTGAGGATCTATCTTGGAGAGGTCGATCTTGCCGACTACAGTGAGACCCATATCATCGGTTGTGCCGAGGCGGTATACTCCCTCGTCCTCCTTGGACTCACCGCTGTCTGTTGCCGACTTCACTTCCTCCTTCTTGGGCTCTGATGGCTTCTGAGTATCCTTATCTGTCTGAGGCTTCTTCTCCACCGCCGGCTTCTCTTTCGCCTTGGGAGCTTCCGGCTTAGATTGCTCCACCTTTGGCTTCGGCTTCTCCACCTTCGGGGCGGCAGGCTTCTTCGGCTCCTCGACGGGCTTAGCGGGCTTAGGACTCTTGACCTCCGTTGCCGGTTTCTCCTTCGGCTTATCGCTCTTGGACGAGACAGGGATCACGCGCCCCTTCTCGTCGAGCTGGAGGTGCCCCTTGACAAACGGGGGCTGAGACTTGGAGGCAGGCTCTGGCTCACTTGCCGGCTCTGTCTTGACCGGCTCCGGCTCCGGCTGCTTCGTCGGCTCGGCGGGCGTGGTGGCCTTGGGAGACTTAGAGAGATAGCTCTCGGTGAGTCGCTTCTTATCGTCCGCACTCAGATCGCTACCGTACTCCTCCAGGACAGTCTTCAGCTCAGCCGTAGTCAGCTTAGTATTAGGACTCTTGTAGTCCCCATTGGGGTTTTTCTTGCTCAGGAAGGTGCTGAGCGTGCTTACTCCAACGTTTAAGTCTCGTGCGACCTTATTTATTTTGATTGCGGGCATATATTTCTCTCTAGTCTCGGTGTCTATTCTTATTCTTGGCAGAAGTGTGAGGTCAGTCTCCCCCCCCAGGTGCTTACTCCTCAGTGGTGCTCTCCTCATCCTCGCTCTCGGGAGTAGAGGAAAGTGTCTCTGCCGCCTCGGGCTGTGGCTCCATAGGGAGCTGACGGAAGCGCGGATCCCTCTCCGGCAGGTCGGGGAACTCGTCCTCGGGCAGCTCGCTGTCGTCAAACTCAGCCATCAGCACCTGCAGGATATAGTCGATCGTCTTCTCCTCCAGATCAGTAGCGCGGATCAGATCCTCTCTACTGTGGCGAAGGACGCTCTTGGCGGTGTCGCAGCCAATGGATACAAGTAGGTCAATGATCCAGGGGTCGATCTCGTCATCAAACTCGGAGAGGAAAAGATCCTCCTCATCCAGCCCCTGTGTCTCATCTCTGTATATATCGATCTCGTAGCCGGTCAGCATCATGGCCAGCTTGATATTGAAGCCACTGCGACCGACAGCGTTACGGATCTCCTCCTGAGCAAGGTAGACGTCTGCGTGCTTCTCCTCAGGATTGATCCGGACATCGGCATTCTGTGCCGGGCTAAGTGCGCGCTGTATCAGCAGCTGGTCGTTGTCCGTGTACTGGAGTACGTCGATGCTCTCATTGCGAAGCTCGGACACTACTCCGCGGATACGGGAACCGCGTACGCCCACCACTGCTCCTACAGGGTCGATGCGCGTGTCGACACTCTCGACAGCCACCTTGGCACGATCACCGGGGATGCGGGCGACGCGCTTGATCATCACGAGACCATCCTGGATCTCAGGCACCTCGCGAGCAAAGAGTCGAGCGAGGAAGTCATTGCTGGTACGGCTGAGGATGATCTTAGGATTGTTATTATTATAGTCCACGCGCTCGATACAGGCGGTGACATGGTCACCCTTCTGGAAGCGGTCTCTCGGGATCATCAGCGATCGGGGCATGATCAGCTCATTGCCATCACCATCGAGTAGCAGTAGCTCGCGCTTCCACGTCTGGTAGACCTCCGCGGTGATCAGCTCTCCGACCCGCTTACTATAATTGGCATAGAGCGTATCCTTCTCCAGCTCGAGCACCTTGGAGGCGAGGGACTGGCGAAGATTCTGGATGGCGCGGCGACCGAAGCTCTCGAAGGAAACCTTATCCGTGTACTCCTCACCCTCCTCGAGATCCTCCTCTCCCTGAGAGCGGACCTCTGAGACGGACACCTCCTTCATCTTATCGGTCACCTCCCCGTCGGGGACGATGATCCTATTGCGCCAGATCTCCACATCCCCCTCCTCGGGATTGATGATGACGTCGAAGTTATTGTCCGTGCCATACATCTTGGCGATGGCGCTACGGAGAGACTCCTCCAGTACCTTGATGAGTGTCCCCTGGTCGATGTCCTTCTGGCTCATGTAGTCTCCCAGAGCCTCCATCATTGTTGCCTGTATCTTCTTTGCCATGTATATAGTTGTATGCGCTTTAGTGTCACATCTTCAGATCATAGACCACTGACTTGACCTCCTCATAAGAGAGGCGAAGGGTCGTCGGATAGCCCTTCCGCCTCTTGCCTCCCTCGTGCTTCTCCATCCGGATCACCTCCATCTCCAGCCCCTCCTCATCTGCGGCGAGGAGGGTGCCCTTCTCGACACCTCCCTTGCGGAGTGTCGCAATGACAGGCTCCCCGATATACTTACGGTACTGCCGTGGCAGGCGGAGTGGAGAGGTGAGGCCGGCACTCGTCACAGTGAGCTCATAGTCCTCTACATCACGGTCAAAGCGCTCCTCTATATAGCGTGAGATCTCCATGATCGTGTCGAGAGAGATAGAGTCGTGGTCGCTGTCTACGGTGATGCTGATAAGGTTTCCACCCCGCACCTCCACCTCTACGAGGAAGAGGTCTTCGTGCTGAGTCAGATACCCATCAAGGGCTGACTGTATGTCTGTTACGTCTATCATCAGGTCTGTATATGGAAATAAAATGAGAAGACTTGGGGGGTCCTCTCATCTCTTACCCTTGCAAAGGTACTAAATCTTACAGCGATAGACAATCTTCGTCTCTGCCGCCATCCCGTATCATGGTCTGGAGGGCAAGAAAGAGTGCTTACAGGAGGGATGAGCCAATGGCGGGGCAGCGTCAGGATTGCTGACACTACCCCGCCTATGGTTTAGCTATGCTCTATCGAGCAGATGCCGGATCAGTAAGCGCGGCGAACGATCCAGGCGTCGCTGAAGGCAGGAGCGTACTTCTGCATGATTGCATCACGCGAGCGGACGGCTTCTTCCTTGGTGTCGTGACCGGTGACCAGCACGCGGTACATGCCGGACTCGTTCTGTGCGAGGATCGCCTCGCTGTAGCCGGCACTGATCATACGCTCGCGGAGTGAGCGGGCGTTGGTGATGTTCTTGAAGCTTCCGATGCAGACGCTGAAGGTGCGGATGCCATTGGGTGCACTCTCTCCCTCGGGGACAGACAGTCTCTCCTCGCGGACGTCAGAGTTGTCAGCTACCACGATCGGCTCCTCCTGGGTGTAGGTGCTCTGCTGAGCCACCTCACGCTGCTGAGCTTTCTCGTACATAGAGCGATAGGCGCTCTTCTTGGGCTTGCATGAGGTCATGCAGCCACCTACAATGAGCAGCCCCAGCGCAGCTACGAGTACATTCTTTTTCATGATGAATTTGTTGTCTAAGTAATAATCTATTTTTCTCGACTACAAAAGTAGCCATTATTGGACAAAATAGCGAATAGACAACATCTCGGAGCTGATAAATATGCATAAAGTGATGTCCTCGGAGGATCGATTACCTCCCTACGGTCCTGTCTCGGTCTGGGTGAGAACGGCATAAAGAGGTGGCACACCGGAGTATGAGCTCCGGTGTGCCACCATATAGGATTTCTGCTCAGGAGCGGTTACTCTACATCCTTGAGCGGCTTGATGTCCAGTCGTACGGGCTGGGTGAGATTCTCCGGATCCATGATCTCATCGAGCTGCTCCTTGGAGAGGATCCCCTTCTCGAGGACGAGGTCCACGATGCTCCTGCCTGTTGCCTGTGCCTCTTGAGTGAGGTGGGTCGAGTTGTCGTAGCCGATGTAGGGATTGAGCGCCGTCACGATGGAGAGGCTGTCGTAGACCTGCTTGCGAGTGTGCTCGGCATTGGCCTTGATGCCGTCGATGCAGAACTCTCTCAGGGTGTCCATGGCACGCATCAGGAGGTCAGAGCTCTCGAAGCAGCACTGGACCATGACCGGCTCCATGGCGTTGAGCTCTAGCTGAGCCGCCTCACCTGCCATCGTTACGCAGACATCGTTGCCGATCACCTTCATGGCGATCTGGGTCACCACCTCGGGGATGACAGGATTGACCTTACCGGGCATGATGGACGATCCGGGCTGACGAGCGGGCAGGGTGATGTCTCCAAGTCCTGCGAAGGGACCGCTGGAGAGGAGACGCAGGTCGTTGGAGATCTTGCTGAGCTTGACGGCAAGGCGCTTGAGTGCTGCGGAGTAGCCTACCATATGAGAGGTGTCGGAGGTGGCTCCTACATAGTCCTTGGTCGGCTTGATATCCCACTCGGTTATCTTGCGGAAGGCCTTGATCACCGCCTCACGGTAGCCAGGCTGGGAGCAGATACCGGTGCCGATGGCTGTGGAGCCCATGTTGAGCACGAGGAATTGCTTAGCTGCATGCTCGAGATTGTCGATCTCCTCCTCGAGGATCGAGGCGAAGCCATTGAAGGTCTGCTCGTGCGTCATCGGGACGGCATCCTGTAGCTGGGTGCGACCGATCTTGAGCATCCCGCGGAATTCCTTAGCCTTCTTCCTCAGAGACTTGATGAGCTCATCGAGATGGGGTGTCAGGTCGAGGAAAGTGAGGTAGAGTCCGATGTGTGCAAATGTGGGATAAGCATCATTGGTGGACTGAGAGAGATTGACGTGGTCGTGGGGATCACAGTGCTTGTAGTCTCCATGCTCGTAGCCGAGGATCTCGAGCGCCCGATTGGCGATTACCTCGTTGGCATTCATATTGGCCGACGTCCCTGCTCCTCCCTGGAACATATCGATGCAGAACTGATCTCTCAGCTCCCCATCGCGGATCTCGTCGCACGCCTGACACATAGCCTTGAAGACATCCTCCGGCAGCTCATTGAGCTCGTGATTGGCCATGGCGGCAGCCTTCTTGGTGATTGCCATCGCCTCGATGAAGCGAGGGTAGGTCGAGAGCTTATAGGGGGAGAACTGGAAGTTGTCCATCGCTCTCTGGGTCTGGATACCGTAGAGGTGATCCATCGGGATCTGCATGCTGCCGAGTAAGTCCTTCTCAGTACGCATCTTGGGATTTCCCATAATAATAGTTGTGTTTGTTATGGATTGATTAGTTATGATTTGATCGTGCTACAAATGTACAGATTATTGTTGACTGAAGAGACAGGGGCAGTCGGTTTGGCAGAAGAAAGGTATGGATGGAGGATGGAGCGACTCATGACCACAGTGGTTGTCTCATCTCGATAGGAAAAAACTAATACCGATATTAGTGGCGACTAATACCGGTATTAGATTTCTCTATGATCGGTATTAGTTTACTCCATTACCGGTAATAGATTGATGCGGTATTTACCAGGAGAGAGAGGTCCCTTAGGGGCAAAAGAAGAGTGCCTGCGGTCATGCGACCACAGGCACTCTCTTACTTGATTAGATAAGGGTCTCTTATCTCATCTCTTACTTCTCGTCCTCAAGGGTGTGGACGATGAGACCGGAGCGGAGCTTCGGCTCAAACCAGGTCGCCTTGGGGGGCATGATGTTGCCGGTGTCGGCGATCTTCATGATCTGCTCCATGGTCACAGGATAGAGTGCCAGGGCCATGATCATCTCACCACTGTCGACACGACGCTGCAGCTCCTCGAGACCGCGGAGTCCACCGACGAAGTCGATGCGGTCGCTGGTCCTGAGGTCCCCGATCTGGAGGATATCCTCGAGGATCAGGTTGCTCGATACCGTGACATCGAGGATGCCGACGGGATCGTTGTCGTCATAGGTACCGGGCTTGGCGGTGAGGGAGTACCACTGGCCATCGAGGTACATGCTGAAGTTGTGGAGCTTATTGGGATGGTAGATCTCCTTCCCCTTGCACTCTACGTCGAAATTCTCCTCCAGCTTCTTGATGAATTGCTCCTTCGTCAGTCCGTTCAGATCCTTGACTACACGATTGTAGTCCATGACGTGCAGGTGACTGGCGGGGAATGCAACTGCCATGAAGTAATTGTACTCCTCCTTACCGGTGTGACTGGGATTGGCCTCAGCCCTCTCCTTACCCACACGGGCAGCAGCGGCAGAGCGGTGGTGACCATCAGCAATGTAGAGGGCAGGCATCTTGTCAAACTCTCTCGTGATCGTCTCGACATTGCTGTCGTCACTGATGACCCAGAAGGTGTGGCGGAAGTCCTCCGGAGGTGCGACGAAGTCGTACTCCGGCTCGGTCTTACTGTACTTATCGATGATCGCCTGGAGGTCTGCATTGTCCGGGAATGCGAGGAAGACAGGCTCCATATTCGCATCCAGGATATTGACGTGCTTCATGCGGTCATCCTCCTTGGCCTTGAGTGTGAGCTCATGCTTGCGGATGACGTTATTGAAGTAGTCGTGTACGTAAGCACCTACCACAAACCCGTACTGGGTGCGGTCGCCCATAGTCTGAGCATAGAGGTAGTAGCAGGGCTTGTCGTCCTGTACCAGCCAGCCTTCCTTGACAAACTTGTCTCTCTGCTCACGAGCCGCGGTGTAGACCTCGGGGTCGTGCTCATCCTTACCGGCGGGGAAATTGATCTCCGGGCGGATGATGTGGTAGAGGGACATCGGATTGCCCTCGGACTCCTTGCGAGCCTCCTCGGTGTCGAGGACGTCGTAGGGACGTGAGCTGACCTTGGTGACCAGATCCTTGGGAGGGCGCCAGCCCTTAAATGGTTTTACTGTAGCCATTATTATGGGGATAGTAGTGGTTACTTATTGACTTGAAACTTCACCTCTCCGTCGCTGAAGAGGGCAACGATCTGATGGGCAGCAGCGAGACCGGCATTGATATTGGCCTCGACAGTCTGAGCACCCATCTTTTTGGGGGTGGAGAAGTAGCGATCGCCCAGCTTCTCACGATACTCTGCATCCATGTCGGGCATGATATCGGTGAGATACTTGAGGTCCTCGCGCTCCTGCATGAGCTTGAGAAGTCCCGCCTCGTCGATGATCTCCTTGCGTGCAGCATTGAGGAGGACACCGCCCTTGGGCATGTTCTTCACAAGGTCATAATTGATGGATCCCTTGGTCTCCGGTGTGGCGGGGAGGTGGAGGGAGACGATGTCACAGGTCTTGTAGAGGTCCTCCACGTTAGTGAAGTTAGTGACATCCTCGTACTCCTTGGGGGAGCGCTCCTTGCCCTGCTCGAAGAAAGGCTCGAAGCAGTAGATCTCCATACCGAAGCCCCGTGCAATACGTGCGGCGCAGCGGGCGGTGTGGCCGAAGGCGTGGAAGCCGATCTTCTTACCCATCAGCTCGCTTCCGGACTTGCCATTGAAGCGGTTGCGTGCTGCGAAGACGAGCAGACCGAAGACGATCTCACCGACAGCATTGGAGTTCTGTCCGGGGGTGTTCTCTACGATCACGCCCTTCTCCTTGGCGTACTGGGTGTCGATGGAGTCGTATCCGGCACCGGCGCGGACGATCACCTCCAGCTTCTTGGCGTCGTCGATCACCTCCTTGGTGATCTTGTCGCTGCGGACGATAAGGGCGTTGGCGTCGGCGACAGCCTTGAGCAGCTCATCCTGGCTCTGATACTTCTCCAGCACCTCCAGCTGGTAGCCGGCATCCTCCACGATCTTGCGGATCTGTGGTACTGCGGCGGAGTTGAAGGGCTTCTCAGTAGCTACTAATACTTTCTTAGTCATTGTGATATCAGGCTATCGTGAGTTAGAGGATCTCCTTCTCAAAGTCCTGCATGCACTTGACGAGTGCCTCTACGCTGTAGAGGGGGAGTGCGTTGTAGAGAGAGCAGCGGCAACCACCGATGGAGCGGTGACCTTTGATGCCCTCCATGCCTCTCTTCTTGGCGAAGTCGAAGAACTCAGCCTCCTTGTCCTTGTACTCGTCAGCGAGGACAAAGTCTACATTCATCAGAGAGCGATCCTCCTTCCGAGCTACGCCACGGAAGACCTTAGAGCGGTCGATCTCGTCATAGAGTACCTTAGCTCTCTCCTTGGCTCTCTTCTCGAGCTCATCGAGACCGCCGATCTCCTTGAACCACTTGAGGGTCTGCTGCATTACGTAGATCTGGAATACAGGAGGAGTATTGTAGGAGTCGGGATGATCGACGTGGGTCTGGTAGTCGAGGATCTTCGGGATGGCACGGCCGGTCTTGCCGAGGGCATCCTTACGTACGATCACAAAAGTGACACCGGCGGGGGCGATGTTCTTCTGAGCACCGCCGTAGATGCAGATGTACTTGGAGAAGTCGATGTGACGGGTGAAGATGTCAGAGGACATATCGGCGATCAGTGGCACACCCACCTCAGGATCCTCACGCAGCTCTGTACCGTAGATGGTATTATTGGTGGTGAAGTGGAGGTAGTCGTACTCGTCGGGTGAGAGCTTCGGGAGCTCGGGGTAGAAGGTGTAATTGTCATCACGACTGCTGGCGATTACGTCGACGTCGCCTACGACCTTAGCCTCCTCGATGGCCTTGTGAGCCCAGTTGCCGGTATCGACATAGGCAGCCTTCTTCTTGAGGAAATTGACTGCGTGAGCATAAAACTGCAGGCTGGCACCTCCTCCGAGGAAGAAGACCGTGTGTGTATCAGGGATCTCGAGCACCTCCTTGAAGAGTGCTGTGGTCTCGGCGAGCGTGTCTTGGAAGGTCTTGCTACGGTGGGAGATCTCGATCACGGAGAGATCGGTACCGTTGTAGTTGAGCACCGCACGAGCGGCCTCCTTGATCACACCCTCATCCAGGATACAGGGTCCTGCAGTGAAATTGTGCTTTTTCATGACGATTGTAAAGATGTTTTGAAAAGTGATTGAATGTTGTTCTTGTTACTCTTGTGGTCCAAAGATATGTATTATTTTTGAAGTTAACACAGATTTGTGGCTTTTTTTCTCCATACTTACCATCTCTGTACAGGGGGACAGTTTTTGATCCTTAATGGGTATGCGTCAGAACTGGAAGTAGATAAAGGGCTGGACGCCGGCGCTCCTGAACTGTGTAAGGATCACTAAGACACCTGCAAAAAGCAGCGTCTGTGCCCATAGAGGAGCCCTGGTTACGCTACTCTGGAGTGCCAGCCGCCACCTGTCGGGAGAGAAGTGAAGTATGAAGCCTATGATGATGAGTGCTGTCACCATCCGGTAGCCTGCGAAGAACTGTGGGATCACCTCGGGGTGGAACTCCTCCGTGATCATCGTCAGCATATCCCATACACCATCGATCGACCCCATACGGAAGAAGATCCAGGTGAAGCAGACGAAGTGAAAGGTGATGATCACAGAGACGACCCGCCAGACAGGGCTCATCTCGGCACCGGTGCGACCCAGTCGTGGGAAGAGGCTGAGGAAGAACTTGTGTATCGCAAGTGCCACTCCGTGCATGGCTCCCCAGAGGACGAAGCGGATATTGGCTCCGTGCCAGAGCCCTCCGAGGAGCATCGTGATGAGGAGATTGATGTAGGTTCTTACTTTCCCCTTCCGATTACCTCCCAGAGAGATGTAGACGTAGTCCCTAAGCCAGGAGGAGAGGGAGATGTGCCAGCGACGCCAAAACTCGGTGATTGTTGCTGACTTGTAGGGGAAGTCGAAGTTGGTATTGAAGTGGTACCCCATCCAGAGCGCCAGCCCGATGGCGATGTCGGAGTATCCGGAGAAGTCGCAGTAGATCTGCAGCGCATAGCCGTAGACTCCCATCAGGTTTTCAAACCCACTGTAGAGCAGCGGCTGATCGAAGACTCGGTCTACAAAGTTGAGCGAGATGTAGTCGGAGATGACCCCTTTCTTAAGCAGCCCACAGATGATGAGGAATAGTCCCCGCCCGAAGTCCTCACGGCTTACCCGGGGGATCCGGTGGATCTGAGGGATGAAGTCGACCGCCCGGACGATCGGACCGGCTACCAGCTGTGGGAAGAAGGATATGTAAAAGAGGTAGTCGATCCAGCGCTTGAGCGGCTCTATCTTACCCCTATATATGTCGATCACATAGCTTAGTGACTGGAAGGTGAAGAAGGAGATACCCACCGGGAGAAAGATGTCGAAGTGTCGTCCCTCCGGACTTGCTCCGAAGAGCGGGGCAAAGGAGTCGTAGAGGAAATTGGTGTACTTGAAGTAGCAGAGCAGCCCGAGATCAAGCAGAAGGCTGAGGATGAGCCAGCCCTTCTTCCCCGACCTGCTCTCGCTACGTGCTATCTGTCGTCCGATGATGAAGTCGGTCGTGGCGAGGAGGATCAGCAGGACGAAGTAGACTCCGCTGGAGAGGTAATAGAAGTAGAGGGAGAAGAGCACCACCCAGATGGTCCTCGGGAGGTGGTGTCGCCGGAGCAGGTAGAATACCGGGACAAAGAGGAGGAAGAGGACCAAGAAGAGCCCGCTATTGAAGAGTAGGGGCGAGCTCGGGTCGTAGGTCAGTAGCTCTGTGATTTGTTGCCACATGGGATGCGTTAGTTGGTCATTGCGCGAGAGCCGAGGTAGCGCTTGTAGTCCTTGGCGAGCGCATCGGCTATGGAGTTTCCGAGAGCCTTGTAGCCCTCAGTGGTGAGATGGATCCGGTCACTGCGGAGCAGCCCATCGGATACCAGTCTGTCGGCTCCTCTCTCTCCGCCGAAGGTCTCGAATGTATCAATGTATCCAACGCCGAGCGCCTTTGCCTCCTCTGTGATGGCGCGGGAGACCAGCTTGACGTTGGGATTGGGAGCGGTCCGCCCCCTACGCCGGGTGACATAGCTCATAAGGGGAGTGGAGAGGACGATTTTTGCCTCAGGGCAGTTTCTCCTCAGTTGATCGACGAGGCATCTGACCGATGACCTTACTGCCGATGAGCTGACTCGCCCCATGGCATCATTGGTCCCGAGAGAGATGATGATCAGATCTGGCTTTAGCTTCGATACGGATCCGGTGAAGTGATCCTTAAGATAGGTCTGATAGGTAGCGCCATTGTGTCCGAGGGTGTGCACTGTCACCCCCGGAGCTCGACTCTCCAAGCTTGCTCCATAGAATGTTGCTCCGGCCGGTATCACCAGCTTGGTGGAGGTGACGCTGCTCTTCAGATCAAGCGTGTCCGTCTCGAAGAAGCTTGAGGTGAGGAGGGAGAAGGGTCTGCGTGGGATGTCTGCCCAGTCCCCTGCGAGAGAAAAGGGTCGGTCGTTGTGTCCGTGGAGAACCACCACCCGATCAAATCGGATGCCCTCGCTTGAGGAGAGCGTCACCTCCTGAGGTCGGGAGGAGGTCGACCTCACCTCTATCCCTGTGGGACCTTCTCCGGCATAGGATCGGCGGGTGATCTGATCGGTCGCATAGCCACCCCGCCGTCCCTCCAGCCTTAGATGGCGAGGCTCATTGGTCCCCAGCAGACGGTAGGGGGCGATCAGACCGGGTCCGGAGAGACCAAACTGTCGTCCGAAGTACTCCCGGATCGGCATCGTGAAGAACCCCGCCTGTACGTGCGAGTCACCTAAGTGGAGCACGATCACGTGATCGCTCCCGCCCGGGGTCGAGCAGCGCTGCCATACAGGATCGAGGTAACCACTTGGAGCGACCATCCTTACCGCACGCTCCTGTCGGTAGAGATCGTGCGGGGACTCCTGCTGAGCCTCGAGCGTAGTCCCCGTGCTGAGTATCAGTAGGGTCAGCAGCTGCAGCCTGAGTGAGTAGAGTGGGGAATATCTCCGCATAACCTTAGATGGAGTCCTTCTCTGCCGTGCTCTCCGGAGCTGTGGAGCTCTTATCCTGCTTCAGCGTGTCTGCTGAGACTGTTGCCTCCTTCTCCCTCACTGCTTGAGTCGGGAGGAGTGATTCCTCGAGGGGAGTCTCAGCCACCTGTCCGGTCAGCTGGTCGATGGGGCTCTCCACCAAGTCCTGCACGAGCCGCTTGGAGAGCTCCCGACCACCGGCAGAGCTGAGGTGAGTGTAGTCCTTTGCCGCCCAGCCCTTGGAGACGAAGCTTCGGATCCCGCCCATCGACCTTATGGTGCCATAGGTATTGAAGAAAAGGGCATGGTACCTCTTCGCCAGTCGCTCCTGCACCTCCACCATCCTTGGCACGCCGGGAAGCGTATAGACCTCGCCGTCGTACATCTGCCCTCTGTCGGAGATCGAGAGGATCAGGAAGATCGCCTCAGGGTAGATCTCGTGGAGACGGGAGAGTACTCGATCCATCCCCTTATAATAGTAGCCATAGTCGTTGTGGAGATCCTTCGGGCTCACCACATTGAGTCCATAAGCCAGCACGATCAGGTGGTAGGGTCGGATACTGTGGAGATCACTTGAGAGGGTAGGGGAGACCGATCCCAGCTGCAGACCCGATGAGCCCCTCAGACTCATATTATCCACTCGCACACCCTTGTCTCCGTCCATGCAGACCCCGTAGAGCCTGGTCCCCTCTGACTGTGGGAGATCAAGGCGAAGCGAAGAGACCTGTCCTCCCATCTTCACGCTACGCAGGTTGTCTCCCGTCGGGGGAAGGGAGACCTCTGTCGGTGTGCCGCCATTCACGGTAGCATTGAGCAGTAGGCTGTCCTCTGACGAGTAAAGGAGTGTCGCCCGATCGACCGGACGTCTATTCTCGTAGCTGACCTCGGCCTCCCCGACCGACTGCTGGTAGGATCCGGTGATCAGGAAGTGGCTCCCCCGAGGGTGCTTGAGGGCATTATCATCCACCCACGACCCCGAGAAGCGGTGCTTGATCGTCTGTCGGAAGCGTGCCGTGACGGAGGTGAGTGGCACATAGCCGACTCCCCCGCCTCCGTAGCGCGTCTGGAGAGCCTCGCGGAAGTGCTCCACTAAGATATCCCCCTCGATAAAGGAGTCGCCAAGGAATGCCACATTGACCGGCTGATCCCCCGCCGCTGCGAGGATCTCCCTCAGTCGGGTGAGCGCCGTCCCTCCCGAGTAGTCGGTCAGTCCTATCGGGATCAGTCCGGCAGCGGTTCGCTTCACGATACTGTCTACTTGCAGCGTATCCGTTGCCTCCTCTATCGCTTCACTTTCGAGACGCTCGAGGCTGTCGCGCCGCATCGCCTCGGCCAGCAGAGGATCCTCGGGCGGCGTATCGACCCCCTGAGCCACCTCTCCTCCCGGTGTGGGGAAGAGGTCACTCAGAGGGTTGAATACCTTGACCCCAAGGGAGGGGAAGAGCTCTCTCAGGGTAAAAGTTACCCCAAAGGCAAGTCCTGATGCAGCGAGGAGGAGAAGTACGGACTTGAGTATCTGATGATCTCCTCTACTCATCTATTATAAGTCACTTCTCTTCCTGAGGATGACCGGACTGAGTCTTCAGGTAAGCCTGATACTCCGGACTGGCGGCACCACGCCCCTCCTTTACCTCCTTATTCAGCACGGCACGCATGTAGTAGTAGGCGACGACACCTGAGATCAAGCTCCCGAGGAGGATACCGAGCTTGGCGTCATTGAGATACTCGACACCGATGGCACCGAGCGATGCGGGGTAGGCAAGGGTCGCTACGAAGAGAGATACGGTAAAGCCGATACCGGCAAACATCCCTATGCCGAGGAGATTTCGCTTTGTCATACCCGGAGGGAAGCTGACCACGCCGAGCTTCGTGAAGAGCCAGGTGAAGAGGAAGATCCCGAGCGGCTTACCGACCACCAGACCCAGCATCACCGCGAAGGGTACTCCGCCGGCAAAGTCACTCAGCGGCACTTCTCCGAGTGCGATACCGGCATTGGAGAAGGCAAAGAGCGGCAGCACGACATAATTCACGAAGGGGCTGATGTTGACATTCATCCGCTGCACCGGGCTGACCACCTTGGATGAGGTGTTGCGCAGCTGCGTGAGTGTGTCGAGCTGTGAGGCAGACATGTAGACTCTATTCTTGCTGTGCTCCACAGGATAGGTGTCGAAGTGCTGCCTGGCCACATTGATCTGGTCCATCAGATCCTTCGGTACACCCATCGGGACGTAAGGCACGCAGAAGGCGAGCAGTACGCCGGCGATCGTCGTGTGGATACCCCCGTGGAGGAAGCAGAGCCATACGAAGAAGAACATCAGGTAGTAAAACCACTGCTGGTACACCCCCCTCTGACCACAGAAGCGGGTAAAGATCAGCAGGGCTGCAGCGATCAGTAGCGGGAAGACAGCCAGTCCCTCGGAGTAGAAGATCGCAATGACAAGGATCCCGCCGATATCGTCCACGACGGCCAGCGCCATCAGGAATACCTTCAGCGTGGTAGGTACACGACTGCCCAGCAGTCCGAGAGCCGCGAGGGAGAAGGCGATATCTGTCGACATCGGGATGGCGGCACCTCTCAGTACAGTGGGGTTGCCGCTCTCTACGAGAGCGAAGCAGGCGACCGGTATCACCATACCACCGATGGCCGCCAGGACAGGCAGGTTTGCCGTCTTGAAGTCCGACAGGGACCCGCCCACCATCTCATGCTTGATCTCCAGACCTACGGAGAAGAAGAAGAAACACATCAGGGCATCATTGATAAACTCGCCCAGGTTCATCGTCCTCCCGTGGCGGCTAAAGACCTGCCAGTCTCCTATCTGAAGATTGATCGGAGTCTCAAGCAGCGAGAAGTAATAACTGCTCCAGGGGGAGTTGGCTAAGATGAGTGCCAGCACAGTGGCTCCAAATAGGTAGACAGCGGGATTGACCCTCTTGAGGAAGCCGAGCATCGACTTGCCATCGCTTCGCCTGTAGGAAGTGCTATTTGACATGACGTTCCTGATAAAATGTATCTTGATGTTACTTATTGACCTTTACCTGATGGGTCGGAGGGAGCAGCCTGTTGCGCTCCTCTACCGCTCCGATCATCTGCTCTGCCACGTGTCGGAATGCAAGCCCCGACACCGTCTCTCGTAAGGCGACCGGCTTACCCTCGTCACCTCCCTCGCGTACGCTCTGCACGAGAGGGATCTGTCCCAGCAGCGTACTCCCGGTGAGCTCTGCCAGAGCCTCTCCGCCGCCCTCGCCGAAGATATGATACTTGTGATCGGGCAGCTCGGCAGGGGTAAACCATGACATATTCTCCACCACACCGAGGATCGGCACAGAGACCTGATCCAGGCGGAAGAGGTTGATCGCCTTGATCGCATCGTCCGTGGCCACGCTCTGAGGAGTAGTCACGATGATCGCCCCCGTGATGGGAAGTGTCTGGACCAGTGTCAGCTGTATGTCCGACGTGCCGGGAGGGAGGTCGAGGAGGAGATAGTCCAGCTCGCCCCAGTTTCCCTCGCGGATCAGCTGTCCGAGGGCATTGGATGCCATGGATCCGCGCCAGGCGAGTGCCTGATCCGAGTCGACAAAGTGTCCGATGGAGAGAGCCTTGACCCCATACGCCTCTGCCGGGTGGATCAGCTCCTTGCCGTCCACCTCGTCGAGCCACGGCCTGTACTCCTGCACCCCGAGCATACGGGGGATAGAGGGACCGAAGATATCCGCATCCAGCAGTCCCACGCTGTATCCGAGAGCGGCCAGCGACACTGCGAGATTGGTCGTCACGGTGCTCTTACCGACGCCTCCCTTGCCGGAGGCGATGGCGATGATATTCTTTACCCCCTGTAGTGGCGGTTCCTCATCGGTTGTGGGTGTGGGGTCGGGAAATAGAGGCGTGATCTCCACCTCGAGGTCGGACGAGATCTCTCGCTTCAGCGCCGCCTCCGCTGCCCTCAGGACACTCTTGTGGAAGGGATCCCGACTTTTCTTGAAGCGGATGGAGAGGGAGACCTTATTCTCCTCGATCCTGATATTGTCCTCCACCATCCCTGAGGTGACGATGTCCGACTCATCGCCCGGGTATCGGACGCTCTTCAGTGCATCCCGGATCAGCGCCGGGTATAGTGTGATATATGGCATCTCTACTCTTGTGATTATTCTTCTTGGCTTCCTTTGCCCACCACCTCGGATCGCCTGGACCGACCGTAGCTCCTGTAGCTGTCCGGCTCTATCTCCACCTCCGGCTCAGCCGGATCCTCAGGCAGCTGATCCAGCAGCAGTCGCAGGTACTTGATCGAGATCCCTCGGGCGATCCACTGCTGCTCGTAGTAGGTCTGTATCGTCCGGAGAGGGGAGTCCGGCGTGGCCTCCTCGCCGACGTCCGTCATCCGCTCCTCGATCGTCAGCCCATTGACCTCAGTCACTGCCTCGGTGTAGCGGAAGAGGAATTGCGAGTCGGTCTTGAGATGCAGCACCGACGGCTCTGCCAGGATCTGACAGTACATGGACATGAAGCGGGGCGAGGTGAGTCGCCGCCGGCTCTTGCGCATCTGCGGGTCGGGGAAGGTGAGCCATATCTCGGAGATCTCGCCCGGGGCAAAGAAGGTCTCCAGAAACTCTATCTCAGCCCTCAGGAAGCGCACATTCTCCAGCCCCTCCTCGTCGGCAGTCTTGGCTCCCGCCCAGAGGCGGTTTCCCTTGATGTCCATGCCGATGAAATTGTGATCCCGATAGGTGCGCCCCAGCTCCACGGTGTACTCGCCTCTCCCACAGCCGAGCTCCAGTATGATCGGGTTTCCATTACGGAAGACCTCATCCGACCAGTGTCCCTTGTGGGGGAAGGTCATCCCCTCCCTCCGAAGTGTCTCGAAGGGGTACTGCAGGACATTGGTCAGCCGGTCTATCTCGGCAAATTTCTCTAACTTGCTTTTGCTCATTCTCTACTAAGGGCAAATTATAGGTGGGTAAAGGTACCAAAAACGTAGGTTATCACTTCTTGCGAGAGAGGCAGTGAGAGTCACGCTTCCCACCCGTTCCGAATAGAGCGAAAACTAATACCGGTATTAGTCCGAAGCTTTATCGGTATTAGTTGCCACTAAACCCGATAATAGATTTGCTCCCTCTTCGCGCAAAAAAAAGACCCACAGGCGGAACCTATGGGTCTTTTGACTACTGGGATCTGCTGAAGTTAAATCACCTCATGTCCCTATCGTAATAAATGAGTGCTTGATCACACCTCCTCGAAGTCTGCGTCCTTGACGTCACCCTCTCCGGAGTTGTCTGAGGAAGCACTGCCTCCCGTGGTGGTCTGCTGACCTGCCCCCGGAGCACCCTGCTGGGCATCACCGCCCTGCTGGCCATACATCTGGGCAGAGAGACTCTGGAAGATCGTATTCAGCTCCTCCATGGCGGTGTCGATACCTGCAATGTCCTGAGCCTTGTGTGCCTCCTTGAGCTTACTGAGTGCAGCCTCGATCTTGGACTTCTCGTCCGCGGGGATCTTGTCGCCGAGATCCTTGAGCTGGTTCTCGGTCTGGAAGATCACGCTGTCGGCCTGATTGAGCTTATCGATCTTCTCCTTCTCCTTCTTATCGTTGTCGGCATTAGCCTCTGCCTCAGCCTTCATACGATCGATCTCCTCCTGAGAGAGACCGCTGGATGCCTCGATGCGGATCTTCTGCTCCTTGCCGGTCCCCTTGTCGCGAGCGGATACGTTGACGATACCATTGGCATCGATGTCGAAGGTCACCTCGATCTGAGGCACACCACGCTTGGCAGGGAGGATGCCGTCGAGATTAAACTTCCCGAGGGACTTATTGTCCTTCGACATGGGACGCTCACCCTGGAGCACATGGATCTCCACAGAGGGCTGGTTGTCTGCTGCGGTGGTGAAGATCTGAGACTTCTTCGTCGGGATGGTGGTATTGGCGTCGATCAGCCTGGTCATCACACCGCCCATGGTCTCGATACCGAGTGAGAGCGGGGTGACGTCGAGGAGGAGGACATCCTTCACATCTCCGCTGAGCACACCACCCTGGATGGCAGCGCCGAGGGCGACTACCTCGTCAGGATTGACGCCCTTGGAGGGCTCCTGACTGAAGAGCTTCTTCACCAGATCTTGGATGGCAGGGATACGGGTGGATCCACCTACGAGGATGACATCATTAATGTCAGAGGCGGAGAGTCCGGCATCGGCAAGCGCCTTATTCACCGGCTCAATACAGCGCTGGATGATGTCGTGGCAGAGCTGCTCAAACTGAGCCCTCGTCAGCGTCTTCACCAGGTGCTTAGGCACATTGTCCACAGAGGTGATGTAGGGGAGGTTGATCTCCGTCGAGGTGGTGCTGGAGAGCTCGATCTTAGCCTTCTCGGCGGCATCCTTGAGACGCTGCAGAGCCATAGGATCCTTACGGAGATCGACATTCTCAGTGCTGAGGAAGTCATCTGCCAGCCAGTCCATGATGGCGTGGTCGAAGTCGTCACCGCCGAGGTGAGTGTCACCATTGGTACTCTTCACCTCGAAGACTCCGTCGCCGAGCTCGAGGATGGAGATATCGAATGTACCACCGCCTAAGTCAAAGACGGCAATATTCATATCCTTATCGCTCTTGTCGAGACCATAGGCCAGAGCAGCGGCAGTAGGCTCATTGACGATACGGCGGACATTGAGTCCGGCGATCTCACCGGCCTCCTTGGTGGCCTGACGCTGAGAGTCGCTGAAGTATGCAGGTACGGTGATGACAGCCTCCGTCACAGCCTCGCCGAGGTAGTCCTCTGCGGTCTGCTTCATCTTCTGGAGCACCATCGCGGAGATCTCCTGCGGGGTGTACATCTGTCCGTTGATGTCTACCTGAGGCAGATCGTTGCCACTCGCTACGACCTTGTAGGGCATGCGAGATGCCTCCTTCTCGATCTGGGAGTATCTCTCTCCCATGAAGCGCTTGATGGAGTAGATCGTGTGCTGAGGGTTAGTGATTGCCTGACGCTTGGCAGGATCTCCCACCTTGCGCTCACCACCGTCCACGAATGCGACCACACTCGGTGTGGTCCTCTTGCCCTCGCTATTAGTAATCACGACGGGCTCCTTATTCTCGAGTACAGCCACACACGAGTTGGTCGTACCTAAGTCGATTCCGATAATCTTTCCCATTTCTATCTCTATATATTATTAGTTTGTTGTCTCTTACAGTGTAGCTTCGCCTGCGCGGTGAGCCTGCACCCACATACTTACAAACCTTATGCCAAGTCTTCCGGCTCCTGACGGACCCTTGTAAAATGTGTCAGCCCGGGACTCAATATCCGACAGATGGGGTGGGGGATGGGGACAAAAAATGACGTGAGTCCGACTGATAGTCAGGCTCACGCCTAAGTGTGCTTGGTAAGGTAAGGAGTAGAGATCCTTACGTTACCGGATCATCAATGTGAAGATTACTTCTTGAGATCCAGTCCGGAGCCGGGCTTAAACTTTACAGACTTGCGGGCAGCGATCTGCATCTTCTTGCCGGTCTGGGGATTGATGCCGGTGCGAGCGGCACGCTCTGTGGTGTAGAAGGATCCGAAGCCGATGATGGTCACTCTCTCGTCCTTCTTCATCTGATCTGCAATGACGTCACAGAAAGCTGCGACAGCCTTCTTGGCATCAGCCTTGGTCATCTCACCCTTCTTGGCTACAGCCTCAATGAATTCGGTCTTGTTCATGATAAAATGGTGTTGGTTGTGAATATGTATAAATATAGTGCATATCTGTGTGAGAAGGTGACAGACCGCTAATGCGCTTTATGACACCTCTTCTACGTGCTCAAATGTAAGAACTTTTATTGAATTACAATATAAATCATCACTAAAAAGTAGATAAAACCGTCTTTTCCTGGTGAATATCAGGCGAACGGCGCCATTTTGTGTAATAAAGATAGCAAAATGGAGCTCTCAGTCGGGTGGTCTCCATCCCCAAAGTGCCGGTGTCTTATGCTCCACCCCGTCCGGACTCTGCGCGATAAGGCCGACCGGGCGCTATTGCAGGGGAAGGAATTATATTGTACCTTTGCACTACGCTTCTGGGAAGGATTTCGCGGAAGTATTATGGTGCCCATAGCTCAGTTGGTAGAGCGCTGGATTGTGGTTCCAGATGTCGAGAGTTCGAACCTCTTTGGGCACCCTACGGAGACTTTACATTCGTTTGTAGAGTCTCTTTTTTTTGCTCCTGATGGTAAGAAAAGAGTGGCAGCGTCTCGGAATAGAGGCGCTGCCACTCTGCATAATACTGTAGCTCCTTACTTCTTGGCGGAGTCTACTCTCTGGATGAGGTCATCGATGGCTGCCTTGAGCTGGAGATCGTTGTCAGTCAGGAAGTCCTCGGGTGAGTTGTAGACCGTGATCTCAGGATAGATGGCACGGTTCTCTCGGGCGAGGTTGTCCGTCCCGGTCATCGTCACCTGTGGGATACCGAAGACGAGATCCTCATTGACCTGTGTCTCCCACCATACGGCGGTCATGGTACCGGCAACGGGGGTACCGACCAGCTTACCGAGCTTCAGAGTCTGGTAGGTCCAGGGGGTGCCGTAGGCGTCGGAGTAATTGTCCTCGCTCACCAGCATATTGGAGGGCTTGTACCACTGCATGAAGGGCTCGGAGCCGATGTACTGACCTCTTGGCTGGAAGCGTGCGTACTCCTTGCCACTAAGCAGGATCGCCACATCATTGTGCAGCCAGCCGCCGCCATTGTGACGCGTGTCGACGACGATCGCATCGCAGCCGCGGTACTTGCCAAGCATCTTGCTGAATACCCGACGGAAGGATCCGCTATCCATTCCCTCGATGTGGACATAGCCGACGCGACCGTTGCTCCACTTCTCAGTCAGGGCTGCACGGCGGTCTACCCATCGGTCGTAGAGGAGAGACGACTCCTGACCGAGTGAGATGGGTACGACGGACTCCTCGACCTCCTTGCCACTCTCATCCTTGAGCGTCACGACCGTACGCTGTCCGGTCAGGCCATTCAGGTAATGCTCGATCGGGAGATCCTTGGAGATGGTGGTGCCATTGATCTTAAGGACAATGACTCCCGGCTTGGCAATCGACTTGGCGCGGTCGAAGGGACCACCCACAATCACCTCGGTGATCTTCGCTCCCTCACCCTCGTAGCTGTCGTCGTAGAAGAGTCCGAGTGAGGCGGTCCGAATGGTGGACACACCACCGAAGTAACGCATACCGGTGTGGGAGCCATTCAGCTCGCCGAGGAGCTCACTGCAGAGCTCGGCGAAGTCGTAGTTGTTATTGATAAAGGGCAGGATCTCACGATAGCTGTCGGAGTAGCCCTTCCAGTCCACGCCATGGAGATTAGCGTCGTAGAACTTATTCTCCACCTGGCGAACCATATGGTCGTAGATGTACTCCCGCTCCTTAGCAGGAGAGTACTCGAAGCGAGCAGAGTAGGTGAGGGGAGTGATATCCCTGCCCTCGATCTTCTTGAAGCCGTTGTAGCCAAAGAGGTAGAGGGTCTTCCCATCCTTGCTCATCTCCAGCGAGCCGCTACCGGTGTCGCCGACAATCTCCTTGGTCTCCTTCTCGGCCAGGTCGAGACAGTAAAGGTTGGTCGTGCCATCGAAGGAGGCGAGGTAGTAGAACTTGTCTCCCTCCGGGGTCACGGCGAAGTCAGACTGAGATCCACTCGTACGGGTGATGCGGACGATACGCTTGTCGCGATTTGAGAAGTCGAAGACGAGAGGCTTTACCTTGTCCTCATCCTTGCTCTTCTTATCCTTCTTTCCTTTTTTCTTGTCGCTCTTATCTGCGCTCTCCTTCTTCTCGTCCTTGTCCTTCAGGAGTACCTCGCGCTCCTCCTTGTCGAGGAGGAAGCGGTCGTATGCGTCCTGATTGAGGAACATCAGGTAGATATCCGTCTGAGAGCCCCATGAGCCGTGGCTACGGTAGCCGGCGTAGTCGCAGTAATAGGCGATTGCTTTCCCGTCGAGGACAAAGCGAGCACCGACGGCATTGTATCCGGTCTCGGTGAGATTGACCAGCTCGCCGGAGCCGTCCGCCTTGACGAGGGCGACATCGGCGTTATTCCAGCCTCCATTGCCCATGAAGTTGGTCAGGATATGCCTCGAGTCGGGACTCCAGGTAAACCACTGGTCTCCGTCAGAGTAGGAGTAGTTGTACTTCTTATTCAGCACCTCGGTGCTCTTGCCGCTGGCAAGGTCGAGGCAGTAGACTGCAGCGCGATCCCTTAGGTAGGCGATCTTCTTGCCGTCGGGGCTGAAGACAGGCTGGAATGCGGGTACCTCCTTCTCGTGAGTCAGCTTCTTCTCCTCCAGCTCGGTAGCGTAGGTAAAGGTCTTCTCATCGGAGCGCTTGATAGTGGTCTGATAGAGATTCCACTGATCCTCCCGCTCTGAGGAGTAGACGAGGGTGCGACCGTCGGGGCTGAAGGTCAGGTCACGCTCCTGCTCCGGAGTATTGGTGATCCGCTTCGTCGTGCCGTACTCGATATTGGCGACATAGACATCGCCATGGACGATAAAGGCGTACTCCTTATTATTAGGAGAGAGCTTGGCCTCAGACGCGCCTGTCCGGTAAGTCTGGAAGAGCTTCTCCTGCTTGCTGTTGTCGGCAATCACCTGCACCGGTAGCTGCTTCGCCTCTCCGCCCTTGGGCATGTAGTAGAGCCGACCATTCCAGGAGAAGGCGACGTTACCACTATTGTCCATAGAGAGGTTGCGGACCGGGTGCTTCTCGAAGTTGGTCAGCTGAGTGGGGTGGGTCGGGTCAGCGAGAGTGGCGCGGTAGACATTGAAGTTACCATCCCGCTCGCTCAGAAAGAGGAAAGCCTCCTCGCCCGGGAGCCAGATGGCATTGCGATCCTCGCCCTCGAAGGCAGTGATCTTAGCAAACTTGCCCATGTTGCCATCCGGAGTCCACATCCATATATCTCTGGCGACGGGTGACTTGTGGTGCTTGCGCAGAGGATCCTCGTACCCCTTGAAGTCAGTGAAGAGGATCCGTCCGTCGGTGCGATTGATCGACGGCATCTTCATCGTAAATGCAGAGAAGAGGTGTGACCGTCCGCCGTTGGTCTTGATCCGGTAGACCTGCGAGAAAGAGCCGCCGGGGAAGATCCCTGACTCCTTAGTAGGACGATAGCCGCACTCGTAGAGGACGGTCTCGTTGTCTAAGAAAGCGACCGGCGTCTGGGTCTTACCATTGATGTAGGTCAGCTTCCGTGCCTGCCCGCCCTGTCGGGAGGTGAGATAGACGTGGAAGGTGCCGAACTCTCGGTCGGACGAGAAGGCGATGCTCTGCCCGTCCGGACTCCATACCGGTGCCGTGTCGTACGCAGGATTGGACGTGATCTGCGTAGCTGTGCCGCCACTCACCGGTACGGTGAAGATATCCCCCTGGTAGGTAAAGGCGATCACCTTACCATCAGGGCTGATGGCGGTGTTTCTGATCCATCCCGCATCCTCCGCCTGTCCCAGGGCGGCGAGGGGAGCTGCCAGTGTCAGGAGCGACACCGCGAGCAGCTTCATGGTTTTGTCCATAAGTTTCGGAGTAATATTGAGTGAAACAATTGTATTCCTTAGATCACATAGATGAGCTCGCAGAAGAATCCCACCAGCACCGGCACCAGAATGTTCGTCACTATGCCGTGGAAGATAGAGGGGATCGTGTAGCTGGCACCCACAGACTTCTGCACCACAGGGAGACAGACATCGGCGCTATTGGCTCCGCAGAGTGATATCGAGGCCATAGGGCCGATCTTATTTCCTATGAGAGGGACCATGAGAAGCGCGGTCGCCTCACGAATGATATTTGAGATCAGAGCAACGGTAGCGAGAGAGGCGGCACCGTAGGATCCGATGATGATACTCGAGAGGGAGTACCACCCGAGACCGGCGCCGATGGCAGCACCCTCCAATCCTGAGATGCCCGGGGTAAATAGGGTCATAAAGGCTGCTCCACAGATACTACCGATGCAGGTGAAGACGGGAAGCGTCCAGATGATCCACGGCATCTTGAGCATAAGCTTCACCTTCTCCATATCGGTACCTAAGTTTAGCCCGATGACGAAGAGGAGGATGTAGATCACAAACATCGAGGTCCGTGAGTCGAGCAGGATCGCGGGGACGTTGTCCCCCATAAAGTATCCCACGAGTCCGCCGCCGATGAGGCAGGCAAAGATGATGAGGCTGTCTTTCATTGCTTATGTGATGGCTGATTCTTCTTATCCATATACTTCCCAATAAATCGCCACATCCCCCATCCGAGCAGGACGCTGCATACCACAGCCCCGATCGTGAGCAGAAGGGCTGAGATGCCGATCTGACCGAGCGAATTGATCGCCTCGTGGTCGCTCCCGATCTCGATCCCGAGCAGGAAGAGCAGGATACAGATGATGACAGAGGAGAGCCAGGAGGGGACTGTGAGCCTCTTGGTTCGTCGGTTGATCAGCGCTCCGATGAGCATGCCGACCGCAAATGAAGCAACGATGATGATCGTGTCCATATCATTACAAGTAAAGTTAGTAGCACACCCTCTCGGCACCGTCTCCGGCACAGGGAGAGAGGTGAGCGATGGCACGCCTGAGGATGCGTGTGTAGCTCTGCTTAGGAGCTACGCTACTCATCTATTCTAAATTAAAGGTTGCAATGAGCTCTAAACCCTTTGCGACGGTCAAATGTACTAAAAGAAACGAAAAACTACCGCTTGTGCAGGATACTATTGAGTACCCGGACCGATGATACCAAGGTCCCCATCTCTGTGTAGATCTCTACATCCCAGAGGTGAGTGGAGCGTCCCCGGTGTATGATCCGCGCCTTGGCAGTCAGCGTATTGCCGAGCCGGGCAGAGTGCACGTGGCTGCCGCTCACCTGCATACCTACCATCGTCTCGTCCTGACTCAGCAGGTAGACCGACCCGTAGCCGGCTATCGTCTCCGCGAGAGCGAGTGAGGCGCCGCCATGGAGGATTCCCATCGGCTGGCAGGTGCGACGATCGACCGGCATCGTGCACTCTACGTAGCCCTCCTCGAGGAGTGTGCACTTCATGCCGAGTGCCTCCATGAGGGTATCCTTCTGCATCGCATTGATGAAGTCCACCTCAGGATGTTCGGTAGCCCCCTCAGGATGCAGCACATACTTATTCAGCAGGTGCTGGATGCCCTCCTCCTCGTTGGAGGTGGTGACGTAGTCCGACACCTGCTTGACCATCTCATTGGCATTCGCCATCGCCACTCCCAGCCCGGCAGCCTGGAGCATCGGGATGTCGTTATTTGCATCACCGACGGCGATCACCTGACCTCGCTCGATCCCCATCTCGGACATGAGGAAGCTGAGTGCCTTCCCCTTGTCCACATAGGGACTCATCGCCTCGATGAATATCGGACCGGAGAGGATCGCATTCAGCTTACCTCTAAATCGCTCCTGTAGCTCGATCGCCAGCTTCCCTATCACCTCCGGATCCCCGGCGATACCGCACTTGTAGGGATCTCTCACGAGTGCTTCCTTGAGATTAGGCACCTGTCGGATCGGCATGCCGTTGTCTATCTGGCTCTCCTGACGGACGTAGGGGCTGTCAGCATCCTCCGTGATGATCTCGTGTCGGGTGTAGGTCATCATCGTCACGGGGTAGCCCTTGAGGAAGTCGTAGAGCTCACCGACCGTCTCCCGAGAGATGGTGGACCGGGTGAGCACATCATTGTCCATGCAGGAGGTGATCTTGGCACCATTATAGGAGATGATGTACCCGCCATACTTGTCCAACTGCAGCTGTTCGGCAATGTGCTCGCAGCCAAAGGTGGGTCTCCCTGAGACCAGAGCGACGGTCATGCCCATCTCGAGGATCTCTCGGATGGCATTGGCGGTGGCGGGAGTGATCTGCTTGTCGTTCGTCACCAGAGTGCCATCGAGGTCGACGGCAAAAAGGAGGTACTTCAGCGGATCCTTTCCGGAGCTATAGTGGGGGTTGAGTATGCGGGGTGTCTTGGCCGATACTTGCATAGGTTATGTGAGATTTATAGTGATAGTATACTGAGCACACGGTAGTCCTCCTCGCTAATCGTCTTGGCACCCTTGATGGCGCTGGAGAAGGGGATGTAGACGACTCTATTGTCTCGGATGCCGACCATGATATTGCGCTGCCCGTCGAGGAGTGCGTCCACAGCAGCTACGCCCAGTCGGCTCGCAAGGATACGATCCCCGGCGACCGGACTGCCGCCGCGCTGGATGTGTCCCAGGATCACGGCGCGAGCCTCCCACTGAGGGTGCGACTCGTGGATCCTCTCGATGAGAGCCTGAGCACCACCGGTGGCGGGACTCTCGGCTACGAGGACGATGGCTGAGTTCTTCGTCTTCCGGAATCCATTCTCCACCATCCGATTCATCTGATCCATCGAGCTCTTGAACTCCGGTATCACCGCCACCTCGGCTCCGCTGGCGATCGCTCCATTGAGTGCGAGAAATCCCGCATCACGTCCCATCACCTCCACGATGAAGAGGCGATTGTGCGAGCTGGCGGTGTCGCGAAGCTTATCGACGGCGTCCATGATCGTATTGAGTGCCGTGGCGTAGCCGATCGTTTGGTCAGTCCCGCCAAGGTCGTTGTCGATCGTCCCGGGGATGCCGACGACGGGGTAATTGTGGTCGCTGGCAAACTTCCGGGCACCGCTGAGCGAACCGTCGCCGCCGATCACCACCAGGGCGTCGATCCCGTGCTTCATGAGGTTGTCGTAGGCCTTTTGGCTCCCCTCATCGGTCATGAATTCCTTGCAGCGTGCGGTCTTCAGGAAAGTGCCTCCCCTCTGGATGATGTTGCTGACATCCTCCGTCGCCAGCTCCTTGATCTCGTCATCTATCAGCCCCTTGTATCCCTGGTAGATGCCAAATACCTTGATCCCATTGTATATAGCGGTGCGGGTGACCGCACGTATGGCGGGATTCATGCCCGGCGCATCTCCGCCAGAGGTGAGTACGCCGATGGCTCTGATATTGCCGCTGCTTGTGATCGTTTTGTCCATATTGCTCTCTTGAAATCGTTCTAACCACAAATGTAATCAGAAGTGGTCAATTAAGTAGACTTACTGCGGTGAAAACTTACCGGAGGAGTCTGCTCTCAGACTAAACCCGGTATTAGTGATCACTAAACCCGGTATTAGTCGACACTAAACCCGGTAATAGATAACACTAATATCGGTAATAGAAGTAACGGTTTTCTTCTTGCTGATAACCAATACACTGGCTCTTCTCGTCGGTGATTAGGTGAATGACGTGAGGTCGAAGACTCTAATGCGATCCCACCGTATGTCGGCACCGGTTTTTTCAGGGCAAGACTTTCTCGCTATATTGTGATCGCAATGGGAAGATATCTCTTAGTCATAGACTCCTTCAAGGGGTGCCTCACTTCGCCGGAGGCTGAGGTGGTCGTCTCTGAGGCGATCCTCAGCTGCGAACCAGATGCCGAGGTAATCTCGATCCCTGTCTCGGACGGCGGGGAGGGGATGCTGGATGCATTTCTGTCGGTGATGGGGGGCGATCGGGTCTCTCTCCATGTGAGGGATCCGCTGGGGCGAGCGATCACCGCTGCGTACGGGATCACGAGGGAGGGGGTGGCGCTCATCGAGTCTGCCCGTGCTGTGGGGCTCCACCTTGTCCCGCCAGATCGGCGTAATCCACTCTGCGCCTCCTCGTATGGGGTGGGTGAGATGGTCGCCGATGCCTACCGGCGAGGATGCCAACGCTTCATCGTGGGGCTGGGCGGTACTGCCACCTGCGATGGTGGGGTGGGTATGCTGCAGGCGCTGGCTGACGCTCTCGGGGTCGAGCGAGAGGCACTCAGTGAAGTGTTGTGTGACTGTCACTTTGTCCTGGCGAGTGATGTCACTAATCCTCTCTGTGGTCCTCACGGTGCGGCTCACGTCTTTGCTCCGCAGAAGGGTGCGACTCCTGCGATGGTCTCGCTGATCGAGAGCAGGATGCGGGAGCTGGCAGCACGTGCAGCTGACCACTTCGGCTACGATCGTAGCGACGTGCCGGGAGCGGGGGCGGCTGGCGGTCTCGGTTATGCCTTTATGCAATTTCTCGGGGCGGAGTGTCACTCTGGGATCGACCTGCTGCTGGAGTACTTGCACTTTGATGACCTTATCCTCGGTGCCGACTGTGTGATCACCGGCGAGGGGAGTGCCGATGAGCAGACGCTGATGGGGAAGTTGCCCTACGGCATCATGAGACGCGCCCGATCTGCCGGAGTGCCTACATGGCTCGTGGCCGGTCGGATCGAAGCGAGGGATAAGCTGCTGGCTGCCGGCTTCGATCGTGTCGCCTGTATCAATCCACCCGGGACTCCGACGGAGGTGGCGACGAGACCGGAAGTGGCTCGGACGAATCTGAGCAGAACCATACTATCGCTCCTCAGAGGTGAGTAGGGGATCTCTTGCCTGGAGTGAGAATAAGAAAAGGGGCTGTGTCGACCGAAGTCAACACAGCCCCTTTTGACCTCTACTCCTCCGGGTGGGGGAGTAGCTTGTGTGATCTGGTTACTTAGGCATTCACCTTAGCCATGTACTCGCAGAGCTCGATGAGCTTATTGGAGTAACCGATCTCGTTATCGTACCAGGAGAGTACCTTTACGAAGGTGTCGGTCAGAGCAATACCTGCGGTGGCGTCAAAGATGGAGGTGTGGGTGTCACCGAGGAAGTCGGAAGAAACGACAGCCTCCTCAGTGTAGCCGAGGATGCCCTTCATCTCGCCCTCGCTGGCCTCCTTCATAGCCTTGCAGATCTCCTCGTAGGTGGCGGGCTTCTCGAGGTTGACGGTCAGGTCAACGACAGAGACGTCCAGAGTAGGCACGCGGAGAGACATACCGGTCAGCTTGCCATTGAGAGAGGGGATTACCTTACCTACAGCCTTAGCAGCACCGGTAGAGGAGGGGATGATGTTGCCGGCGGCAGCACGACCTCCACGCCAGTCCTTCTTGGAGGGACCATCGACGGTCTTCTGGGTAGCGGTGGTGGAGTGTACGGTGGTCATGAGACCATCCTTGATGCCAAAGTTGTCGTGCAGCACCTTAGCGAGGGGTGCGAGGCAGTTGGTGGTGCAGCTGGCGTTGGAGACGATCTTGGTGCCCTTCTCGTAGGTCTTGTTATTCACGCCCATGACGAACATAGGGGTGTCGTCCTTGGAGGGAGCACTCATGATGACATACTTGGCACCGCCTCTGAGGTGAGCATCGCTCTTCTCCTTGGTGAGGTAGAAGCCGGTGCACTCGAGTACGTACTCAGCGCCGACCTCGTCCCACTTGCAGTTAGCAGCATCGGTCTCTGCGGTGCAGCGGATCTTCTTGCCATTTACGATCAGGAGGTTGTTCTCCTTATCGCAGTCCACCTCACCCTCAAACCTACCATGCATGGTGTCGTACTTCAGCATGTAAGCGAGGTAGTCGACGTCCAGGAGGTCATTGATGGCAACGATCTCGATGTTGTCGTGCTTCTGAGCTGCGCGGAAGGCACAGCGACCGATACGGCCAAAGCCGTTGATAGCTACTTTGATCATAGTGATTGTCTGTTATGTAAAATCAGTTACTGGTGTCAATTGTTATAGAGACTGCGGTGTGATCCGCAATCATCCATCTTTCGATGGACAAATATAATTAAAAAAATCGGTTTGTCGTCCCTTTTAGCGTTTGAAAAGGCCTTTTCCTATTCCTTTGAAGATCCCTTTAGCTATGCCGCGCAGACCGCTCCCGGCTCCTCTTAGAGTGCCGGCAAGTAGGAGACTGCTGCCCACAGCCAGTCCGGTGGGAAGGACCACCTCCTGGAGCAGTGAGGACCAGGATGAGTCCTTGATCTTATCCATGATGGAGAGCTTGTCGCTCTCCTGATCCTGCCTGAGATCCAGCAGGCGACTGCGCTCATGCAGTTGCCCCTCCCCGTCAGGATCCATACGGATGATGCGTGTGCGTGGGGTGGCGGCGGGAGCCTTGATACCGAGTGCGGAGCCCACCAGCTTAGCTGTCATAGGACTCTTGTCGGCGAGTGCCCTCAGAGCCTCTCCCTTGGCTACTTCGACTCCATCGGTACGGAGATAGTCGACGTTATTGAGTATCCTCATCTTACTCTCCTCCGATCGGCTCTCCAGTCGGTGCTTCTGTGCCTCCAGTCGGCTCTTGTAGTCCGGCTTGTATGCTTTGGTGCTCATAGTGTCGTCTCTCTATCTGTGAGTGATAGGTGGTTACTGGTCCCGGAGGTCATCCTCCTCTCTATACTGATGCACCTCCACGACGGGATGTCCCTCTCGCTCGGTGCCAGGGATCACAGACTCGCCGTGGACATCGGTGACGTCGGCCACCATCGTGACCGTAGCGGTCTCGCGACGTGCTTCGCCCGCCTCCTCGTGCTCCTGCTCCTCCAGCCGGTCAAGCTGCTCGGTTATGATCTTCTCCTCCAGTGCACCGATGATCGGCTTGCGGAGGAGTAAGAGAATGAGATCAATCAGCAGAAACAACCCTACCAGACAGCCAAATCCTGCTGCCATAGAGGATACCGTCTCATAGGCGCCCCAGAGGTCGGAGGCAAAGATCATCGCAAAAAGAAGGGCAATGACCACCTGGAGAAAAAAGAGTGCCGCCAGCCCGAAGACCGCCATGATCAAGTAGTAGACTCCCCTCACTCCGGCAGGGACGCCCTTCTCGATTGCCTGGAGCTTCACCAGCTCGCGTTTGGCCTCCAAGAGTGTGAGAGCGTCAGACTTTACTTCATCAATGATTTGCTTGACTGTCTTTGCCATATATATACCTTCACGTAAGGTTTATTCTTTACGAGATAAAAGACAAATGGGACAGCGAAGAACCCTCTGGAGGATACTTCGACCATCCCATCTGAAGATAAGTGGCTCTAAGCAGCAAGGGGGTTAGTCCTTGTTGATCTTTTTCTTGGCCTCCTCGGTCAGCTTATCCTTCTCCTCCTTGGCCTCAGCCTTCAGGTCCTCAAGCTCCTCGTCAGTCAGGTCTGCGACCTTCTGAGCGGAGTCCTTCACCTTATTGCCGAGCTGAGAGGCGGAGTCCTTGACGGTAGAGTAGATGTCCTCGGCATCGCCCTTGATATCATCCACATAGCGAGAGAGGTCACGTCCTGCCTTACGGGCACGGATACGACCCTCGTAGTATGCGTCCTTGACGTTGCTCTTCACCTTGTCAGCGGTGTCGGAAACGTCATCGATCAGGTGGTTGCGGCGGCCCTCATCAGAGAGGTAGGCAATGGCGGCGCCCACAGCTGATCCCACGAGGAGACCAAGCATAAACTTCACGCCGGAGTTGTTATTGCTGCTCATAATTACTGTTTTCTGTCTTGTTATAGTCCTTGGTTTAGTGCTTGTCATGATAGGGAGTCTCCCCTCTATCTTCTGTACAAATATACCTTTTTTCTGATATACAACTAATTCTGTCGTTGTAAATAGTCCTAATAGACCCTGTCTATTCTTATGCACCCACTCGCCGGTCAAGGTAGTCCTGCACCAGAGGCAGGTCACCCGGCTCGGTCTCATCAGGATGGAGAAGCCGGAGCTGTGCGAGACAGATACGAGTGAGACAGACATTGCGCCAGCCGACGATGTCCAGTACCTCCATGTCGTCCGGGCTGATCCCGGTGTACTCATTGGTCAGCGCCTTGAGCGATCGGTAGTGGTGCCTCCAGCGCGGATCGAGTGCAGCACTGAGCACCATGGTGCAGATCGCCTCCTTATGCTTGATCCAGTACTCTGCCGTGGGGTGAAGCCTCCGCAGGGCAGCAAGCAGGATGCTCATGTCGAAGCGGACATTGTGACACACGATCACGGAGGAGTGCTTGATCAGGGGCAAAAGGGTCTCCATGAGCTCCTCCTCGCTCTTCCCCATGATCCGAAGGGTGTGCGTGTCGAGGTGATGAACCTTCATGGCCTCTTCGTTCCCCGCATCCGGTTGATCCACAAGCGCCACGCCGTGACAGAGCTCTCGATACCTGTCATCCAGTCCGAGCCAGGCAGCCTGTACGATACGATCCTCTCTCCCGGGCTCGATGGAGA
>OJLY01000120.1_pt1 | contig 62530 bp, 56 predicted proteins | sample 1597031 | NCBI WGS metagenome assembly OJLY01 (sample SAMEA3904673, study PRJEB24821) | metagenome | biome: Builtin; feature: hospital; material: surface | place: USA | collected 2013-06-03
ATCTACACTAGATCGCTCGTCGGCAGCGTCAGATGTGTATAAGAGACAGCTCATCGCCAACACCTTCAACCGCGGCAACCAGAAGCAGGGCGCGCAGCAGAAGGCCTTGGCCGCATCCGTCGCTACCTTCGCCACTCAGCTGGTGGACCCGTCAGCGCCAGACCCGGTCATGATGCTGGACCGCATCGCACACAAGCACGTCTCGCTGGGCATCCGCAAGGACCAGTACCAGATCGTGCACGACAACCTCATGGCCGCGATCGCCGAGGTCCTCGGCGATGCCGTCACCCCCGAGGTCGCCGAGGCCTGGGACGCCGTCTACTGGCTCATGGCCGACGTGCTGATTAAGCATGAGGCCAAGCTCTATGAGTCCGACGGCGTCACCGACGGCGACGTCTTCCGCCGCGCAACTGTGTCCGCCAAGGAGCAGCTGACCGACAGCGTCTATGCCTACACGCTCACCGGCGACTTCACCGCCCCGCGCCCCGGCCAGTACACCTCCGTGGGCGTCACGCTTGACGACGGTGCCCGCCAACTCCGCCAGTACTCCATCATCGAAGGCGACGCACACTCCTTACGCATCGCCGTGGAAACCGACGGCGAGGTCTCCACGTACCTGCGCGACCGCGTCGAGGTCGGCGACACCGTCGACGCCACCCTCCCCGCCGGCGACCTCGTCCTCCAGGACGGGGACAACCCAGTCGTGCTGATCTCCAGCGGCATCGGTTCCACCCCGATGGTGGGCATCCTCGGCCACCTGGCCCGCACCAATTCGGAGCGCAAGGTGACCTACCTGCACGCCGACGATTCCGAGGACTCCTGGGCGCAGCGCGAAGAGACCCGCGCGCTCGCGGACAAGCTCCCCAACGCCGAAATACGCGCCGCCTTCCGCGACCAAGGCGAGCGCGTCACCATCGCCGAGGCAGATGTCGCCGGTGCCGACGTCTACCTCTGCGGCGGAGCCAACTTCCTACAAGCCATCCGCGACAACCTCGCCGACAAGTCACCCGCCAACGTCTACTTCGAGCTGTTCAGCCCGAACGACTGGCTGATCAACTAGTCCGCTTCGGTGATGCGCGCCCCGCACTCGTTGAGCCGGTCAAAGGGCCTGAGCTCGACCTTGAGCTCGCTCGCCCGCCCGTCGAGGTAGCCCGCGTGCAGCGCGCACACCGTCCGGTCCGGCAGCTCGCCGTCCGGCCCGATGAACGGGCAGGCGCGCAGGCCCACCTCGCGGGCCCCATCAGCCGCGGCGCCCTCGCGCGGGAGCGGGTCGAAGCCCATCGCGCGCAACAGGCGCACGAGCGCTTCCGTCCCCTCGTCCAAATCCGCCGGCGCGTCCGCCTCGCGCCCGGCGGATTTCGCTGCCCACTGCTGTCCGATCTCGCGGGCTTGCTCCAGGTCCCCGTCGGCAAGCATCCCGGTGAGCATCTCGACGAGTTCGATGTACTCGCTCGCCACCTCGCTACCACGCGGCACCCGCGCGGTGAAGATATGCGAGGGACGGCCACGCCCCACCGTGTGCGCTTGCCTGCGCGAAACCAGCTCCTGCGCGATCAGCTCATCCAAGTGGCCGCGCACGGTGTTGATGTGCATGCCGAGCTTGTGTGAGAGCTCGGCGACCTGCGCCCCGTCGGGAAACGCCTGCAGGGCGTGAAAGACTTCCCGCTGCTTCGCGCTCAATTCGGCGGCGGCAGCAGTGAGCTGAGACGCGGGGCGTGGCGCTCTTCGGCGAACCATTCTTCACACCCTCCTCCGGCTGGGAGTTCTTAGACAACTGCTTGCCTTAAGTATAGGAAGCGAACCGGTAAAACTCCTAGTTGGAGCATCCCCTTGTCCGCCCACATGCAACTTTAGTACGATTATTATCGTGGAAAAACTGAGTCGTGTGACGGGCGGGTGCATCGCCTTCTGGGCCAGCACCGCCCTCATCAACGTGCTTGCCGACGCCCCACGCTGGAACATCATCCACCCCCTCACGCTCGGCGTCGTCACAAACGCCATCCTCACCTACTCCACCCACTTCGCCGACGCCCTCACCCGCACCGCCTCCCGCCCTTTGCCCGTCTACGTGCGCCTCGCCGCAGTCAACCTCGCACTCGTCGCGCTGCTTTTCGACGCCCTCCCCAACCTCGCCGCCGCCACCGCCGTCTCCGCCCTGCTCTGGCACGGTGCCTCCATCGCCCGCAAGCTGCGCCGCGGCCTGCCCGGCCCCTTCGCCACCACCGCGTACTGCTACGTCGCCGCCGCCGCGTTCTTCACCCTCGCCGTCGCCGCCGCCGTCCAGCGCGACATTGCCGCCCACTCCCGCCTCGCTGTCTGGGGCTTCGCGTGGACGACCATCGCCGGCACCGTCATCACCCTGCTGCCCACCATGACCAGAAGGCGCGCCTCCCCCACCGCCCGCAAGCGGCTCTCGTACGCGCTGGCCGCCCACTGCATCGCCCTCCCAGCCGCGGCAGCGCTGCTCGGCACGCCACTTGCCGCGGCAGCGCTACTAGTGTGCGCGCTTGCGTGGTCGTACGCGCTGCAGCCCGTCCTGGCCAGCACGCTGTTTGACACGGACCTGTCGGCGCCCGCGCTCAGCGTCGCTGCCGGTGTGCTCTGGCTGCTCGGCGCGATGTACGCCGACGCCGCAACGCTTGCCCTCGGCGCGGAGCGCTTCCCCACAAATCTCCTCGTCTTCATCCTCGCCGCCGGGCTCGCGCAAATCGTCGCGGGCGCGCTCGGCCACCTCCTGCCAGTCCTCACGCGCCGCGCCACCGAGCCCGACCAAGGGTTTTTCAAAACCGGCGTACTCAACGGCGGCGCCATCGTCGCGCTGATCAACCCGCCCATCGGCCTTGCCATACTGGCGATCGGGCTGGTCCTGCACGCAAGAAAGGTCGCTTTCCCATGAACCGAACCGAATCCCTCGCCTGGGGGCTGATTGCCCTCGTCGTCGCCCTCGTGGTGGGGCTCACGCTCGCGTTCAGCCCCACCGACTCCGCGCAGGCCCCGATCAGCGAGGACGCCACCACCTTCGACATCGACATCCAGGGCATGTCCTTTGTCCCCGACACCATCCACGTCGCCCCCGGCACCCACGTCGTTCTCAACATCACCAACTCCGATACCCAGCAGCACGATCTCAAACTTGGCGACGGCCACACCGGCCGCATCGACCCCGGCGAAACCGTCACCCACGACTTCGGCGTCTTCGACGAGGACACGCAGGGCTGGTGCACGATCGCCGGACACAAGGCGATGGGGATGACTTTTGATGTGGTCACGAGTGGGGGCGGTGGGGCGTCGACAAGCGGCGAAGGGCGCGACGCGACACTGCCGGAAGCCAGCAGCGAGCTGCACGAGCACACCTGGGCCATCGAAGACGACGGAGACACCTGGACCTTCGACGGCCAAGCGCCCGGGCCGACGCTGCGCGGGCGGGTCGGCGACCGCTTCCGCATCACCATCGAAAACCGCGGGCACATGAGCCACTCCATCGACTTCCACGCAGGCGAAATCAGCCCTGACGAACCCATGCGCGACATCCAGCCGGGCGAGCACCTCACCTACGAATTCACCGCGCGGCGCTCCGGGATCTGGATGTACCACTGCGGCACCATGCCGATGAGCCAACACATCGGGATGGGCATGGTCGGTGCCGTCGTGATCGACCCGCCGGACCTTGCGCCCGTCGACGGCGAATACCTCCTCGTCGCGCGCGAAATCTACGGCGACGAGCCCGCGACCGCCTTCAACGACCACCCCGCGCAGTACGTCGAGCGGCCCATCGAGGCGCGCGTCGGCGACACCGTCCGCGTGTGGCTACTCAACGCAGGCCCCGACACCGCGCTGAGCTTCCACGTCGTCGGCGAAATCTTCGACACCGTGTACAAAGAGGGCACCTACTCGCTTCGCGACGCCCACGACACCGGCTCCCAAGCCCTCGACCTTCTAGCCGCGCAGGGCGGATTTGTCGAGCTCACCTTCGACGAGCCCGGCACCTACACCTTTGTCAACCACCAGATGACGGCGGCGGAGCAGGGCCAGCGCGGCCAGTTCCTGGTTCACGCGAACTAGCCCGGGCCGCGTGGTCGGTGCCGGTGGGCGTGACCTGGCCCGAGGGCGAGACGTAGACGATCTGCCCGCCGCGGCGCTCGGTGTGCCCGCGGGTGGCGCGCCCCGCCTGGTAGTTGTGGTAGCGGCACAGCCAGCCGAGGTTGCTCACCACCGTTTCGCCGCCAAAGCGGTGCTCGGTCATGTGGTGGGCGTCGCAGCGCGAAGCCGGCACGTCGCAGTCCTTCCACGTGCAGGTGGAGGAGTCGGCGAGCATCATCTCGCGGTGCTTCTCCGTGGCCAGGCGCATGTCGTAGGCGTTGACTGGTCCGTCCATCGCGCCGATCAGAATGATGTGGCCGAACTGTGAGAACTTCATGCGCACGAACTCCTCGCCCGGCATGACGATGCCGTTGGCGAAGCGGACCATCACGTCTTTGCCGGCGCCCGAGATGATCTTCTCGTAGTCGCCGAGGTCCAGGTTCACGCTGAGCTTGACCAGGTAGTCGGCGCGCGGACAGTCCCGGCTCAGCCAGCCGGTAACGTCGTGTTTCGCCGCATCGTAGGCGGCTTGGATGTCGAGGGCGGGGCCGGTGACGCGTAGCGTCGCTAAGCCATCGCCATGGTGCTTGACGCGAGCGCACGCGGTGCGCGGCGCGGGCGGCTGCAGCTCCTCTTTCAGCGCCGCCGCCCGCTTCCGAATCCGCGACAGGTCCCCGGCCGTGTTGCACAGCGTGTCGATGTAGTGCCAACGCTTCGTCGCGTCCTTGATCGCGTTCGCCGTGCGCGCAATGTAGGCCAGCGTCTCGATCCGGTGCCCGTTTTCGCGCGCCCCGTCGTGCGCGCGCTGCTGGTAGCGCGAGTACGAGGTGTGCGCGCACAGGGTCTTCGCCGCCGCGACCAACTGCTTCGCGCGGTCGTACTGGACGCCCTCGGCCTGCACCTCGCGGGCAGACTTGCCCGCCGCAGCGGCGACGAAGTCGAAGCCGCTCCGGTCGAATTGGGCAAGTGAGGCGAGTGCGTTCATGCCCGCCAGATTAGCCGATTGACCAGCACAAATGGCGGATTGTGAGAAGTCTCCCACTTTGCCCGGATCACGGAACCGACAGGCGAGTTTTTGCGTCTAATAGTGTTTAGGCTTTTGCGGCGAGCAGTACGGCTTTCTGCGCGCGCACCGCCCGCACCATCAGTGGCAGGAAGGCGACGAGGACGCCGAAGCAGCACGCGCTCATCGCCACGCGCAGCCACGAGTTCTCGGTCGCAATCCAGACCACGAGCGCGGCGTTGAAAAGCACCACGCGAAACAGCGAGCCGCGGGCGAGTTCGGCCAGCCCGGCGCGCACGGCGCGGGGGCCTCCGCCCATCGTCGTGGGCAGCAGGTAGCTCATGGTGCCGATCAGCAGCTGGGCAGCGAACCCGAGCAGGAGCGCGAGCGTCGGGATTTCCGGCAGGTCGATCGGCATGGCGAGGCGCACTGCGTACCAGAGCATCGCGACCGTAAGCCAGATCAGCGCCGCGAAGGCGCTTAAGCCCGGGTAGGTGACGCGGTCGCGCGGGTCGCGCAGCACGTCGAGGACGTTGACAAGAAAGCCGTGGAAGGTCCACAGCCACGCGGCGACGTAGACAAGCACGCCGGCGCTGGTGGCCAGGTCCACGCCCGCCAGCGCGCCGCAGCTGGCCAGGAGCACGCCGGCACCGGCGAGCGGGATCGAGGTGCCCGCCCGGTCGTGCATCCCGTTGATGCGCCACATGGCCGGGAACAGCACGGTCAGCGACGCGAGCGCGGCGAAGCCGACGAAGCCGCCGACGTTGACAAACAGGTGCGCCATCCGCACGCGTTCCTGCCAGTCGCCGGGCAGCCCGTAGGACAGGGCGGCGCCGAAGACAGCGCCGACGGGCAGGCAGGCCGCGCTGGCGACGTAGCCAAGCGCGACGGCCCGGTGCCGCTTCTCGGGCCCGGCGCGCCGCACCTGCGCATACAACACCCACGTGTGCCAGGCCAGCACACCCGCGACGAGCGCCGCGCCGGTCCAGGTCAGCCAGTAGGTCACCAGCACCTGGCCGACCAGCACAAGCACGGCGCCCGCGTTCAGCGCCCAGGTGCGGCGCAGTTGCGCGGGCCGCGCGCTGTCGGGCAGGCGCTGTTGCAGGAAGCGCTCGGTGAGGTTTTGCGACCACACCACGATCGAGTTGGTCAAAATCCCGAGCGTGAACACGTGGATAAGCAGCCACCCGGGCTCGGTGAACAGGACGTGCGTCAGCCCGAGCACGATAAACACGAGCATCCAGATGGTCACCGGCCGCGAGATGCGCCTGTGCCAGGTGTGCGGGCTCCAATCCTTCGACATATTCCCAATATAGCCCGTGCTTATTCGATGAGCTCGAGCAGCTTCTCGACGATCACCGCCCGGTTTACCTCCGCCAACGGCCGCGCATAAATGTGGTCGTGCACCCACAGGCCCGAGGCCAGTGCCGACGCAGCCAGAAGGTTCGGGTCCGCGGCCGTGTCGTCGGCACGCGGCAGCCACCGGTCCTCCACCTCGAGCCAAGGGCGCGTGTAGTCGGGGTGCGTGCGGGAGTGGAGCGTGACCATGAGCTCGGCGAGCGGCTCGTGCTCGCTCATGGTCACCAGCATCGCGCGGTAGCGCTCCCGCGCGGTGAGTTCGTCTGCGCCCTTGCCTCCGGCGTGGGCGCGCACCTTGTCCTCCCACAAGGCCGCGGTGTACTCGTGCAGTCCGACCAGCAGGGCGTGGCGGGAGGGGAAGTGGTAGAGCAGGCCGGACTTGGACAGCTCAGTATCGGCGGCGAGCCGATCATAGGTGACGGCCTCGATGCCGCCCGGGTCGGAGGCGACGATGGCGTAGGCGGTGCGCAGGATGTCTTCGCGCTTACTTTTGCTGGGCATGGAGTTCTCCAGACTTGGGGTTGTCGCGGAAGCAGAACGCAGTTGCGGCGGAAAAGACCAGCGCTGCGGCGGCAAGCACGAGCAGGACGGCGTGGTAGGCGTCGGTGTAGGCGGTGGCGGCGGCGGGGTTGGGTGTGGCGTCGTAAAGCGCCTCCATGCCCCGAGGGAATGCGCGCTCGAACCAGAGCGGGAGCAGCGAGCCGGTGATCGCGACGGTGAGCAGGGTGCCGAACTCGTAGGAGACCTCTTCGACGCCCGCGGCCATGCCGGAGCGGTGCGCGGGCGCGGCGCCGAGAATCGCGATCGAACTCACGCTCATCACCGAGCCGGCGGAGCAGCCGAGGATGACGAGCGCGAGGATCTCCAGGGCGAGGCCCTCGGCCGAGTCGCCGGCAATCAACAGCGCGGTGCCGACGGTCGCGCCCAGGAAACCACCAGCGATGAGCGGGAGGAAGCCGATGCGGTGCAGGTTCGCCCCGCCAAGCACGGACCCAGGAATCGCCGCGACCGCCATCGCCGTGATCACCGTGCCCGCGTGCAGAGGGGTAAAGCCGCTGACCAGCTGCAGCTTCTGCGCCGTCATCAGCTCTACGCCCGCGAGCACGAACATGCCGCCGGCGGCCGCGATCACGCCACCGGAGAAGAGGCGGGAGCGGAAGATGTCGAAGGTGAGCAGCGGGTCATCAAGCTGGTGCTGGCGGCGCACGAAGAGCCAGCCCGCGGCCACAGCGACGACGATCGCGATGAGCGGGACCCACAGCGCACCGTCCGGGTTGGCCAGGCCCTTGATCGTCATGGTCAGCCCGGATAGCGCGAACAGCGAGTAGACGGAAGAGATGACGTCCCAGCGCTTGGCTGGATTCGGTACGTTCTCCGGGGCGAGCGCCAGCGTGGCGATCAGCGCGATCACCACGACGGGCACGTTGATGAGGAAGACCGAGCCCCACCAAAAGTGCTCCAAAAGCGCGCCGCCGACCACCGGCCCGAGCGCAGCACCGACGACGGCGACGGACGCCCAAATACCGATCGCGGTGTTTCGCTCCTGCTCGTCGGGGAAGGTCAGGCGGATCAGCGCGAGTGTGGCGGGCATCATCACTGCCGCGCCGAAGCCGAGCAGGCCGCGCGCGGCGACGAGCTCCCAGGCTCCCGGCGCGAACGCAGCCGCCAGCGAGGCCACGCCGAAAATGACGAGGCCGATGAGCCACATGAGGCGGTGGCCGAGTTTGTCGCCAAGCGTGCCGGTGCCGAGCAGCAACCCCGACAGCACCAGCGGGTAGGCGTTAATGATCCACAGCGACTGCGCGGGCGTGGCGTGCAGCTGGGCGCTGAGCACCGGCATGGCGGTGTACAGGATCGAGTTGTCCAGCCCGATCATGAGCAGGCCGGAGGAAATTACGGCGAAGAAAGTCCAGCGTTGGGTTGCAGAGTGCATCACGCGCCGAAACTGTAATGACCGTCCGTTTAACTTTCAACTCGCGGGAAACGGATGGAAGCGTCGTCACGCACGGAAAGCTCGACCTCGCCGCCGACTGGGAAGGTGAGCAGCGGGTTGGTGTGCCCGAAGCTCGCGTTGGCCACCACGGGCTTGCCCTCGAGCTCCGGGATCGACGCGATCGTCTCCTCCAGCATGGCGCGGGTAACTCTGCTGGCGGTTTGGAAGCGGCCAATGACCACGCCCTCGATGCCCTCGCCGTCGGGCATCTGCAGCAGGGAGACGAGCTCGCGGCGGAAGTCCATCACGCTGTACTTGCCGGTGACCTCGGCGAACAGAATCGCGCGCTCGAGCGAGGGCATGAACTCGGTGCCGGCGAGCAGGCCGAGCGTGCCCAGGTTCGCGCCGAGCGCAATGCCGTGCGCGGACCCTTCCTGGATGCTCCACCAGCCGTCGTCGGGTTCGCGGACGCGGGCGTCCTGGTTGATGAACCAGTCGTCGTCGGTAAACCAGGTGCCCGGCCGCCACTCGATCGGCCCCTGCTCGAAGGCGGCGGTGACAAAGCATGCGCGCGTGAGCTCGGAGTGATCCCGCATGCCGAGGGTGGACCAGTGCGGGCCGATATAGGTGGCCATGCCGGTGCGCGCGTAAATCGCATTGGCGATCGCCGAGATGTCCGAGTTGCCGCACATGAACTTCGGGTGCGCGGCGATCAGGTCGAAATCCAGGTGCGGCAGGACCTCGTTGCTGGTAAACCCACCGATGACACTCATGATGCCGGCGACCTCCGGGTCCGTGAACGCGGCGTGCAGGTCGGCGGCTCGCGATTCGGCAGAAGAGGACCAGAACATGTCGGACTCGCGCACGTTTTCGCCGAAGGTGACGCTGATGCCCAGGTCAGCGAGGCGTCGATTAGCAAGGCTCTTGACGTATAACCCGGCCTCGCCCTGCTCCACATAGGCCAGGGAGCGGGAGGGGGCGACCACGCGGATGGTGTCGCCCGTTTGCAAAGGTCGCGGGTAGATAGTCATTGCTTAGACATTACCCGCACGATCGCGTCGATCGTGTCTGGCGGAAGTGGCGCGGGCAGGCTAAACCGCAGCGCGGACTGGGCGAGCTCGGGCGAGTAGCCGAGCGCGGTGAGCACGGGTGATGGTTCAGCAGCGCCCGCCCGGCAGGCCGAGCCGGAGCTTGCCGCAAACCCCGCGACGTCGAGCGCGACGAGCAGCGCCTCGCCGCTGATGCCCTCGACCACGAAGGAGGCGTGGTTGGGCAGCCGCTCGGTGCGGTGCCCGGTCAGGCGTGCGCCGGGCACATGCTTTTCGACGCCCACGATCAACGCATCCCGCGACGCCATCACCTCCAGCGCGCGCTGCCCGGCGCGCTCTCGCTGCGCCCCCACCGCCGCGGCGAACCCGGCGATCCCCGCCACGTTCTGCGTGCCCGCGCGGCGCCCGCCCTCCTGTCCGCCACCAAAGATGACGGGCTCGAGCGGCACGTCGCGCGGCAGAAGCAGCGCGCCGACACCGGCCGGGCCGCCGAACTTGTGCGAGGCCAGCGCCACCGTTGTCGCGCACGGGCCCGGCCAGCCGCCCGCGGAAAGATCGACCGGCAAGTTCGCGGCGGCTTGCACGGCGTCGAGGTGCAGCGCCACCTGCGCGGGGACTTCGGGCACATTGGCGACGGTGCCGACCTCGCTGTTGGCCAGGCCAAGCGCGACGAGCGTGGTGTCTGGGCGCAAGCACCGGTCCAGGTCGGCCTGTGCGATCCGGCCATGCTTGTCGACGGGCACGTAGTCCACCTCAAAGCCGTGGAGCCGCTCCAGTGCGGCGCAGCTTTGCAGGACCGAGGAGTGCTCGATGGGGGAGGTGATGATGTGGCGGCCGCGCGGGGCGGCCAGGGCGGGGCCGATGATGCCGAGGTTGTTGGCCTCGGTGCCACCGGAGGTGAACACCACGCCCGCGGGGTGCACGCCGAAGGCCTCGGCGATCGTGGCGCGGGCCGACTCGAGGACTTTCGCGGCGCGCTCGCCCGCGGAATGCACGCTCGAGGGGTTCGCGCAGGCCGCATCATAGACCTGCAGCATCGCGGCGCGGGCCTCGGGCGCAAGCGGGGCGGTGGCGGCGGCGTCGAGGTAGGTTTCCACTAGTCCGTGACCTCATCGACCTCATCGACGCTGTCGAGGCCCAGGTCGAGCGCGCGGGCGCTGTGGGTCAGCTTGCCCACCGAGATCACGTCCACCCCGCAGGCGGCGAGTTCGGCGACGGTGTCGAGGTTGACGTTGCCGCTGGCTTCGGTGGGCACGCGGGCGTCGATAAGCGAAACTGCTTTGCGTAGCTCGGCGGGCGAGAAATTATCCAGCATGATGCTGTCCACGCCCGCGGCGAGCACCGGCTCAATCTGCGCGAGCGAATCGACCTCGACCTCGATGTGCGTGGTGTGGCTGACGCGGGCGCGGATCGTGCGCAGCGCCTCCGTGATACCGCGCGGGCTCGTGGCGCCGAGCGCGGCGAGGTGATTGTCCTTGACCATCACCGCATCCGAGAGGCTAAAGCGGTGGTTGTGGCCGCCGCCGGCGCGCACCGCGTGCTTCTCAAAGGCGCGCAGGCCAGGGGTGGTCTTACGCGTATCCACGATGCGGGCACCCGTGCCCTCGACCGCGGCGACGTAGCGGGCCGTCAGCGTGGCGACGCCCGACATCCGCTGCGCGAAGTTCAGCGCGACGCGCTCCGCGCTCAAGATGCCGCGGGCTGGGCCCTCGATGAGCGCGAGGCGCTGGCCGGCGTCGAAGTGCGTGCCGTCCGGGGAAAGCTCGGTGACCGTGATCTGCGGGTCCGTGGCCGCGAACGCCGCGCGGACCACCTCTCCCCCGGCGAAGACGCCCTCTTCGCGGGCCACCAGCGCCGTGCGCAGGCGGGCGTCGGGAGCAATCGCGGCCTCGACGGTCGCATCACCCCACGGCATGTCCTCGGCGAGTGCGGCGCGGACGGCGGTGTTGATCAGCTCCGGGGTCAGCATGGCTTCGCCGCCAGCATCCGCTCGAGCGCCACGCGTGCGTCGGCCGCGGTGGCTTCCGGCACCGCGATCTGGTTTTCCACCCGGCCCTCGAGCAGCGACTCGAGCGTCCACGCCAGATACGCCGGGTGGATGCGGTACATCGTCGAGCACGGGCACACCACCGGGTCGAGGCAGAAGATCGTGCGGTCTGGGTATTGCTGCGCGAGCCGGTTGACCATGTTGATCTCGGTGCCGATCGCGATGACGTCGCCGGGTGCGGAGTTCTCCACCACGCGGCGGATGACTTCGGTGGAACCGGAGGAATCGGCGGCGTCGACAACCGGCGCAGGGCACTCGGGGTGCACCACGACGTGCACGCCCGGGTACTCCGCGCGCGCCTTTTCGATCTGCTCGACTGTGAAGCGGCGGTGGACGGAGCAGAAGCCGTTCCACAGAATCACCTTCGCCTGCGCGAGCTGCTGCGCGGTGTTGCCGCCGAGCGGCTCGTTGGGGTTCCACATGCACATCTGCTCGTCCGTAATGCCCATCGCGCGCGCCGTGTTGCGGCCCAAGTGCTGGTCCGGCAGGAAGACGACGCGCTCGGCGCGCTCGAACGCCTCCTTGAGCACGGTCGCCGCGTTCGAGGAGGTGCACACCACGCCGTCGTTGCGGCCGCAGAAGGCTTTGATGTCGGCAGCCGAGTTCATGTACGTCACAGGCACGATTGCCTCGCCAGGCAGCGCTTCGTGCAGCTGGTCGAAGCACGCCTCGACCTGCGCGAGGTTGGCCATATCCGCCATCGAGCACCCCGCGTTCAGGTTCGGCAGCACCACGGCCTGGTCCGCCCCGGAAAGAATGTCGGCGGTCTCCGCCATGAAGTGCACCCCGCAAAAGACGAAGGCCTCCGCCTCCGGGTGCGCCTTCGCCTGCTGGGCGAGGTTGAAGGAGTCTCCAATGAAGTCCGCAAACTTCACGATCTCATCGCGCTGGTAGAAGTGCCCCAGGATCTTCACCCGGTCACCCAGCTGCTCCTTCGCCGCGGCAATCATCGCGTCGAGTTCCTCCGGACTCGCCTGCGTATACCGTGCAGGCAGGGGCGCCTGCGGGGTGGGCAGCGGCGCGAACGTATCGCCGCGCGAGGCGCCCGGCCCGTAGGAGGCGTTCTGGGCGGTCTGCCACGGCTCTGCGGGCAGCTCCGTGTCGCAGGTGGCTTCCTGGGCCGCCTTGCGCGTAATCAAATCGGCAACTGAAGGCATGGTTCTTACTCTTTCTCGCTCATGAATCTGTAGTACTTCGCCGGCCGGTGCTTGGTACCGGCTTCGGTGGTGCCCGTGGCCTCGAGCTCTCCGCTCGCCAATGCTTGCCGACGAAAATTCGCCGGATCCAGCCCCTTCCCCCCAATCGCCTCGTGCACCCGGCGCAACTGCGTAAGCGTGAAGGACTCCTCGAGGAACCGGTGGGCGATCAGGGTTTGTTCTGCGCGCTTTTGCAGGCGCGTGATCCCGGCGCGGATGATCTCCGCGTGGTCGAAGGCCAGCTCCGGCAGCTCGCGCGTGTTCCACCAGGCGATGTTGGGGTCGTCGGGAAGCTCGGTACCAACGAAGTCCTGGGGCCGAAACTGCGCCCAGTACGCGATGGTGACCATGCGTTGCGCCTCCGCGGAGCGCTCCACCGACCCGAAGGCGTAGAGCTGCTCCAGGTAGTTCGGCGTGGCACCACTGGCCGCAACGAGCGTCTCGCGCGCGGTTTCGCCCAACGTCTGGTTCCACTGCGTGGGCCCGCCGGGCAGCGCCCACGCACCGTAAAACGGGTCGCGCACGCGGCGCACAAGCGGGATCCACAGCCCGCTATCTGCGTGGAGTTCGGTGGGTGTTCCAGTCGGGTTGTGCAGCGCAAACGCGACTGTGGACACCGCCACCATCGGTCCGAGCCTCTGGCGCTCGGCGACGTTGAGCCTCTGCAAGCCGAACATGGGCGGACCTCCTTACTTATAGTCATGATGACTTTAAGTGAGCTTAGGCGAGGCGTCGGGTCCGGGCAAGCACCGCCACTAGGCTCGTAGCCCATGAGGATAGGCATCATCGGCGCTGGCATCTCAGGCCTTGCGCTGGGGGCGGCGCTGCACCGCAGCGGCATGGACGTGCAGGTTTACGAAGAGCACGCGCAGATCCGCAGCGGCGGTGCCGGCATCACGCTCGCGCCGAACGGGCTCGCCGCCCTCGACGACTTAGGAATAGGTGCGGACTTCCGCGCGCTGCAGCAGCGACAAGCGCCATTGCAAGGTGGGATCCGTAACCCACGGGGAGATTGGCTCACGCGCATCTCCCCGGAGATCACGCGCGCCTCGCTCGCGCTCGATCGCACCACGCTCCACTCGCTCCTCCTCGCAGACATCCCAAGCTCATGCGTCCACACCTCTGCGGGGGCGGTGGGCGTCCACAAGCAGTCCGGCACGGTCGCTTTTGCCGACGGCCGCGAGGAGCGCTTCGACGTCGTGGTGGGCGCGGACGGGATCCGCAGCGCAGTGCGCGCCAGCTGCTTCGCCGACCCCGGCATGACCTACGCCGGCTACAACACGTGGCGCGCGATCACCGAAGGGGTACCGCTCGACGCCGGGTTCGAGACCTGGGGCACTCGCGCCCGCTTCGGGGCAGTCCCGCTTCACGACGGCCACACCTACTGGTTCGCCGTCACCTCCGGCCCAGAAGCCCAACCTGGCACCCAGGCGCTGCACCAACTACACGCAACCTTCGAGCAGTGGCACAACCCAATCCCTGAACTGCTGCGCGCTACCCCGGAGGAGTCAACCCAGTACCTGCCCATCCACGAGCTCGCGAAACCACTCCCGAGCTACTACAACGAGAAGGTCGTGCTGATCGGGGATGCGGCGCACGCCATGACGCCAAACCTCGGACAGGGTGCTTGCCAGGGTTTGGAAGACGCCGCAGTCCTCGCCCGGCTGCTGCGCGCAGGCAGCACGGACTTTTCTGCCTACGACACGCACCGGCACCGCCGCAGTCAACAGGTTGCTCGCCAGTCGCGGCTGATCGGACGGGCATTACATACCGGCGGCAAGCGTATGGCCACCGCACGCAACTGGATACTCAAGCACGTGCCGGATGCGGTAACCAACAGGCAGGTGCAAGTGGTGACTGCGTGGGAGATGCCGGAGATGTGACCGGGGTGCCTCCAAATAGAACGGCACCGCGCGAGCAACGAGGCCCTCGTGTTGCCGCGGGCCGTGAAAATGTACGCATCGGGAAGAAGGGCGTTTCCACGTTCCCCCAGGTCGCCAAATGGTCATACATGGAATTTTTCACGGGGCTGGCCCCACAACCCCCCGTTTAGGTATATCAAGATTCCCGCCTCGGCAGACAGATGAGCGACCGCAAAATCTGTGTCGTCCGAGACGGGCGGCTTATTGGGGCTCAGCGCTGAATCAGGTTTGCTGGCGGCGTTGTGAGGCGGAGGATGTTTGCCACTCCTTGCGTCAGTGCTGCAAGTGCCAGTACTAGGCCGATTGTAGAAATCACAAACGCAACCGTGTGAGTTGCATTCGCTGCCGGTGAACCTCTCTCCGTTGATGACATGGTAGCTATGGAGCTCGCCCCTGGCGTGGGATGTTTCTCGGCTGTGGCCGATGCCGGAGTGCCAAGCGTCAGTGCAACGGAGATTGCGGCGCTAGTTGCAATTAAGCGTTGCATTAGTGCGGAAGGAACTGGCCAAGCATAGCCTGGATTTGGGGCAGGGTCGTTGCAAACGCCAGGCCGCCGAGGACGGCGAGGACAGCCACCACAATGCCGCCGATAGCAGCCGGAGAGGTGGAGCCGTTCTGGTCAGAGGGGTTTGGGTTAGCTGGCGTTTCAGCGTTCTTAAAGTCAAGGGAGACACCGACCTTGCTGTCCTCCATCGGCACACCTAGCTTATAGCTCGAGCCGAAGATGTCTACGCCGGACTCAGTCATTGCGGTTGGGGTGAAGATAATCTCCTTCTTTCCCCCAGCCGTGGGAACAAGCGACTCCTTGACGTCGAACTCAACGATCGGCTTGTCGTCATTCTTGGCATCATCCATATCGGTATCCGGCTTAGCGCCCTTGCGTACGTAGTCTGCCTGCAAATGGCCCTTGTTGCCATTGATCACGATCTTGAAGTCGGACATTTGGATGTCCATGGCACCCTTGTGGCCTTCGATGCGGATTGCACCGTCCAGATCGATGGTGCCCTCACCCTTGTCGTTGAAGGCAGAGTCTGCTGCGTTGACCGGCAGTTTGAAATCAATAACCTTGCCTTCTGCCTCGACCTTCTCGGCTCCATCGGAAGCAGTGATGGTGCTTCCAACAAAAGGATTCTGTACGTAGCGCAGGAAGGATTCCTTGATGTTCCAGGTTACGTTGCCGGACAGAAGTTCCGGGGTCTCGGCGGCGGAAGCGGCGGGGGCGAAAAGTGCGGTGGAGGTGACGGCGGCAGCGGTGACGAGCGCCAGAGAGGAGGTACGGGACATCCTAATTCCTTTCGAAAATTCAGAACGAAGACAACCAATTAGGTTTGCCTTACCTTAATCAGGTTAGGCTACCCTTTGCAAGCTGTGGGGGTGATTAGGGGAGTATTGCGCTTATCTGGGAGGCACCGGGCTAGAGGCCTCGGCTGGTGTAACAAACACGCGTCCGTCCATACTCGAGACCGAAATCGGCCAGTCGTAGACGCCGCTGAGTACGTCGTTTGAGTAGACCTCCTCGACAGGACCTGTAGCGGCTACCTCACCTGACTTCAGGCACACCACCCTGTCGCAATAGCGTGCTGCAAGCTGCAGGTCGTGCAGCACCACAACGACGGCGACGCCTTGGGCTGCAAGACCGCGGACTATGCCCATCGTCTGTTCCTGGAAGCGCACATCCATGGCCGCTGTTGGCTCATCAAGAAACACCACTGGTGTTTGCTGTGCGAGCACGCGTGCAAAGGCTACGCGCGCACGCTCACCACCGGAAAGCGTCACCACTTCTCGATCCTGGAGATGCGTCATGCCGGTGGTTGAAAGCGCGGCATCTACAATCTCAGGATCCTTGTCGCTGGTTCCCCAGGGGTGACGTCCCATTTCGACGACATCCCTGACAAGGAAAGAAAACGCCACGCCAACGTCCTGCAGCATTACTGCTCGGGTACGAGCCAACTCTTGAGCCGAGCTACTTGCGACGTCGTTGCCGCCTACCTCCACACGCCCCGCAGCCACGGCAATGTCTCCGGAGAGTGCTGCCAAGAGCGTAGACTTACCGGCACCGTTCGGGCCGATAAGGCCTGTGACTTCGCCTGACCGAGCATGCATGGATACGTCGTTAACAATAGTGCGACCCTGTTTTATTACGGTCACGCCGTGCGCATGGACACTCATAGATCGTGGTTCTTTCGCAACATCTGCCGAAGCAGGAAGAAGAAGGTGGGCCCGCCGATGAGAGCTGTAAAGATGCCAATCGGCAGATCCGCGAAGGGGATGACGGTGCGGGCGAAGATATCTCCAGCACCAATCAGTAGCGCGCCGCCGAGCGCAGAAGCAGGTAGCAGCACAGCATTCGAAGGGCCGACGGCAGTGCGCACAATATGCGGAACCACAAGACCAACGAACCCAATCAGACCTGCAAAGGATACTGCGGCGGCGGTGAGCAGAGTGGACAGCACAATCGCCGTCATTCGCAGTCGCGGGACGTTGATGCCTACGTGACTCGCGGCCTGGTCTCCAAGCGCAAGAATATCCAGCTTGCGGCCAAGCAAGACCGCCAGCATCAGTGTGGCGACGACTATTGCTACAACCGTGCCGGTTTGAGCCCAGCTTGCCCCAGCCAGGGTGCCCATCTGCCAGAAGATGATTTGCTCGCGGGCAGTCGTCGGAGCCATGAACGTCAAAAGTGCAATCGTCGCGCCACAGATGGCGTTTGCGGCAATACCAACCAGGATCAGGTTCAATACGCGGACCTTTCCTCCAGAGCGGGAGAGTCGGTATACAACCGCAGTCGCCAAAGTCCCAGAGACAAACGCGAAAACCGGCACCGTAATCGTGCCAAAGGTACTTGCGCCGAACACGATTGCTGCTGCCGCGCCGACGCCTGCACCGGAGCTGACACCAATCACGCTTGGCTCGGCGAGCGGGTTGGCAAACACCGCTTGCATAAGTGCACCGCCGACGCCTAAGGCAGCGCCGACAAACAGGCCAAGCACTAGACGGGGTAAGCGAATCTGCCATACCACGGATGCATCAAGGGAGGTGGCGGACATTGGTCCGGCGGTGATGATTGGCCAGAGTTCGCCAGGTGCGAGATCGAACTGGCCGACCAAGATGGAAGCCAGGGTGGTGGCCACCAATAGTGCAGAAGTGGCAATAAATAGAATGACGCGACCGCGGCGTCGGGCCTGGAAGGTCGAGAGCTTGGAACTCACTCCCCCTCCCCGTACAGGGCATGGGCGGCGCGCAGCAGCATTTCACCAGTCTGGGGGCCGAAGGCGAGCGAGTCACCATCAGGTAACGCTAGTACCCGCTTGTTTTTGCCTGCGGTTGTCTGCACGACCCCAGGACGTTGGAGAAGGCCTTCGACGTCGCCTGTGGATTGCAACCCGCTGTTCATCATCACGAACACCTCCGGGTTGACCTCTGCAAGAGCCTCAGGGCTGGCGGGGGAAGAGGCACCGATACCGTACTCCGTGTTCACATCCACGCCGCCGAGCGCCTCAATCAAGTCTTGAGTGCCGTCTTCGCCACCAAGCAGGTAAAACACCCCGCCGGTTCCGCGGGCATACAGGAAAGACATGCGCAGCGGAACATCCGGCTTCACCGCAGCAATTGCGGACAAAGCCTCGTCGACCTCACGCTGGCTACGCTCCGCCAAAAGGCGGCCAGCCTCAGGCTCACCAACTACCGTCGCGACGTTGATGATGTCTTCACTCATAGACGCCATCGACCGGTTCGGCTCCATCACTACTGTGGTTACTCCGGCAGCGCGGATCTGGTCGATTGCCTCGCTCGGGCCAACGGAATGATCCACGATGACCAGGGTTGGGCGCAGATTCAGGATTGCTTCAACATTGAGGGAGTGACCATTTTCGGTCACCACGGGCAGATGGCTTAACGACGCCTCCGCCGAACTCACCGTCCTCCCCACAATATTGTCCCCAAGGCCAACCCCACGCAGCGTCTTCGTGTACGTGCCGTAGATATCTAGGGCCAGGATCCGGGAAGTGTCGGTGACGGTAACGTCGTAGCCGTCAGCGTCTGTTAGCTCCACCGGAAGAGCATTTTGACGAGACGCGTCTACTGGCTCTACTTCAGAGATCTCAGTCACCGTGGCAACGCCTTGGGCCTGGTGCGGGTCGCCGGCAGCTTCGAGAGAATCCACGAGTTGCTGCGTTTCCATCTGCATTGGGTTATCCCACGCCGCACAACCGCTTAGTGGCAATGTGATCGCTAGCGCAGCGGCCAATGCTCGTGCGGCAAATTTCTTAGTGAAGTTCATGAGAATGCTCCTAAACGGTGATGACGAACCTGGTGAGTGCTCCGCCAGCCCCGATCACGGAGGCGGCAAGCAAGAGAAACTTTGCCAGCGCAGCATCATCCCAGCCGTTGCCGCTACCAAAATCGCTGGCTCCGTTTTTGATTTGGAATTGTCCGCCCTGCGGTTGCTCGGCTGAGACAGCGGTTTCGGCATCTTCGACCTCATCAAGCACGCTAGCCCCAGCTGCAGTGTTGGCCGTGGTGCCGCCGCCACCGCGGAGCTTTTCGGCACTGTTGGAGGTGCCGCCCTTGCCGGTTGCAGCTGCGGAGCTGCTGTCCCCTTGGCCCTCAGCACAGTTGCTAGAGCCGCCGAGTTGAGCCGTGAAGCTCACTGGGTCCAGTGGGTCGCCTGCTGGGTAGAACTGGCCGAAGGCTTCTGCGCCGACATCAGTCAGGGTTGCTGTAGCTGTACCCGATGCCGCTGATTCAGAAACATTCAGGTCGGTGAAATTGAGATTGGCAATGGCAATGCGGCCGTAGTCATTCCGTTTACCATCCGTGTTATTTGAGGAAGCATTCACAATAAGCTGTCCGGTATTGCCGCTGAACTGGATCTCTAGGTTAGAAAAACGCGTGTTCAGTACACCATTGTGGCCAGTGAAGCGGATGCTGCCGGGGAGCAGGATGGTGCCAGAGCGCGTCGACGGATCCACCGCCCCCGCGTTTCCATTGAAGGTGAAGGCCGTGCCGTTGTCCCCAACCCCAGTCAGCTCCCAAGCACCTTTTGCAATGTTGCCACGGATGTAGGTACGGAATGACTGCCGCACCCCCCACGTCGCCTCAGCGCTCATAACTCCCTTTGACGTTGACGCACTACATGCGCCCCCGGCTGCCAACTCGGCCTGTCCCGCCTGTTGCGTTTGCGGTGCTTGTTTAGCTTGCCCAGACTGTCCGGTTTGGCTTGCCTGCCCAGCCTGTTGAGCTTGTTGTTGCACCTGTCCAGACTGTGAAGCTTGTGGCACCTGCTGAGCCTGTGGTGACGGAGCCGTCTGTGGCGCTTGCTGGGCTGGCAGTGCTTGTGCTGCCGGGTTAACTCGGTCGTATAGGGACTCTCCATTTTTGAGGACGTTATCGGTGTTGACTAGAAGGCCATTGACCTCAATGAGCGTGTCGTTGATGTCGCCGAGCAAGCTCGCGGGGCCGGAGGTCGCTTGTGAGCGGGTGGCACCCGTCCCACCTCCAGCGGATGTCCCAGTCTGCCCGCCTGAGGGCGCGCCCAGAGAGTATTGAGGGGCGGGGGCGGTGCCGTTGGCGTTGTCAAGCGAAAGCTCAATGTTGATTGGGTCGAGTGTCTCCCCAGCCTCGTAGAAACCGCCGAAGATTTCGGCTCCGCTCGAGGTCAGCGACACCGTTCCGGCGATGGTGGTTTGCGATGCGGCGAAGTCGGGAGCTTGGCTCAGCGCGATGGCAGCCAGCACTTCCTGCTTACCTTCGCGGGTCGCGCCGGTTTTATCCATCCCCTCGTACTTGCGGGAGGCGTAATCTACGCGCAGCTCCGCCTGCGTGCCGTTGACAACAATGATGGGGTTGCGTAGTCGCATGTCAAGAGCACCGTTGTGTCCGTAGAAGTGCACCTCACCGGAGAAATTGATCTGCCCGGAAGCCGATGAGCTGATCGCTGCGGACTCTAGTGGGAAGGTGAACCCAGAGCCGCTGTTCGTCGCACCGCCGCTAGTAGAGATTGAACCTTTTGCTACGCCTGTTTCAACGTATTTCCGGAATGATTCGCGTACACCCCAATTCATTGTGCCTGCGGTAACCGTTCTGTGTGTAGCAACGGATTGAGCATGGGCCAGCGGAGGAGGCAGAAAGGCAGGGCTGCAGGTGACTGCGGAAAAGGTGAAGAAGCTAGAGGCAACTACGGCGGCGCAAATGTTTCGGAAGTTCATATGACCTCGGCAGGTTTAGTTCAAGGTAGATACTGGATAGGCTAACCTTAGCTAAGTAAGGATAGCGTTACCTAATGAAGGGGTCTATTGGTGGAAGCAACGTACGAGCCTGCGACGGACTTCATTCCGGTCGTGCAAGATGAATCCTTGCCGGAGGGAAAGGGTCAGCATCAGCCGCGCTTTGCGAGCTGGGAAAAGGCCCTGCTCGCGCTCATAACTGGAGTTATCGCATTCGGTGGCGCGACCGGCAATGTATGGGTGGCATTCCCAGCTGCCGTAGTCATGGTCACTGTGCTGTATGGGCTCGCGGCGCTTCCGTCTCGCGGCTACGCGGAGGCACAAGCGGGAAGGCGAGCCGGACTAGTGCTTGGTGTGGTGTGGGCTCTCATCACGTTGCTGGCGGCCCTGACTTTGTTCTTGGTGCCGGCAAACTACACGCTTACTAGCGGAATCGTGACGGCACTGGTGTCCGCGGGGTGCATCTGGGGGGCAATCGCGTATGTAGATCACCCCGCCAGACCCACCAGTTACGCTAGCTGACGCGCTTTGGCGAGGTCCTGGAACACGGCCTGGTTTAGGTCGAACGCGCGCTTCGCGGTATTGACGAGGCGCGCACGCTCCTCTTCACCGAGCTGCATTGCGTCAAGAGCTGCCTTGTACTGTGCGCGGTATGGGGGAATCTTGCCAATGGCGGAGAAGTCATAGAAGTGGAGCGCCTCTCCTGGTAGCTCGTACGCTTCGCGAAACACGCGCGCGAGCACCTGGCCACCGGCGATGTCGCCAAGGTAGCGAACGTAGTGGTGAGCAACCACCTCCGGGCCGTTGTCAGGGCCGAGCCCCTCTAGCTCTGCGACGTAGTGGGCGGTGGCGGCGAGTGGTTCCACCTCGTGCCAGCTCTCGCCCAGCATGGAGGTGAGGTCCTGCGTGATCGCCTCTACACGCTCAAGGCGCTTGTCTGCGATGAGCGCCACGGCGGGGTGCTCGCCAGCCCGACGAACAGCAGCTTCAAGGGCTGAATAGATGTGGAAGTATTGCGCGGTCAGTTGAGCCACTGCGTTGCGGTCTAGCCTGCCGCGACTGAGGTCAGCCATGAATTGGGAATTTTCTGCGCTGGTGTGGGCCTCTGCGGTCTGGTTTTTAAGGGAGGTGGAGAGCTGCTCACCAGCGGTCGGCAACATGGTTGTCATTTTTCTACTCCTTGGAAAATGAAAGATTTTCAAAAAGAGTAAGGCAAGCCTTGCCTAATCACAATTAGACGAAAGGTTGATTTTCCCCATCGCACCTGTGGCGCCCAATGCTATTGCCCATAAATACAACGCACGCCGCGGAGCTGGGCTGCCGATGATGCCATTGAGCAGGTAGTGGTCCTGTCTAACACCCACAAAACGTCCACATCCCCTTTTTTGCCCCTTAGCCCCACGCAGACGTCGACAAGCAAAAGGCCCCGCTCTCGCGGGGCCTTTCCGGTTTGTGCCCGGGGGGGGACTTGAACCCCCACGATCTTGCGATCACTGGCACCTGAAGCCAGCGCGTCTGCCAATTCCGCCACCCGGGCGGGCGACTTGATTAATATAACACCACACTCCAACGAACCACCAAATCGCCACGTCAGCCCGCGTTTTCGCGTTTTGAACTAGGCGCGTGGCCCCGGCGCACTTATACTTGCTTGGTTAAAGGACATCAGTGAGAAGCAATTGAGCAGCTGGGAAGGAGGTGCGGGCAGCATGGGCGTGATGGATCGGCTGGCAAAGCTGGACTCGTCAATGCAGCGTGGCCTGGATAATTCCATGGCGGCGCTATTCGGCGGCAAGGTTGTGCCAGCGGAAATTGAAGAGTTGGTGAAACAGGAGGCGCAAGACTCCGTAGTGGTCACCGATATGGATGAGTACGTCTCGCCAAACGTGTTTGCGGTGGGTGTGTCCTCGAAGGATTTGGAGAACCTGTCGCAGCATCGTGACTTGCCCGCGGACCTCGCCGAGCAGCTCATGCGGTACGTGCGCAACCTGGGGTGGTTCCTGGATGGGCCGCCCGTGGTGCGTATCGCTGAGGAATCCGGGTTGCGGACGGGCCAGTTGCGTGTGTCGTCGTATATCGACCAGGAGCCTGACGTTGTCAGTGGCTTCGACGCGATCGTGGCGGAGCCGAAGAAGAAGCACCGTCACGCCCGGGTTCCTAAAGATCACAAGGATCAGGAGGATCACATGAATGAGCCGAACGCAGCGCAGCCGACGAGTGGTACGCCCACGGTAAGCCTGCTGCTGCAGGACGGGTCTTCGCGCACCTATCTGGTGCATGAGGGGTCGAACATTTTGGGCCGCTCCAATGACGCGGACTTCCGCCTGCCGGATACGGGCGTGTCCCGCCAGCACGCGGAGATCACCTGGGACGGCGAGGTGGCTGTGCTGGTGGATCTGCAGTCCACCAATGGCACCACCGTCAATGAGGAGCCCGTGGAGAACTGGATGCTTGCCGACGGCGACGTGATCACCCTCGGCCACTCCCACATCGAAGTCCGCATCGTCGAGCCGCTGGCGCGGGCTGCAGAGGCAGCCGCCCCGCAGCCCGTGGACGTCGAAGAGGCGCAGATCGACGCGCACCCGCGCACCGAGTTCTTCCGCCCTTAAGCCGCCAAGTCACGTAAAGGAGCCTCATGGATTCCGCTGTCATTCTCAGCGCGCGCTTCGGCCTGCTTGCCCTGGTGTGGGTGTTCATCCTGCTGGTGCTGTGGGTCCAGCGCAAGGACGTGGTCAAGGCGGCGGGCACGGTGCGCAGGCAGACGACCAGCGCGGCGCCGGTGCGTCGCGAGAAGGCACGCGAGCTTGCGGTAGTTGAGGGGCCGCTCAAAGGCTCCCACATGGAAATTGCCAGCTTAGAGGACTTAACTATTGGTCGGGCCGGCGACAATGATTTCCAGCTCGGCGATGATTTCGCCTCCTCGACGCACGCGCGCCTCTTCCGCCGCGGCAGCGAGTGGTTCATCGAGGACATGGATTCGCGCAACGGCACGTTTGTCAACGGCATGCGTATTGACCAGCCGGAAAGGGTGTCTGTGGGCACGGATATAAAGATGGGACGCACGATTGTGAGGTTGATGCCATGAGTTTGCGCCTAAACTTCGTCGCTGCATCCGACCGCGGCCTGGTCCGCGGCAATAACGAGGACTCGGCGTACGCGGGCCCGCACCTGCTCGTGCTGGCCGATGGCATGGGCGGCCACGCAGCGGGCGAGGTCGCCTCGCAGCTGATGGTCGAGCACATGGAGCACCTCGACCGCGATCCAGGCGATGCCGATATCCTCGCGCTGCTCGGCGCTGCAGCGGATGACGCGAACGCGTCGATCGCGGAGTCTGTGGCCAATAACCCGGAGCAGGCCGGCATGGGCACGACCCTGACCGCCCTGATGTTTAATGGCGAGGCGCTGGGCCTGATCCATGTCGGTGATTCGCGGGGCTACCTGCTTCGCGACGGGGCGTTGACCCAAATCACCGAAGACGACACCTTCGTCCAGTCCCTAGTCAACGAGGGCAAGCTGGAGCCAGAAGACGTGTCCAGCCACCCGCAGAAGTCGTTGATTCTGAAGGCCTACACCGGACGCCAGGTTGAGCCCCACCTGCAGATGGTGGAGGTCAAGCCGGGCGATCGTTTCCTGCTGTGCTCTGACGGCCTGTCGGACCCGGTCAGCCCCGAAACCATCGAGGTGGCGCTGGCGCAAGGCACCCCTCAGATCGCCTCGCAGCGGCTCATCGAGCTCGCCTTACGCTCGGGCGGCCCGGACAACATCACCGTCGTGGTGGCCGACGTGGTCGACGACGAAGAGGCGGATGCCCCCGAGCTGCCTTCTACCCCGGCCCTGGCCGGGGCGCTTGCCCCAGGCTACGAGCAGTCCCACCCGGACTCCTCGGCCAGTCGCGCCGCGGCGATCATGCGCAAGTCCGAAACCATACCGCCGAACCAGAACCGGTCCAGCAACTCTGAGAGTGACTCCGGTGACGCCGGTGAGGACTCTGACGAGGAGGATCACCCGCGAGGTGCCACTCGTTGGCCGTGGGTAGTCGCCGCCCTCGTCATCGCGATCGCGTTGGTTGCCGGCGGTTTGTGGTGGGTGAACCAGCGCGACGCCGACCAGTACTTCATTACCACCGACGCGGACGGCAACTACCTGATCGAGCACGGTTCGCAGAAGTCGCACTCGCCGGTGCAGCAGGCCTGCATCGACGAGAAGAACAACCTGCGCATTGTCTCTTCTACGACCGTCCCGGACGGCTGCAACGTCTTCAGCCAGGAAGACCTGCCGGCGAGCCAGCACTCCGTGGCGGAGAACTTCGGCGGCGGCTCCTACGACGACGTCCTCGGACTGCTCAACCGCATGGCCGACGAGGCCCTGCCGGTGTGCGTGGACAAGGACGAAAAAGACACCGAGGAATGCAGGAAGGTGAGCTAGCGTGAAGAAGATTCTCTCCCGCAACCTCGAGCTTTTCCTCCTGCTGTGCTCCGCGGGCCTACTGCTGCTGATGCTCTTCAGTCTGGAACTGAGCCAGGGGCGCACGCTGTCGACGGACATGCTCTACCTCGTCGGCGGCTTCGTTGGCGTCTACGCCATCGCGCACGTGGCGATCTCGCTGCTCGCCCCGCGCGCAGACCAGGTGATGCTGCCGGTGGTCTCGCTGCTCAACGCGATTGGGCTGGTGCTGATCTACCGGCTCGACCTGGCCGAGCGCCCCGGCTACGGGCCGCTGGCGGAGCGCCAGGTGCTGTGGTCACTGGTCGGCGTGGTGCTCATGGTGCTCACGCTCATGATCGTGCGCGACCACAAGGCGCTGTCGCGCTACTCCTACCTGCTCGGCCTGACCGGGCTGGTCCTGCTGGCACTGCCGCTGGTGTGGCCGCAACCGGAGGGGCATGCGGACGCGCGCATCTGGCTGTGGCTCGGGCCTTTCTCCATCCAGCCCGGCGAGTTTTCCAAGATCCTGCTGCTCATCTTCTTTGCGCAGCTGCTCGCCATGAAGCGCAGCCTGTTTACCGTAGCTGGCAAGCGCTTTTTGGGCTTGACGTTCCCGCGCGTACGCGACCTCGCCCCGATCCTCATGGTGTGGGCGATCGCCATGCTGATCATGGCCATTTCTAACGACTTCGGCCCGGCGCTGCTGCTCTTTGCCACCGTGCTGGGCATGGTCTACTTCGCCACCGGACGCACCTCCTGGCTGGTCATCGGCCTAGGCCTGGTGGCCATCGGCGGCTACGCCGTCTACCAGGTCAGCTCGAAGATTCAGGACCGCGTGGCCAACTTCATCGACCCGTTCTCCGACTTCGAGGGCATTGGCAACCAGCCTGCCAACGCGCTGATCAGCTTAAGCTGGGGCGGCATGACCGGCACCGGTTTAGGCTACGGCCACCCGGAGCTGGTGCCCGTTGCACACTCGGACTACATCCTGGCCGCGCTTGGCGAAGAGCTCGGCTTCTTCGGCGTGGCCGCCGTGCTGTGTCTTTTTGCCATCCTGATTACCCGCGGTTTCCGCGCCGCGATGCAGGTGCGCGACACCTACGGCAAGCTGCTGGCCTCGGGGCTGGCGCTGACGCTGGCCATCCAGATCTTCGTGGTCGCCGGCGGCATCTCTTCCATGATGCCGATGACGGGGCTGACCACGCCGTTCATGTCGGCGGGTGGCTCGTCGATTATGGCCAACTACATCCTGCTGGGGCTTCTGCTGCGCATCTCGCACGGCGCGAACTCGCCGACCGAGTACGACGCCTCTGCCGTCGCCTCGGGTAACCAGGCCTATGGCGCGGAGGTGGCACCCGCACGATGAATACCACTATTCGCCGCGGCGCCATCCTCTCGCTGCTGCTCATTGTCGCCCTGCTTGCCCACTTCACCGTGGTGCAGGGCTTCCGCGAGGAGGAGTACGCGCAAGATTCGCGCAACTCGCGCACCTTCATGGAGCTCAAGCAGGTCAACCGCGGCCAGATCAACGCCGGCGGGCAGGTGCTCGCCGAGTCCTACCGCGACGAGGCCACCGGCTTCTACCAGCGCGTCTACCCCAACATGCCCTACTCCTTCGGGCCGGTGATTGGCTACGTCTCCGACCAGTTCGGCACCTCCCAGCTAGAATCCACCTTCAACGCCGAGCTCAACGGCGACGGCAAGGGCTCCAACTCGCGCTTTACCCGCACGGGCCTAGAGCAGGACCGGGTGGGCAACACGGTTGAGCTCTCGCTGGACCCGAACCTGCAGGCCTTTGCCTACGAGCAGCTTTCCAACAACAACTACGACGGCGCGATCGTCGCGCTGCGGCCCTCGACCGGCCAGGTGCTGGCCATGGCATCGACGCCGTCTTTCGACCCGAACAGCATCTCCGCGCCCGCCACCGCAGCCGAGGCCTGGGGGCAGCTGAACAACGACCCGCGGCAGCCGCTGCTCAACCACGCGGCGCAGGACCAGCTGCCGCCCGGCTCGATCTTCAAGATCATCACCACCGTGGCGGGCTTGCGCAGCGGCTACACGCCGGACTCCCCGCTGACCGGGGACGCGCAGATCATACTGCCCGGCACGAACGTACCGCTGACCAACTTCGGCGGCCAGGCCTGCGCGGGCGGCGGGCAGGTCACGCTCACTACGGCGTTCGCCCTGTCTTGCAACACCGCGTTCGTGCAGATGGCGCTGAACATGGGTGCTGACCCGCTGCGCAAGGCGGCCGCGGACTTCGGCGTCGGCGAGCGCTACGACCTCATGGAGCTCGGCGTGCCCAACGCCGCCGGCTCACTTGGCGATATCCCGGGCGCGGCCGAGCTGGGCCAGTCCGCGATCGGCCAGCGCGACGTCACCATGACTGCGCTGCAGGCCGCCGTCATGGCGGGCGTGGTGGCCAACGAGGGCAAGCGCATGCGCCCATACGTGGTCAACCGCGTGGTCACCTCGGACCTGCGCACGGTCAAAGAGACCAAGCCGAAGCAGCTCGCGGAAGCGCTCACCCCGGAGGAGGCCGACACGCTGACCAACCTCATGTTCGCCTCCGAGCGCGCTACCTGGGGCTACGACGGCAACGGCTTTGCCTCCAAGACGGGCACCGCCGAGCACGCCGAGGGCGCGGACCCGCACGTGTGGTACGTCGCTTTCGACCCGGCCAAGGACGTGGCCGTGGGCGTGGTGGTGAAAAATGGCGGGCACTCTGGTTACTGGGCCACCGGCGGGCAGGTCTCCGGCAGTCTGGGTCGCGCGGTCTTGCGCGCGGCGCCGGCTGCGCCGGCGGATGGGGAGTCGGCACAATGATGGGAACACGGGGCGTCGACAAGCATGAAGCAGACGAAGGACACGAACGATGAACACTGAGAACCGCGAAGAACTACAGAAGCTCATCGGCGACGATTACCAGCTGCAATGGGTGATCGGGCACGGCGGCATGTCCACCGTGTGGCTCGCGGACGACCCGGAAAACGACCGGGAAGTCGCGCTCAAGGTGCTGCGCCCCGAGTTCAGCTCCAACGACGAATTCCTCGCCCGCTTCCGCAACGAGGCGCTCGCCGCCGAGGGCATCAACTCGCCCAACGTGGTGGCCACCTATGACTACCGCGAGCTGGAGTCGCCTTCCGGGGCGGCGATGTGCTTCATCGTCATGGAGTACATCCGCGGCGAGTCGCTCGCCGACCTGATCAAGCGCGAGGGCGCGCTCAGCGAGGAGCTGGCGCTCGACGTGCTCGAGCAGGCCGCGCACGGCCTGGCCGTGATCCACCGCATGGGGCTGGTCCACCGCGACATCAAGCCGGGCAACCTCATGATCACCCAGAACGGGCAGATCAAGATCACGGACTTCGGCATCGCCAAGGCGGCGGCCGCCGTGCCGCTGACCCGCACCGGCATGGTGGTGGGCACCGCGCAGTACGTCTCGCCGGAGCAGGCCCAGGGAATGAAGGTCACCGCGGCTTCCGACGTCTACTCGCTCGGCGTCGTCGGCTACGAAATGCTCGCCGGCGCCCGCCCGTTTACCGGCGATTCCTCCGTTTCCGTCGCACTCGCGCACGTGTCCGCCGAGCCGCCCGCGCTACCGATTTCCGTGTCCGCCCCGGCGCGCGAGCTCATCGAGATCGCCCTGCGCAAGGACCCCCGCCAGCGCTTCCGCGACGGCAACGAGCTCCAACTCGCCGTCGAGCAGGTCCGCCAGGGTCTGCGCCCCGCCCAGCCAGGCGGCCAGACTGCGGTGATCGCCACCGAGCCCTCGCCCACCGAGTCCACCCAGATGCTCGCCGATGTCGCCGAGGAGCGCACCACCCGCCCCGCCGGCGCCTACCCGCCTTCCGCCGCCCGGGCCGTTGCTTCTCGACGCCAACCTGCCCCTCCCGCACCCGCCTCCTCCCGCGCCGGCGGCTACCGGGAAGGACAGCTCGCCCAGCAAGAGGAGAAGAAGCGCTCGAAGGCCGGGCCGATCGTGGCCGGGCTGCTCGCCCTCCTGCTCGTCGGCGGTATCGCCGCGTGGGCGGCGACAAGTGGTGTGCTCGACGGGGTGCGCGGCGGAGCGAAGTCTTCAATGCCGACGCAGCCGAGTGTGATCACGCAGACCGAAACCGTGGAGTCCACGCCCAGCGAGGAAGAGGATGAGCCGGAGACGGTTACCCGCCGCCGCGAAACGGTGACCCGCGAGGTGGAAGAGCCCGCGACCTTGACCTTTAGCGAGGAAAACACCCCGGAGCCCGAGCAACCCACCCGCGAGGCGCCCAGCTCCGCGCAGCCGACCCAGGTGCCGCCGAGCTCCGCGCAGGAGCCCACCGGTGAACCGAACCAGCCCACCGCCCCCACCCAGCCTGGCGGGACTGGTGATGGGGCTGGTGGGATAGAATTGCCTAACTTGGAAGATATCCTCGGAGGTAACGGGCAATGATGATCGCGAATCGCTACGAGCTCGGTGACGTCATCGGCACCGGCGGCATGAGCGACGTCTACGAGGCCACCGACACGGTGCTGGGGCGCACCGTCGCGCTCAAGATGCTCAAGATGGACATGGCGCGCGACGAGAACTTCCGCGAGCGTTTCCGCATGGAGGCGCAGAACTCAGCGCGGCTGAACCACCCCAACATCGTGGCCGTCTACGACACGGGCGCGGAAGCCGTCGAGGGCGTGGACGTGCCCTTCATCGTGATGGAGCGGCTCACCGGCCGCAACCTGCGCGACATCATCCGCGAGGAAGGCCCCCTTGCCCCCCAGCGCGCCGCCGCCCTGCTCGGGCCGGTGGCCAAGGCGCTGCAGGCCAGCCACGACGCGGGCATCATCCACCGCGACATCAAGCCGGCCAACATCATGGTCACCAACACCGGCGAAGTGAAGGTGATGGACTTTGGCATCGCGCGCGCGGTCGACGATTCCTCCTCCGTCCACACGCAGACCTCGGCCGTGATCGGCACCGCGCAGTACCTCTCCCCGGAGCAGGCGCGCGGCAAGTCGGTGGATAACCGCTCCGACATCTACGCGCTCGGCTGCGTGATGTACGAGATGGTCACCTCCACCCCGCCCTTTGAGAGCGAGTCGCCCTTCGGCGTGGCCTACATGCACGTCCAGGAGGATCCGCAGCCGCCGAGCGAGCGGCTCGCCGATCTCGGCCGCACCCAGGGCAGAGCTGCCGACGCCGCCGCGGCGCTGACCGACAACGAGGCCGTCAACTTGGACTCCGTCATCCTCACCGCGATGGCGAAGCACCCGGCGGACCGCTACCAGACAGCGACCGAAATGGGCGAGGACCTCGCACTTTTGGAGCGCGGTAGCGTCACCCACGCTGCCCGCACCTACCTCGCCGCCGCGGAGCGTGACCAGCAGGGAGCGCACGCCGCTGAAGACGCTGAAAACACAGTGGTGACGGGCCAGCCCGTCCCTGCCCCTGCCGTCGCCGCGCGACCGCAGGGCACCACGCGCTACGAGGACCACCGCCGCTCGCACGAGAAGCGCTCCTCGTCCTGGATGAAGTGGGTCGCGGCGATACTCGGCGTGATTCTGCTCGCCGCCGCCTCCTGGCTGGCCTACTCCTACTTCTCGCCGAGCGACAACGGGGGCAACAGCAAGGTCGAGGAGTCGATGGTGAAGGTGCCGGATGTCACCGGCAAGCCGCGCGACGAGGCGATCGCCGAGCTCGAGGGCTTAGGCTTCCAGGTCGCGGTAAGCGACGAGCCGAGCCCCGACTTCAAGCGCGGCGATGTGATCAGCACCAACCCGGCCGCTGGCTCCGAACTGCAGCACGGCACCCTGATCACGCTGAACGTGTCCAGTGGCAAGGAAGTCACCGACGTGCCGGACCTCACCGACATGGACCCCCAGGAAGCCCAGGCCGCGCTTGAGGAGGCGGGCTTAGAGCTCAACGAGGACATCCGCCGCGAGGCCTCCGAGAACGTGCCCGAGGGCGTGATCATCTCCCAGCACCCAGCGGCCGGTTCGCAGCTGTCCAAGGGCAGCAAGGTCACCATCACCGTGTCCACCGGGCGCGAGAAGGTTCAGGTGCCCTCCCTGGTGGGCCTGAACGTCAACCAGGCCACCGCAACCCTGTCGCAGCTGGAGCTGCGCGCCACCGTGACCCGCATCGACTCCGAGCGCCCCGACGGCGAGGTGATCGCCGTCGCCGGCGAGAACACCGAGGTCGAGACCGGCACCACGGTCGAGTTGCGCGTCTCCAACGGGATGCTCATGCCGATGCCGCAGATCACCCGCATGGACGTCAACGAGGCCGACCAGAAGCTGCGCGAAGCGGGCTGGAACGGCCGCCTCGTGGCAGGGCCCACCGTGCCCACCGGGGCGATGGTCGACGCCGGCCTGATCGGCCACCAAGGCACACCGGTTGGCGAGCTCATCCGCAAGGACCAGGCCATCGGCTACAACCTCTGGGAGTTCGACGCCGCCGAGCTCAACCCATTGAGGAATAATGCGGCGGGACCGCCGCCTGGTAAAGTGGCGGGTCAGAACGCCAATGGGCGCCCGCTGGGCGACGCGCTCCGCGGAATCGGCCTGTAACGCCCTGCAAACCCAGGCCAGTATCCCCCAGTAGAAAGCGATAGAGCACAATGCCTAAAGCAAAAGTCACGAAGGACGCACAGCCCGTCACCACTGCCTCAAGCACCGCCACGCGCACCCCGGTGAAGATCAACACCGGCGGCACGCCGACCTGGTACAAGGTGATCATGTTTGGCCTGATGCTGCTCGGCCTGGCCTGGATCATCGTCTTCTACCTGGCCGCTGACCAGATTCCGCTGCTCGCCGAGCTCGGGCCGTGGAACTACGCCATCGGCTTCGCCGGCATGATCGTCGGCCTGCTCATGACGATGGGCTGGCGCTAGCGTTTCGCACTGCGCTTGCAAGGCGGGTACCCGATGGGTGCCCGCTTTTTTGCTGCTCCTAATTTAGGTGAACTATCACCATTTCTTCAGGGTCCTGTTGTGCAAATGGGTCTCTGATTATTATTCACATGTTTCCCTAAATGGCGTGTAACTGGACTATTGGGTTTTCTCTGGTTGTCTATACATCATCCCTCCACCCCCATATGGGCGGATATGACGCCTATCACTCAGCACGATCTCAGCTTAGCCGCTATAAATACTTCACAGGACGTTAAGGAACGTCATACCGTACTTGCATTTCGTACTTCACTTCCGAAAGGACAACTACATGCGCAGCTTCCGCACTGCCATCGCCGCCGCGGCCGCCCTGGCCATCGCCGGCGGTGCCCTCCCCGCCCACGCGATGACCAACGAGGAGTCCCGCCCGGAGACCCCGGCCACCAACGACGCACTGCCGATCATCCACACCTACCGCGGCTCCGACCACATCAAGGCAAACGTGCTCAACGCTCGCCCGGTCTGCAACTCCACCGAGGACTACCGCACCGTGGTCTACAAGGTCACCGACAACTTCCTGCCGGTGGGCACCATCTCCACCACCAACCTCACCGACAACCCGGTCAACCTGACCCAGGACCTGTCCCGCACCCAGCAGATCTCCGCTTCCGTCAACGGCTCCAAGACCGAGACCCTAAACATCGGCGGCACCGGCTCCAAGGATGGCCTGCAGGGCACTATCGGCTACACCCTGGCCAAGTCGCTCGGCTGGGATGTCTCCGGCTCCCTGTCCTGGTCCGTCGGCCAGAAGATCGGCCCCTACGAGGTCCCGGCCGGCAACACCGGCGAGGCAACCTACGGCTTCCGCACCATCACCATGACCGGCACTCAGCAGCGCTGCCGCCCGAACGGCACCTGGGCCACCCCGACCGCGTGGATCGCTAACATGCCGGTCAAGAACGAGGTGCGCGTGAAGAACTACGACACCCCGGCCGCCTCCTGGGCCCCGAACAAGGGCGCGCAGGTCACCGAGCCTGTTGACGACGAGAACCCGAACTTCGAGGACGAAGTAAACAAGCTGCGCGAGGGCGAGAACCTCGATGACGTGACCAAGGTCAACGACGACGAGGCCGCCGACGTGACCAACAAGGACATCACCGACGAGGGCACCGAGGTCGTCGAGGACGATGAGGCCAACGAGGTCGCTGAGTCCGAGAACACCGAGGTCGAGGAGACCATCGAGGAGACCGACACCGAGGGCGCTACCGCCGAAGAGGCCGCAGAGCGCGAGCAGCAGGCGCTCGACCTCGAGCCCTACTTCACCTCTTCCTCCTGGAAGGCTTCCGGCTTCGCAGGCACCACCGCGCTGCGCATCAAGAACGTCGGCACCGACCGCTACTACGGCGAGTTCCCGGCCGTCACCTTCCGCGTTGACATCAAGACCGCTGAGGGCCCGGAGGGCGTCGACCGCCTGATTACCGCCAACAGCCACAAGGGCGCACACGTCCGCGACCTGGGCTTCGACCGCAAGAAGGGCGTCCGCACCTTCGAGGTCACCCTGGCTAACCCGATCAAGGCTGGCGAAGAGGTTGCAGTTGCTTCCTTCAACTTCGGCGACGGCAAGACCTCCGAGGGCCGCCTGCACAACTACATGACCGCCACCCAGACCGGCCGTCTGGACGGCGACGAGTCCGACGACAACGACCAGGACATCGACTCCCGCGATGCCACCGTGTCTGACTTCGGCCGCAAGCTCGAGGGCACCTTCTAATTAGGCGCTTCTCGACGCCCCACCGCCCGGGCCCTCCACACCAGGAGGGCCCGGGCTTTTTGCATGCTCCCATTACCACCCCTGCCCGCGAATGTGCGGAAGCGACACGCGGTGCGGGGTTGTGCACTGCTCGTGCGCGAAGTTATCCACAGGCTGTGGACAATCCTGTGCATAAGCGGGTATCCACAGCCTGTGGATAAACCTGTGCACTACTTCCACAACCCGAACAAATGCGCTGTTCGAACGCCATTGCCGCCCGCCACACGCACCGTGAGGCGAACAAGCGACGAAACCGTTCGAGGAATTACACGCCCGTAACTATCCACAATGTGGACAACTTTTGTGGAGAACTCACACCCCATGCGTTTGGGGATAACTTCTGAATAACACGCCGGAGTTGTCCACAGGCCCGGCGCGCAGGGACACCCGGGCACGGAAGAACCCACACCCGAAGCGCTTCCGGGTGTGGGTTTCGCGCGTGGATAGGCTACGTCAGCATCTGCGTGGCGGGCGCCGCGCCCACCGCAACCGCGCCCGCCGCGACTACCAGTGCCGCGGCAGCAGTCACCCACCGCACGCGCGCATTCGGCGAGGTCAGCGGCCACGCCATGAGCGCGCCAATGACCAGCCCGCCGGCGTGCCCCCACGCGCTCACGTTCGCGGCGATGAAGGTATAGACCACGTTCACGGCGAGCAGCGCGATGGCGGGGCGGGGGTCGACGTGGCGTCGATAAGCAATGGCGACGAAGACCGCCATCAGCGCGTACAGCGCGCCCGACGCCCCCGCGGTCGGGGTGAGAAACGCGAAACCAAGCACCGCCGCCGAAGAACCCAGCACCCCCGCCGCGTAGGCGAGCGCGAAAGGCCCGCTGCCCACGGCGCGCTCGACCTCCGTGCCGATCACCGCGAGCAGCAGCATGTTCAGCACCAGGTGAGTGAGATCCAGGTGGACGAACCCGGCGCTCAGCGCCCGCGCCGCGCCGAAACCGTGGACCTCCGGGCCCCACAACACCAGGTAGGCGCCGACCGAATCCCACACGACGTCGCGCAGCGAGCGGGCCTGCGCCGCCATCACCGCGAACACGATCGTGCACGCAGCCGCGATCGCGGCGCTTACGGGCGCGCCGCGGAACAGCCGCTGGGCGAATTGCTGCATAAAGAGCCTCCCCTGACAATAAAAAGTGCCCCCGGCAAGCGGGGGCGGTGGAACGTGCGGGTGTTACTCGGAGACCTCGACGGACTCGATCACCACGTCCTCGACGGGGCGGTCCATGCGGCCGGTCTGCACGTTCGCCAGCTCGTCGACGACCTTCTTGGAAGCCTCGTCCGTGACCTCACCGAAGATGGTGTGGCGGTTGTTCAGCCACGGGGTGGCGTCCACGGTGATGAAGAACTGGGAGCCGTTGGTGCCCGGGCCGGCGTTCGCCATGGCCAGCAGGTACGGGCGGTCGAAGGTGAGCTCCGGGTGGAACTCGTCGGCGAAGGTGAAGCCCGGGCCGCCGGTGCCGGTGCCGGTCGGGTCGCCGCCCTGGATCATGAAGCCGGGGATGATGCGGTGGAAAATCGCACCGTCGTAGAACGGGCCCTCGTTCGAGCCGGAGGCGTTGGCCGCCGAGTACTCCTGGGTGCCCTTGGCCAGGCCGGTGATGATCTCCACGGTCTTCGGTGCGTGGTTGCCAAACAGGTCAATCACGATGTCGCCGTGGTTGGTGTGCAGGGTCATCGTCTGCGTCTTTTGAGTCATGGCAACCAGGATACGCGTCTTCTACGCAAAGGTGGCAGCAGCACGGCGGGTGATGTGTGCAAAAAGGCAGATCCCGCCGCCCCAGGTGAATACCCAGGGTGGCGGGAGGCGGCGGGCTACAGGCCGGAAACGACCTCGTCGCGGGCGGCAACCAGGTTGCGCAGCGAGGGCTCGACCTCGGCGTAGCCGCGGGTCTTCAGGCCGCAGTCCGGATTGACCCAGAGGCGCTCGGTCGGCACGTTCTTCAGCGCGGCGCGCAGCAGGCCGGCAATCTCCTCGGTCGACGGCACGCGCGGGGAGTGGATGTCCCACACGCCCGGGCCGATCTCGGAGTGGAAGGACTCGTCCAGGTCCTCGAGCAGCTCCATCTTGGAGCGAGCTGCCTCGATGGAGGTCACGTCGGCGTCAAGCGCTGCGACGGCGTCGATGATCTGGCCGAACTCGGAGTAGCACAGGTGGGTGTGGATCTGCGTGGTCGGCTCCGCCTGCAGCGCGACGAGACGGAAGGCGCGCACCGCCCAGTCCAGGTAGGACTTGCGGTCGTCGGCGCGCAGCGGCAGCAGTTCGCGCAGGGCGGGCTCGTCGATCTGGATGACCTTGATGCCGGCTTCCTCGAGGTCGCGGACTTCGTCGGCAAGCGCGACGCCGATCTGGTCGGCGGAGACGCTCAGCGGCACGTCGTCGCGCTTAAAGGACCAGGCGAGGATGGTTACCGGGCCGGTGAGCATGCCCTTGACCGGCTTGTCAGACAGGGACTGGGCGTACTTGGCCCACTCGACGGTCATCGCGGCCGGGCGGGAGACGTCGCCAACCACGATCGGCGGGCGGGTGCAACGGGAGCCGTAGGACTGGACCCAGCCGTTCTCGGTGACCACGAAGCCGTCGAGAAGCTCGGCGAAGTACTGCACCATGTCGTTGCGCTCGGCCTCGCCGTGGACGAGGACGTCGATGCCGATCTCTTCCTGCAGCTCGATGACGTTCTTGATTTCGGTGCGGAGGGCTTCCTGGTAGGCGGCGTCGTCAAGCGTGCCTGCCTTGTGGTCGGCGCGCGCCTTGCGGATCTCCTGGGTCTGCGGGAAGGAGCCGATCGTGGTGGTCGGCAGTGCCGGCAGGCCGAGCGCCTCTCGCTGCAGCGGGTTGCGCTCCTCGAAGGCCGGCTCGCGCTTGACCGCGCCCTCCGGCAGCTTGGCGACGCGATCCACGACCGCCTGGTTGTGAATCGTGGTCGACTCAGCGCGGGTGCGCACCGCGCGATCCGACTGGGCAAACGCCTCCTTCGCGCCCTCTTCGCCAGCGACGAGCGCCTGGATCTCGGCGACCTTCTCGTCCGCGAAGGACAGCCAGGTGGCGACGTCGACCGGCAGGTTCTTCTCCGCCTTCAGCGTGTGCGGCACGTGCTGCAGGGAGGTCGAGGTGGAAACGGCGACCGGGCGATCGCCGAGCGCTGCGAGCACCTCGGCACGCTCGCGCAGGTTCGCGGCCCACACGTTGCGGCCGTCGATCAGGCCCGCGACCAGCTGCGTCTGCGCCGGGATAGCCTCGGCGACGCGCTGCGGGTACTCGGCGTCCTGGTCCAGCGTCCACGGCGCGAGGTCGACGTGCAGCGCCTCCGGGGCGAGCTCAGCCAGCACCGGCAGCGCCTCGCGGGTCGCGCCGTACGGGGTGGTCAGGTACACGTTCGGGCGGTTCTCCGCACCCAGCAGCGCGGAGTAGGCCTCGCGCAGGTGCTTCGCCAGCTCGGCGTCCGGGGTGTCCAGGTCGGCGACAAGTGCGGGCTCGGCAAGCTGGATCCACTCGACGCCGGCTTCGCGCAGGGCGGAAAGGACGGTGGCGTAGGCGTCGACAAGTGCGGGCAGCAGCGACCACTCGGCCGGCTTGGACAGGGCGATCAGCGTGACCGGGCCGACCAGGAACGGGCGGACGGTGTGGCCGGCCTCGCGGGCCTCCTCCACGATGGCCAGGATGCGCTCTGGTGCCGGCGTGATGTCCTGACCTGCCGCGATCTCCGGCACGAGGTAGTGGTAGTTCGTGTCGAACCACTTGGTCATCTCTAGCGGGACGCGGGAATCGTTGCCGCGAGCGAGCGCGAACTCCTCGTCCAGGTCGGTGCCGCCCGGGATCAGGCCGACCGTCAGGCCGGTCTCGAGCACTTGGTCGTAGTAGGCCACGTCCGCCGGGATGGCGTAGTCCTCGGTCAGGCCGAGGTCGCGCAGGTGGTTGTAATTGTCTACGCGCAGTGCGTGCGTGGAAGAGCGGAAGGTCTCCGCGTCAATGCGGCCCGCCCAGTAGCTCTCAAGCGCGCGCTTCAGCTCGCGGTTCGCGCCGATGCGCGGGTAGCCCTCGATCGTGGCCTTGGGAAACGGTGTAGTCGCTGCAGACACAATGCGTCCTTTTCTGCTGTTTGTTGAAAGTTGAGGTGGTCTAAATCAGGGAGTGGCCAGCGGGCTGGACAATCCCAATGCGGTCCAGGAGGTCCTGGGTCACCGCGAGATTGTTGTGCGTGTACACGTGCAGGCCGCCGGTGCCGGCGTCCAGGATGGTGTTGGCGAGCTGCGCGGACATCTGCATGCCCAGCTCGTACTCCTCCTCCGGCGTGGTTGCCTGCGCAAGCGTGCGGGTCACGCACTCCGGCACCGCGATGCCGGAGAGCTCGCCCATCCGCTGCACGCGCTTGAGGCTGGTCATGGGCATGATGCCGGGGATCAGCGGGATGCGGACCCCAGCCAGGCGGGCCACCTCAACGAAGTCGAGATAGTCCTGCGCGTTGAAAAACAGCTGCGTGATAGCAAAGTCCGCGCCGAGGCGCTGCTTCGCCAGCAACACGTCCAAGTCCTCGTCGAAGTTCTTCGACTCCGCGTGCCCCGACGGGTAGCACGCCACCGACAGCGCCAACTTGCCGGCGGCGAGCCGGAACGCCTCCTCGTCCTCCACGTCCTGGATCAGGTTGAGCAGGTCGGTGGCGTGCTGGAGGTAGTGCGCTGGCATGCCGGTCTCGGGCAGGTCGCCGCGGAGGGCGAGGAAGCCGCGGACGCCGGCGTCGATAAGCGTGCGAATCCACGTGACCAGCTCCTCGCGCGTGCCCGCGGTGCAGGCGAGGTGCGCGATCGGGCGCAGGTTGGTCGTCTCAGCGACGCGCGCGATCAGCGCGGCGGTGCCGGTGAGCCAGTCACTGCGCCGCGAGCTGGTCACGGCGACGTAGTCGGGGTTGTAGGCGGCAAGCCCCGCGATGAGCTCGTCGATCTTCCCGGCGTCCGCGTCGTGGCGAGGCGGGATGAGTTCGAAGCTCAGTGCCGTGCGCGCGCGGCGCTGCGGCTTCACCGGTGCTTCGCCGAGGCTGTCGAGCGGTGCCGAGGCCGACAGTCGGGTCGAAGGGAGGGTCCCACGCATGTGAAAAATACCTTTCGATGTCGGTGATCTCGCCGGGCTCGGCGCTGACGTAAACCGTTTTTCAACGGTGCCCAAGAATCTAGGGGGCGCACTTTTCGGGCACAATTCACTCGCCTGTTTGCGCAGCGTGTCGGCCTGTTTTTTCTGAATATTAATCCACAAAATGAACCGCTTGGTATGTTTTTGCGTAACGCTTAGTCCGGGCAGAATCGGTAGGCTGGCGGGAGCGAGAAAACCCCGATTTTCAAGGAGCACCATGAACCCGTTTACCCTGCGACTGCTCTTCACCGGCGCAGCGGACGCCGCCAAGTACTTCCGCGAGCAAGGCGACAAGCGCAAGCGCGAAACCTACGACGCGCTGCTCGCCGCCCTCGAGGACCGCAACATCACCGACGCCGACGAGCTCGAGCAGCTTTACGACGCCGCGCGCACCCAAGCCGGCGAACTCACCCGCGCCGCCCACGCGCGCCTGGACAAGCGCCGCGCCGCTTTCAACGCCGCACTGCCCGGGCGCGAGGCGCAGCGCACCGCGTGGCGCGCCGAAGCCAAGGCGCACAAGAAGAAGGCCCGCGGCAAGGGCCGTACGGTCGCCGCGGGGCTGCTCGGCGCGGGCGCGCTCGCGGGTGCCGGCTGGGCGCTGTGGGAGTTCTGGCTGAAGGACAAGCTCGAGGACGCCGAGCCCGAGATCGACCTGACCGACGTCGCCCGCTCCGGCGAGGCGAAGCTGGTCTACTCCACCTCGACCGAGAACGAGGGCGTGTACGCCCCGGACGCTGACACTTACGGCGAGCACGCCGCGAAACCGGCGGAGACGACTGAGTCTGCCGAGACTGCCGAGCCGACAGGGCTGACCGCGGACGCGACGGACGCGACCGTCACCGACGGAGAGACGCTGTCCACCCTGGACACGCTCGACGACTCGCAGCGCAAGGGCACCAAGGACGAGCAGCGCTAGCGGCGCGCTGAGCCAACAGCGCTGAGCCAAACGCGCATCTCTACCCCGCCGAACAACGCCAGGCAGCGCCTGGCAGGTCGGCGGGGTTATTTATGTCGGGACGACTAGTTCCGGGCATGCCTGTAGGCGCGCCAGTGTTTGCTGGCGCGAAGGCTTTCTGCGTGCAGGTTTAGTCGGGTGGTTTGCGGTTGTCGGCGCGGGCTTTGTGGTCGGTGCCGGTGGGGGTGACGTTCCCGTAGGGTGAGACGTAGGTGATCTGCCCGTCGCGCCGTTCGGTATGTCCCCGGGTACCGCGGGCGGCTTGCGAGTTGTGGTACTTGCATAACCACCCAAGGTTGGAGGGTGTGGTCTCTCCTCCGTGTTGGTGTTCGACCATGTGGTGGGCGTCGCACTCAGATGCGGGAGCGTTGCAGCCTTTCCAGGTGCATGTGGTGGAATCGGCAAGCATGACTTCCCGGTGCTTCGGAGTGGCAAAACGGGCGTGGTAGGCATTGACCGGCCCGTCCATCACCCCGATCAAGATGACCGCGCCGATGTCTTCGAGCTGCATGCGCACAAACTCCTCACCGGAGACGATTACCCCGTTATCGAAGTGGACCTTAACGTCGTTGCCTTCGCCTGCGATGATGCGCAGGTAATCACCCAGGTCAAGGTTGGCGGTCACGCGCACCAGGTAGTCGGCTTTCGGGCACCCGCCGTTTAGCCAGCCGGTGACGTCGTTCTTGGCGGCGTCGAAGACGCCCTGGACGTCTGCCGCGGGCCCGGTAAGCCGCAGGGTGGCGTACCCATCCCCATGGTGGGTCACCCGTGCTTTCGGGGTGCGCGGTTCCGGTGCCTGCAGTTCGGCTTTGAGTTCTGCAGCAACCCGGCGGATACGCGCCAGGTCGCCGGCGGTGTTGCAAAGCGTGTCGATGTAGTGCCAGCGCTTCGTCACGTCTTTCAGCGCACGGGAGGAGCGCACGATGTAGGCCAGGGTGTCCAACCTATGCCCGTGCACGCGCGCGCCTTCTTGGGCGCGGGCCTGGTACTTCGTGTGCGAGGACGGCCCGCACAACACCGCAGCTGTGTCGCGCAGCTGCTTCGCGCGATCTGGTTGGATGCCGTGGGCCTGGATTTGGGCAAGCTCGAGTCCGGCCGCTGCGGCAACGAAGTCGTATCCGCAGCGGTCAACCAAAGCAAGTGCATCCAAATCTGTCATGCCACCGACGATAAACCACGCTCACCTGCCAAAACAAGCAAATGTGAGAATACACCCATTATTGGCCCGAAACGGAACCAACGACCCGAAACGAACGTCTAATAAGGGTTGGGCGTTTTGGCGTCGTAAAGCAAAGGGCCCCTTGTTCGCCTGTGGCGAACACGGGACTACCGAGGCCAAACGCGCGTTAGAGTAGATGAAAACTCACGAGTAGAAGGGGCAACCATGTTTGAGAGGTTCACGGACCGAGCGCGGCGCGTTATCGTGCTTGCGCAGGAAGAAGCGCGCGAGCTCAACCACAATTACATGGGTACTGAGCACATCCTGCTCGGCCTGATTAAGGAAGGCGAGGGCGTTGCCGCCAAGGCGCTCGAGTCCATGGGGATCAACCTGGACGATGTGCGCCGCGAGGTCATCGACATTATTGGCCACGGCTCGCAGCCAGTGACCGGGCACATCCCGTTTACCCCGCGCGCCAAGAAGGTGCTGGAGCTCTCGCTGCGTGAGGGCCTGCAGATGGGGCACAAGTACATCGGCACCGAGTTCCTGCTGCTCGGCTTGATCCGCGAGGGCGAGGGTGTTGCCGCGCAGGTGCTGACCAAGCTTGGGGCAGACTTGCCGACGGTGCGCCAAACCGTCATCCAGCTGCTCTCCGGCTACGAGGGCGGCGATAGCCAGAACCCCGAGACCCCGCAGGCGGGCCCCGGTGCTGTCGCCCCCGGCCCGGGCCCGCGCAGCGGCGGCCAGCAGGGCGAGCGCTCCAACTCGCTGGTCCTGGATCAGTTCGGCCGCAACCTGACGGCGGCGGCGAAGGAAGGCAAGCTGGACCCGGTGGTCGGCCGCGACAAGGAGATCGAGCGCATCATGCAGGTGCTCTCGCGCCGTACGAAGAACAACCCGGTGCTCATCGGCGAGCCCGGCGTGGGTAAGACCGCTGTGGTCGAGGGCCTGGCACTGGATATCGCCAACGGCAAGGTGCCGGAGACGCTGAAGGACAAGCAGGTCTACTCGCTGGATCTGGGTTCGCTGGTTGCGGGTTCGCGCTACCGCGGTGACTTCGAGGAGCGCCTGAAGAAGGTGCTCAAGGAGATCAACCAGCGCGGCGACATCATCCTGTTCATCGACGAGATCCACACGCTCGTCGGCGCGGGCGCTGCCGAGGGCGCGATCGACGCCGCCTCCCTGCTGAAGCCGAAGCTGGCCCGCGGCGAGCTGCAGACCATTGGCGCGACCACGCTGGATGAGTACCGCAAGCACATCGAGAAGGATGCTGCGCTTGAGCGCCGCTTCCAGCCGGTGCAGGTCGACGAGCCGAGCATCGAGGACACCATCCAGATCCTCAAGGGCCTGCGCGACCGCTACGAGGCGCACCACCGTGTCTCCTACACCGATGACGCGCTCAAGGCTGCTGCGAACCTGTCGGACCGCTACATCAACGACCGCTTCCTGCCGGACAAGGCCGTCGACCTGCTCGACGAGGCCGGCGCGCGCATGCGCATCAAGCGCATGACCGCCCCGGAGGAGCTGCGCGAGGTGGACGACCGGATTGCGGAGGTCCGCAAGGAGAAGGAAGCGGCGATTGACGCCCAGGACTTCGAGAAGGCCGCCGGCCTGCGCGACACCGAGCGCAAGCTGGGCGAGGAGCGCGCGGAGAAGGAAAAGAAGTGGCGCTCCGACGACCTCGAGGACATCGCCGAGGTGGGCGAGGACCAGATCGCGGACGTGCTCGCGCACTGGACTGGCATCCCCGTGTTCAAGCTCACCGAGTCCGAGTCCTCGCGCCTGCTCAACATGGAGTCCGAGCTGCACAAGCGCATCATCGGTCAGGACGAGGCCGTCAAGGCCGTCTCCCGTTCGATCCGCCGCACCCGCGCGGGTCTGAAGGACCCGAAGCGCCCCTCCGGCTCGTTCATCTTCGCCGGCCCGTCCGGTGTGGGTAAGACGGAGCTGTCGAAGGCGCTCGCGGAGTTCCTCTTCGGCGACGACGATTCGCTGATCCAGGTTGACATGGGCGAGTTCCACGACCGCTTCACCGCCTCCCGCCTCTTCGGTGCACCTCCGGGATACGTCGGTTACGAGGAGGGCGGCCAGCTGACGGAGAAGGTGCGTCGCAAGCCGTTCTCGGTCGTGCTCTTCGACGAGATCGAGAAGGCCCACAAGGAGATCTACAACACGCTGCTCCAGGTGCTCGAGGAGGGCCACGTCACCGACGGCCAGGGCCGCGTCGTGGACTTCAAGAACACCGTGCTCATCTTCACCTCGAACCTGGGTACCGGCGACATCTCGAAGCCGGTCGGCCTGGGCTTTACGGGCAACACCTCGACCGACGCCGAGGCGCAGTACGACCGCATGAAGGGCAAGGTCCACGACGAGCTGAAGAAGCACTTCCGCCCCGAGTTCCTTAACCGCATCGACGAGATCGTGGTCTTCCGCCAGCTCACGCAGGAGGAGATCGTGCAGATGGTCGACCTGCTCATCAGCCGCGTGGACCTCAACCTCGCCGCGCAGGACATGGGCATCGAGCTTACCGACGCCGCGAAGAACCTCCTGGCCAAGCGCGGTTTCGACCCCGTGCTCGGCGCGCGACCGCTGCGCCGCACCATTCAGCGCGAGGTGGAGGACGTGCTGTCGGAGAAGATCCTCTTCGGCGAGATTGGTGCCGGCGAGATCATCACCGTCGACGTCGACGGCGATGTGGAGGGCGACGAGAAGAACGCGAAGTTCACCTTCACGCCGCGTCCGCGCCCGCTGCCGGCCGAGACCTTCGATAGCGCCGAGGACGCTGCCGAAGAAGAGGAGGTCCGCGAGATCGACCCGGCGAAGGAGCAGCCGGAGTCTGAGGCTTCGCAGTTCCCGGACGAGACGCCCGAGAACCCGGAGCCGAATGACAAGGGCAACGGCCCCGAACCGGTCTAAGTAAACATCTGCCCCACTGCGGGCCAGAACCCCGGTGCAAGCACGGGCACGAGCGCGGCGATCACAGCCAGGATCGCCACGACGGTCGTGGCCGCGACTTGCCCGGGGTTAATCTGCTTTTCGGGCATGTACTTGGCCAGCCACTGCAGCGCGTCGCCGTAGTTGAACAGCAGGGGTGCTGCGTGCCCGGCGGCCGGGATGTTGCTGATGGGGTAGGAGCTGGCGCGGGCAAGCTTGCCGGCTTCCTCGAAAACGGGGGCGGTCAGGGAGGACAGCGGATTGGATGCCGTGCCGCGTAGCTGGACGAGTTCGTGGGTCACATCGGAGCCGTGTGCCTCGTAGTCCTTGGCCAGCTGGATGGCTTGGGGCGCGGGCACGAGGTCGTCGTCGGGGTTGGTCATGACCATGATGGGCATGGAGACGCCGACTTGGCCGAGTTTGTTGTGGTTGAGGGTGCGGGTGAAGCGTTCGTCTTCCAGGGCAAGCTCGGTAAGCGTGCGACCTCCGGTGAGGATGTCGCCGTGGGGGATGGGGGCGTCGGTGATGCAGTGGTGCTCGAGGGCGGCGAGCCAGCGGTGGCCTTCCTCGGTGAGGTACTCGTCGAGCGCGTCGCGGAACTCAGGGTAGGTGGAGGCGTAGCTTACCGTTGCGTATCCGACGACGGTGTCGAGCATGCCTGCGGTGCCCTGCTGCATCACGGCGAGCGGGTCGGCGGGTGGGGCGCCGGCGAAGGTGGCGCGCACGTCGAGTTCGGGCGCGTAGTCGGCGACAAGTTCGGCGGCTGCAGCGGCCGCGCCCCCGCCTTGGGAGTAGCCCCAAAACGCGATGGCTTCGTTGTCTTTGGCGGTGGCGCGGGCGGCGTCGATAAGCGCGTGGCCCTGCTCGATGCGATTGAGGTAGGTGTGGGTGCCGGGGGTGCCTAGCCCGATGTAGTCGGTGACGACGACGCGGTAGCCGGCGCGCGTGAGCTGGCCGACTAGGGGTGCTTCGTAGTTGATGCCGATGGAGTCGCCCTCGATCGAGGAGAGCATCGCCGTGCCTGCCGACGGCGCACAATGATCCGCCATGCCGCGGGTGCCGGGCGCGAGCGCGATGAGCCCGCGCGCGTGCGGCGTGTCGTAGAGTGCGCCGGAAACTTCGACGGTCTCGCCGGACTCAGTGGTGCTGGTGTAGCGGATGCGCTGGCCTTCGCTCGCCGGGACTGTGCTTGTGGAAATCAGTGTGCCGGGGGCCTCGCTCGCGACCGCCGGTGGCGCGAGCGCGAGGACGGCGGCGAGGGCAGTTGCGCGCAAAAAGGTCTGTTTCACACCTTGGATGCTAAGCCAACATGAGCAAGCTCGCGGCCATAAGCCCCATGCCGCCCATCATCCAGTAAACGGAGACGTGGTGATGGCCAGTCTGGATCGCGTTTGGCATGAGCTTGTCGACGCTGATGAACACCATGATGCCGGCGACGGCGGCGTAGGAAAAGCCCATGGTCTGCGGGCCGAGGAACGGCGAGATCAGCGCGAAGCCGAGAAGCGCGCCCGCCGGTTCCGCGAGCCCGGACAGGGTGGCCCAGCCGGCGGCGCGCCAGCGGCACCGCCACGGCCACGCCCTCCGGGATGTTGTGCAGCGCGATGGCGACGGCGATCGGGATAGCGAGCTTCGGGTCGGTGTAGGCGGCCATGAAGGTGGCAAAACCCTCGGGGAAGTTGTGCAGCGCGATCGCGATGCCGGTCATCAGTCCCGCGCGGCGCAGCGTGGTTGCCTGCGCGGCGGTCGAGGTGCTCGGCTCGTGCGGGTTGATGTCGTCGGGGACCAGCCGGTCGATCACCGCGATCAGTGCGACGCCGAAAAAGAAGGCGGCGATGGCGGACCAGTCGTTGTCCAGCGCCTCCATTGCCTCGGGCAGAAGCTCGACGAGCGAGATGTAGATCATCACCCCGGCAGAGAAACCGAGCGAGCCGGCGAGGAAGCGGTCCCCGATATCGCCCTTGAGCGCCACAAGCACGCCGCCGAGGCCGGTGGATAAGCCGGCGAGCAGCGTGATAGCTAGGGCGGTCGTGAACATGCGATGAGTATAGCCCTAGCTGGGCAGCCGGAACCTGCCGTCTGCGTCTTGCACGGCGAGGCCGTCTTCGAGCAGGGAAAACAGGGCGCGGTGGGTTTGGGCTGGGTGGGGCCAGGTGGCGTCGATAAGCGACTGCTCAACGGGCCCGGTGGCCTCGCGCAGCACGCGCATGATCTTGCCGCGGACCTGGCGGTCGGTGCCGGCGAACTTCTGCGTGCGCGGGGCGAAGTCGGCGGGCGGTTGGCCGGCGGCGAGCCACGCGCAGTCGACCACGGGGCATTCGCTGCATTTCGGCGCGCGCGAGGTGCACACGAGCGCCCCGAGCTCCATGAGCGCGACGGAGAGTTCCGGCCCGTGGGGGATTTCGGTCAGCTCGCGTTTACTCGGCCGCACCTGGGCGACGCCGCGCACCGCACGCGCGTGGACGCGCCGCACGTTCGTGTCCACCACCGGCACGTCCTGGCGGAAGGCGAAGTTCGCCACGGCGCGCGCGGTGTAGTCGCCGATGCCGGGCAGCGCGAGTAGCGCGTCGACATCCGCGGGCACCTCGCCGCCATGCTTCTCGACGATCACCCGCGCACACTCCAACAACCGCAACGCCCGCCGCGGGTAGCCGAGTGTGCCCCAGGCGCGCAGCACCTCGTCGGTGCCCGCCTGGGCGAATGCGTGCGGGGTGGGCCAGCGCGCGATCCACTCCTCCCAGATCGGGGCGACGCGCTCGACCTGGGTTTGGTGGCTCATGACCTCGGAAAGCAGCACTCCCCAAGCGCTCGTGCCCGGCTTGCGCCACGGCAGGTCGCGCGCGTTGCGGCGATACCACGAGACCAAATGCTCATATTGCTTCGAAACTTCCACGATGAGTGACAGAATAAACATATGACTGAACAAACAGAACTCGACCCGTCCACCCCCGCCGAAGTGTGGGCCGCGCTGAAGGCGGGCAACGAGCGCTTCGCCACCGACCAGACTCTCGCCCCGCACCGCGACTCCGCCCGCCGCAGCGCCCTGACCTCCGGTCAGAACCCCTTCGCCGCCGTCATCGCCTGCTCCGACTCGCGGGTACCCGTCGAGCTGCTTCTCGACGCCGGGTTCGGCGACGTCTTCGTCATCCGCAACGCCGGCGGCTGCATCGATTCCTCCGTCAGTGGCTCGGTGGAGTTCGCCGTCGAGGACCTGGGTGTCTCTCTCGTTCTCTTCCTGTCGCACGAGCGCTGCGGCGCGATCGGCGCGGCGATCCAGGGCGTGAACAGCGCGGCCCTGCCGACGAATCTGACTCGCGTGTTTGTGGAGAAGATCGCGCCGTCGGTAATCAGCGCCCAAGCAGACGGCCCGGTCGATAGCGCGGAGATCGAGCGCACCCACGCCAAGGTCACCGCCGAGCACCTCATCGCCCGTATCCCCGCACTCCGCAAGGGCATCGACGAGGGCACCGTCGCCATGGTTGGTGCGCGTTACCGGCTCGAAGACGGCCGCGTCGAGACCGTGTATGAGAACTTTGGCAACTAAGGTGAAGGCATGACACACCAGCGCCCCCCAGCACGGCCCCCGCGGCGGAAGCACGCACCGGAGATCTACATGCGACGACGCGTCCTCGCGCTCGTCCTGCTTCTGCTTGTGGTGGCGCTAATCATCTGGGGCATGGTCGCCTTCGCCAAGGCGGTCGGCGGCTCGGGCAAGGACGAAAACCCGGAGAGCTCGGAGACAGTCGCCACCGCCACCGAGGATGCGCCGGTGACCGAGCCGACCGTGCCGGAGCCCAGCGACGCGCCCGCCTCTTCGCCCTCTTCTTCGCCCGCCCCCGCGCGCGAAGAAGAGCAGGAGGACACCGCTACGGCCGCCGCGCCGGAAAACCCCGGCGAGTGCTCGCTGAAAGACCTGCGTATCACCGCGATGACGAACCAGCCCTCCTACCCGGCGGGGACCGAGCCGGTGCTCTACATGGAGGTGGAAAACCCCACCGAGGTGGACTGCGTGATCGACCTGGAGGCCTCGCCCCTGCGCTTCGAGGTGTACTCGATGGGCACCAACGACCGCATCTGGTCGGACACGGACTGCAACCAGCCGATGCTCACCGGCAGCGAAACCTTCGCGCCAGGGGAAACCCGCGGGTTTGAGGCGCGCTGGTCGGCCACCAACTCCGCACCCGATGCGTGCGAGAACCGCGCTCCGGTGCCGGCGGGCTCCTACTTCCTGCACGCGGTGATCGGCGATAACGCCTCGGACCCGGTGCCGTTTAACATCACCTAGCGGGGGAGACGGCCGCAATTGCTTGGGCAAGCGTTGCGGCCTCCGTGATTTCCATGCTGTCGACGGCGGCCTCTGCGCCCGCGGGGACGATGGCGCGCTCGTAGCCTAAGCGGGCGGCCTCCTGCAGGCGGCGCTGCAGGTTGGGCACGCGGCGCAGCTCGCCGGCAAGACCTACCTCGCCGATCACCACGGTCTTCGGCGGCAGTGGGGTTTCGTGCAGGCTGGACCAGGTGGCCAGCGCGACCGCCAGGTCCGTCGCCGTCTCCGTGATCCGCACCCCGCCGACGGTGGCTACGTAGGCGTCCTTGTCGTTGGTGCGCTGCCCGCAGCGCGCTTGCAGCACGGCCAGCACCATCGGCACGCGGTTGAAGTCCAGGCCGGTGACCACCCGCCGCGGGCTCTTGTTCACCGGGTCCACGGTCAGCGACTGTACCTCGGCCAGGATGGGGCGCACCCCGTCCATCGCCACGGTCACCGCGGAGCCGTCCGGCGTGTTGCCGCGATGGGAAAGAAACAGTCCGGAGGGGTCCGGCACTTCGCGGATGCCCTCGGCGGTCTGCTCGAAGCAACCGACCTCGTCGGTAGCGCCGAAGCGGTTCTTGATCCCGCGCAGCATGCGCAGCGAGGAGTGGCGGTCACCCTCGAAGTTGAGCACGACGTCCACGAGGTGCTCGAGCACGCGCGGGCCTGCGACGTTGCCGTCCTTGGTCACGTGCCCCACGAGGAGCACCGGCATGTTCGTCGTCTTAGCCAGGGTGGTCAGCGCGGCGGTCACGGCCCGGGACTGCGCGACCCCGCCGGCCACGCCTTCGACGCCGCTGGCCTGCATGGTTTGCACAGAGTCGACGATCAGGAGCGAGGGCTTGAGCTCTGCGACGTGCCCGAAGACCACATCCAGGTTGGATTCCGCAGCGAGGTAGAGACTGTCTTTCAGTGCGCCGGTGCGCTCGGCCCGGCCGCGAACTTGGCCCGCGGACTCCTCGGCGGTGCAGTAGAGCGCCTTGCGTCCCTGCTCGGCCCAGCGGGAGGCGACTTCGAGCAGGAGAGTGGATTTGCCCACGCCCGGCTCGCCTGCCATAAGCACGACGGATCCGGGGACCACGCCGTTGCCCAGCACCCGATCAAGTTCGGTGATGCCGGAGGCGATGGTGTGGGTCGACGCCGCGTCGACAAGCGTGATGGGCTTTGCGCTCGACGCAGGCGTCAGCGGTGCCGACGGGGCTGGCGCTCTTTCCTGCAGGGTCCCCCACGACCCGCATTCGGGGCAGCGCCCGAGCCACTTCGGCGAGGAGTACCCACACTCGGAACAGGTGTGGATACTGCGCGGCTTCTTAGCGATCTGCTTCGCGCTCCTGCTCGCCCGACTGCCGCGTCGGTGCGGACACGGGGACCTCAATCTCGAGCGAGGTGCCGTCGAACTCGAACTTCACCGGGACGACGCCGCCGTACGCGAAGTCCTGGTTTTCCACAGAGGTGGCCACGTACTGGATGGAGCCGTCCTTGGACTTCGGCATGTTCTTCAGACCCTCGGCGGAATCCGCGACCAGCGAACCGTTGTAGGTGATCGGACGCGAGCCGCCGAGCGTGGCCGGGGTGCCGTCGACGGTGACGGACTTCAGCGTGTGATCCTTCATGCTGCGGTCCTGGTTGGTCACGGTGAACTTGACCGCAGCCTGGCCGTCCTCGGCGAGGACGACGGTGGCGTCCTGCACCGAGAGCTCCCTGTCCTCGGTGAAAGCGGTGGCGCCGTCGACCGCAGCGACCTGGTTCGAGGTCTGGGTGATCTGGCCGGCGGAGCAGCCGGTAAGTGCCAGTGCGGAGGCGACTGCGACGGCGGCGAGCGGCTTCAGGGACTTCACGTGGGTGTCCTCCATCGTTTATGTAGAGCGCGTAGTTTTCTCCGCTTTACCTTAGCCGGAGCTGCCGCGGTTTTCCCAGTTTCCTTGCCCTTCCCGGGGCTGCCCAGGCCAATCGGGGGTAAACTTTGGTTGCGGTTTTTGGGCCCGGCTCCCGGGTGTGGTGGGCGTGGCGCGAGTAAGCAGGTGCGAAAACGCTACGGTGGTAGGGTTGGGCAACGATGACTGAAGGAGCTTCAATGGAATTCAAGGTCGGCGAAGTCGTGGTTTACCCGCACCACGGTGCGGCGAAGATCGCGGATATCGAGCAGCGTGAGATCGGCGGGGAGACCCTCGACTACCTGGTGCTGCAGATCCTCCAATCCGACCTGGAGGTCCGCGTGCCGGTGAAGAACACCGAGCTCGTCGGCGTGCGCGACGTGGTCAACGAGGAGGGCCTGCAGAAGGTCTTCTCCGTGCTGCGCGAGGAGGACGTCGAGGAGGCGGGCAACTGGTCCCGTCGCTACAAGGCGAACCAGGAGCGTCTCGCGTCCGGCGATATTAATAAGGTGGCCGAGGTTGTGCGCGACCTGTGGCGCCGCGACCAGGGCAAGGGCCTGTCCGCGGGCGAGAAGCGCATGCTGGGCAAGGCGCGCCACATCCTCGTCGGCGAGCTGGCGTTGGCCGAGCCGGTGGATGAAAAGAAGGTCGAGGAGATGGAAGAGGCCATCCGCAAGATCATCGATGAGCAGGTCAAGGCCGGTATTTCCATCGCACCGGAGCCTGCGGACGAGGATGAGGATGACCTGGACATGGAGGACCTCTCCTTCGACGACGAGAAGTAGCCGTGTCTCGTAGGGTCGTCGCCGTCGTCGCGGCCGCGGGTCAGGGCACCCGCCTGGGCGCGGATGTGCCGAAGGCGTACGTGCCGCTGCGCGGACGCAGTCTGCTTGAGCGCTCGGTGACCGCGATGGAGACCGCCGAGATCGTCGACGCGATTTACGTGGTGGTCAGCCCCGCGATGGAGCCGGTGGCCCGCCGCGCTTTGCAAGGCCACGAGGTGACCTTTGTCCACGGCGGCGCCGAGCGCGCTGACTCCATCTATGCGGCGTTGCGCGCCATCCCGCTTGCCGACGCCTGCGTGCTCGTCCACGACGCCGCCCGCGCTTTAACCCCACCCGGCATGATCGCGCGCGTGGCCCGCGCGGTCCTCGACGGCGCGGACGCCGTAGTGCCGGTGCTGCCTGTCGCGGACACGATCAAAGAAGTCTCCGCCGCCGGTGCGGTGGTGGCAACTCCGGACCGCTCGCGCCTGCGCGCCGTGCAGACACCGCAGGGTTTTGACCTGCGCGAGCTGCGCGCGGCGAACGAGGCGTACTTCGCAGGCTCGCAGGACTTTGTGGCCACCGACGATGCCTCGCTGATGGAGTGGTTTGGCGCGGAGGTTGTCACCGTGCAGGGCGACCCGATGGCCTTTAAGATCACGACCCCGATTGATCTGCGTCTGGCCACCAACATCACCGACGAGGCGGAGCCCACGATCTTCGAGGTACCGGGCAACTAGCGCGGGTAGTGTGGCGCTCATGACTCAAGACTTCAGCAAATTGCGTGTTGGAACTGCCTTTGATGCCCACCAGATCCAGGAAGGCAAGCCGTGCTGGATTGCGGGCATCCTGCACGAGGGCGTCGACGGCTGTGAGGGCCACTCCGACGGGGACGTTGTCTCGCACGCGGTTGTGGACGCGGTGCTGTCCGCCGCTGGGCTGGGCGATCTGGGCTCGTTTGTAGGGGTAGGACGCCCGGAGTACGACGGGGTGATGGGCACCCAGCTGCTCAAAGAGCTGCGCGAGCTGCTGGAACGCGAGCGAGTGCGCGTGGTGAACGTCTCCGCTCAGCTGATCGGGCAGAGCCCGAAGATGGGTCCGGTGCGTGAGGAAGCGGAGCGGGCGTTGAGCGAGGCCCTCGGCGCGCCGGTGTCGGTGTCGGCCACGACCACGGACCACATGGGATTTACGGGTGCGGGCCAGGGGAGGGCTGCGATTGCGACGGCGCTGGTTGAACTAAGCTAGCGGGCGTGACTCAACGCATCTTTGATACCAAAACCCGCACGCTGCAAGACTTCGAACCCCTGCGCGAGGGGCACGTGTCCATTTACCTGTGTGGTGCGACGCCGCAGTCCGCGCCGCACATCGGGCACTTGCGCTCCGGCGTGGCTTTCGACATTGTGCGTCGCTGGTTTTTGGCCAAGGGGCAGGACGTGGCGTTCGTGCGCAACGTCACCGACATTGATGACAAGATTTTAAACAAGGCCGCCGAGCACAATCGCCCCTGGTGGGAGTGGGTGTCCACCTACGAGCGCGAGTTCACCCGCGCCTACGACACGCTCGGCGTGCTGCCGCCGTCGGTGGAGCCACGCGCCACGGGACACGTGACCCAGATGGTGGACTACATGCAGCGTCTGATGGACCGCGGCTTCGCGTACGCAGCCGACGGTTCCGTCTACTTCGATGTGGACGCGTGGGTTGCTGCCGAGGGCTCCGACTACGGCTCGCTGTCCGGCAACCGCCCGGAAGACATGGCGCGCGGGGATGCGGGCGCGGGCAAGCGCGGCCCGCTCGATTTCGCGCTGTGGAAGGCGGCGAAGCCGGGCGAACCGAGCTGGCCAACCCCGTGGGGTGAGGGCCGCCCGGGCTGGCACTTGGAGTGCTCGGCGATGTCCACCTGGTACCTCGGCTCCGAGTTTGACATCCACGGCGGCGGCCTTGACCTGCAGTTCCCGCACCACGAGAACGAGCAGGCCCAGTCTCACGGCGCGGGCGACGGATTCGCGCGGTACTGGATGCACAACCATTGGGTGACCATGGCTGGCGAGAAGATGTCGAAGTCGCTGGGCAACGTGCTCTCCATCGACAACATGCTCGAGGCCGTCCGCCCGGTCGAGCTGCGCTACTACCTGGGCAGTGCGCACTACCGCAGCGTGCTGGAGTACTCGCCGGAGGCGCTGCAGGAGGCGGCCGCGGGGTATCGCCGCATCGAGGATTTCGTGCACCGCGCGGGCACGCCGGAGCCTTCCACCTGGTCGGAGGCCTTCGAGCAGGCGCTTGACGACGACTTCGCGGTCCCCAAAGCCCTTGCCGAAATCCACAACACGGTGCGGGCGGGCAACAGCGCGCTCGTCGCAGGTGAGACCGAGAAGGCCGCCGAGCTGGCTGCGCAGGTGCGCGCGATGGCGAGAGTGTTGGGCGTGGACCCGGGTGCGTGGGACAATGATGCAGCTGGCGGCGCGGCCGATCAGGCGCACCACGCGCTGGACACGTTGGTGCAGGCGGAGCTTGCTCGCCGCACTGAGGCTCGCGCGAACAAGGACTGGGCGGTTGCCGACGAGGTACGCGACCGCCTCAAAGCCGCAGGCATCGAGGTCACCGACACCGCCGACGGCCCGACCTGGCAGATCAAGGAGTAGGAGACGAGATGGCAAAGCCGTACCAGCGTCCGGATAAGCAGAAGACGCACAAGAAGGGGGCCACGAAGGGCTCCGGTGGGCAGCGCCGCCGCGGCCTGCGTGGCAAGGGCGCAACCCCGAAGGCGGAGGATCGCGTCTACCACGCCGCGCACAAGCGCAAGCAGGCGCGCGACCGTCGTAACCAGGGGCGCCACGAGCGCGAAGTGGCGGACATGGTGGTCGGCCGCAACCCGGTCATCGAGTGCCTGCACGCGAAGGTGCCAGCCGAGGCGCTCTACGTGGCGCAGGGCACCGGTCACGACGATCGCTTAAGCGAGGCGGTCGCCATCGCCCAGTCGCGCGGCATCCCGGTCTCCGAGGTGCAGAAGCGCACGCTTGACGAGATGACCGGCAACGGCATGCACCAGGGCATCGGCCTGAAGATCCAGCCGTACAGGTATGCGGACGTTTTCGACCTGATGAGCAGGGTTGACGGCAACGGCATGTTCGTGGTGCTGGACAACATCACGGACCCGCGCAACCTGGGCGCGGTGATCCGCTCGGCGGCCGCGTTCGGCGGCGACGGCGTGATCATTCCCGAGCGCCGCTCCGCCCAGGTCACGGGCGTGGCATGGCGCACGTCCGCCGGTACTGCGGCGCGCCTGCCGGTGGCGAAGGCCACCAACCTCACCCGCACGATCAAGCAGTTCAAGGACAACGGCTACATGGTCGTCGGCCTGGATGCTGGCGGCGAACACACGCTGGATACTTTCGACGGCGCGTGCGACCCAGTGGTCATCGTTGTTGGTTCGGAGGGCAAGGGTATTTCCCGCCTGGTGCGCGAGAACTGCGACGTGATCATGTCCATCCCCACCGAGGACTGGGTGGAGTCGCTCAACGCGTCTGTGGCGGCGGGCGTGGTGCTCAGCGAGTTCGCCCGCCAGCGCCGCGCGGCGGAGTAGAGGTGGGGGAGGAAATCCACTACCCTGGGGAGTAATCGTTCAGCCCGCCTTGGGATTAATTCTCAAGTGTGGGCTGGATCTTTTTCTGACCTGCTATGCCCCGGCTCCCGTAATCCGGCGCGCTTGCCATGCCCCGATCCCGCGGCAGACCACGTAAATCCCGAAAGAGACGAACGCGACGAGCACGCTGACCGGCAGCCCGGGCGCGAGCGAGAGGATGAACCCGCCGACGGCGGAGACCTCGGCAAACACGACCGACAGCAGGACCGCGAGCTTCGGATTGGCGGTCACGGCGACGGCGCTCGCGCCGGGCGTGATCAACAGCGCCATGACCAGCAGCACGCCGACGATCTGCACGCTGTTCGCTGCGGCGAGGCCGACGAGGACAGCGAAGACGGTGGCCATGGTGCGCACGCGCACTCCGGTCGCGGCGGCCATCACTGGGTCGATGGAGGAAAACAGTAGCGGCCGCCACAACGCGACCACTGCGACCACTACCACCACGGTGGTGATCGCCAGGGCCCACACGCTTGTCGACGCCACGCCGACCACCTGCCCCGTCAGTAGCGACATCGCGATGCTGGAGTTACCCGGGTACAGGTAGATGCACAGCACGGAAATACCCATGCCGAAGCTCATGACCACGCCGACGGCGGAGTCGTTGCCGCCCTTGAATCCCAAAAGCGCGAGCGCGATGGCGGCGGCGATGGATCCTGCCACCGCGCCAAGCGAGACGTTAAACCCGATGAGCAGGGCGGCTGCGGCGCCCATGAGCGCGAGCTCGGAGGTGGCGTGGACGGCAAAGGACATCTGCCGCATCACGATCAGCGGGGCGAGCACCCCGGAGAGCACGCCGAGGAAGGCACACGCGATCAAAGAGGTAATGACGAAGTCCTGGGAGAGCAGGTAGGCGGTGGTATCCCACATCAGATGATCACCGTCTTTCCGCCGGCGCGTACGACCTGGACGGGTGCGCCGTAGAGCTCGGAAAGCACGTCGGATTGGAAGACCTCGTCGGCGGTGCCGATGACGTGGCCGTTCGGTCCGATGTAGAGGACCTTGTCCACGATGTCGATGACGGGGTCGATGGAGTGCGTGACCATGGCCACCGCCGCCCCCGACTCTTGGAAGCGGGCGATGGTTTGGCGCTGGCGTGCGACATCCAAAGAGAGGAAGGGCTCATCGGCCAGGATGATCTCGGGGTCTTGCGCGAAGGCTTGGGCCTGGCGTACGAGTTGTTGTTGGCCGCCGGAGAGGCGGCCGACGTGGGCGTCGATAAGCGAAGGGGCCCCAACAAAGGCGAGCAGCGCTTCGGGCTCACCCCCGGCGAGCGAGACGAGGTCGCGTACGCGCGCCGGGAGGTGGGCGGGGAACATCTGCTGCTGCGGGATGTAGCCCACGCGGCCGCCGAGTGTGATCGTGCCCGAGTCGAGGCGCTGCATGCCGAGCGCGGCGCGCAGCAACGTGGATTTGCCGGAGCCGTTGGGCCCGAGAATGGCGAGAAACTCGCCGGGGGCGAGCTCGCATGTGATGTCGCGCCACAGGGGCGCAATGGTTGCGTTACGCAGCTGCAGCATTGAGCTGGTCAACGATTTCCTGGAAGTAGTCGAAGAAATTCTTGCCGTCCTGCGGGGTCTCGGTGATGTCCACGACCGGCACGCCGGCTTCCTTAGCCGCAGCGACGAGACGCTCGGAGACGGCGTTGGGGGACTGGGAATTATTGATCAGGATATCAGCATCCTTGATCGCCTCGAGTGCCTCGGCAACGGCAGCCGCGGAAGGCTCAGAGTGGTTCAGCGTTGCGTGGCGGTAGGACTCCGGGGTGGCGTCTACCAGCGCAGACTCCTCCACGATCGCGTCGGCGATCGGGTGGGTCTGGATCACGTTGGCCTCAGGCAGCTTAGCCAGGGACTCGTCGATGCCGGTGAGCTTGTCGTCGAGGGAGTTGCCGCCGATCTGCTCGGCGACGTCGCGGATGGCTTCGGTGGAGTACCAGATGTGCTCGTTTTCCTCGCCGTGCGCGTGGTCATGATCGTGGCCGTGCTCGTGCTCGCCGTGCGCGTGGTCATGGTCGTGCGCCTCGGCCGGCGGTAGCGCGGTGATGAGCGTGCCCTTCGCGGCCGTGTAGAGAGGGGCGTCGTAGGCGCCGCCGTTGGCCACCACGGTCGCGGCCTGGGCGATCTTAGCCAGGTCGGCGGCGGTGGGTTCGTATTCGTGGGGGTCGGTCGACGGGTTGCTGATGATCGCTTCAACCTCGTCGCCAGTTGCGGCAGACGCGACGTCGGCCCACACCTGGGTGGTGGCGACCATGGTGCCGTCGCCGGCCTCCCCGGTGTCCTGAGCTGTGTCCTGCTCGGCGTCCTGCGCGCCACAGGCGGTGAGGGTAAGAGCGAAGGCGACTGCTGCGATCCGTTTCATCATGCAGCCCATCCAACCACTAATGGAAACGATTTTCAAAATGGGAGGCGGGGTAGCATGGCTGCATGCCTGCGACGCTCGCCTCCATCGCTGCCGACCTCGGTATCTCCCGCACGACGGTCTCGAATGCGTACAACCACCCGGATCAACTCTCGCCTGCGTTGCGTCGCCGGATCCTCTCATATGCCGAGTCGCGCGGATACGCGGGCCCCAACCCGCACGCGCGCTCGCTGCGTACTCAGCACACCGACACGCTTGGGGTCGTGCTCACCGAGCACTTGAGCTTCGCCTTCGAGGACCGCGCGTCGGTGGATTTTCTCGCCGGCGTGGCGGACTCCAGCGAGTACGCGCTCACACTCATCCCGACGGGGGTGAGTGTGCATGATGCGATTGTGGACGGCGTCATCGTCTATTCGGTGCCCGAGAACGCGCAAATGCTTCTCGACGCCAAGACGCGCAACCTCCCCTTAGTCATCTGCGACCAGCCGACGAATGTCCCGGACGTACCATTTGTGGGCATCGACGACGCTGCCGCGATCGCGCCGGCGGCCGAGGCCCTCGTCGCAAACGGGCATAGGCGCATCGGGATCCTGGCGAAGCGCCTGTTCAGCACCCCCACCAACGGGTTCGTCGCGCCCGCGGACCTCGACGCCGCCGACCTGCACCTCCAGCGCGCCCGCATTTGCGGCGCGCTGGAGGTCTTCAAAGCTGCGGGCCTCCGCGACGTCCCGGTGGTCACGCGTGACCAGAACGACCTCGCTGCCGCCACAGACGGCGCCCGCGAGCTGCTCGAGACGCACCCGGAGCTGACAGCGGTGCTGTGCACGACGGACTCGATGGCGCTCGGCGTCATCGAATATTGCCGCGGCCGCCGCGCCATCCCAGAGGAACTCTCGGTGACCGGCTTCGACGGCATCGGTGTGCCGGGGCTGACCACGGTGGAGCAACCGAACCGGCGCAAAGGGGAGGTCGCGGCGATGCTGGTGCGCTCGCTGATTGAGGGCCGCCCGCAACGCCGTGAAAAGACGCTTCTGCCTACGAGGTTTCTGCCAGGTACGAGCGTCGCTCCCGCGCCAGCTGACTAAGCAGCTGCGCCATCTCGGACACACCCGCGACCCGGTACCGCGCCGCGCTGTCCTGGGCACCCACCTTCACGCCCACGTCCGGGCCCTGGTTGAGGACTGCCATGGCGGTTTCGTCCGTGGTGTCGTCGCCGGCGAAAAACGTGGCGGCAAAGTCGCGTTTGCGCTGCGCTAGCCAGGTGCCCTTGGTGATGTCGACGGCGGAGAACTCCACCACGTTGTGCCCGGGCGTGACGGGACGTCCGCCGGTATCCAGCGCGCGGGCTGCGCGCAGGAGGTCGCGGGCGCGCTCCGGGTCGGAAGCCGTGAGCGGGGCGACGTGCAGTACGCGCTGGTACGGCTTTTCCTCCACGTAGGCGGGCGGGGTAGCGATCCGCTCCAGCTCGCTGCCGATGCGCTCGAGGTAAGCGGCGTCTTCGGGCTCGAGCGTCGGGCCGGGCTCGGCACCGTGGGAACCGACGCGCGCCAACTCCTGCAGCGAAGGCGTCTCCGGCAGGACCTCGGCAAGGCCCTCGAGGTGGCGGCCGGTAAGCACGGCCACTTCTGTGTGCGGGAGGGAGAGGAGAGTCTCGATCGCCGCGAGTGCCTCCGGGTGGGCGCGCACCGCGTAGGGGTCGGTGTTGAACTCGGCGAGCGTGCCGTCGAAATCTAGGCAGACCAGGACGGATTCGGTGCGGGCGAGGTGGGCGATGGCGTCGTCAAGCGGGCTCACAGCGACATCAGCCGCACGCTCGGCGGCTCGACCGTGTCTTCAGTTGAAGTCCACAGCAGCTCGGTGTCGGTGAGCTGCTCCGTGCGGAATTGCGCACCGGGGACAAGGATGCTGGTCAGCTGCTCGTGGACGTGTCGGGCCCCGCCTTCGCAGTTGCCCGCGTCACCCACCTTGACCTCTTCGATGGTGAAGGTGTCGTCCTCGGTGCGAATCGACGCCTGCAGGTCAGCGCACGCGGTGTTGCCGTCGAGTTCGGTTTCGGAGATGTGGAAGTTGGCCAGCCCCGCGGCGTCGGCAAGCAGGGCCCCGGGCTCGGTGGGATCTGTGTGTACGGCGACAACCTGCCAGGTGGGGTCGCCGCCGCACGCGGCGAGCGGCAGCGCAAGCGCAAGCGCAAGGGCGTGGACGAGTTTCATAGTGCCTCCAAAAATGACGCCGCCCAGGCATCAACATCGTGCGTGGTCACCCACTCGTACATGGTGCGCATCCGCTGCGGGTCGGGGTCGGCCGCGGCTTCAATCGCGCGGACGATCGAGTCCACGTCGAAAGGATTGCACAGGTAGGCCTGGTCGAGCTCCACGGCGGCGCCTGCGAACTCGGAAAGCGCAAGCGCGCCGCTGCCGTCCGGGTGGCAGGCTACGTACTCCTTGGCCACCAGGTTCATCCCGTCCTTAAACGGCGTGACCAGCATAATGTCGGCCGCAGCGTAGTAACTGCCCAGCTCCTCCTTGCCCACCCCGTGGTGGACGTAGTGGATCACCGGTCGGCCAACGCTGCCGAAGCGCCCGTTGATGCGCCCGACCGCCGCCTCCACCTCGCGCCGGGTCTCGCGGTAGTGCTCGATGCGCTCGCGCGAGGGCGTGGCCAGCTGAATCAGTGTGGCTTGGTGGCCCGCCTCGAGGAACCGCTCGAAGGCAAGCAGGCGCTGCAGGATGCCCTTGGTGTAGTCCATCCGGTCGACCCCCAGCATGAGTAGCTCCGGGTTGCCCACCAGCTCGCGCACCCGCGCCGGGTCGCCCGGGGCCACGGCGTCTGGGTCGATGGAGATGGGGAAGGTGCCGGTGCGCACGCGGGCGTCGGCAAGCAACAGCCCGCAGAAGTTCTGCTCGTCGGTGCCTCGCTGGAAACCGATCAGATCGCAGGCCTGAAGTGAGCTCAGGATCTCCTCGCGCCACGGCAGCTGCCGGAACAGGTCCGGGGAGGGGAAAGGGATGTGCAGGAAGAATCCGATCTTGAGGTCCGGGCGGCGCTCGCGCAGAAGTCCCGGAACCAGCTGCAGCTGGTAGTCCTGCACCCACACCGTGGCACCGTGCGCCGCTTGCTTTTCGACGCTCAACGCAAAACGCTCATTCACCGCCACGTAACGCTCCCACCACGCCTGGTGGTACTGCGGCGCAACAATCAGGTCGTGGTAGAGCGGCCACAACGTGGAGTTGGAAAACCCCTCGTAGAAGTCGGTGTAATCCGCCTCATCGAGGGGCACGGGCACAAGCTCGATCCCGCCCGCACTAAAGGGTGCAAGCGAGGTGTTGGTCTCGCCGGGCCACCCCACCCAGCAGCCGCCGCGGGCACGCAGCACCGGTGCGAGCGCCGCAACGAGCCCGCCCGGGGAGGCCTGCCAGCGATCCCCCACGCGGTCGACGGGCAGCCGGTTGGCCACCACCACAAAGTCGTACACGCTTAGGACTTCTTCGCCGTCGTCTTCTTCTTGGTGGCTTTCTTCTTCGTAGCCTTTTTCTTCGTGGCTTTCTTCTTGGTGGCTTTCTTCTTCGTAGCCTTTTTCTTGGTCGCCTTCTTCTTGGTGGCCTTCTTCTTGGTCGCTTTCTTCTTCGCGGTCGAGCCGGTGGTTTCCTCGTCCTCGTCGCCCAGGATTTCCTCGGCGTACTTCTTGTAGTTAAAGCCCTTCGGTTCAACGCCCAGCATGGACATCAGGGTCACCCCGTCGAAGAAGTCCTCGGCGTACGTTGCCACGATTCGCCGGGCGCCGGAAGCGGTCTGCTCCTCCATCTCATTGATGGCCTCTGGCGAGGGGCGGGAGTCGGTGATCTTCGGTGGCACTACGGGTTCCTCCTTGAATAAGACACAATCTCAAACCGCGATTCTACGCCAAAGCTAGTGGCGGCGACGCCTCGGCCGCCGGGCGGCCGCCTCCGCGCGGCGAATCTGCTGGAAAGTCAGGCGGCCCGCGCGCTTAAAGGCCCGGTACGGAATGTAGAGCTGGGGGCGGCGGATCCGGCGTGCCACCCACTCGCCGAAGATCACGCCGCCGGCCAACGCCATACAGGTGGCGATCGCGGTGAAGATGTTCGACATGCCCACCACCATCTGCTCGTTGAGCACCGCGTAAAGCCCGCGATAGATGCCGGAACCAGGTAAGAAAGGAGTGACGCCAGCGACCGCGGTAATCACCGGGTTGATCAGCAGGCTACGGGAAATCAGACCACCGGCCAGGCCGATCACGATCGCGCATGCCGTTGTAGCCAAGAAGGCGTCGGTGCCCAGCGGGATGAGGAAGACGTAGTAGATCGTGGAACCCGCCGCGGCGGTCAGCCCGGAGACGATCACGGCCTGGCGCTCCGCAAAGCACGTCACCGCGAACGACGCCGAGGCCAGCGCCCCGCCGAGGATGCGCCAGCCTGCGCTGCTTAAGGAAGGCTTGCCCAGCATCGTCTCCAGCGGTGGTAGCCCGACGCCCATGCGCTCGGCGAAGTACAAGCCGATCGCCACGCCGGCGACGATGCCGCCGGAGGACAGCATGGTCTGGAAGAAGCGGGAGGCGGCGGTGACGGGGGAGCCCGTGATGCCGTCGAAAAGCGATTGCACCAGCGTGAGTCCTGCGAGCAGCACAATAATGCCCGAGGCGATGACCTGGCTCGGCACGATCGTGTGGCCGATGGATGCGGAGAAGTCGTAGAAGAGCGCGGCCGGGATCGTGGCGAGGAAGCCGCCGAGGACGCAGTGGTAGAAGTAGGGCAGCGAGTTGTGCGACAGGACCTTGTTAAAGCCCATGATGAGGAAGGCGGTCAGCCCGCCGACCAATGCCATCAGCAGGTCTCCACCCAAGAGGATGGACACCGAGGCGCCCATGACCGTCCAGCCTGCGAGGTTGCGGGCGTTGCGGTACGGGATGGGCTCGTTCTCGATCTCGTCGAGGATCTTCTCCGCAACCTCCGGGCGGGTCGCGCCGGCGCGGATCGAGCGCATGAGCCGGTCCGCCTCCTGCAGCTTGCGGTAGTTCTCGCTCATCATCGTGACCACGCGGAAGACATTGACCGGGGTGCGCCGCTCAATGCCGATGATCGTGTTCATCGTGATCGTGTTGACCGTGATGTCGACGTGGCAATAGTGCAGGCCGTACGCGGAGATGACCGTGCGGATCTGGGCGATCGCATCCGAAGACGTCGTGCCATTGGCAATGAGGATCTCGCCGATGCGAGCGCCGATGTTCATCACCGCGGCCACCTGCGTGGGATCGGTGAGGTCGACCGGGGCGAGGACCGATGGGGGCGGGGAGGTGCGGGCCGCGTCAATCGTTGCGACGTGGCTGCGCGATCCCCGAAATCGCTGCCAGAGCTGCTCTACTTTCGTCACAGCCGAAACACTATCTGGTGACGCTATTTCGCGCACCTACGGGGCGGTGTGTAGAATTTGTGGGCACTGCTGGAGTGGCGCAATCGGTAGCGCAACGCACTTGTAATGCGTAGGTTGCGAGT